>Ga0334883_1004635_pt1 | contig 12996 bp, 10 predicted proteins | sample GraSluR1_MG_6_FD_207230 | JGI IMG/M metagenome (GOLD analysis project Ga0334883, IMG submission 207230) | Sludge microbial communities from methane-producing bioreactor in Wageningen University, Netherlands - Granular Sludge_09_05-R1 | ecosystem: Engineered > Bioreactor > Anaerobic >... | reverse complement strand
CCCTCGGAGCACTGGTGTAGCCCTCGCCTCCTGACTAGGGATTGGAAGGCCCGTACTTCTCCGAAGCTGAGCACTTTTACTCCGGCGATCTGGGCATTATTCATCCGGCGATGACACCGCGTTGTCCTTGAGCAGGTACCGGCGTAGCCGGACACCGTCATCATGCTGATGGGAGTACAGCCACACCCCTGCTTGGCGATCGGCGCACAGGCACGCTATCTGGCCCGCGACCACGCGTGAGTAGCACCACCAGGGCGCCCCCGCAGGGGCGGGTTGGGCCACGGCGCGCAGATCGCCGAAGCTCAGCGCCCACACGGTGCCCGTACCATCTACGTCCATGGCCTCGCAGAACCATTGGTCGGTCTCGCTTGTGCTCGCCGCTGAAGCACCGTGGGACCTGTCGCCGATATAGGACAGCTCAGGGCCCCGTGCGGTCGGGGCCGGAGCCTCGAGTGCCCCGCTGTCCATGCGCAGCAACCCACGCCAGCCCCCGACCCACGCCTGCTCGCCGAAGCAGGCAACTCCCGTCGTCATCCACTGCCACTGTGGGCCCCTTATGTCCCGGCAGCTCTCCAGCTCGGGTCCGATCCGATGGACCTCCGCACCACCGCTTTCGCACAGCGTCCAGACGAAGTAGAGCGTCCCCGAGGGGGTGATCGCCATCCGCGTTGGGCGAGCGAAGATGCTGGATGGGTCGGTCAACGTCGCGGAGGATAGGCGGTGCAACCCCCGCCATCCCACGCTGTAGCAGGCGTACTCGGACAGAGCTGGGGTCGATAGCATGCAGGGAATGAGGAGGATCAGTGCGACCTGGATCGCCGGTGAACGTGGCATTGGAGGCGCTCCCGCTCGTTCTGTACGGCCGGAGGTCGCATGTCAACCGCACCTATCAAGTTCCGACAGGCAAGCAGAGCGGAGGTTGCGCGTGGGGGGTGACGGGAAGGAGGGAGAGGGGCCGCTTCCGCGGGCCGACGCCCGCGGCTACTCCCGCAGGGCGGGAAGCCGCCCCTTGCGGGGCTCACGGCAACGACGCACTCGGCCTCACCGGCGGATCGCCCTCTGGAGCTGGAATGAGTACTGCGGGCACGAGGGGCCGGGCAGGCGCCGGGACGGGCCAGGGGGTCGGATGCAGAAGATGCCCCGCTCCCCGAATGGAGCCGCGGCCATTGGGCAAGCCACACGCGAGCGCCACGGCCTACGGCCGATCCTCCGGACCGGCCGAGGCGGGCTGGAAACTCAGATTATGCAGGTTCCGGGCAGGCGCCGATTCACGTCACCTCACCCCCCAGCCCCCCTCTCGGCGTCTCTTCGAGCCGCTTGTACTCCGCCAAACGGCCGGCGGAGACGGGAGGAGGGGGGAGAACGGCAGTACTTCGACCATTCCCGACGCGGGAATGGCGAAATGCGGCCCCAGTGTGCTCATGCATGATGTGAGTGGAAAGCCCGCCCCACAGACGGAAGACCCGGTCACCTCGGCAGAGCCCTACGGCCCCCATGCCGGGTCGAAGGACACGCCGTCGTTGGTGAGCTTGCGCAGGTCGCTGCCGTCGGTGCGGATCGTGTAGATGTCCGAGGTCAGGTTCTGCATCGTCGCGAGCTGCTCGAGCTTGATGACCCCAAAGCGGCTGGAAAGCACCGTGAAGGCGATGCGCGAGCCGTCCGGGGAGAAGCACGGATCGGTGCAGATCTTGCCGTGGCTTGCGTCGAGGGCCGTGAGTTGGCGCGTCCCGGAGCCGTCCGCCCCGGTCACACAGAGGTTGGCAAATAGAGAGCCGTCGCCACGCATGGCCCCGCGGATGAAGGCGATCTGCCTGCCGTCCGAGGACCATGCCGGGCTCCCGTGGCCGTACATGGTGACGATGGCACCCTCGAACTGCGACGTTCCCTGCACCAGAGCCCGGGGTTGTACCCCCTTTTGGGCCAGCAGCTCGTCCACGGAGATCAGTGACAGGTCCTCCTGGCCGAACTGCCCGCAGCCGGCGGCGATCCACTTGCCGTCCGGCGAGACCGCCGGCTCCTTGGCGCTCTGACCCTGGGCCTTGGTCATCTGGTACTGCGCCAAAGGCAGGCCGTTTTCGGCACTGAACACCGCGATGTCGTCGGCGCCGTCGATGGCCTTGCCCTCCACGCGCAGGGGCGGGTCCTCTCCGGGGAAGGCCGGCGGATTGCGCTGCATCTCCGTCCAGGCGACGCTGGAGACGCCCACGATGTACGTCCCGTCATTGGACAGGCTCGGCCCGTGGCAAAAGAAGCTGCCGGTATTGATGGGCAGGATGGTGGGGATGAAGTTCCTGGCATTGGCCTGAGTGCGGCCGAAGTAGAGGGCGCCCGCATGCTTGCCGGCCCAGACCTTGATCCAGATGTCACCCACAGCCACCCGGGGGATCTCGAAGGCGTAGTAGCTGATGCTGCCGCCCTCGTCCATGGTGCCGCGCTGGGCCAGTTGCCAGGAGGCGAAGCGTACGCCTCCGGCATCGCCCTGCCTCTGTGGGTCCGCCGGAGTCAGCACGCCCTTGGAGGCCGGCGTATACACGCCGTCGCAGCCCTGAGCCGCTACGTGGATGGCTTCCTTGGGCAGCTCGGGGTCGAAGTTGGAGCCGCCCCCGACCTGGCTCACCACCCGCGTCAGCACGGTGCCGCTGAGCCTGGCCCAGCCACTCTTGCCGGGCTCGCGCAGCTCATTGCCGGTGATGCGGAAGACGCCGGAGCCGTCGGCATTGGCGACGAAGATGTCCTCATAGCAGGCGGAGGCGAAGTTGCGGTAGTCCGAGACGAAGGCCAGCCGGTCGTAGCGCGGCGACCAGGCGGCCTGGCGGAAGTTCACGAAGCCCTCGGGAGCCAGGAAGGGCGCCGGGCCGCCGCCGTCGGCGTTCACCACGTAGAGCTTGGTGAGCGAGATCGGCTCGGGGGCCTCGCGGATGCCGGAACTCATCTGGATGGCACGGGAGAAGACGATGTGGCCGCCGGCCGAGGCCGGCAGGGGCAGGGGGACCTTGAGGTCCTTTTGCAGAACCCTGCCCGCCGGAAGCTTGAGCTGGGCCAGAGAGCGCAGGCTCTTCTGGATCCCCTCCACCGCCGGGGTCTGCTCGGCCGAGGCCTGCCGATTCAGCTTGAGGGTGATCCCGTCCGGCGTGGTGACCTGCAGAGTGTTGGTATCCAGGAGCTTGTACGGCACCACCGCGGTGAGCCCGGCGCCATCGGCCCTCATCTCCATGCCGTCTGCGGCGATCTTGTAGTCCCCCGTCTGCTGGGTGGACTGCTGCCCCTGCTGGAGGGATAGGGAGTAGCGCCCGTTGGCCGAGAGGACCAGCAGCATCTTCACATTGGCGTCCTGGTAGGCCCAGGTGCCGACGAGGCCCGTAGCGTCCCCGGGCTGCGCGCCGCCCTGCGGCCGCCCAAACACCCCGCCCCCGAACTGGGCAAAGAGCAGCTCCGGCAGCCTCGGTGGCACCGCAAGTGACGTGACACCGAGGGCGCCGGATACCGAGGGGCGCCCCAGGCCCCACGGGTCCGAGGTCGGTCCAGGCAATCCCCCTGCGGGCGGCCCGGAGCAACTCATTCCCGGCGCGGGCAGGCCCCACAGGCCGGCGACCAGCAGCAACGCTGTTAGGCACACACCCATCCGAGGCTCTCCTTTCGGTGCGCCCGAGACCCCTCTACCCCGTCTTGAACACCACGAAGGTGATGCCGTGAGGGGGCGTCAGTTCGAGGGCATTGGGCGCCAGCAGCCGGTATTTCACGTTGTTCTTGTCCGGCTTGCCTGCGGCGGAGAACACCAGGGTGTCGGCGGTGGCCGTGAAGGTGCCCTGCTCCTGCTCCACCCCCAGGCCGGAGGTGAATTGGAACCCGTAGCGCCCATCGGCTCCCAGTTGCAGAAGGACATCCAGCCCGCCCCCGGAGGCCCGCCAGGTGCCGGTGAGGGCCCGCAGATGATCGTTGCCGCCGGTGGGCGCGGTGGCGGTGGATGGCCCGAAGCCACCACCGGTTGCCGGGAAGCCGCCACCGGCCGCGGTGGGGAAGTCGCCTCCGGCAGGCCGGCCGCCCACGGCCCCGCCGGGCGGGCCAAAGCCGCCGGCCGGCTGAGGACCGCCGGCTCCCGCCTGCGGGAAGCCCCCACCGGCGGCCGGGAAACCTCCTGCCGGCGCTGGGAAGCCGCCACCGGCGGGCTGAGCTCCCGTCGCTTGGGCCTGCGGGAACCCGCCGCCGGCGACCGGGAAGCCACCGGATGCCGGGGGGAAGCCGTCGGCAGTCGCCGGAGCGGTGGCGACGGGGGCGGTGGCCGGCGGTTGCTGTTCCTCGACGCCGGCGAAGCCTGCGGGCAGACCCGCCCCCTGCGGAGCGGCGGAGGGCTCCAGCTTCTCGTAGCCGCCGGGGGCGAAGTAGCGGTGCCGGTGGTTCACCTTGTGCGTGCCCTTGGCGGTGAAGGTGTCTCCGCCTGGTCCCTGCTGCCTTGGCACGGCGCAGTCCAGCAAGATCGTGTGGGAGACGAACTTGCCCGCATTGGGCAGGTACGTACTGCCGCCCTGGCCGGTGGCGTCCACCATCAGGCCCTGGAAGACGAGCTTGACCTGCCAGGTGTGGATGATCTGGGCCGCCGGCTCGCCGTCCACCTCGTAGGTCTTGTTGTACTTGCAGCTCACCTTGCCCTCGACGGGTCCTTCGGAGCCCACCATGGCCAGCGCCACCTGAAGCCGCTTGCCGGAGAGCTCCCACTCATCGCCGACCTGCACGGGTTTGCGCGGGTCGAAGGGGCAGCCGACGGCCATCTGGTCGGCGAAGGCCCCGGCGAACTCAGGCGGGAGCTGGGCCCCCAGGACCTGTGCCGTCCATTGGCCGCCCCGGCTCTGGGCCTCGAGCACGAAGCCGGGAGCCGGCGGGGAGGTGGTCTCAGGTTGCCCGGTCTGAGGGTTGGGCTCGGTCAGCTCCAGCTTCATGGCCTTGGCCCGGGCCAAAGTGGGCACACCGGCCTCCACCGCAAGCACCTGCGTGGCCACGGTCATCACCGACTTGTCGGCATAGACGCCCTGCCGGCCGGCACCGGTCTGGTAGTCAAACTGCCGCTCGGTGGTGCTGATGGTCTCCATGGTCTCGCCGGTCTCCCAGGTGAGGGGGAAAGCCGGCGGGCCGGGGAGCGCGGCCGCGGGCGGCTGCACGGTTTGGTCGGCGGGAGGCTGCGGCGGCTGCCCCCCGAACTGCGCGGCGGTGCGGAAGCGAAACACCGTGGGCTGGAGCGCCACGCCGCCCTGAGACTTGAACCCCTGATGTCGCCGGCTGTTGAGCCCCAGAGCGTACGTCGTATCGGGCTTGACTTCGACCTTCATGCGGAAGGTCTGGGGGTCCTCGAACCAGGGGTCGCCGACTTCGGTGGGGTACGCGCCCTCATCCAGTTGGATGAGCGACCACGCCGGCTGCATGGGCTCGGAGAAGCGAATACCGATGGTGAGAATGGGTCCCTGGACGTCCGCGGCATCGAGGGCCGGATCGGTGGCGACGACGGTGGGCTGTGCGACCACGGCGGCCGATAGGGAAAGAAGCAGCAGTGCGGCCAACGGCGGGGCAACCGACCTCATCAGACACCCTCTCCCTCTTCATGCGGCTGTGGGGTGCAACGGCGGGCAGTCGACTGTGGGGCTCGATGGAGGCCGGCGGCCTCACCCGGGGCCGGCCACCGGGCTGTAGAGATAGGCATTGCCGCGTTTGCCCACTTGCTCCAGGGCCCCGATGTGACGGAGGGCATAGGCCGCCTTGCCCGCCAGGAAACGGCCGGTGCCGGCCGCCTGGGCCAGTTCGGAGACCGTGAACGGCCCGCCAAGCCCTGAGGGCAAGAGCCCCAGATAGTCGGCGGGAGCAGCAAAGCGCCGGACCCCGAGCACCTCGATGAGCTCCCGGGCCACCACCGATACGCCCCCGGCGCGCCAGCTTCCCTTCCCATCGTCGCAGCGCACCTCGCGCTGCACGGTCATCACCAGCTCCAAGGACAGCCCCGGCCTGCCCAGCAGGCCTGCCAGGTAGGGCAGCTCCTTGTACACGTCGGCCGGCCCGCCCCTCCGCGGTGAGCGTCGGGAGCGAATCTCGGCTCCGGACTGTGGGTCGACATGGGCGATGACCTTCTGCGCCGCGATGGGATGGACCAGCACCACCTCGTACTTGTCCACCAGCTTCTCCAGCTTGCGCCGGATGGAGGAGAAGGAGGCGGTCTGGATCTCGTAGATCACCCCATCCACGATCACGTCGGCCTTGAAGCCATCGAGGCGAACCTCGATCTCGCCGTCGGGACCGGCGTAGTGCTGCTGTAGTGCGAGGTGTAGTTCCGTGGGCATGGGTCGGTCCTATGCGAAGCTGCTGTTGCCGTGTCCTGCGGACCGCCGGGAGGTGCCCCGCGGCGCGGCCGCTAGGTCGGTTCACCGTCGTCGTCCAGCGATAGACTGCGGTGCAGGTCGTGGCAGACCAGCCGACAGCTCGAGGGCGAGACGCCCTGCTGCGGCGCCACGCTGCTGAGGCTCAGCCCGTCCATGACGCGCCGGGCCGCCTCCTTGGCCTGCGTGGCGCTCACCGGCCCCTCGAACTGCAGGACAAGCTCCATCCGGAAGCTGTGACGATCTGCGGGCTGTGAGGGTCGGAGGCGAGCTGAGCGCATTCAAATGCCTCACTGGGTGGATTGGCCGGCCGCAAGACACGGCCGCGGATAGAGCGGCTTGGCTACCCCACCGGGAACATCGGCTGCCCCTGACGCATGAGCAATATGGTGATGCCGTTGGGCGGGGTGATCTCCATCACACTGGGGTTCACCAGTCGGTAGCGGCAGGGGGTCTGGGTCCCTCCCAGTGCCTGGGTGAAGGTGATGGTGTCGCCGGTGGCCGTAAACACGCCCTCCTCCTGCTGCATGTACATCCCCATGTTGATCATCAGGGAATACTGGCCCGTGGGGGCCAGCATCAGCAGGATCGAGACCTCGGCGGTCTGCATGAACCAGACGCCGGGCAGCTCCGGGGGAATGCCCGCGGCCAGGCCCGCACCGGGGACGCCACCGGGCATCCCGGCACCGAACCCACCCGTCGGGAAGCCGCCACCGCCCGGAGCCGCCGCCCCTCCACCTGTCGGGAAGCCACCACCGGTCGTCGGGAACCCGCCACCGGCAGGAGCCACTCCGCCACCCGTGGTCGGGAACCCGCCACCGGCAGGAGCCGCTGCCCCTCCACCTGTCGGGAAGCCACCACCGGTCGTCGGGAAGCCGCCACCGGCAGGAGCCGCTGCCCCTCCACCTGTCGGGAAGCCACCGCCACCCGTCGGGAAGCCGCCACCGGCAGGAGCCGCTGCCCCTCCACCTGTCGGGAAGCCACCGCCACCCGTGGTCGGGAACCCGCCACCGGCGGGAGCCACTCCGCCACCCGTGGTCGGGAAGCCGCCACCGGCGGGAGCCACTCCGCCACCCGTGGTCGGGAACCCGCCACCGGCAGGGAAGCCTCCCGCCGTGGGCTGGGTAGGACTCGTCGCGCCGCCCTGCGGGGAGGTGGGAGAGCCGAAGACGTCACTGAGCGCGGCCATCCCCTCTTTGAACTGCCTGGTCGAGGCGCCCGCCAGCGAGAGTGCCGCGTACTTGGCGCTCTCACCGCGCACATAGCCGGGGCCGCTCTGAGGCCCGAGTAGGGCGGCGAGTTGCGGGAACTGGCCGGGCGGATAGTACTTCATCGTCTGGCTGACCTTCAGCGTGCCGGTGGCGGTGAAGGTGTCCCCGCTGGGTCCGACCTGCTGCGGCACATTGCAGGCAAGCTCCAGCGTGTGCCTGAGGAACCGCCGGGCGTCGATGGCGTAGAGGCTGGAGCCCTGCCCCTCGGCGTCGACCTTCAGTCCCTGGAAGCCGAAGCGGACCTTCCAGGTGTGGGCGATGGTGGCGACCCTTTGGCCCTCGAGCTCGGAGAGCTCGGCGAACCGACAGGTCACCTGCCCCTCGGGCACATCCTCGGAGGTCAGCAGCGCCAGCGCCGTCTCCAGGTGAGTGCCCTGCAGCTCCCATGCGCCGCCCAGGGGGGTGAGATCGGCGGTGGTGAAGGGCGAGCCGACGGCGATGTCGGCGGCGAAGCCGTTGAGCAGGGCCTGGTCGACGTCGGCGCCGATGGCCTGAGCCGCCCAGTTCCCGGCCTGACCGGTGGCCTCCATGACGAACGTGGGCAAGGGGGGCGTGAGGGTCTGGAGCTGTCCGGTGGCCGGGTCGGGCTGAGTGACCTGGAAGTTGGTGGCCTTGCCGCGCACGGTCAGCGGATTCCCGCGGTCTGTAGCCAGCGCCTGCAGGGCCACGGTGGTTGTGGTGGTCTGGGAGAAAGCGCCCCTGTTGCCCGCGGCGGTGGAGTAATCGAAGCTGTGCTCCGTGGCCGTCACTCGCTCCTGGGTCTCGCCATCGACCCACTCGGTGCCGAACCGCACCCGGCGCGTGAGCGGGTCGGAGGCACTCCTGATAGCCACGACCTCCTCGGCCCCGGGCCCATCGGCGCCCTCCTCCTCCGCGGCGACGGGCGGGGTGGCCGCCCACTGCAGCAGACGCGGCGCCGCAGCGTTGGCGAACGTAGCCGCCGTTTCGAAGCGCAGGACAAAGGGCCTGGCGGCCCGCTCGCCGTCGGCGGAGAGGAAGCCGGTCTTGCTCTGGCTGTTGAGGCCCAGGGCATACCGGGTGCCGGGCTCCACCCGTGCCTTGACAGCGAAGCTGAGGTTGTCGCTGAACCAGGGGTCCCCCACATACCGGGGCTCCTCGCCCCCATCGGCCGGCACCAGGGACCAGGAGTTCATCTTCACCGGGGCTGAGAAGCGCACGTGGATGGTGACTTCCGGGCCGAGCACGTCTGTGGCGCCGTCGGCGGGGGTGGTGGCGACGACGGCGGGCGCGTCGCCGGCCGCCGCCCGGGCGCCGGTGAAGCTATCCGCGGTCCGGAATCCGAAGACCACGGGAGCCAGGGGCTGCCCGGCGGCGGAGACGAAGCCCGGCCTCGTCGGGCTATTGAGCCCAATGGCATAGGCCTTTGCGGGCTCCACACGGGCCTGGAAGTAGAAGGTCGTCGGGTCCTCAAACCAGGGGTCTCCCACCGGCTCCGGGAACGGTGCGGCGTCGGCCACTACCAGCGAGAATGAGCTCTTCATCGGCTCGCTGAACTTGACGCCTACGGTGACCACCGGCCCCGCCACGCCCTGGGCGCCGTCGGCCGGGTTGGTGCCCACCACAGACGGCTGCGCCAGAGCCGGTATGACCGCGGAGAACATGAGCAGAAACGGTCCTATGAGTAGCGCTCGCATGCGCATCATCAGGCACTCCTTGGAATCTTGCGGCTTTCCCGCACTATTCGCCCCCACAAAGGGCACTCCTTCTCGCCGCAAACCGGGGCTCGCCACCATGGGCTGCGTCTTGAGTGCTCGGAAGGCCCAGAGTCTTCCCGCCGGACGCACGCCGACGCCGGGCCGCCGCGCCGATTGGCGCACTCAGGTGGCGACATCCCTCCGTTTCACGCCGGGCCGTCTGGGGTATTATACCTAAACGACGTCGGGTTCCCGTCGCCTGACTGCACCCCTATTGGCATCTGAACCGCGATCCTCATCTCCTGGTTGATGGAGCGGCTTGGCAGAACGAGCCGCGTCTCGTCTGGCAGTGGATCTCGCATTGGTTTCCAATCGAGTCTGGGAAGGAGCGAGGCGCTATGCTGCGCGGAATGGTGCGTTTGGCAAACAGGGCAGAGGTGGTCACGCTGGCGGTCACCGCGGTCTTCGCCGTCACGATGCTGGCGGTCCTGGTCCCGCTGGCGAAGACACCGGTGTCCAAGGGTTTCGTCATCGTGGTGGCGCTGGGGATTCTGGCGGCCGTAGTGGTCGCGATGTGCAGGCGGCTGGCGGCACGTTGCAGCCTGCTGAAGGTCGGACGCTGTCCCACCCCATTCTGCCACGGTGTGGTGCAGCGTAGCGACAGAGCGCCCAAGGGGTACGTCCTGTGCCCCACCTGCCACGCCAGATGGCGCGAGATCGATGGCATGCAGTTCCGCACCACATGGCAGGCGTAATCGTCGTCTGTGAGTCGGCCCGGCAAGGGGGCCACGTTCGCCGGCGGCAGCCGACGGCGCCTAAGGCCGCAGCGTTGCCCTCTTGCCGCTCCGCTCTTGCCGCCACTGACGGGCCGCTTTGGGACGCGACGATGGGCGGGCCTTGAGCGGCGACGGGGTACCGCCGGTGGCAGCCACCGGCGGACGGCAGGGAGGTTCTGCGGGATCGTGTCCCCGTACCCCGCGGCGGATCGGAGGAGGTCTCAGCGGGCATGAGATGGGGGGCGAGGGTAGCGGCGAAGGTGACGTGACGTTTGCCGTTGGCCATCGTGGGGTGGGCGGGCACCGTTTGGCGGTGCTCGTTTGTCGTCAAGTCCGAGGCGCGATCGCCGTTGCGGCACGAGCACGGCAGAGTGCGGCGGGCCACATCGGCGCGATAGGAATTGGCGCCTTGCAGCACCGCCACGGCGCCGTTGGCCGTGGTCCTGCTTCGTGGGCGCGGGACCTCCGGCGTCGCGGGCAAGCTCCGCCTTCCGGAGGCATCGTCGGTCTGCGGTTCGGGCCTGCCTCAGACCACCGGCGGGGTCCCGTCGCCGGTGCCCCGGTCCTCGGCGGGCCCTGTGGCCTCCTCGACGGCGTCGCCCTGAATCTCGATCCGGTGCACCTCGCCGCCGGCCTGCTGGGCCGCGTGGTGCTCCCGGGCCTCGGTGGCGATCTCCTGGATCGACGTCCGGGCCCTCTCCCCCGCCTCCTGCGCGACCTGCCTCACCTTCCTCCCCGCTTCCCTGGCCCTCTGCTCAAACTCGTCGCGCAGTTCGGCCCCGGCCCGGGGAGCGATCAGGAGGGCCACCGCGGCCCCGACGGCGGCGCCAACCGCCGCCGCCACTATCGCCACACCCATGCTGTTACCACCATCGTCGTCACGTGCCATGCGAGGTCCTCCTTGCGTCCGCTGAATACCGGGACCGCCGGAGCGCGTCTCCGCCGCCGGTCGGCGGCGGCGCGCGGCAAGCGCGACGGGCAACGCCCGTCTGGTTCCGGTCTACGCCTCTCCGGCGGAGAGCGTTGCGAAACGCCTCTTGCCCACCTGTAGGACATCGCCCTCCGCCACGGCGACCTGCGCCCTGTCGTCGCCGATCACCTCGTCATTGATCTTGACCCCGCCCTGCTGCACGAGTCTGCGCGCCTCGCCGTTGGTCTGAGCGAACCCGGCGGCCACCACCAGGCGAGCGACCCAAATCTTCCCGTTCTCAAGCTCTCCGGAGAGGTCTACCGTGGGCATGTCGCTGGGTAGTTGTCTCTCCGAGAACACGCGGTCGAACTCCTCGGCCGCCGCCCGGCCCGCAGCGGCATCGTAGTACTTCTCCACGATCGCCCTGCCCAGCTCGACCTTGAAGTCCCGGGGATTGCGACCCTCATCGATGGCCCGCTGCATCGCGGCCAACTCCGCCTCCGTCCTGTTCAGAAGGAGCCGGTAGTACTGGGGCATGGCGGCATCGGGGATGGACATGAGCTTGCCAAACATGTCATTGGGCTCGTCGGTGATCCCCACGTAGTTGCCCAGTGACTTGCTCATCTTGTCCGTGCCGTCCGTGCCCACCAGGAGCGGCCAGGTCATGACGCACTGCGGGGTCTTGCCGTAGGCCCGCATGATGTCGCGGGCCACCAGGAAGTTAAAGAGCTGGTCGGTGCCGCCGATCTCCAAGTCCGAGTCGATGGCCACCGAGTCGTAGGCCTGCACCAGCGGGTACATCAGCTCCAGCATGGAGATGGGTACCTCGTCCCGCATGCGCAGCGAGAAGTCATCGCGCTCCAGCATGCGGGCGACGGTGTAGTGGCTTGCCAGCGCCAGGAACTCGGCGGTGCTCATCTTCGAGAACCACTCGCTGTTGTAGCGCACCTCGCACTTATCCACATCGAGGATCTTGCCGAGCTGCGCCGCGTAGGTCTCGGCATTGGCCTCCACCTGCTCCCGGGTGAGCATGGGGCGGGTCTTGGACTTGCCGCTGGGGTCGCCGATCATGCCGGTGAAGTCGCCGATGATGAAGACCACGGTGTGTCCCAGTTCCTGGAACCGGCGCAGGCGCCAGATGGGGACGCTGTGGCCGAGATGCAGGTCGGGAGCGCTGGGGTCGGCCCCGTACTTGATGCGCAGCGGCCGGCCCTCCTTGAGCTTCTCAAGGAGCTCCTCGCGGGAGTGGATGTCGACGGCACTGAGGCCGAGAAGGTCCAGTTGCTCTTCGGGTGTCATGTAGAGAAGTCTCCTGGCATGCGGGAACGCCGCAGTCATGGGAATGCAGCAAGGCGCAAGTACTGGGGGCGTGTTGGCCCGCCTGCCCTATTATGCTCGGAAATGGGCGAGAAGGCAAAGGGGAGGGCGGCGTGTGGATTGTGGAGCGCGGCGGGAGCGGCGGCCCGGCCGTTTTGGGGCGTGCCGGGCCGTCTGCCGTCCGGTGTGAGGCCGGCCCTGTGGTGTCTGCGGGGGTGTCAGCCAACGGCACATCGAGCGCCCTCGCGGGCGCGGCGGGGTTTGGCGCCCTGTTGGCCCGGATTGAAGTCCGGGCCTGAGAGACGCCGCTGCGCGGCGCCGCGCGGTCCTTCGGACCTGACGGCGACGGCGGACGGCGCCGCTATGTAGGGCGCGGGCCTGTACCGCGCCGAGAAGTTCATCCAGCATCAACGACAAACGGCGGCGGCGCACAGGTCGCCGCCCTACAACGGCCAACAGCCAACGGCACTGATGACTCCTCACCTCCGTCCCCTCTCGGCGTCTCTGCGAGCCGCTTGCGCGGTACGGCTGCTCAGGCGAGGCGTGCACGACCTACGGCACGGGGCGCCAGACAAATACGAAGTCCGGGCCTGAGAGACGCCGCTGCGCGGCGCCGCGCGGTCCTTCGGACCTGACGGCGACGGCGGACGGCGCCGCTCTGTAGGGCGCGGGCCTGTACCGCGCCGAGAAGTTCATCCAGCATCAACGACA
>Ga0334883_1004628_pt1 | contig 13014 bp, 8 predicted proteins | sample GraSluR1_MG_6_FD_207230 | JGI IMG/M metagenome (GOLD analysis project Ga0334883, IMG submission 207230) | Sludge microbial communities from methane-producing bioreactor in Wageningen University, Netherlands - Granular Sludge_09_05-R1 | ecosystem: Engineered > Bioreactor > Anaerobic > Unclassified... | reverse complement strand
TAACTATATCTTCTCGGTTCGGCGTTCGTATCTTCAGTTTCTGTTTGATGTGATTGGCTTACCATTCTTGCCCACCTTCAACGATTATCAGTTTAAATGGAAGACGCGATTTGATACACACAATGAGTTTACTATCGTAAGTATTGGAGCATTAGATCAGTTTAAGCTGAATACCGGTATTAAAAATCCTACTGAGGAGCAAGAATATATTTTAACCTATCTTCCTGTAAATGAGCAATGGTCGTATGCGATTGGTGCCGTTTATAAGCATTACAAACAAAAGAGTTTTCAAACGTTGGTGCTCAGTCGCAATATGTTAAATAATATTAGTTATAAGTATCCTGAAAATGATGAGAACAGAGCTCGTATTTTGGATTATAAATCGCAGGAAACAGAAAACAAGATCCGATATGAAAATAACATTCGCTGGGGTGATTATAAGTTTGTTTATTCTGTTGGTGGCACTTACGCTAAATATTTTAATAGGACAAACCAGCAGATTTTTATTGGAAACGAGCTCACTACGCTGGATTATGAAACAGATCTCGACCTTTTAATGGCTGGAGGTTCAGCGCAAATCAGCAGGAATTTCTTCAATGATCGCTTGACGCTTTCGGCAGGATTACGAACTGATTTCAACAATTATAGTACTTCCATGAGCAACCCGATGGATCAGTTGTCGCCTCGTTTTTCGGTTTCCTATGTTTTATCTGATCAATGGGCAGTAACCGCCAACACCGGTCGTTATTATCAACTGCCTGCGTACACAACTTTAGGTTTCAGGAACAATGCGGGTGATCTGGTGAATAAGGAAAACGAGCTGAAATATATTGGTGCGAATCATTTTATCGGGGGACTTCAGTTTATTCCTCGCGAAGATGTATTCTTCTCGTTAGAAGGGTTTTTCAAGCAATACAACCAATATCCGTTTTCTGTAAATGATTCGATAAGTCTGGCTAACAAAGGAGCTGATTATGGTGTATTGGGTAACGAAGAAGTGCGATCCACAAGCAAAGGCAGGGCTTATGGTTTTGAGTTTTTAAACAGGTCGAAGCTGCCATCTGGCCTTAATTTGATATTTTCCTACACCTTTGTTCGAAGTGAATTTGAAGATTTTAACCAAAAACTGATTCCTTCCAGTTGGGATTTCCGACACATCATCTCCCTTACAGCTTCGCAAAATTTCAGCAAAAACTGGATTGCCGGAGTAAAGTGGCGATTTGATGGAGGCCTGCCATTTACGCCATACGATCTGGAAAAGTCTGCCTTAATCTCGGCCTGGGATGCACAAGGCCGGCCTTATTTCGATTTTGCAAGGCTGAATCAATTACGATTAGAGCCTTATCATCAGCTGGATTTGCGGGTGGATAAACGCTATTTTTTCGATCGATGGTCATTGATGGTTTATCTTGATATCCAAAATGTTTACAATTTTAAAGCCAAATTGCAGGATGATGTGGTGAGGGAGAAAGACGCTAACGGAAATTTTATCACTGTTGATAACGATACAAAATATTTGCTCAGAGGAATTGATAACACATCAGGCACAGTTTTGCCTTCGATTGGAATCATGGTAGAATTTTGAAGCTAGCCGGTAGTTTGTTTTATGGTGTTTGGTTTTCTGATGTTTACAGCCATTTTGCCCGGATCAAGTTCGAGCAGATTAAAAACAACCTGCTCATGCACTTGCAATTGATCAGCTAATTCGGCGGTATTAAACCGAAAAATCGCACCACTCAGCTTTTCTTTTACAAATCCATATCCTTTTTGAGGATATATTTCAACAATAAGGCCTTTTCGCATGATATTAAGAATATTGTTTTACGAAGCGATACGAAGGTAAATGGCTTGTTTCAATATGCTTTTAAACTAAAGTTAGCACTTCATTAAAATTGCATCAAAAAAGCCTGTCCTTTGTTTAGGACAGGCTCTTTTTTAGAATGATCCTGGAAAATTACAATATTTGTATTTTTCAATCAGGTTTTATCGAAATTTAAAGCTGGGGGCCGGCAGCAACCAGCCTTCTGCCTTCATCGTTATCAGTATATTTATCAAAGTTGTCGATAAACATTTTTGCCAGGTTTCTGGCTTTTTTTTCCCACTCTCCAGCACTTTGATAAGTGTCGCGCGGATCCAGAATACCATCATCAACGCGTTCGAGTGTTGTTGGAACCTCCAGATTGAAGAGCGGAATGGTTTTCGTTGGTGCCTTGTCGATGCTGCCATCTAAAATGGCATCGATGATGGCTCTTGTATCTTTGATTGAGATTCGTTTTCCGGTTCCATTCCAGCCGGTGTTTACCAGATAAGCCTTGGCACCACTAGCTTTCATTCTTTTCACCAGTTCTATGGCATATTTTGTTGGGTGCAAGGCAAGGAAGGCATTGCCAAAACAGGCTGAGAATGTAGGTTGTGGTTTAGTCACACCCAGCTCAGTTCCTGCAAGTTTGGCTGTGAATCCCGAAAGAAAATGATACTCTGTTTGATCACTGCTAAGTTTTGAAACTGGCGGCAAAACCCCAAAAGCGTCAGCTGTCAGAAAAATGACTTTTGTAGCATGTCCGGCTTTTGACACGGGTTTTACAATATTCTCAATATGATAAATTGGGTAAGATACACGTGTGTTTTCGGTTTTGGAGCTATCAGAAAAATCAATAGAGCCATCTTCGCGAATAACCAGATTTTCCAGAAGTGCATCCCTTTTGATTGCATTAAAGATATCGGGTTCGTTTTCTTTGCTCAGGTTGATACATTTGGCATAACATCCACCTTCGAAATTAAACACGCCATCATCGTCCCAGCCATGCTCGTCATCACCAATCAATGCTCTTTTGGGATCAGCAGAGAGGGTGGTTTTTCCAGTCCCCGAAAGTCCGAAGAAAATGGCTACATCACCATCTTTGCCTACGTTGGCCGAGCAATGCATGGCTGCAATCCCTTTCAGTGGAAGGTAATAATTCATCATGGTAAAAATTCCTTTTTTCATCTCGCCACCATACCATGATCCACCTATCAAAGCCATGCGTTCGGTAAGGTTGAATACAACGAAATTTTCGGAATGCATCCCCATTTCTTTCCAGTTAGGGTTTACTGTTTTTGAAGCGGTAAGTACTACAAAATCAGGTTTAAAAGTCTTGAGCTCTTCATCGGAAGGACGAATGAACATGTTTTTCACAAAATGAGCCTGCCAGGCAACTTCCATCACAAAGCGCACGTTCAGCCGTGTGTCAGGATTTGCACCAGCATAAGCATCCATCACATAAAGTTTTTTCCCGGAAAGCTGATCAGAGGCAATGGTTTTCAATTTTTCCCATTTTTCGGGCTCTAGCGGCTTATTGTCGTTTTTACCTTCTGTAGCCCACCATACAGTGTCTTTTGAAACATCATCCATCACGATGTATTTATCCTTAGGTGAACGACCTGTAAAAATACCTGTATCAACTGACACTGCTCCGGTATCTGTTATTACACCTTTGGCAAAGCCTTCGAGGTTTGGATCTGTTTCGTGCTCGAAAAGAGTTTCGTAGCTGGTGTTGTAGAATACTTCATTGACATCGGTAATACCGTATGAAGCCAAATCCACTTTGATTTTAGCATCATCTTTAACCATCATGTTTTTGTATTTGGATTATTTTAAGATAAAAAATAAAGATGCAAAGGTAAAAAGAAATGTTAAATCTCAATCGTTTGCGCTTGGAATATATGAATAAGAATTAAGGCAACCGAAAAGCCGGTTGCCTTAAATTGTTATCACTTGATCAAGTGCTTATTTTTTAGACTTTTTCTTGTCCTTTTTCGACTTGGATCCTTTTTTTGCTTTTTTTGCCATCTTTTCAGCCACCGCAGCTTGTGCAGCAGCAAGGCGTGCGATAGGTACGCGGTAAGGAGAACAACTCACGTAATTCAAACCGGCTTCATGACAGAACATCACTGAGCTGGGTTCACCACCGTGCTCTCCGCAAATTCCCAACTTGATATCAGGACGGGTTTTGCGGCCTTTTTTAACAGCCATTTTAACCAGTTGTCCTACACCGGTTTGATCCAATATCTGGAAAGGATCGTGTTTCAGGATGCCTTTTTTAAGGTAAACATCAAGGAAACGTCCGGCGTCATCACGGCTATACCCAAAGGTCATCTGCGTCAGGTCATTTGTTCCGAATGAGAAGAACTCAGCTGATTGAGCTATTTCGTCAGCAGTTAAGGCAGCACGTGGCACCTCAATCATGGTTCCAACGAGGTATTTGATAGAATCGTTACGTTCTTCAAATACCTTATTTATGGTATCGCGAACGATTTGTTCCTGCATTTTCATTTCGGCAAGTGTGCCCGTTAGGGGAATCATAATTTCGGGCAAAGTAACGATGCCACGGGTTTTGAGGTTAAGGGCTGCTTCGATGATGGCTCTGGCTTGCATTTCTGTGATTTCGGGATAGGTATTTCCTAAGCGACAACCACGATGACCCAGCATCGGATTGAATTCATCCAGATCGAGTATCTTGTTTTTAATCGTTTCGACAGGTACTCCCATCACTTTCGCCATTTCCTGCTGCCCTTTATCATCATGCGGCACAAACTCATGCAAAGGTGGATCGAGCAAACGTACAGTAACAGGAAGTCCTTTCATAGCTTCGAAAATACCTTCAAAGTCTTCGCGTTGGATCGGTAACAGTCTGTCCAATGCCTGACGACGACCAGCTTCATCAGCGGCAAGAATCATTTCGCGCATGGCGATGATTTTGTCGCCACCAAAGAACATATGTTCTGTGCGGCAAAGGCCGATTCCCTGAGCACCAAAGTTACGTGCAACTTCAGAATCGTGTGGGGTATCAGCATTTGTTCTGACAGTGAGCTTCGATTTCTTGTCTGCCAATTTCATCAGCTCGCCAAAAAATCCACTCAATTCAGGGTCTTTGGTCTCCACACGTCCGTCATAAACTTCACCGGTGCTACCATTCAATGAAATGAAATCTCCTTCTTTAAAGGTTTTTCCACTCATGGTGATGGTACGTGCTTTGTAATCAATCTTTATTCCGCCAGCTCCTGAAACACAGCATTTACCCATACCGCGTGCTACAACGGCAGCGTGTGAAGTCATTCCACCGCGAGCAGTAAGGATGCCTTCGGCCACATTCATTCCTTTGAGGTCTTCGGGCGAGGTTTCAACACGTACCAAAACTACTTTTTTGCCATCAGCGGCCCAGGTTTCGGCCTCATCGGCATGGAATACAATTTGGCCATTGGCAGCACCTGGCGAGGCTGGTAAACCTTTAGCCATTACCTTGGCTTTAGTAATAGCATTGCCATCAAATACGGGATGAAGTAATTCGTCCAGTTTGTTGGGTTCCACACGCATAATGGCTTCGTTTTTGCTGATGATGCCCTGTTTCACCATTTCAATGGCAATACGGACCATAGCAGCTCCTGTCCGTTTCCCGTTGCGTGTTTGAAGTATCCACAATTTGCCTTCCTGAATGGTAAATTCAAGATCCTGCATATCACGGTAATGATCTTCGAGTTTTTGCTGCAGCTTGTTCAATTCCTGATAAATTTCAGGCATTGCTTCCTCTAGTGAAGGGAATTTATTAGCACGATCTTCTTCTGAAACATTTTGCAATGCAGCCCAACGTTTCGAGCCTTCCAGTGTAATTTCCTGTGGGGTGCGAATTCCTGCCACCACATCTTCGCCCTGCGCATTAAGCAGGTATTCTCCGTTAAAAATATCTTCACCTGTTGCAGCATCACGTGTGAAGGCAACACCTGTACCTGAGGTATTTCCCATATTTCCGAACACCATGGCCTGCACATTTACGGCTGTTCCCCACTCGGCAGGGATGTTGTTGAGTTTGCGGTAAACAATGGCGCGTTCGTTCATCCAGCTGTTGAACACTGCCATGATGGATCCCCAGAGCTGTTCCCATGGATCATCAGGAAAATCTTTGCCGGTAGATTTTTTCACTGCCTCTTTAAAACGACGAACCATTTCCTTTAGATCGTCAGTAGTGAGTTCAGTATCAAGATCAACGCCTTTTTCTTCTTTGATCTGGTCGATGATTACTTCAAAGGGATCGTGATCTTCTTTGGATTCGGGTTTCATGCCCATCACAACATCACCATACATCTGAACAAAACGGCGATATGAATCCCATGCAAAACGTTCGTTTCCGGTTTTGCGTGCAATACCTTCCACAGCAACATCATTAAGACCAAGGTTCAAAACAGTATCCATCATGCCAGGCATCGAAGCGCGGGCACCCGAACGGACTGATAATAAACACGGATTTTCGCGATCGCCAAATTTGGTGCCCATGATCTTTTCAACTTTTTCAACAGCCGCTTCAACTTCTTTGCGAATAAGCGCTACTGTAGCATCATGTCCTTTTTCGTAATAAAGTGTACATACTTCTGTAGTAATTGTAAAACCAGGAGGAACCGGAACACCGATCAAATTCATTTCGGCAAGGTTGGCACCTTTGCCACCCAGCAGGGCTTTCATCGAGGAATTACCATCGGCTTTGCGATCACCGAAGGAATAAACATACTTGGTTTTTGCCATGTTTAATAGTTTTTATTATTGATAACTGTTATAAATTTCTGTATGACTGTTAATTACGTTGATTTCGTTTTAAAAGGCAGCACAAAAATACGGTTTTTATGGCTCATTGCTGGTAACTTAATAAGTTAATAATTTCTTTTTTAATGCAATCGGTTGAATTTCAGCAATGCAATAATTTAAAAGCTTTCTAAATTGAATATTGTCCATTTTAAAGTCAAACTAAGCTTGAAGAATCGGAAAAAAAGGGTGAATTTCGTACTTTTATTTTTATGGTAAAGCTTATGAAACATATTATTGGAATTCGTCATGAGGACAAGTACGTTATGGAAAGAAGGGTAGCACTTGTGCCCCGTCATATCAATCAGTTAGCGAAGCAGGGTATCCGGTTTGAGGTTCAAAAATCAGCTAAACGAATTTTTAAGGACAGCGAATTTGAGCAAGCAGGAGCCAAACTAAATGATAAGATTCAGGAGGCAGATGTGATTTTTGGCGTGAAAGAAATGCCAACAGATTTTTTTGAATCAGGCAAAACCTATATTTTCTTTTCGCATGTAATCAAAGGACAGGCATATAATATGCCAATGCTCAAAGCCATGATGAAGAAAAAATGTCAATTGATTGATTATGAGAAGATCACCAATGAGGAAGGCAGGCGATTGATCTTTTTTGGTCGCTTTGCTGGTTTAGCCGGGATGATCAACTCTTTGTGGTCGTTTGGGCAGCGGCTTAAGATTCAGGGGATTGACACACCTTTCAGTAAAATTAAGCAATCGCATCTTTATAATTCACTTGATGAAGCCATGCAAGCTGTTTCTGAATGTGGATTGAGTATAGCCCAAAAAGGACTTCCGGAAGGAGTTGGCCCTGTTGTGATTGGCTTTACAGGCTACGGCAATGTTTCGAAAGGCGCGCAGGAAATTGCCAACCTTTTGCCTTCCATCGAAATTTCGCCCGAACAATTGCTAGCTATGGACTTGGAAAAGGTTTCTAAATCAATTGTTTATAAGCTTGTCTTTAAGGAAAAACATATCTCTGAACCCCTTGATACGAATCAGGTTTTTGAATTGTCGCATTATTATAAGCATCCCGAGGCTTACAAGAATAGTTTTGAAAAGTTCGTTCCCAAATTGAGTATCTTGATGAATTGCATGTATTGGGACACAAAATATCCACGGATTGTTACGAAAGATTTTCTGGAAGAATTATACGCCAGTGGAGAACCAAAATTAAAAGTGATAGGTGATGTTACCTGCGATCCGGATGGTTCGATAGAATGTACGCATAAAGGGACAGAAATAGAAAATCCTGTTTTTGTTTATAATCCGAAAACACGTGCTTATAAAATGGGTTTCGAAGGAGATGGAGTTTTGGTGATGGCTGTTGATATTTTGCCAAGCGAATTGCCACGTGAGTCTTCCGAAGCATTCAGCGATGCACTTTTGCCATTTGTCAAAGCGGTTGCTGAAACAGATTTTGGGGTTGATTTTGATCAACTTACATTGCCTGCACCCTTGAAGAAGGCACTGATATTGCATCAAGGTGAGCTTACACCTGACTATGTTTATTTAAAAAAGTTTGTAGAATAGTTTTAGGAGAAGTTTCTTTCCGAAAAAAAATAAGTTAAAATCAAGTTTATGAAACAAATTCTGGTTTTGGGAGCCGGCTTGTCGGCTACTTGTCTGATCAATTATCTTTTAAAACAGGCAGAAATTTATGATTGGCAACTGGTGTTGGCAGATATTGATGAAGAACTGGCCCAAAAAAAAATTAAGGGTCATCCAAGGGCAAAAGCGGTTAAATTTGATGTTTCGGATCCAGGCACCATTGATGGGTTGATTGATGGGAAAGATGTGGTGGTCTCCTTGCTTCCGGCCCGTTTTCATGATGTTATCGCTGTTGCCTGTGTTAAAAAGGGTATTCAAATGGCCACAGCTTCTTACGTTTCGCCAGCTTTAAAAGCATTGGAGCCTGAAATAAAAGCAAAAAACCTAAGCTTTTTGAATGAACTGGGAGTTGATCCCGGGATAGATCATATGTCGGCTATGCGGGTGATTGACAGAATTCGCAAAAAAGGCGGACAGCTTAAATCGTTTTATTCTTTCACCGGAGGTTTGATAGTGCCGGAATCTGATAATAATCCCTGGCATTATAAATTCACCTGGAACCCAAGAAATGTTGTGGTAGCCGGTCAGGGTGTTTCACAATATATTAAAAACGGACGCTATAAGTATATACCATACAATCAACTTTTTAAACGTATAATCGAAAGAGAAGTATTGGATTACGGTAAGTTTGAAATTTATCCAAACAGAGATTCTTTGAAATACCGAAAGATATACCAATTGGATGATATTCCAACAATTTTCAGAGGAACGATGCGCCGTCCGGGTTATTCCGCTGCCTGGAATGTATTTGTTCAGTTAGGATGTACTGACGATACTTACACTGTTGAGGAATCTGAAAACATGACCTATCGGGCGTTTATCAATACGTTTTTGAAGTATGATCCTGAAAAACCTGTTGAGGAGAAATTAATTGAATATTTAGGTCTTGAGCCTGACGGTGAAATCATGCAAAAACTAGTTTGGTTAGGAATTTTTGAGGATAAAGTAATTGGACTTAAAAATGCTACTCCAGCTCAGATATTGCAAAAACTCCTAACAGAAAAATGGGTGCTTGATCCGGATGACAAAGACATGATTCTCATGCAGCATGAGTTTGAGTATGAGATTGATGGTGTCAGTCATCAGGTTGTTTCATCGATGGCCTACATCGGCAAAAGTACAACTGAAACGGCTATGGCAATAACAGTTGGTACGCCTTTGGCGATCGCTATAAAATTATTACTCACCGATCAGATCAAACAGAAAGGTGTTATAATTCCCACAAAACCCGAATTGTATAATCCTATTTTGGACGAGCTGGAAGAATACGGAATAAAATTCATTGAAAAAGAAAGTGTTGTATAGGCTTCATGGCCTATTCATCTGGTCAAATTAGAAGCTGATCGGGAGCTTTATTTCGGTCTGAATTTATTTTGATCTGGAATGAAAGTACATTTTATTCCGGGGTTTTGGATTTCTACCTGATCTATCATCGAACAGTTAAGAGATTCCTCATTAAATTCAGAGAGTCTGATCAATTCACCTGTTTTCTTTAAGAGTTCATTGATTTTTACACTATGCTGCTTGCCTGATTTACAATTAATCACTACATCAACTTGCCTTAAAGTCTTGTTTGTGAGGTTGTAAACGACCAGGCAATTGGAATCAGGTTTGTGATACTGGTACGCAATATCGACAGGCAGTTTTCCTGATCTACCAAGTGATTTCCAGTTCATGAGGGTCTAAAACTTAACCTTTGATTCCAACAATTGATTGAGATTACAAATGTATATTAATTTGAATCAATACAATATTAAATTATAATTGTTTTTTATTTGAAAGATGGGAAGCCGGATTAAGGCTAAAAAATTTACTTTTGCTAAAAATTGAATTCATGGGCTGGTTTTTTACAATTATCATTATTCTAATTTTGGTTGGATATTTCTATAGTAGAAATGAGTCTGATACCAAAAGCAAAAAACGCGGGACTAAGAGTTATGCCAAATGGTTAGGAGGAGGCTTAGGCTGGGCATTTGGCGGGCCAATAGGCGGGATATTAGGGTTTGCTTTTGGCAAAATGTTCGAAGATATGCAGGCAGGAACCTATGCTCATCCGTCCAATACGCTTCAGGGAGATTTTAAGATCAGCTTATTGGTTCTTTCGGCTGCTGTGATGAAGGCTGATGGTAGCGTTAGAAAATCGGAATTGGATTATGTGAAACGTTTTTTTGTTACCAATTTTGGTCAATCTTCTGCAGAAGAATCCCTGCTAATGCTTCGTGAGATTCTGAAACAAGATATTAATATTCAGGATGTAAGCAGACAGATTGAACAGTTTATGGATTATTCTTCTCGTTTGCAGTTATTGCATTATTTGTTTGGAATCGCCCAGGCAGATGGTCAATTGCCAAAGAATGAAGTTAATACGATTGGCACGATTGCGGCTTATCTGGGAATAAGCCCATCAGATTTTGATTCCATCAAAGCGATGTTTGTAAAGGACACGAACAGTGCCTATAAGATTCTTGAAATACAGCCGGAAGCTTCTGATTCTGAGATAAAAAAAGCATATCACGAAATGGCCAGAAAATTTCATCCGGATAAAGTGAATCATTTAGGAGATGATGTGAGAAAAGCAGCAGAAAGTAAATTTAAAGAGGTTACGGCTGCTTATGAACAGATTAAAAAGGAACGTAGCCTGGTATAATTATTGGAAAAATCGCCAGTTTACTCCAAAATAAAATCTGGCATCACGCATAGGATAACCAGGGGTGGTAAAATAGTTGAAATCACCTGTTAATCCAAACAGATTGGCATATTGAATATAAATATTGGCCCGTTTTACCTTCAATGCCAGAATAACATCCAGGTAAGGATAATTGCCAATTTTTTTATCGTATTGTACATAAAAACTTCGCAATGCCGGCATATAAGCATCGGCATAATACGCACTAAACCACCTGATATTGAAGCCGGGTTGCAAAACTGCTGCTTTGTTAAAGAGTGATTGTGAGAAAGCAAATTTGAGATTGGCAGCTAATTCAGGTAAATGCATAACACTGTCAATATCCGCTTTTTGATAAGAAATGAATCCTCTTATTTCAAATTTTCCTTTCTGCATATCAAAAGTTGACTTGATTGTCCTGATGTTTAGCGTGCCTCCAATTTGTTCGGGAAAGGCATTTGAATTGAGAAAGAGGTACTTATCTATACTCGTCTGGTTAACAGAAAGTTTTAAAAATTTATATTGATAAACTCCTTCAAGTTCAAATTTATTCTGTTTATCAAAACTATTATCCCATCTGAAATGATTGGACAACAAGCTTTGATAAAACCAGGAAGGCGATTGTGACAGAATTTTTAGAGAAAGTTCGATTTTTCCAAAATCCTTCGATTTGGTTTTGAAAGCCTGACTGGCCTTGCTGTCAAATTTAAAATCTCCCGCCTGATAACCGCCCACAAACATATCCAGATGTGCAGATAACTGAGTTTTATTTTTTATGTTGAGTTTAAAACCTCCAAGTATTCCAAGCTGATCATAATTGAACTTTCTCACATAAAAAAGACTGTCGTTGGTAGCCTGAAACAATTTATAGGCAGCATGTTGGCCTCCAAAATAAAAATAGAATAGTGGAGTTTTATTCGGGTCTCTATAACTTAAACTATTCCAAATCAATGTGTTTTTAACCATTTGGGTCGAAATGGAATCATTGGTTACTAATGAATCCAGAACACGACTATAGGGTTTGTAAAATTCATTTAATGGACTATTATCTGAATAGTTGAGTTGGTTTCTTTTGTAAAGAAAATTGTGCTTAATTCGTCCCGCTTGCAGTCTGTTTCTTGTTTTTCCTGATGAATCAACTGTATGTGTATTTGGACGGGAAAAAACAAAATATTGTTCAAACCCGAATCCTGATGATTTGATAACGCTGTTGGCCTGTTGCAGCCATACATCAATCACCCTGCGGTCAGTTTCTATATTATTTATGAAGATGCTATCATCAACTATACCACCGTTTTCCTGTTGTTCAAGCTTGTTTCGAAAATAAAATGCACCTATGCCGTATCTATCGTCTTTAGTAAGATAACTACCCGAAAATATGACACTACTATTATTGGTTTTATTGTTTAGAAACGGACCAGGAGAGTTAATTAAATTATAGTCCATTCCAATTATAAGTTGCGGTGCAAATTCGCGCGTAAAGTTAGCACTCAACTGCTGTTCTTTTTTACCTCCCATCGTATAACGAATTTCAGAATAGGGGAGTAGGGGTTGAAAAAACCTGACATCCTGTTCATTTTTAATATAACTAACATTGCCTGGGATTTGCATGTCGAACCCTATGTCATTCTTTGTAAATGGATTTAAAATTGAGTGATGAGCCAGACCTGCATTACTAAGTGTGGCAAAAGTATTGAAAGGCTTACTCAACGGATCAAAATAAGAAGCATTATATAGGCTGGTATCAGCATAATGTGTTGCATTAAGTACCAGGCTGTCAAAACTATAGTTAAAGTACAGTATTTGTGTTGAGTCAATCTTAGGTGTTTCAGTAGTATCAGATTGTGTATGAGCTGAAAAATGAAATAGTAGTAGAATTAAAGTAAGAATTAAGGAGATGTACAGAGATTTAGCCAACATAACAAAACGTATAATTTTGTGCGTAAAATTAAGCAATTACATTCGAATTTGTATGCAAGCCCTGACAGATATATCAATTATATTAAAAATCAAAAATCCCCACTACAGCAAAGTAGCGGGGATTTGATAGGGGCGGCGACGACCTACTTTCCCACCTGTTACGGCAGTATCATCGGCGCTGGCAGGCTTAACTTCTCTGTTCGGAATGGGAA
>Ga0334883_1004619_pt1 | contig 13058 bp, 7 predicted proteins | sample GraSluR1_MG_6_FD_207230 | JGI IMG/M metagenome (GOLD analysis project Ga0334883, IMG submission 207230) | Sludge microbial communities from methane-producing bioreactor in Wageningen University, Netherlands - Granular Sludge_09_05-R1 | ecosystem: Engineered > Bioreactor > Anaerobic > Unclassified... | reverse complement strand
AGCTCTACATCCCGCCCACGGGGGTCGATGTCGTCCCCGATCTCTCCCTCGGCAGCGACGGCAACACCCTGACGGTGGAGTCGGCGCGCAAGATCCTCCAGGGGCGCCCGCAGATCATGGCCAGCACGCCCCCGCTGCCACCGCGGGCCGAAATCGCCGAAGCCCAGGAAGAGCTCCAGGACTACGAAGACGAACGGGACGAAGAAGCCTACGACCGGCCGCGGCGCCGCGAAGCCCCCCAGCGCAAGGCCGACCGCTTCGCCGGCGTCGAGCAAGCAGCGCGGGTACGCCAGGTGGTGCAGCGGCCGCCGCCACCGCCCGCCCTGAGCGCCTCCCCCACGGGGATGACACCGCAAGCCCAAGCTGAACCGGTGCTCTCCGACGACGACCTCCAGAGCCTCCTCCAGTCCGACGTCCACCGCCAAGCCCTCGAGCGCCACGTCCGCCAGGCGCGCCTGGTGCGCCAGGCCGTGGTCCTCGGCGAGAAAGAGTTCTGCGTCGTCATCGACGCCGACGGCAAGCGCCAGATCAAGGTCGGACCAGCCCGCGTCTTCCCCGGCCCCTATGACTCCTTCATGACCAAGGGCTCCAACCACCGTATCTACTTCGCCTATGAACTGCTCCCCCAGCGCGCCCTGTGGCTGCGCTTCATCTCGGCCATCTCGCGGGACAAGCTCGAGCGCAAGCTCCCCCGCGGTGTCGAGCTCGACCGCGAGGTCTACTACCCCGGCGATGAGATGATCATCACCGGCATCAACACCTTCTTCTTCCCCTTCATCGAAGCCGAGATCCTCCACCCCCTCACGGGCCAACCCCACTTCGGCAACGACCACGCCGACGTCTTCATCGAGGCCATCGGCATCGACCAAAAGAGCGGCATCTATGTGCGCGATCTCATGACGGGCGAAGCCCGCTTGGTGCGGGGCAAGCAGAGCTACCTCGTCGATCCGCGCAAGGAGGTCCACATCACCCGCACCATCCCGCCCGACGAGTGGAACCTGTGGATCGGCGTCAACGAGAGCCATAAGGCGACCCACGCCCCGGTCACCACCCCCTGGGCCATCTCCATCAACGTGCCCCACAACACGGCGGTCTTGGTCTCCTCCGCCGAAGGACACCGCGTGGTCGAGGGCCCCTGCGTCGAGCTCCTGGAATACGACGAGCGGCTGGTGCCCCTCTCACTCTCCCGCGGCACCCCCAAATCCGACAAGAACCCCCTGCGCACCTGCTACCTGCGCACCGTTGGCAACGTCGTCTCCGACGTCATCCGCCTCCAGACCTCGGATTTCGTCGAGGTCGACATCCGCGTCTCCTACCGCATCAGCATGGATCAGGAGCACAAGACGCGCTGGTTCAACCACGAGGACTACGTCGGCATGGTCTGCGACCACCTGCGCTCCCTCGTGCGGCGGAGCTGCCGCCAGACCAACCTCACCGATCTCTGGCCCCGCATCCCCGACGTGGTCCGCGACATCATCCTCGGCGAGCGCACCGAGAGCGGCCGCCGGGGCCGCCTCTTCGCCGAAAACGGCCTCTGGGTCAGTGAAGTCGAAGTCCTCGACAGCAGCATCCTCGATGACGAGGTGGGCGACTTCCTCGAGACCGTCCAGCGCGAGTCGGTCTCCATCCAGATCAGCGATCGCCAGGCGGCAGAGAAGCTGCGCTCGGACAAGCTGCGCCACGACTTCGACCTGCAGCGCCTGGTCATGCGCAAAGAAGCCCAGGAAAAACAAGCAGAAAACGACGCCGCCCTCAGAGACCTCGAGCACCGCGCCCAGATGGTCGTGGCCAACCATCAGGAAGAAGTCGCCCGCACCCTGGCCACCCTCGGCGCCGAGCGCGAGGCCCTCGCCCTGACCGCCCGCCTGGCGCGCCTCGAGCAAGAAAATCACTCCAACGCCCAACGCCTCGCCGAGAAGCAACGCGCCACCGTCGAGGCCGAGCGCTTGGCCCACGAAGAGGAACAGGCCCACCGCCGCGCCCTGGCCGAAATCGAGCAAGCCCTGGTCGCAGCCCACGCCAACGCCACCGTCGCCGAACGCCAAGCGGTGCAACCGGCGCTCATCGAGGCCCTCACCGCCCTCGGCGACAAGGAAATCCTCTCCCAGGTGGCCGCCAACATGAACCTGGTGAGCCTCTTCAAGGGCAAGGACGTGGCCTCCCTCTTCGCCGACATCGTTGGCGGTACCAAGCTCAAGCGCACCATCACCACCATGCTCCCCGAGCCCTCCCCCGACGACACCCCCTAGGCGCTCTCTTTGGCCGGCGCCGCACCCAGAGCCACCTCCGTCATGAGCGACGACTCCCGCGACCCAACCCTCCCGCACCACGCCCACCAGGCCCGCCTGGCCGCCGCCGAGGCCCTGCGGCGCAAAGCCGGCTGGCAGCCACGGCCGGGCCAAGGCGGCGCCTCCCACCTGGAACACCTCCGCGCGCAGGAGCGCCGCCACCAAGGCCAGCAGGCCTACGCTGAGGCGGCCTTCTGTCAGCCCTGCGCCTTGGCCCGGGCCGAGAGCGGCGACGACAGCGCCCTCTGCCAAAACCACCTGGCCCAGGCCCTCGGCCTGCGCTAAGGCAGCTCCCGGACGCAGCGAAATCCCACACGCGGCAGGCGCGCGCAACCCAGCTCCCCCGACGGCGCTGGCGCCATCATCGCCGCCTGCCACCAGAACGGGGCGTCATCGCTCGCGCCGCCCATGATCCCAAAGCCGCCGCTGCAGTGCTGGCGCAAGCCCGGCTCACAGCGCACCCACTCCCCCACTGAGGCGGCCAAATCGAAAATCCCCTCGGGGGTCCGGTTCCACGCCACACTGGCAACCCCACGCTGCCCGCGCAGCGCCTCCTCCCGCGACTCACTCAACTCACCGGCGAAGGCATAGTTGCGCCCCTCCAACCCCCGGGCCAAAGCCTCAAAGTCCCGCTCCGTCGGCAAGCGCATCCCCAAACTGGCACAAAAAGCCTCGGCCTCCAGCGCCCCCACCCCGGTCAAGGGCGCGCCATCCTCGGCACAGAGCGCCACCTGCCCCACGCACGCCGTCGCCGGCGCCTGGCCCGACGCGAGCCACCGCCACAAGCCACACGTCACCTCAGTGCTCATCACCTCTAGCCGCGGCCGCTGCCAAGTCTCCCGCGCCAACACCGCCACCCCCGGACGCGCAAAATGGTGCAGGTCGCGATGAACCCGGCGCAGCCACTCTTGTTGCCGCTCGCTCAGGCCCAGCTCCACTTCGCCCGTCTCGACGCGCAACAGGGGCACCTTGTCGGCGATCTCTCTGGGATCCACGTAAGGTAGTTGCCAACGCCCTTCAGCGTAACGCCCTTGACTCAGGGCGTGCGCCTCACCGTCCAAGCCGCGGCGCAGCACCCACAGTCGTACGGCCACCGCCGCAGCCTCCTCCCGCGCAGGCGGGAGCACGGGACCGGCAGCGCCGAGCACGCGCAGGGACTCACCCCGCTGCAGGCGCTGCGCCACATCGTCCAGCAGCATGGGCGCGGCGATGACCTCAGCGCCACTGCCGAGGCGCGCCAGCGCCTGCTGCCAGCCTTCCTCGCCCGCCGCGGGAACGGCCAGGATCAACCCCAGGCCGAGGCGCACCGTCGCGTCATAGACCGCAGCGCTGCGCTTGCTCAACGCCAGCTCGCCAAAGTCGGCGCGCACCGTCTCGGCCAAGGCCGCAAAGGCCGGCCCCTCGCCGCCCTCTCGCCCCACGATCTGCACCCGGTCCAGCAGGTCGCCCTGGCGCATCAGATCGAAGAGCGCCCGGGTGTGTGCCCAGTCCAGGGTGAGGTAGCGCGGCCCGCCCGCGGCAAAGGCCGCCTCGATGAAGCCAAGCACCTCTGCGCTCTCCTCTTCACCAAGCAGAAGGAGCAAGTCCGCACCGGCGGCGGCCACCCGCTGCGCCATCGCGCGCCGCGCCTCTTCTTTGCCGCCATAGCGCTCGATCTGGGTCTGCACTTGGCTCCCAGCCAGGGCGGGCAGCAACTCGGCGAGGAGGCGCTCGCCGCGCTCCCCATCGGGCACCACCACTGCCACCTGGCGCTGTTCTTGAAGTTGCACAAAAGCCGCCACGGCGCGCAGCGTGTCCAAGGCATCGCCGCCCGCATAATGCAGGGACGTGTCGCCGCCCACCCCAAGCCCTGGCCCCGGGGCCGCCAGCCGCAACGGCCCCTCGGCCACGGCGCGCGCCACCAGAGTAGCGCGGCTCGAGGCCAGGGGCAGCACCAGGGCGTCGACCCCCACGTGGTTCACCAAGTGGGCGGCCGCCCGCGAGCTGCGTTGCCCATCACCACCGTCGTCACAGGAGATGAGCACCAGGGGCGGCGTCAAAGCCGCGCTGTTCAGCCCGCGCACGGCCAAGCGCGCCACCAGCATGGCCTGTCGCACCTCGCCGTTGGTGCCGTTGTCGATGTGGCCGATGAAGCGGGCCTGATCCACGCCGACGGCGCCTTCGACCACGTGGCAGTCTTCAGACTGCCAGGACACACAGGCGCCCTCACGGCACAAGGTCTCACCGGGGCACTCACTGTGGCGGCGACAGGAGGGCGCCCCTTCTGGGCCCGCGCTGGCTTCGGTCGTTTGCGGGCGCGGTGTGGCGGTCTTCTCGTCACTCAGGAGGCGCAGGCCCACGGCGATGCCCAGAATCCCCAGGGCAAAGAGGGCCAGGAGCCAGATCCAGGTGCGCCGGGCCGCGCCGCTGTCGTCCGCGCCGGCCGCAGGTGCCGCAAGGGGAGCCGCCCCCGCAGGCGCACGCCCCGGCGCAGGTGGATCCAAAGAGGGGCGTTCGCCGCGGCGCCAGTCGTCGAGATCGGCCATCATGGTCTCGGCATTGGCGTAGCGCGCGCCGAGGTCCTTGGCGACGGCACAGCTCAGGATGGCGCGCAGCCCGGGATCGGTGATTTCGGCGGGGATGGCGATGGGGTCGTCGTCGACGTGGCGCAGGGCCACCTCGAAGTTGCTGTCGCCTTGGATGGCCACGCGGCCGCTCAGGGCCTCGATGAAGACCAGGCCCCAGGAGTAGAGGTCCGACTGGGGGGTCATGGGGCGCTGGCGGAGCTGTTCCGGCGAGATGTACTGGGGTGTGCCGCGTACTTCTTGCTTGGAGGTCAGGCTGACGTAGCTCTTGTCGCGGGCTTCGACCAGGATGCCGGCGATGCCGAAATCGAGGACCATGGCGTTGCGGCAGCGGCCCCCGGGGGTGAGCATGATGTTCTGCGGTTTGAGATCGCGGTGGATGATGCCTTGGCGGTGGGCATAGGCCAGGGCGTCGGCCACTTGGCTCATGAGGTGCACCGCTTCCTCGACGCCGAGCTTGCCCTCACGGCGGATGACATCGTGGAGGGTGTGGCCCTCGATGAAGTCCAGGACCAGGAAGAGTTCTTTGTCGCCCATGGTCCCGGCGTCGATGAGGCGGACGATGTTGGGATGCTTCAGGCGGGAGATGAGCTTCATCTCGCGGTTGAAGCGTTTGACCTCGCGCCACACCTCTTCCTTGCGCACGCTCTCCGTGAGGAGAAACTTGACCGCCACGGTTTGGCCCGTGGAGATCTGGGTGGCCCTATAGACGACTCCAAAACCGCCTTCGCCGATCTGCTCGTCGAGTCGAAAGCGGTCGTCGATGACCTCACCCTTGCGCGCGCGTCCAGCCATCTCACCACCTTGCGCCAAGTGCCCAGCGCGGCGCCTGATCTGCGCCCAGGGCCGCCGCGATCCAAGGATGGCACGCCGCCCGCGTTTTGTGCAAGCCAAGGCGCAGCGTGGGGTGATCCGCGCGTTGACATCGGGCCTTGCATCACCGGCCTATTGTGGCTATGAAGCAAAGCCGGGCAGAGATTGGCTCTTCATGCGTTTATTGGAGCATCTTCAGCGAATTTTTTCCGCTCTTTTCTGCCACTGTTCGCACTTCTCGCGGCGGCGGCCTCACGTCACTTGGCTCATGAGGAACACATGCGCAAAAACTTGTTTACATTGTTGGTTTTCTTTGCTGCCGTCACTTGCGGTGGCGTCGCGGCCATGGGCCAAGACGGTACGGCCACCACTTATGTCCCCGAAGGGGAGATCGTCCAGACCGATACACCGAGTAAGGGGTGGGCCGGTGCGGTCGTGGTGGGTGCGTCCTTCAACATCGCCCAGAACTCCAACGTGGTCGGGCAGACCGAGGGTTATTCTCTGCTCCTGAGTGGCAACGCCACGGGCTCTCTGGACTACATCCACCTCGACCACGAGTGGCGCAACATCCTGCGCCTCACCCAGGGCTGGGCCCGCACGCCCGTCATCGATGAGTTCATCAAGAGCAACGACGTCCTGGCCCTCGAGAGCCTCTACAACTACTTCGTCACCTCTTGGTTCGGCCCCTTCGCGCGCCTCTCCTTCGAGACGGCCATGCTCGCCGCTGAGGACGTGCGCGCCAACGACACCACCTACGTGGTAACCCGTTCCAACGGTCAGGTCGACACCTATGAGGGCGTGCGGCGGATTACCCTAGCCAACGCCTTCGAGCCCTTCTCCATGGAGCAGTCCATCGGTGTCTTCGCCCAGCCCATCAAGAGCAACCCCTTCACCCTGGCCGTGCGCGCTGGTGTGGGCGGTCGCGAGACCTTGGCCGATGGCGTCTTGGTCGTCAGCGACGACGGCGCCACGCCGGAGCTGGAAGTGCTCGAGCTCAGCAACGTCTTGCAGGCGGGTGCGGAGCTCTTCCTCACGATGAACGGCAAGGCCGTGGAAGACCGCTTGCGCTGGTCAGCCCTGGCCAGCGTGATGTTTCCCTTCCTCACCAACGACGACACGGATCGCGGGGTGATGGACCTGACCAAGTGGGCCTTCGCCGCTAACCTCAGTATTTCCGTCTTCTCGTGGATGTCTCTGGACTACCAACTGAAAGTTTTGCTCGACCCGCAGCTCTTGGACGAGTGGCAGATTCAGAACAACCTGCTCTTGACCTTCAACTACACCCTGATCGAAGCCAAGGCCCCCCCGGCGCCTCCGGCGCCAGACCCGGTCGCGGCCGAGAAAGAGGCCTTGGCGGCCGAGCTGAAAGCCGCCCAAGAGAAGGCACAAGAGGCTGAGAACAAGATCCAGGAGGCACAGGCCCAAGCGCTCGCCGCCGAGGAACGCGCCAAGGCCGCTGAAGCCCGCGCCGCTGCCGCTGAAGCCGCGGCGCCCGCGCCGGCTCCCGTGGAAGAAGGCAACGACTGAGGCCTAGGCCGGCCGGCGCCGGCTCCTGGTCCCGCGGCCGAGGTGCCGGCCGCGCGGCCACTCAAACAGAGCCCACGATAAACGATAACCTTGCCCGCATCTCCACGCCTGGAGCGGGGCTGGGGGGCGAGGTCTCGAGCGCTGGCGGGCACCCACCGGGCCCAGGTGGATCAATCACCCAGCTCGAGCAGGGCGCGTTCGTGCATGCGGTTGATGCTGAGGTACACCGCCTCGAACTCGGCACCACTCATGACGAGTTGATGGGTCTCTTCACAGATGACGTCGGGCAAAGCCGCTGCCTGGGCGGCACCTTCGTAGCCCTGGAGAACGCCCACGACCATGGGCTCGGGCCCCAGAGCGCCCTCGACCCCGTAAACCAGGCGCAACAGGCTCGACTTGAGGGCAAACTCGAAGATGAACACGTGCTGGTCGTCATAGGCAGCGGCCAGGGCCGGGACGACCTCCTCCGCCAAAACATCGAGGAGATAGGTCAACGCAGCGGCGCCGTCCGTGGTGCCATCACCCGAGCGGGGTGGCAGCGTCGGCAGGACCAGGCCGAGCTCGCCGGCAATATTTTTGGCGGTGACGAAGGCCTCCTGCACGGCCTCATCGGGCGCGCCGCGGGAATGGGCCAACGCGGCGAGGGAGAGCTTGGCCGCAAAAACCAAGGTCTTCTGCTTGCTGTTCCAGGTGGCCTTGGTGTGGGGTGTCCCTGGGTTCTCCTCTTGGGGTGCCGCGGCCGTTTTCGGCTGGGCGGCCGGTGCCGTCGGCGTCTCTTTGTCGCACGCCACAGGGGCAGCCAAAGCCAATAACATCCACATCAAGACCTTTCGCACCATGCCTACCTCGAGATCAGTCGCAGCAAAAGCGCCGCTAGGGCGGCATGCTAATCCTTTGCGGCGCCCTTGTCTTCCTCTCTCGTTGGGCGACGCGAGTCTTTGTACTTGGACGACAACGCGTTATGCTACGGTGATCTAGTCGCCCCCGGGCACCTCGCCTGGCGGTCGCCGCCAGCGCGCAGGCGCTCTCTCCCCTGATTTGGAGGTCTCATGTCCGTCTCTCCTCTCGCCGGCCAAGCCGCGCCCAAGTCGATCCTGGTCCAAGTCCCACGACTCATGACGGCCTACTACACCCAGACCCCCGACCCAGAGCGCCCGGAAGAGCGGGTCGCTTTCGGCACCTCGGGCCACCGCGGCGTCTCCCTCAAGTCCAGCTTCAACGAAGCCCACATCGCCGCCATCACGCAAGCCGTGTGTGATTACCGCCAAGCCCAAGGCTTCTCGGGGCCCCTCTTCATGGGCATGGATCCCCACGCCCTCTCCGATCCGGCCCAGGTCACGGCCGTAGAGGTGTGCGCGGCCAACGAGATCACCGTGATGATTCAGGCGGATCTGGGCTATACGCCGACGCCGGTCATCTCCCACGCCATCTTGGCCTATAACCGTGGCCGCAGCAGCGGCCTAGCCGACGGCGTCGTCATCACCCCCTCACACAACCCACCAGAGTACGGTGGCTTCAAGTACAATCCACCTCACGGTGGGCCCGCCGACACTGACGCCACCCGCTGGATCGAGTCCCGGGCCAACGACTACCTCCGCGCCAAGCTCACCGGCGTCAAGCGTATCCCCTGGCAGCGCGCTCGCCAGCTCAGCACCACCGTCTCTTACGACTATGTCACGCCCTACGTCGAAGACCTGGCCCAGGTCATCGACATGCCGGCCATCGCCGCCGCGGGCCTGCGCCTCGGCGTCGATCCCATGGGCGGCTCGGGCCTGGCCTATTGGGCTCCCATCGCCGAGCGCTACGGGCTCGACATCCACCTGGTCAACGACACCTTCGATCCCACCTTCGCCTTCATGCACGTCGACTGGGATGGGAAGATCCGCATGGATTGCTCCTCGCCCTACGCCATGGCCGGTCTCATCGCCCTGAAAGACCGCTTCGATCTGGCCTTCGGCAACGACCCCGACTACGACCGCCACGGCATCGTCACCTCCCGCGGGCTGATGAATCCCAACCACTACCTCGCCGTGGTCATCGACTACCTTCTGGCCCACCGCCCGGAGTGGTCACCCCAAGCCGCCGTGGGCAAGACCCTGGTCTCGAGCAGCCTCATCGATCGGGTCGTGGCGGCGCACGATCGGCGCCTCCACGAGGTGCCCGTGGGCTTCAAGTGGTTCGTCCCGGGGCTGCGCGACGGTTCCTGCGTCTTTGGCGGCGAAGAGAGCGCTGGCGCCTCCTTCCTGCGCCGCGACGGCACCACCTGGACCACCGACAAGGACGGCATCATCCTCGCCCTGGCCGCCGCCGAGCTCACCGCCAAGACCCAGCGCGACCCAGGCGAGCATTACCAGCGTCTCACCGAACGGTTTGGCGCACCGTGCTACGCCCGCGTCGACGCCCCGGCGAGCGCCGCGCGCCGCCAAGCCATGGCCAAGCTCAGCCCAGAGGACGTCAGCGCCGACGTCCTGGCGGGCGATCCCATCCGCGCCAAGCTCACCCACGCCCCGGGCAATGGCGCCGCCATGGGCGGGCTGAAGGTGGTCAGCGAGCGCGGCTGGTTCGCGGCGCGGCCTTCAGGCACGGAGGACGTTTACAAGATCTACGCCGAGAGCTTCGTCGACGCGGCGCATCTGAGCCAGATCCAAGGCGAAGCCCAACAGATCGTCGCCAGCGCCATGGAGAAGCTCGGCCTTTGAGAGACACATCAGGCGCTCCACCCGGTCTCCACCGAGACCTCCCGCTGGCTCCCTACACCACCCTCGGTGTCGGTGGCGCAGCCAAGTACTGGCTCGCCCCGACCAGCGTCACGGCGGCGCGCGAGGCTTGCGCGTGGGCTCACGCGCAGGCTCTCCCTCTCTTCATCCTCGGGCAGGGTTCCAACCTCGTCGTCTGTGACGACGGTTTCTCCGGCCTGGTCCTGCACCCGGCTTTTGCTGGGATCAGCACCTGCGGCCAGGAGGACAGGGACACGCTGGTCGTCGCCGAAGCCGGCGTGGACTGGGATGGGCTGGTGGCCTGGAGTGTGGAGCAAGCTCTGGGAGGACTCGAGACTTTGAGCGGCATCCCCGGGCAAGTGGGCGCCGCACCCGTGCAGAACATCGGCGCCTACGGCAACGAGGTGGGTGAGCGCATCGCTTGGGTCGAGGCCCTCGACCTCCAGCGCGGCACCATGACGACCCTGGCGCACGACGCCTGCGGCTTCTCCTACCGCAGCAGCCACTTCAAAGGGCCCTGGGCTGGGCGTTACCTCATCACGCGCGTCGCCTTGCGTCTGCCGCCAGCGGCACCACTGCGCCCGCACTACGCTGAGCTCGGCGCAACCCTCGGTGCGGGCGATCACCAGCCGGAGGTGGTCCGGGAGGCCGTGCTGGGCATCCGGCGCCGCAAGGCCATGCTCCACGACCCCCACGACCCCAACAGCCGCAGCGCCGGCTCCTTCTTTACCAACCCCATCATCGATCAGGTCACGGCCGACGAGATCTTGGCGCGCAGCCAGCCAGCGCCACCGACCCTACACCGCACGCCCGATGGGCGTTGGAAAATCTCGGCCGCCTGGCTCATCGAGCAGGCCGGCTTCCACCGTGGACACCAACACGGCCGGGCGGGACTCTCTGGGCGCCACTGCCTGGCGCTGATCAACCGCGGCGAAGCCACGGCCTGCGAAATCCTTGATCTTGCGCGGCAAATACGCCAGGCTGTGCGGGACATTTTTGCAGTGGACTTGACCCCTGAACCCGTCTGGCTCGACCAGCACGGTGCGGGGCCCATGCCCTTGGACGACAACCCTACACGAGGAGTTTGCGATGGCAGAATTGAAGGTCAACGTCGGTGAGTGGGTGCAGAAGAACGCCGTGATCTACCCCAATAAGTGCGCCGTCAAGTCAGGCGAGCAAGCTTTCACCTACACCGAGATGGCGGAGCGGATGCACCGCATCGCCAACGGACTCAAAGGGCTGGGGCTGGCCAAAGGCGACCGGGTCATGCTCTATCTCCTGAACGGCATCGAGTACGTCGAAGCCGTCTTCGCTTGCTCCGCCATCGGCCTCATCGCCGTGCCCCTCAACTGGCGCCTGGGCCAACCCGAGATGGCCTTCATCGTCGAAGACTGCGGGCCCAAAGTGATGATCCACCACGCCGCCTTTGCCAAACGGGCCAAAGCGCTCCAGGAAGGCGCCAAGCATGAGCTACACCTCATCGAGGTCAAAGAAGGGGGCGGCGCCTCGGCCTACGAGTCCTTCATCGCCGCCGCGGCCCCCGACAACGCCATCGATCCCGCCGTCGGCGGCGACGATCCCCACCTCATCATGTACACCGCCGGCACCACGGGCGATCCCAAGGGCGTGGTCCTGAGCCACGCCAACTGCTTCTGGCAGTCCGTCAACGGCTGGGCCCTCGGGGTCTCGCCCAGCGCCATCTCACTGGTGCTCTTGCCCCTCTTCCACGTCGGCGGCCTCAACGGCTCGGTCACGCCCATGATTCACATCGGCGCCACCTGCATCCTGCCACCCAAGTTCGACGTCGAGGACACCTTGCGCACCATGGAGCGCGAGCAGGTGACCGGCATGGTCGCCGTGCCCGCGGTCTACCAGATGATGTACGAGCACCCCCTCTTTGCCACCACCGATCTGTCGCGGATCGAGGCCTTCATCTCCGGTGGCGCCCCCTTGAGTTACGACCTCATCTCCAAGTACCACGAACGCGGCCTCGAATTCCGTCAGGGTTACGGTCTGACCGAGACCTCGCCCGGCGCCACGGGCATGGGCCCCGGAGAGTGCCTCAATAAGGCCGGCACGGCGGGCCGCCCCTGTCTCTACGTCGACATCCGCATCGTCGACGACAACGATCAGCCCCTGCCCATGGGCCAAGCAGGCGAGGTGGTGATCCGCGGCCCCAACGTCATGCTCGGCTACTGGCAACGCCCCGAAGAGACGGCCAAGGCCATCCGCGACGGCTGGTTCCACTCCGGGGACATCGGCTACCTCGACGCGGACAACTTCCTGACCCTGGTCGATCGCAAGAAAGACATGATCATCTCGGGCGGCGAGAATGTTTACCCCGCCGAAATCGAAAAACTCCTCGCCGGGCACCCGGACATCCAAGACGTGGCGGTCGTCGCGCGCCCTGACGCCAAGTGGGGGGAGGTCCCCGTGGCGGTGGTCGTGGCCCGGGCTGGCGCGGCGCTGAGCGCCGACAGTGTGCTGGAGATGTGCAACGCCCACCTGGCCCGCTACAAGGTCCCCAAGGCGGTCATCTTCAAAGACAGCCTGCCGCGCAACGCCGCAGGCAAGCTGGTCAAAGCGGAGATCCGCAAGATGGTCAACGACTAAGCGCCCTGAGGGGAGGGCCGCGCCCCCTAGGCCGCCCCTCCCGATCCGTTAGGTGGCGCCACTTTCAGCGCGTGCGCCCCCGTTGGAGGCCCTTGACCCGCTTGGGCGCACAGTCCTGGCCAGGAGGACAAGCGGCCTCGTCCTCGTCGTCTGCTTGGTCAGGATCCTCACTTTCTTCACCCTCTTGTGGGGCATCCTGACCTTTGGTCTGCCCTGGGCGCTTGATCTTACTGCCACGCTCGCGCGCCGGCGCCGGGTCAGCGGCCTTCTCGTTGCGCTCCCGTTCCAGGCGCTCCCGCTCGGCCTGCTCGTTGCGCTCCCGTTCTTTGCGCTCGCGTTCGGCCTGGGCTGCCCGTTCATGCTCCTGACGATCCCGCGCAGCCTTCTCGTTGCGCTCGCGCTCCTGGCGTTCCTTCTCGGCCTTCTCGTTGCGCTCCCGTTCTTTGCGCTCGCGTTCGGCCTGGCTTGCCCGTTCATGCTCCTGACGATCCCGCTCGGCCTTCTCGTTGCGCTCGCGCTCCTGGCGTTCCCGCTCG
>Ga0334883_1004612_pt1 | contig 13078 bp, 15 predicted proteins | sample GraSluR1_MG_6_FD_207230 | JGI IMG/M metagenome (GOLD analysis project Ga0334883, IMG submission 207230) | Sludge microbial communities from methane-producing bioreactor in Wageningen University, Netherlands - Granular Sludge_09_05-R1 | ecosystem: Engineered > Bioreactor > Anaerobic >... | reverse complement strand
GAATGTTGTATCATTGGAAGCAAATGATGAGGTATCAAAACAAATATCAATTATTGAAGATATGATTATTAAAAAAGTAAATGGAGTATTATTAGTTCCAATCGAAGTCGAAGCAGTCGTTCCTGGTGTTGAAGCACTCAATAAAGCTGCTATTCCTGTGGTGACTGTGGATCGCAGGTTGAAAGAGGGAGTTCCTGTAGAGATTTTAGCCCATGTCGGAGCAGACAATTATACCGGTGGGAAGAAAGCCGCCGAATTTATTGTTGCTGAACTGAGCAAAAAATTTGGTGATCCTAAGGGAACTGTAATTGAACTTTATGGTACACCAGGCGCTGGTCCGGCTATTGACCGTAGTTCTGGGTTCCAGGATGTTATGAAGCAATATCCAAATATAACTGTTAAGACACAGACTGCTAATTTCCGTCGAGATGATGGCATGCAGGTTATGGAAGATTTTATTATGAGCAGCCCGGAAATTGATGCTGTATTTGGAGCGAACGATGAAATGATTCTCGGTGCTCTTGAGGCTTTGCAAGCCAGTGCTAAATTCAATGTCCAAGAAGTGATTACGATTGGGTTTGACGCACTAACCGATGCATTAAAATCGATAGATGATGGTATACTAGATGCAACGATAGAACAATTTCCTGGGAAACAAGCAGCGACCGGTTTTGAAATTCTTTATAACTTTGTAAAAGAAGGTAAAACCCCAGAAAACGCGGTGGTTTTAATTGAGCCGGCTGTAATTACCAAGGATAATCTTGATCAAGCTGAAAAGAGTTTCTAGATGAAATAATCTCATAGGGGAGAACGCTACTCCCCTATGAGATTATAAGCTTATCAAAAAGAAATGATTAAAAAGGAGAGTTAGTTTCTAAAGTTAAAAATAAGGTCATCTATGCCATCAATGAAAGATGTCGCTCAAATCGCTGGTGTTTCGGTTTCAACCGTATCCAGAGTAATAAATAATAGTATTCCGGTAGATAAGAGAACCCGCTTAAGAGTGGAAAAGGCGATTCGGAAACTCCACTACAAACCAAACCTCCTTGCTAAAGGTCTTCGCATGAGAAGTGGAGGTATTATTGGTTTGGTTGTTCCTGAAATCATCCATCAAACTTTTGTCAATTTCATTCATTATGTAGAGGAACAAATTGTTGATCATGGATTTGATTTGATTTTAGGAAATACCAATGAAGATCCGGAAAAAGAAGAACGATTTATTGATAGCCTGATTCGAAGAAATGTCGATGGAATAATTTTTTCTCGAGTTTCTGATCAAAGCCGGGTTTTCAAAATTCTTGAGAAAACCAATATTCCAGTTGTGGTTGTTGATCGTTTTTTGGAAAAGGAACATATTCCCAGTATTGTTCTGAATAACTATAAAGCCGGAATTTTAGCCGGTTCACATTTGATGAGCTTGGATCACAAAAATATAGCCTGTATAACTGGCCCATTAAATATCGCTCTTTGTCGAGAGCGATTAAAAGGCTTTAAAACCATTCTTTCTGAAAATGGAATTCTATTGCCCTCGGGTTTCATATATGAAGGAGACTTTAAATTTGAATCGGGGATTTACGCTATTAAAAAATTTTTAAGTGATGGTATTAAAATTACGGCAATTTGGGCCCAAAATGATATGATGGCAATTGGAGCCCTGAAAGAGCTCAACAAAAATCACATTCGTGTCCCCGGAGATATTTCCTTAATTGGGATGGACAATATTAGCTCTTCGGAAATGGTTACTCCATCGCTTACAACTATTATCCAACCATTTCAAGAAATGTGTCAAAAAGCAGTTCAAGTTATTTTAAATCATATTCACAAGAAAGAAATCACTCTCAATCGAATTGTTTTGGAACCGAGCTTAATAATCCGCGAATCAACCCGTCCTTTGAAAAGGTGAAATGTGAGCTTGGATTAATAAAATAAAATCTTTATATTAGAGATAATTGATTATTCCCATGGAATAGGGATACGGTTTTATGGTAAATTTTTAGATGATAATTAAAAAACAAACAATAGAAAAGAGGGAGTATTATGGCGAATTCATCAGAAGTTGTAGAAAGAGCTTTAGAACAAGGAGAGGGAATATTTCGGTTATTTCCCAATTGGGTTCCTCGTTCATTTTGTATTCCTGGTAAACGCATAAAACTTCACCCTGATGATTACTATGCTTTTGGAGCACATCGGGGTGGCATTGATGAACGATGGTTTGCTTCGACGACCAAAGCGGACAACGGGCCGGAGACGCTTCCAGATGAGGGTTTAAGCTATATTTATTTTAAAGATGGAAGGAAAGAGGAAAAAGTTCTTCTCAAAGAAGCAATTGATATCATGGGGAATGATATCTTAGGGACCGACGTTATGAAAAAATTTGGCGGCTGGTTGATGTTTAGTAAGTTTTTTGACAATATGGAACCCCTTCCTCATCATCTTCATCATGATGATGAAACAGCTGCTCATGTTGGGGCTATGGGAAAACCGGAATCCTACTATTTTCCAGCCCAGTTGAATAATCATGGTGGTTGGTTTCCTTATACTTTTTTTGGTCTTAATCCCGGAACAACCAAGGATGAGGTAAGAAAATGTTTAGAAGATTGGAACAAGGGTGATAATGGGATACTGTATTTGTCTCGAGCATATAAACTCAAACCAGGAACTGGGTGGGACGTCCCCCCTGGCATTCTTCATGCGCCTGGTTCTTTATTAACCTATGAACCCCAAAGATGTTCGGATGTATTTGCTATGTTCCAGTCATTAGTGTGGGATGTCCCAACACCCTGGGGATTACTGGTAAAAAATGTTCCTGAAGAGTATAAAAATGATCTTGATTTTATCATTAGCCTGATAAACTGGGATTTAAACGTTGATCCAGATTTTTATCGTAATCGATTTGCTGAACCCAAACCAGTCAAACCAGTCGAAGAAATGAGAACGGAAGGTTATGAGGAATTTTGGATTTCCTATAAATCCAGTGATTTTTCAGCGAAAGAGCTAAGGGTGTTTCCCGGGAGTACGGTTACCATCAAAGATAAGGAAGCCTATGGGCTGATTACCATAGAGGGTCATGGCCAGTTTGGACCCTTATCTATCGATGCTCCAAGTTTAATTCGATTTGGAGAAATGACCAGCGACGAATTGTTTGTAACCCAAAAAGCAGCCCGGGAAGGAATAACCATCACCAATCCAAGTGAAAATACGATGTTGGTCATGTTAAAACACTTTGGACCTGAATTATAAGTTTTGAAATAATTATTTAAAAAAAGAGCGGGTTTTTTACACCCGCTCTTTTTTTAATTAGGGGTTTAAGTTAAATGATTTCCCAATGAATACCAAGAAATTCACAAACCAATTTGAGTTCTTCAACAAAATGACCATATACTCCATGGATGTGGTTGCAGGGAAACTTTTCAATAAATCGGTCAATACTCGTATCAAGTTTACAAAATGCATGGGGCCATTCAATTTGAGTGCGTGTCATGATTTCTTGGTTGGTTTTCTCATCAAACTGGAGAAATTCCCCAGTCATAATAGCCATCCAGTAATTTCCATTTTTTCTTCCTAATCGTGCCATGGTGACTTTTCCTGGATGGGCAAGATGATGAACTGCGGCACCGCCAGCTTGGAAATAGAAGCCTTCAGGAAGGAAAGAAACTCGAGGTAGGTTGTCTCGAAAATCGAAGCTGGCTCCGGCAAAGTAAGTGGCGTGTTCGCCAGAGTTGCACAAGTCCAATATTTGATAATCTTCATGCCAATGGCGAACATCAGCAAATAGTACCGGGGTTTTTGCTAATTTTTTGAAAATCTCCATGGTTAATGCTGCGTCCATATCTGCTTCGGTAGAGCAAACGATAGGTTCTTTAGGTCCATCGAAATCGTAGGGGTCATTCATAAAAGCTTCGGCGACATCCATAGTACAAAAATTATTGGTAAGCTCGGGTTGTCCCTTTATTCCACAGAAATCTAAATGCATTTCTTGACATAATTCTTTTACTGCATAGTAGGAGGCAATTTGCTTTTTTAAGATTTCTGGAGTCAATTGTTTCCCATCGTATTGAATCGAGCCGATGTTTTTTTCACACCATTGAAAAGCCTGTTCGATTTTTTTCGGATTTTGAGAAAGCAGGAATTCTGATCGCCGGACTATTTCCCACTGATCGATATGTTCGGTATCAATTCCAAATGTCTTCATCCAAGAATCAGTTCCTGAGGTGGCGGTGTACATTCCCATTGGCCGCCCTCCAAAACACCCAAAGGTTTCACCTTGTATTTGCTTCAAACAGGCGGCAGCCTTGATGAAACAATTTACTTTTTTAAAAGTTGATTCCTGATTTAAATCACCTGAAATCCGGGTATAAGGAATTCCAATATTATCTAATGCACCAGAACTGGCCATCATGCCGACTAGACCAGGGTACCCAGGATTGATATTAGAAAGACAGAGAAAAGGACCCGGAGCAAACTGAGCTGCTAAAACGGTAAAATGAGGCCAAGCCCAAATAGCATAATTGAAAATTGTACAATCAACGCCAGTGAGTTGCATTTTTTTTCCAGCCGCAACTGCCAGCTGATTTGTCCAGGGGGGCTCATCGGCAACAATGACTTCATGACCTTCTTGTTGAAGTTTTTTTACTAAATTCTCCTGGAATTTTAAATTCATTGCTAATAATTCCTGGTGAACATGAGGACGACCATCGGAAAAAGTAATGATACCAATTTTACTCATTTCTTTATTCCTCCTTTATCCAAAGCAAAAAAAGCAATCGATTTCATCAATATTATCGCTTTTACCCTGCAAATGTCAAATTTTTAAAGTGAAATAGCAAATCAAAAAATTTTAGATATAATTTTCTTAATAATTATAGAAATAGCTTATTTAAAAGTTAAAATATCATATAGTATATTTTAAATATTTTAGACCAACCAAGAATTTTGCTATCTTTTAAATTGTTGACAATCCATTTAGGGCAATGATAATATGAAATCGGTTACAATTATATTCGAAGGGGGTGATATGGATTTTACTAAGGGATCAGTCTTTAAGGGTTTGAGAGAGGTTTTTAAAAAAAAGAGGGAAAAACCTTGAAAAAGATGATTTTTGTGGGGTTGATTTTGCTTTTTAGTTTTGTCAGTCAGTATGGTATTCGGTCTTGAATTAGGAAGATTTGGTGGAACGATAATTAAGGCTTGTTTTATTAATGGGGGAGATTACGAAAAAATCTACGAAAAATTTCTCCCTCTCTTTGAAGGGAAATATTTTTTCCCTGTGTCAAAAAATTATGCGATTTTATCCATTCTCATGGAATTATAACGGTATATCATGGTTGTGGAAAAAGTCTTGCTATTTTTGAAGATTTGATTGAAGCCGGGGTTGATGTTTATAATCCTTTGGAAGCAAAAGCGGGAATGGATCCAGTTGAGCTAAAACAAAAATATGGAAGTAGAATTGCCTTTTATGGTGGTTTGGATACACGGTTGCTTGGAGAAGGCAATTGGGAAGATATTGAGAAGGAGGTTCTTTATAAGCTAAATGCGGCTAAGGGTGGAGGATATTTGCCTGCCTCAGATCATTCAATAGCAGGAAACGTGAACCCCCGATGGTATGATCGAATGATTAACTTACTTAAACAAAAAGGGACTTATCCAATTAAATTATAACGAGTGAAGAGTGAGTAGGCGAGATCGATAATTGTTATAATCCTTAAATTAAAGAATCTATTAAGAATGTTGTGGTGATTTCATTGTCAACTATATACGATATAGCCAAAAGAGCGGGAGTTTCGCCGGCTACAGTTTCGCGGGCATTGAACAATCAAAATATAGTAAAAGAAGAAACCAGAAAAAAGATTCACAAAATTGCCGAAGAGATGAATTATTCACCCAATTTTTTAGCGAGAAGCCTGGTCAAAAAACAAACCAATACTTTAGCTCTCATCATCTCCGATATTACGAATCCTTTTTTTACTACTGTTGCAAGGGGAGTTGAGGACTATGCTTCTCAGAGGGGTTTTAATACAATTTTTTGTAATACTGATGAAAATGTTGAAAAAGAAAAGCTTTATGTCAATCTTATGCTCCAACGACGAGTAGATGGGATAATTATTGCCAGTTGTGGTTCGGGTAACAATTTGGGTGATATTAAAAACCGCAACCTCCCGTTGGTTCTTGTTGATCGCACTTTTTCTGTTAATAATGGCTGGGATAGTGTGGTTGGGGATAGTGAAGAAGGTGCTTATCTTTTAACCAAACATCTTATTGAAGTTCATCATCACAAGAAAATAGCCGTTATTTCAGGACCACCGGTTTTATCGACGAGCCAAGATCGGGTAAGAGGGTATCTTCGAGCTCTTCGAGAATATCATATTCAAGAAAATTCTGAGTGGATTATTTCTGGAGAATTTAAAGAGAATTTCGGATATCAGATGGCATCAAAGTTTTTACAATATTCTGGCGTAAAACCTACCGCTGTTTTTGCCGGCAATAATTTTATTGCTATTGGGATAATACGAGCGGCGCGAGAGATGGGTATTGAAATTCCTGGAGATTTAGCTTTAGTTACTTTTGATGACCTTGAGATGGCTTCATATACTTGTCCTTTTCTAACAGTAGCGAAACAGCCGGCTTATACTATGGGAAGCATGGCCACAGAATTTTTACTTCAAAGAATTTCTGGGGAAAAGATAAGAGAAAAAAGGATAGTTGTTTTACAACCAGAAATAATTATTCGAAAATCATGTGGTTGTATCCCATAAACTTTCCTTTAAAAAAGAAATTCTTTGGTTCAATATGTTAGAATAGCCAAACATCTATTGTTATCCTATCGTTTTGTGTTTTATACTTAATTAGGGAGGCTTAAAAAATGAGTTCGTTACTTTTAAACGAAGACTTAAAAAATGTTTCAAGAAAATTTGCCGAAGAAATAATGCAAACAACCGTTTTTAAAAAATTCCAGATCACCCGTTCAGCAATCCTTGGAGATGAAGCTGCCTCTTCAATTATGAATTTATTGAGGGATGAACAAGAACGGTTGCTGGAAATATCTTGTGAACGTGATATTGAAGAAAATGACTTTGCCGAGCTTAACAATTTGCATGAAAAAGCAAACAATAACCAACTCATTCGTTCCTATTTGGAGGCAGAAAAAAGTTTATTTCAACTTACCCAGGCTTTAAACACTGAAATAACTTCTCTCATAGGCTTTGATTTCGCTTTATCGGTAATGCATCGAGATGATGACAATGAGGAGGCGGCTTGGGAATAAAAAAATCCTTTAAAAATAGAGAATTATTGTAAAAAATCAGAGATCAGGAAATCAGGTGGTTATCCTATAGCATTATTAATTGAAACTGCTGAAAGCCTCCTTATTGCATTTTTAAACCGGGAATACCTAACCGTTATAAACAAGGGCGGTTGGATTCCTAATGCTGTTCTTTTTTGAAAAGCGTTTTGGTTGTCAAGCGGTACCGATTGAGCGGCAGGAGTGTCAATCCTGCTTTTTTTGGAGCTTCATTAAGCGAATCCGAATTTTACCCATACCCGGGATATGATCAATTTTGGTTTTTTCTCCATCAAGTATAAACTGGCGGCAGCGATCAGGTGGGGTAAAATTATCGGGGATCGAAAGCCCGGTATATAAGCTATCCCATCCCATATCATGGAGTCGTTTTGCCATGGAAGGATCGCAAAAGGAATCAATATTTTGCACTTCCTTAATAACCTTACATTTACCGCGAGAATTTTCAAACATCCAACTTTGATTCCCACTCATCTCATAGTTTTGGCAGTAGCGACAGCAATCAAATCGTAATCCACATCGCAGACAGAGCATTGGTCTCTTGGTGGTGGTTATATTTTCCCCAGAAATAAAACGCAGTGCTTGAGGAATTTCTATGTTACAGAAAGGACAAAAGAGCGAATCGGGCGCAGAAACTTTGGTAATTTTGGTTGATTCTTTTAGGATGGTTTGAATGGCATTCGGTGATAAATCTAAGATTAACCTCCGAGACCAAAGAAAATGTGGATAATGAAAAAATCCGACGATGGCATTGATCAGTGCTGTTAAAAAAGAGCCTCCATGATGGAAGGAATAAATAAAGGCTTTAACGGCAAAAAAAAGCGGCAAACTGACCCAAAGAATTGGGAAAAGCGGAAAAAAGAGAAAAGAAATATATGGAGAGGGGAAAGACTCACTGATTAACCTAACCGAGATCCAACCCAAAAAAAACAGTAAATGCCAATGCCAAGTCATTCTTTTTTATTTTCAAAAAATTTTAGCCGAGGCTCCTCGATGATTACTTTGGTATGGGAGGGGATGGAATGAGTAAGCCAAACATTACCACCAACTACACTTCCTTCTCCAATTGTTGTCTCGCCACCGAGAATGGTGGCTCCTGCATAGACAGTTGCATTGTTTTCTATGCTTGGATGTCTTTTTGTACCACGGATAATTTTGCCCCGCTCATCTTTGGGGAAGGAGAGCGCTCCCAAAGTAACGCCTTGATAAATCTTAACCTGATCTCCAATAATAGTTGTTTCACCAATAACTACCCCAGTGCCATGGTCGATAAAAAAACTTCTTCCGATTTTTGCACCAGGATGGATATCAATGCCAGTTATGCTATGAGCATATTCGGTCATCATCCGGGGGATGAGAGGTACACCTTGAACCAGGAGTTCATGAGCCATCCTATAAATAGAGACAGCCACTACGCCTGGATAGCTAAATACAATTTCATCAGTATTTTTTGCCGCTGGGTCACCATCAAAAGCTGCTTGGACATCATCCTCAAGCATTTCTCGAATCTCGGGGATTTTTTGAAAAAAAGTAAGAGTTTGATCACAAGAAAGCTGAATGCACTCGGCTTGAGAAAGGGATTTCGTTGAATATTCTTCACCGTAAGCTTTTGAGATTTCTAATTGTAATTCATCGAAAAGACGATCTAACTTTCCTCCAACGTAATACTCAACATTTAACCAATTTAAACTGGTTCGACCAATGTAACCCGGGAAAAGAATTTCACGTAATTCCTCAGTTATACGAATGACATTGATTCGTGAGGGGAATTGCTTTTTTTCTATATTGGTAATCAAATCAGTCTTTTTATAACTTTCGACAAAGGTTTTTGCCAAATCACCAATGGCAATCTTTTTTTCTTTTTTTTCAATCTCCATATTTACTCCTCAAAAACTATTAAAAACTATTAATAACAGTAAGAACTTTATTTACTAAAGTTGCCGGAAGGGGTGTATCAAGGCAATTTGATTTTATTAAATTTAGAAGGTTTTTTTCAAAATCAAACTTTTCACAACATTTTCGGCAGATCCTTAGATGTTCTTCAAAATCTTTACGTTCTTGAGGTGTGAGAATCTCTCCATCAAGGTAAAGATATAATTTCTCTACTGCTTCTTTGCAGTCCATTCTTCTTTTGTCCCCTTTTCAGTACTATTTTTTGACGAGGAATATTCCCAGAGAAGTTTTTGTAAAATTTTTCTTCCACGATGCAAACGGGACATAACGGTACCAATTGGTATGTCCAAAATTTCAGCAGTTTCTTTGTAAGAGAACCCTTCAACCAAATTTAGAACAACAACTGATTTAAAATCTATGGGAATAACATCGATCGCCTTCTGAATATCTTCTTTCGTCAATGTATTTAACAATGCTTGTTCAGGACTTATTCCTTCAAAAGCTGGTTGAAATGCCGATTCTTCTTCCATTTCATCTAAGGATGGAAGTTTATTGCGCTCTCGAACCCGATAATAGTTATTGATAAAAGTATTAGTGAGAATTTTAAAAATCCAAGCTCGAAAGTTTGTTCCTTCTTCGAATCGATCGATTGCTGAAAAAGCTTTGGTGGTTGTTTCTTGAACTAAATCTTCGGCATCTTCACGATTCCTGGTCATTCTCAAGGCGGTTCGAAACAAGGCGCCTAATTCGGGCATTAAAAGCTCTTGAAAAAGAATTTTTTGTTGATCTTTGGTTTTTTCCATCAACATTTTCCTACCTTCATGCGTCTTTTAAAAAATCAGCATTTTTTAAATTTTCCAAGTCTTTATGGAATTCAATAACTTCATCTATAGTAATTTGTCCTTTCGGTTTATCTTTTTTCTTTTTTCGAGTAATTCGAGCGACATCTTCCATTTTTTCTAAACTAAAGGTTGCTTCTCCGAATTCTCGACAATAAGAGCAGATATATCGAATGTATGCAGAACCTCGATAAGCAGGAATTTTGTAAATTCCAATTTCAGTTATATCTTCAGTATTTATCGGGGTTTTGCAGCTTTTACATCTTAAAGGAAGTTCTTGCATTTTTTCCTCCTGAAACCTAAATCATTTTTGGGTATTCTACCAAGTGATTAAAAAGAGTACAAGTTTTTTAAAATTTGTTGAATCTTATTTATGGTTTTTCTAAGATATCAGTCCGACTACTCTATAAGATAGCATGACTATTTTACATCTTTTTTAAAGAGATTGTTGGTTATAATGTTAAAATGGATTGTATATTTTAAATAATCAATGTCATTTTATAATTATTTGGGCGAGAGGTTGTTATGGAAAGGGGTTATAAAAATTGTCTGATTTAAACGTTTTTGAGTTAGCACTCCACAACAAGAAAGACATTTATCAATTTTATCTTGAGAAATCAAACCAACTTCAGAATTTGTTGTGTAAAGAAATTTTTAAAAAAATAATCGATGATGAATCTTTCCACTTGCAAAGGATTCAAGAAGGGTATGAGCAACTCAGAAAGGGAGAAATATTTTCCAATGGTTCCCGAGAAGGTTTAAGGAGATCTTCTCGGGAATGTTTTGATTCGATATTTTCTGAAATAGTTCAAGATAAAAACCAATCTTCATCGCCCTTGTTAACCGAAATAGAAATTATTGATCAGGCCATGGCATTGGAAACTAGCATTCATCGATTTTTTGCTACCAGTGAGAAAGAAATTGGTGATCAAAAAATTAAAGATTTTTTGTCTTTTTTAGCCGGTGAAGAGTACCGTCATTTTAATTTGCTTTTTAATACCAGGGAATATTTAAACGATTGCCAAGAAACATTTCCCCAGTATCCTCAGGATTGAGATCAATAATATCCAATTTTATTCCAGTATGATTTTACCGTGACTGATGAGTAGAAAAAAATAACGATGAAAAAGGAGGAGCTTTATATAGAAGTTGAAGGATAAATCCAAAAAGGAGCACCTGAATGGGAGTACTAATAAGTCTCGGAATGATAAGGAGCTTCCAGGGAATGTCAAAAATTAAATGTAGAAAAATAGGAGTGAGAATAAATCCTACCAAAATTTGTGTCATTGAAACAGTTCCCCAGATCAGAAGCTTGGGGAGGTTTTTAAATTCATGAGAATGAGAGATGATTTGGAAACTCATTATTCCAGGGATAAGACCGTATAAAGCAGACGTTAGGGTAAAGTGGGGCATATAAGGTCCTATGGGGCTTAAAATATAGCCAATTACATCGACCATTACTCCAGTGAGTGACCCATAAAAAGGTCCAAAAAGAATTCCGGCCAAAATAATTGCTAAAGGTCCAATACCAATCCGTATTCCCTCGATTCCTCCCACAGGAATTCTGAGGCTGGCGAAACGAGTTAGGATGACTCCAATCGCGATAAATAGACTGATTATGACCAGTTCTTTGGAAGTAATCTTCATCATTAAAATCTAAAATTCCTTTTATATATACTTTTTTTAAGTTTTTAACATATTTGACTTCGAACCATTATAACGATTCATAATTTAATTAGGCAAGAGAATTAGGTAAATATTTATAAATAGTTTACTTCATCAAAAGAAAGGAAATAAATGAGTAAGGTTGCTCTAATTGGTTGTCCAAGCTACGAATTATACCAAGTAAAAACAGCCCTGATGAGGGGTTTTTCTTATTTTGGTGGAGTTAAAAGGATATTTCAAAATAAAAAAAGAATACTGTTGAAGCCAAATTTACTAATCGGGGATAGCATTGAAAAAGCAATCACCACTCATCCTTCCTTATTGCAGGGAGTTGCAGAGATTCTCATTGAAAATGATTTTATTTGTGGATATGGTGATTCACCAGGATTTGGTTCTAGCGAAACTGTTGCAAAAAAAGCCGGAATCTATGATCCATTAAGAAATCTTAAAATCGAAATGGTTGATTTTGTTGAAAAGAAAGAGGTAACCTTTTCAAGAGCAACGCAAAATCGGCAGTTTACTGTTGCCAAGAATTTATTTAATTTCGATGCCCTTTTAAGTCTTCCTAAGTGGAAAACTCATGGCTTAACCCGGGTTACCGGTGCGGTAAAAAATCAATATGGTTGTATTCCCGGTTTGCTCAAGAGTGAATTTCATTTTAAACTTCCTGATGTACTTCATTTTTCTCGAATGTTAGTTGATTTAAACTTACTATTAAAGCCTGATTTTTATGTGATGGATGCTATCATTGCTATGGAGGGAAATGGACCACGAAATGGACGGCCTCGATTAATGGGTTTGATCGCCTTTTCCCAGGACCCAATTGCTATCGATGCTACTTTTAGTCGCCTTATAAGACTGGATCCAAGAAAGGTAATCACTTGTCTTGAAGGAGAAAAGGGGGAGCTGGGATATTGGCAAGAAGACCGCATTGAATTAGTTGGAGATGATTTTTCTCATTTTTACAGGGCAGATTTTGATGTTCAAAGAGAATCGATGGTATCTTATAAAAAAGAAGGTTTTTTAAGGTCTTTTAGAAATCTCTTTTTATCGAAACCAATCATCGATTATTCAAAATGTAAAGCTTGTGGAGTTTGTATAGATATTTGTCCGGCTCAACCCAAAGCGTTATTTTGGAAAGAAAAACACCATGTTCCTCAACATAACTATAAACATTGCATCCGTTGCTATTGTTGCCAGGAATTATGTCCCCATAACGCCATACAAATTAAAGTATCTTCAGTCGGAAAAATATTGAATAGATAGGCCAGACCCTCATGCTGTCAGCAGTACCAGATGAGGATGAAAATACCTATCTAAATCCGTCATTGCGAGGAGCGTCTTGTGCGACGTGGCAATCTCTACCATCCACTTAGTCATTCTGAGG
>Ga0334883_1004610_pt1 | contig 13085 bp, 14 predicted proteins | sample GraSluR1_MG_6_FD_207230 | JGI IMG/M metagenome (GOLD analysis project Ga0334883, IMG submission 207230) | Sludge microbial communities from methane-producing bioreactor in Wageningen University, Netherlands - Granular Sludge_09_05-R1 | ecosystem: Engineered > Bioreactor > Anaerobic >... | reverse complement strand
CTGCTGAATTTTTAAGAAATGCAGTACTTTTTTATACCGGAATGTCAGAATAGTTAAAGCTGAAAAAAATTTTAGCAGATACCTTTTACTGTACAATAGAAATTCCTGAATACATCTCGCCTTCCTATAACTCCAGTCAGTTTTTTATTATTCACTACAGGAAGAGTGTGGATGTTTCGGTATTTCATTAAGGCGATAATTTCATCCAAATCAGTTTCCGGTTCAACGGTGATAATGTCGGTGGACATGGCAAAATCAACTTTTGGCAAAGAATTATTTTCACTATTGTCTGTTAATATCTCACCGGTTTTTATCAAATCCATTACCAGAAAGAGGTCGTTGGCGGTAATTATTCCGACTATTTCATCTTTATCCAATACTGGAAAACCGCTGATTCTCTTTTCAATCATTAAGGTAGCAATTTCATCAAGGGTGTCATCTTTTTTAACTGTTATGACATCTTTGGTCATAATATCTCTTGCTTTAATCCTTTTTAAATTATCAGTTAATTCCTGTAATGTAAATTTTTTATGAATTTCCATTTTATACCTCGCTAAATTTATTCTTGTGATTTCTGGAATATTTCCTCAACTTTTTTTAAAAATTCATCAATATCATAGGGTTTTGCTATAAATAAGTCAGTACCCAGATTTTTGGCAATATTTTTCATATTAATTTTACTTGTTTGCATGATAACGGGTATTGTCTTGTACTCTGTATTTTCTTTTAATTCCTGTAAAAGCTGTATACCACTCATTATTCCCTGTAAGGTAACAGATAATATAATTAAATCAATCCATTTTCTTTTTAATATCAGCAAAGCATCATTACCCTGGTAGACAGCCTCTACATTATAACCTGCAGTTTCTAAATTTCTTTTTAGCATCTCAGAATGAGTAATATCCCCGTCAACGATAAGAATGTGTTTCTTAACCATTTATTTCTCCGTTTCTTTTGAGACAAATAACATGTTTTTTATCCAGTTCAAAGAGGTATTCTTTATTACGAATAATCATTTTTTCTCTGTATGTTTTAGGTTTTTCAATGGTAGATGACAATTTGACAGATATTTTATATTTTTCTATTTCAAACATATACCAGATATCCCGGTATTTAATTTTAAAATGGATATGCTTCCATTTCTTTGGAACATCCGGTTCTACATTTATTATACCATTAATAAGGTCGACACCCGCATACATTTTGATAGCAATATATACTGACCCTCCCATAACCCCGGTATGAATTCCTTCCGGTGTAGTACCACCCTGTATATCATTAATATCAGAATTTAAAACTTCACAATACCACTTCCATGATTTTGTCGCTTGTCCCAAAATATCTGATACATAACAATGAACAACCTTGCTTAGAGTTGAACCATGCGAAGTTCGTTTGACATAGTACTCATAATTTTTTTTGAGAATTTCCATATTGAATTCATAACCCAGGCCGTTAAAAATTTCTTGCAATTCAGAGACAGGGAAAAGGTAAGGAAGCATTAGAGTATCAGCCTGTTTGGCAACCTTGTAATCGTTGGGAGATTTTCCCTCTGCCTTCAAAATCCGATCCATTCGCTGTATATTTCCGTATTTCTTCTTATAGGCCTTCCAGTCTAATTCTTTTAAATTAAAATACCCGTCAAACTGGCTTATAATACCATCTTCATTGATAACCACCTTAATATTTTTAGTTAACTCTTCCCATAACTTCAGTTCCTTTTCATTAATTTTCAGCATTTTGAGCAGTTTTGCCTTGTGTGCACCCTGTAAAATTGATGAGACCAAATATAAAGCTCTTTTTAAGGTCCAAACAATCATAACATTAGTATAGGCGTTATCTTTCAGGCCGGCTTCTTCTGCGCCTGGCAATTTTTCATGAAATTCATCAGGACCCATTAGCCCTGTAGTATGATATCTTTTATCATTAGAATCATAAGATGTTAAGCTGGCACCAAATTTGGCAATTGAAAGAAATAATTCTGCACCGTATTTGGTTAAGAATTCCATGTCTTTGGTTATTTTCCAGTGTTCCCAGATACTATAGGCTATATCAAAGGAAATATGTCTCTGATTTCTGCTGTTATCAGGCCCCCATTTTCCTGATTGGGGATTCAGGTGAATAATTTGGGTTTCTTCTTCCCCGGTGGATCCGCTCTGCCAGGGGAACATTGCTCCTTTGTAGCCATTTTCCCGGGCATACTTTCTGGCCTGCTCCAGTCTCCTGTAACGGTAGAGCAGGGTAGACTGGGTGATTTCTGAAATACGGAAGTCATAGACAGGCAGGATAAACACTTCATCCCAGAATATATGACCCCGATATGCTTCCCCGGATAATCCTCTGGCAGGAATTCCTGCATCAAGCTTGGTGTTATGTGTGGATGCAGTCTCTAGAAGATGTAAGATATGCAGTCTTAAAGTTTTTTGAGAGAAGGAGTGCCCCTCGACATGAACGTCAAAAATGTCCCAAAGTTCTGACCAGGCTTTTTTATTAGATTCATACAGTGATGCAAAGCCCGGACAATCTTTTGTAGATTCGATAGAACTTTTTAGAGGATTATCAGTATCTTTATCCTGAGAAGTATAAATAGAGACGTCTTTTCCGATTGTGTATTTCTGCTTTTTATTTACCCTTATTTTGTATTCCTGAGAAATAGCTTTTTCTTCTTTTTTGGTGTCAATAGCAATTGGTTTTACTTCCTCATTATTACTGGTAATATACAGAGAAGATGCCTGGGCTATTTTTATTTTTGATTGATTGGTTATTACTGAAAGGTAGATTCCATTTTCCGAAAATTGTCCGATTTCGTCAGATGCCAGGTGTAATGATTCAAGGTCACTATATCTTTCAACCCCTTCGTTTTGAACAGTTCCATCTAATCCGGTTCGAATAATGATTTCACCATCATAGTTTTCCGGCGTGATTGAATATTCCTGGGCTGCCAGGTGCATATTCTTCATGTGGACAATCCTTCTGGTTTCAATCAAGGTAATTTTGCCTGATTTTTCTTTAATTTTATAGTTTCTGATTAGGGCTGCATCTTTGAAATCAAGCTTTTGATAATAAGAGATAATATTTTGCTTGGATGGGGTAATCCACTGCTGCTCCGGGCTGGTTTTAAAAGTTAGCGGAAGCCAGTTAGGGCAGTTAACCAGGTCTTCATTGGTAATTGTTTTACCTGCAATATGACTATCTAATTTATTAAACACACCTGCCATATAGGTACCAGGATAATGAACTTTTGAGGCTGATACTTCTGTAAATGCACCCCTGGTGCCTAGATAACCATTTCCCAACGTACACAATGCTTCTCTTAATTTCTCCTGGCCTGGCTCAAATTTGAAATATTCCAATGACCAGGGAGACGTACCATGGTTATTATTAAAATTATTGTTTATTAGAAATTGTAATAACTTGTTCAAAGAATTTTTTTACCTCTTTCGGTGAATTTAGTTGGAAATCTGCCGTCGAAGGATTTAAAGGTTCATCAGTAACCATAATAGCTGTCCCCCTGGTAATAATTGTTCTAAAAGCATATTCATCGGTAGTATCATCACCAATATAAAAAGCAGAGGTTGTTTGCCAGGGAATTTCCAGGGCATTCATAATCCATCTTATGGCTTTTCCTTTATCCCAGTCTATGTTTGGCAGAATCTCATAAACTTTTTTACCTTTTAACAGTCTTAGCTCGTCATATTTTTGTATAATGCTATTAACAGTTTCTTCAACAAACTTTAAATCTTTTTGCTTTTTTACCTTGCGGTAATGGGCTGCTACGCTGAACTTCTTTTCTTCGACAAGAGCACCATCAATGTGCTGAAATTTGTCTTTTAATTGTTCAATTATTTCTGAAACAAGTGGAATAGTCTTTTCTGCAACAGGGTGAATCATAGTAAAACCGCCGGGCCCTTTTATGTCAAATCCGTGGCTTCCGGCATAGAATAAACCCGGAATTCCCACCAGGTTTTGAACATCTTCTCTCATCCTGCCGCTAACGATGGCAACTGTATGGATTTTAGCTAATTGTTCAACTGTCTGTTTCATATCATCAGTAATAATAGCCAGTTCCGGGCTATCTACAATAGGTGTGAGTGTACCATCATAATCCAGGAAAAAGACCATTTTTTTATCAGTATGGAGGACTGATTTGCCGGTACGTTCATAGTGGGGGTTTATAAAAATATCTTTTCCCTGCAATTGCTTTTCTGGCAGGATTGCTGGCGCATGTTTGAGTGTTTCAAAACATTGAAAGAAAGGTTTTGGTTTTTTGCTAAACCAGTTATTTATTATTTGAATATCGATTTCGGCTAAATCTGGAACAACGATATCAGCCCCATATTTTGCCAGTTCTGACTTATTGTTTTCCCGGGCAACTCCCAGTACTAACCCAAAACCACCGTTTCTTCCGGCTTCAACACCTGAAGATGCATCTTCCACAACCACAGAATTTTCCGGGAGGGTGCCAAGATTTTTTGCTGCAGTCACAAAAATGTCACCTTCTGGTTTTCCCTTAAGATTTAATTCTGCGGATACAACTCCGTCAACTCTGGTTTCAAAGAGATGTTCAAGCTTGACTGATTTTAGTATCGGAAGGCAATTTTTGGAAGAAGAGGCCACACCAATTTTAATGCCATTTTCTTTTAAACTTTTAATAAGTCTGATAGTGGATTCAAATACCTCGGCTCCTTCTTTCTGAAGCAATTCATTAAAAAGTTTGTTTTTTTTATTTCCTATACCACAAATAGTCTCTTTGTCAGTAGAGTCAGAAGGGTCACCGAAGGGGAGATGGATACCACGTGATTCTAAGAAATTATTTACTCCCTGGTAACGTGGTTTTCCGTCTACATAATTAAGGTAGTCATATTGGTAAGTGAATTCATTGAAAGGCTCTTTGTCTCTTTTCTCCCTTAATCCAAGATATTCGTCGAAAGTTTTTTTCCAGGCATGAGCATGAACTTTAGCAGTTTTAGTAACAACACCATCTAAGTCAAATATTACGGATTGAAAGGTGAGATTGTTTTCCATATTTTTCTCCATTCTTTCCGTTATTTATATTATAATGTATTTGCTTATTATTATTGTTATAAAAAACATAAAAAGCACCCGCACTATTCTTTTATGTGAATAGTGCGGGCTTATCTAACAGCCTTCAGAACAGTGAGCAACTGCTCTTAAGAAATATCTTTTAGATACCATAAAATCACCCCTTTTTGAAGATTCAGGTATTCTTAACACAAAGTTAAATGATTAGCCCTAATATGTCAAATATTTTTTGTAAATATATAATAACAAATTATTGATGATATGTCAAGAATAAATATTATATAGTAATAATTACTATATAATATAATTTGATTATCAGCAACTATTGCAATATTTATCAATCTATGGCATATTGTTTTAATATAAACGCAAGGAAAGAAATATTTAACTAAAATGAAAGGAAATTTATATGTTTCTCAAAAAAAATACAGCCGGTTCTTTAGTGTTTTTAAGCGGGAAAAAATATATTTTATACATTTTTCTTTTAATTATAGCTATCCTGATTTTACAATTATCGGCATTTAATGCAGCGGGCAATGGAATACCCGTTAAATTAGGTAATGAGGTTTTGCTTGATGATTATTATCATCTAATTGATGGCAAAAATGTAGGCTTGATTACCAACCAAACCGGAGTGGACAGCCAGGGGAATAGCTTTATTGATAATCTGCTTGATAGCAGAAGGGCAAGACTGATTGCCCTTTTTGCCCCGGAACATGGACTTGACGGTACTGCCAGGGCAGGAGCCTGGGTTCACTCATATAATCATCCTGAATATGACATCCCGGTTTACAGTCTTTATGGGAGCACCAGAATGCCAACCGAGGAGATGCTTTTGAAAATTGAAACCCTGCTTTTTGATATTCAGGATATAGGTGCCCGTAGCTATACTTATATGTCTACTCTCCAATACTGTATGATAGCTGCCGAAAGGTACAATAGATCGATTATTGTGCTGGACCGCCCCAATCCTTTAGGTGGGGTGAATGTAGAAGGACCTGTAATGGAGGATGCATTTAAGTCATTTGTTGGTGTAGACAATATATCAATGGCTCATGGCATGACAACCGGAGAGCTGGCTCTCTTTTATAATCGCAATATAGGGGCTGATTTAACTGTAATTGCCATGGATGGCTATTATCGCGGAATGTCTTTTGAAGATACCGGTCTTCCTTTTGTCCAGACTTCTCCTAATATACCAAACATTGAGTCCTTGTATGGTTATATGGCTACTGGTCTGGGAGAGGGAACCGGGGTTTTTCAACGGGACCAATTCCGCTGGGTTGGCGGACAAGGTCTGGATTCAGTTAGTTATGCTAAATTACTGAATTCAGCAAACCTCCCAGGTGTTAATTATATCCCGGAAGATAAAGATACGGCTGGTGGTGCAAGATTGGACATTTATAATCCTTACACTTTTAATCCAGCGAAAAGCGGTATTTATGCGCTGGCTTATGCCTTTATGCTGGGAGACTTCCATGTCCCTAAAAGTACTCCTGATAATATTGTGATGTTCGATAAGATTATGGGAACAGATAAAATAGGTTTATACCTGGAAGAAAAAGCAACACCTCAGCAGATTGAAGCATCCTATCAGCTTGATTTACAGCGATTTATTGCTGAACGGGAGAATTATCTTATACCCTTGTATGACTGAATATAGCCAATATAATGTCTGATTACAATAATTTAATCATAAAAAATTAAATAAAGCTAAACATTATTCATTTTTGCTGTTCAGATATATTTTTGTCAGTTCTTCAGTTAAATAATTATAAGCCTCGTCTACTGAGTCACAAAACTTAAATAATTCCAGGTCAGATTTGTTTATAGTACCATATTTAACCATAGCATCTAAATTAATTACCTGGTTCCAGTATTCCGAACCATAAATAACAATGGGAAGACGTTTTATAATTTTTTTGGTTTGAATAAGAGTAAGCACCTCAAATAATTCATCGAGTGTTCCAAAACCTCCCGGGAAGATAACTAACCCCTTGGCAAGATAGACAAACCAGAACTTGCGCATAAAGAAGTAATGAAACTCAAAATTTAATTCAGTCGATATGTATTGATTAGGATATTGCTCCATTGGTAAACTGATATTCAGGCCAATAGATTTCCCACCTGCTTCTCTGGCACCTCTATTGGCAGCTTCCATCATTCCAAATCCCCCGCCTGAACAGACAATAAATCGAGAGTTTGAGTTTAATGATTTTGACCAGGTAGTTAAACGCTTGGCCAGTTGGACTGCATCATTATAATAATTGGAAAGAAAAACCTGGTTTTTAGCAAATTCCAGTTCATTTTTCAATTCCTGATTTTCTTTAGTATCATCTGCAGACATAATACGTTCTTTTACTCTTTCCAGATATTTCTTTGCTTCCATGGGAGACCTGGTACGTGCCGAACCAAAGAAGACAATCGTATCATTGATATTCTCTTTTCGAAAACGTGACATAGGTTCCAGCAGTTCTGCCAGAATTCGGATAACTCGTGCATCCCCGCTGTTGATAAAATCAATATTTTTATATGCTTTTTGTGCTTTAGAAAGATGTTTTTCCATAACCATTAACTCTACTTTCTTTATTATGTTTATAAAATATTATTGCCTTGATTTTCATGGTAACATTAATGTAATTAATATTATACATGATTTGTAAATTGTTTTTCCAATCAAGACACATTGAAGTATCTACTTGAATTTAAAAAAAGTTCATATTATAATCTTAAAAATACTGAAGGAGGATAAAAAATGATTACAATTATTGCAAAATCTATTGTAAAAGATGGCAAAAAGGAAGAATTCAAGAGAGTTGCTGAAGAGCTTATTATTGAAAGCAGAAAAGAGAAGGGGTGTATCTCCTATAATCTATATGAAAGTCAGAAGAATAAAAATGTAGTGGTTTTTATTGAGGAATGGAAAGACGAAGTAGCTATCCAACTTCATAATAATTCAGAGCATTTTAAAAAAATTATTCCCGAATTAGGCAATTTAAGGGAAGGTTCATCAGATATAGAGCATTTTAAAAAAATTGAAAATATTAGCTGAATTAACCTTCTCTAAAGACCTTTATTTTTATGACTGAAGAAAGGGAGTTAATCAATAATGATAAGTAATACAATAAATAAGTTTAGCCTTTCCAAAAAGATAGCACTTATTACGGGTTCAAGCAGGGGGATTGGGTTGATAATGGCAAAAGGTTTAGCCAATGCCGGCGCAACAGTAGTAGTTAACTGTCGCCGTAAGAATGTAGAAAAGCTTTGCCAGATAGTAGAACAGTTAAAAGGGCAGGGCATTAAAAATGTATATGGCTATTCTTTTGACATTACAAAAAAAGATGATATTTCCGAGCAAGTACAGATGATAGAGAAAGATTTAGGGCCAATTGATATCTTAGTAAACAATGCAGGTGTTCAAAGAAGGGGACCTTTAGAAGAGATGGAAGAGTCTACCTGGAGAGAAGTAATAGATACCAATCTGACCGGCGCTTTTTTAACCAGCCAGCAGGTAGTAAGGGGTATGATAAAGAGAAAATACGGAAAAATTGTAAATATTTGTTCATTAATGAGTGAAATAGGAAGAGATTCAATATCCGCATACAGCGCCTCCAAGGGTGGTTTAAAAATGCTGACTAAAAATATGGCTGTGGAATGGGCAAAATATAATATTCAGGTAAACGGAATTGGACCGGGCTATTTTATTACTGATATGACCCGGTCATTAGTGGAGAATAAAGAATTCAATCAATGGATAATTAACCGGACACCTGCGAGAAGATGGGGAAATCCAGAAGAATTGTTAGGAGCATTAATATTTTTAAGCTCAGAAGCATCTGACTTTATTAACGGACAGATTATATATGTCGATGGAGGAATATTAGCCGGTATTTAAGATTCTCAAATTTTTAAGGTGATTAATATTGTTTAATAATAAAAATAAATGATTTCTTGAATTACTTTTATAACAACTGTTATAGTATAAAGATAAGGAAATGAAAGTATTTTTTATTCACTTATATACAAATAAGGATGTAAGTCTAAAAGGATAAGTACATACTTTTTCAAGATTAAAAACCCAAAGAAAGAGGTTTGTAATGGGAGAAGAAAAGCCGAGCAGAAAAAGAAGAACTCCACTCTGGTGGCATGGATTTATAGGTTTTATTGGGCTTTTGGGATTTCAGGGGTTTACCCAGAATAATCCTTACACATTGCTGTTTTTTGCATTTTTTGCATTTTTTGCATATTTTAAATATCTGAGAAAGGAATTGGAATATCTGGGATTATTGGGTTTTATAGGAATATTCTTTGCAATACTTGGAATATTCGGCATTATCCCTGTTTAACCATAAATGAAAGCATGATAATATTTTCCCGGGACAGGAGCAAGTATTTTGGGGGTGGCTATTACTTATTTTGTAGCTACACACCTATAGAAATATCTATAGCTGCTAATTATTTCCCTTATCGGTTAATCCTATTTTATTTAACCATGAAAAAGATAAAGAAAAGCTATATGAAAATTTTTCACCTGAACTCTAAAGTAGAAAGTTATTTTACTTAGAAATATTATAGTTGAATAAAATTGCATAAAAATAACATAACAAAAAGCAAACAAGAAAAACACAAATTTCTTTTAGGTGTTCTTAAAGACACTCATTTTGTGGGTTCGATGTTTAATCTGACCCTACTTCAGCAAATGCCTTTCGAGCCGGAAGAATTGTGAAAATGTTTTTAATAATGCGAACTTATCACAAACAGGGGTTTATAATTTTGAAATATAAAAAAGTTGTCCCTGCCATATTTCTGGAACGTCCCAATCGTTTTTTGGCTGAGGTTTTGATTGATGAAAAAAGGGAAATAGTTCATGTTAGAAATTCTGGAAGGTGTAAAGAAATATTAATTCCGGGTACCAGGATTTACCTGGAAAAGATAGTAAAAAATGAAAAGAGAAAAACAAGATATTCTCTAATCAGTGCTTATAAAGGGTCACAATTGATAAATATTGATTCCCAAATTCCTAACCAATTAGCATATGATGCGCTAAGAAACAATGCTTTATTAGCAATTGATGTTGGTGAAAACATAAAGAGAGAAGTTAAGTATAATAGTTCACGATTTGATTTAATGTATAACAATCATAATAAGAGAGGGTTTATAGAAATCAAAGGTGTTACACTTGAAAAAAATGGAACAGCCTTCTTCCCGGACGCTCCTACAATAAGAGGTAAGAAACATGTCGATGAGCTAATTTTAGCGTCCAAAAAAGGTTATGAAAATTACATAATATTTATTATTCAGATGAAAGGAATATCCTGCTTTAGGCCAAATGATAAAATGGATCCCGGATTTGGAATATCATTAAGAAAAGCAAATTCTGTAAATGTCAAGATAATGGCATATGACTGTTTTGTAACCGATGATTGTATCCAGATCGATAAGCCAATTAAAGTTATGCTCTAATTTTATAAGGTTTAGTTTATTCTCGAAAAAAATATTTTTCAAGAATAATAGTTGCTTTTTAGCATAATAAACCTTAAAATAATTAAAATATAATACTGAATAAATGGTGGTTGTGGGCATGATAAAAAATAATTCTGACAGGACAAGTATAATAATTATTAGACATGGGGAATGCAAAGGAAATAAAGAAGGCTTATTTCGTGGGAGAAGTGATTTTCCTTTAAATGAAACAGGAGTACGCCAGGCAAAGGAAGTGGCCAGAGCAATAAAAATAATGCACCCCACAATAATATTCACCAGTCCGTTAAAAAGGGCTATGCAAACTGCTGAAGCTATCCGACAGGAGTGTAATATTGAAATAGAAGAACGGGAAGGATTGAATAACATAATGCTTGGCCCATGGGAAGGACAACCCAAGGATTATATTGCTCAAAAATACCCTGAACAATGGAAGGTATGGTTAAATGAGCCGGAAAAATTGGACATTCCCGGGGTGGAATCACTGGACGAAGTACAGGAAAGGGCAAAAAGTGATTTAGAAAATATTATAGAACAACATTGGGGTGAGACTTTTGTAATCGTGTCTCATAGGGCAGTGTTAAAGCCATTAGTTGCCTCATGCCTGGGTATAAAAAAACCGTATTTCTGGCGCATACATCTAGATACTGCTTCTTATAGTATTCTCCATTACCAAAAAAGAGTGGGATACATCCTGGTTCAACTGAATCAAAATAAGCATCTGAGTGAATTTATTACTGAATGGCAATAAACTGTTTGAAATAAAAATAATTTTCCGGGGGAAATAATCATGATTAAGATTGATTTTAATATTATCAAAAAACCTTTGGTTATTTTTGTTGTCTTGATTCTTTTAAGCCTAACCGTACCTTATCTGCTCCCTGCAACGTTTCTGGGTTCTTATTTATTTTGGATAATTTTATCAGTTGTCGTTATCTTATATGGGATAATAATAGTTGGAGGATTAAAGTGACGCGCTCATCTATTATGCTCATAGGAATATTCTTATGGTTTCTCCTTGGGTGTGTTGTTTCATTTTCTGCTAAAAGAAAGACCGGTCCGGGTATTGCCGAATATTTTATTGCTAATAGAACTATCGGTGGATTTGTTGCTGCAATGACTTATAGTGCTACTACTTATAGTGCATTCATGATGGTAGGATTGGTTGGAATGACTTATTCTTTCGGAATCAGTACCATGGGTTTTGAATTATCATATCTGATGGGTACCATTTTACTATTAGTATTATTTGCACCTTACTTCTGGTCAATCAGCAGGAAATATAATTGCATTACCCCCTCTGAATTATTAAGCAAGGCATATAATAGTCCTGCTTTAGGCGGTATTGCTACAGTTTTCTCCTTGTTGATGCTGATACCTTATATGTCAGTTCAATTTACCGGAATTGGATACCTTTTGGAAACATTAACCGGTATTCCATATCAATTTGGAGTTTTGCTGGCATTGGTAATTGTACTTGTTTTTACTCTCTGGGCAGGTATGCGTTCAGTTGCCTGGACAGATACCCTGCAGTCATTGATTATGCTTGTTTCCTCTATTATTTTGCTCTATTATGTAATGAACCATTTCTTTGGAGGATTTACACAATTTTTTCAGGTAATCCAGGTTGAGCACGGCGATTTGCTCAGTGCAGAAAAAATGCCTTATCAAAGGTTTTTGGGATTAACAATCCCCTGGTTATTTTTTGCTTTAACTAATCCGCAGGTTGCTCAAAGAATGTTTATATCAAGAGACAAAAAGAGCCTCAGGACAATGATAATTGGTTTTTCTATTTTTGGCCTGGTTTATACGCTTATTGTGGTTCATTTGGGTTTAGCTGCGAGACATATATTTCCAGATATTGCCAATCCTGATAGAATTACCCCTATGTTGCTGGAAAAGATACCGGTTATATTATCATTGGCAGTTTTCCTGGGAATTGTAGCTGCCTCTGTTTCTACAGTTAATTCAATAATTTTAACTTTAAGTTCAATGTGTACAGTAGATGTATACGGCAAACTATTTAAAGCAGAAGAGAGTAGAAGGTTATTATTTGGAAAAATAATGGTTCCCTTGATAGCTTTTTTGGCTTTTTTCTTTTCACTGGGCCAGTTTGGTATTATTGTTGAATTATCGGTAATGTCCTCTGCCGGATTATTGGCATTAGCTCCAAGTTATTTTGGAATATTTTGGAAAAAAGGTGACAATATTGCATCAATCAGCAGCATTATTGTTGCCGGAGTACTAACAATTATCATGTATTTTACCGGTTATTTTCCTTTAGGTGTTTGGCCGGGTGCATGGTGTCTTTTGATTTCCACTGCTATATTTATTATAGTAAGTAATTTGCGATTCCAGGGCAAGGCTAATACTAATATGCAAGCAGCTAATTAACAATCATTAAACTGTATATTGCATATTAATCTACTGATTGTTTTATTTAACCATAAAAAACCACCTTCTAAGAAGGTGGTAATGGTTAAATAAAATGGTTTTACCATAAAAAGATTAAAATAAACTAGATAATAATTTTGCACCTGAAGTCCAAAGTTGGAAATACT
>Ga0334883_1004609_pt1 | contig 13091 bp, 12 predicted proteins | sample GraSluR1_MG_6_FD_207230 | JGI IMG/M metagenome (GOLD analysis project Ga0334883, IMG submission 207230) | Sludge microbial communities from methane-producing bioreactor in Wageningen University, Netherlands - Granular Sludge_09_05-R1 | ecosystem: Engineered > Bioreactor > Anaerobic >... | reverse complement strand
AAAGCCTCTAGTACACTGACCTGTCCCAACCCATGCGTGCAATGCGCATTTTGTTTGGGAACAAAGCGCAGTCATCGCACGTTAACAACTGTGTAACTTTACAGCCAGCGTAGAACTCTCTGCGCTGGATGCCTAAGGAACCCTGTCACAGCCCCCGCCAGGGCGCCTGCGAACGTGAGAGGCTTTGCCTACCCAACCTTCCCTCCCCCACATTCCCACCTTTTATCCTACCCTTCGTTCTTACGCTTTACCCCCTTCCACCCTCTCACGCTCGCAGGCACCGTGGACGCCAACATCATTCGCCTTCGAGACACATCTCGCAGGTCTCCTGGCTGCTCTCGCACTGTTCAGCGGCCCAGGTGCAGGAGTCGACAAAACGTGGATCACTTGCGTGTGCCTGTGAGACCGAACAGATGACTTCTGCCGAGCGACAGATCTCCATGGCTAAGTCACACGCCTGACCACAACGTTGGATAGAAACGCTCAACCGCTCTGCGTCCCGAGCCTCTTCTCGACGCGACCGCAGCTCATCCGCCAACGACCTACGCGCAGCCTTGGACGCACCAGCCCCCGTCTGTTGCGGCATCGCCTTTTCAGCGCTGTCGTACTCCATGACCTTCAACTCCTGCTCGGCGGGGACACTCGCAGAAGGGGATGCTGGAACAGCATCGCTGTAGCCAACCAGATCAGAGCGGAGACCTTCGATGCGTGCCACTTCTTGCGCGACGAGCTGCGAAGCCTCTTGTGGCATGGCCGGCACAAGCCGCGTCGGCGTGGTGACCGCGTCACGCTCTAAAGGAGCCTCCATCTGCGCCGGACACCTGTCTCCCGAGGGAAGATCCCCAAGGGAGCGCTGAGACCGGCCCTGGGCCGCGCAGCCCTGGCCAACCCCTAGGGCCAACATCACCCAACCAATCAGTGGCGCAAGGCCTCTGCTTCTCATGACTACTTTCATTCCTCGCGCTGCCGCTCGAGAATCGACTTGAAAATCAAAATGGCCTGGCGATGCGCCTCGACAGCTCCAAGATCATCTCCTTGGCTTCGCAGCAGATCACCTCGCATTTGTAACAAATACCCAGCAAACACGCTCTGCTCCCCTCTAGGACCTGCGCTGGAAAGACCCCGCTCTATCACCGCAAGCGCCAGATCCACTTCACCCTCTTCCTCCCAAAGGCGCGCCAAGCGTCCATGAGCATCGAGCGCGAGGTCACCTACCACCGGATGCTGCATATCCGCTGCAGTCAATGCTTCGACCAGCGCCTCGAGCGCCGCCTTCGCCTCACGACGCTCGCCTTGCTCTAGGGCGATGTCAACTTGGGCATGATAGCTCTGGGCCATGGCCACCGTCGCTGCAATGTGCCGCTCGTCCGGTGGCTTCGACAACTCATCCTGCTGACAAGCCCAAAACAAGCCTGCCAGCAGCCACACCGCCATGAGCCTTCGTCCCGCCCTCATCGGACCACACCTCCCCCGCCACGACGTTGGCTCAACGTCGTGTCCACCCGCCAAGCAGAAAACTGCGCTTCCCGCAGCGAGCGCAGAGGCGTGTCTCCCACTGGTGCCACCGCCATCGTCAGTAGAGCCTGCGCATAACGTCCTGCCGACGCATCGACCCGCGCCACGGCGCTCGCAGACCACTCGGGCTCCAAGACCGGAAGCCTTCGCCCTTCATCACCGCCAAACCAAAAGAGCATGATGACAGCAGCAGCCGCTGCAGGTAGGGCCACCCACTTGAGCAAAGGCCACCACCCGTCGCCGACACGCCGCCGGCTCTGCTTCCCGGGAACCATGCCTCGCAATCGGGCCCATGTCGCCTCATGCTGCCCTGGCGAACGCCTGGCTGACACCCCTTCTGCCCGCACCAACTGCGCCGCAGCAACAAGGTGCGCCATCTCATCGTCATCGCCCGCAACAGCCAATTCATCCAGAGCGCCTCGGCCTCCCTCGATGGCAGCCAGAACCTCAGCAAAACGAAGGGCCCCAGCCTGCTCTTGCTCACTCGGTGTCGCTTCTTCGACGGTCGCAAAAGAGGAGGCACACCTGCCGTCGGAAAGGTCTCCCCTCCCGACATCTGGCGCGGCCTCATGCTCTCTGTGTTTTCCCTTTGCCATCGCTCCACTCACCGCCCGCATCTCAGGCATCGGCGCTCACGAACCATCCAAGCCACCTCGGGCCGCCAACAAATCTCTTAGCCTCTGTACGGCCCTAAACAGCACAACGTCGAAATTCCCTACACTGATCGCCATCGCATCCGCGCATGCCTCACGCGACATCCCCTGCAGAAAACGCAGCTCGACTGCCCGCCTATATCGCGGATTCAGCCCCGCCATCAAAGACTGCACCGTCTCGCCAACCTGTACCGTCCGTTCCGCTGCCAGCACCTCTTCCTCCGGACCCCCCGGTCGCGAGCATAACTCGACATGCACGCCATAGCCCTGAACGAAACGCTCCGTGCGCTTGTTCCTCCGGTGAAAGTCGATGATCTTGTTCACCGCAATGCGGCTCAACCAATGAAAAAGACTCCGCCCCTGCCAACGCAACGAGTCGATCTTCTCGAAAGCCGTCAAGAACGTGTCGCGCAATACGTCTTCCGCCAGATCGGCCACACCCACCCGCGGAAAAATCACACCGCGGTACAAACGAGACGCAAAAATATCGTAGAAGTCCCGAAAAGACTGCCTCTCGCCAGCGTGCATTCGACGCAAGAGCGCTTCTTCTTCTTGAAGGGTCACCTCGTCCGCCATCGAATCCGCAAGCCTCAGCACCGCGTCCCTGACAGGTCCCTCGCACATCTCCTCTGGCTCTAACAGAAATCACCACCTCTGTCTCCACTCCCAAGCGTGTCATCTATTCACCCCCTGCCGCCCCACCACAACGCCTACACAACGCCAAGGCACCCTCACACTCCACTTGGGCCCATACGCAATCTCCACGCAAATCTGAGTCACCTGGGTAAAACGACCAGACCTCACAAATCAAAGCCGATGACCGGCAAATCGACTGGGCCAATGAACAAATCGTCCCGCAACCACAGCGCTCACCCAACGCCACGAAAAAGACCGTGTGCACACTCCCCCCCAAGGGCGCCAACGACAACAATATCGAACGCCGCGCCGACCAAGCACGGCGCCTGTGCCGCTGCTCCACAAAAGTACGCCTCACCTCGACATCCCCCCTGAACAACCGCGCCTCCAAAGACATCGCCTCATATGCCACATGCTCTAATCCGCGCCAGTAACGCCGATGCCCCTGAAGAACATCCACACCACCCTCGATCTCAGCGCCACTGAGAGGAAGATCGGCGTCATCGACCACGCATGACCTCACCGCAAACGACCCGCATGGCGCCCGTGGAGAGGTGCTCGCACAGCCCATTAGCACCAAGCAGCCCATCAACCTTACTAGCACCCACTGCCACCACACGAAGACGACCTCCTCCCATGAAGCGCGCTGCCCCTCTCGGCCATCCCCTTGTCAACGCACCCATTCACCCTTCCTTACACCCCCCAAATCACCCAACCTGGAAAATTTGTGCACCATTTTTGACCGTACCATTGCGCAGACTATGACATCGGTGTCACAATGTCCGCGTAGGCAGGGACGCCTTGTGTGACATCGATCAACAACTACATGTCGCACCGCAGCCGGTTTACCCTTGACAGTGGCAAAGGCATCCGTGTAAAGCACCTCCCTGTGGCGAAGTACGCTGACGCTGCTGCGCCCCCAAGCCGAAAGGCTTCAATTGTTTCTCGTGGAGAATCTATGGAGACGCCCGGAGCATTATTGAAAAGAGAGCGTGAGGCACGAGGCATCTCTCTCAAAGAGATCGGCTCAGTGACGCGCATTCCGGTTTGTGCCCTCCGCAACATCGAAAGTGATCGCTTCGACCTCTTCCCCGCAGAAGTCTTTGCCAAGGGTTTCGTGCGTAACTACGCACGCGAACTCCAACTCTCAGTCGAAGACATCATGCTCGCCTACAACGCGTTGCGGCAGCAACAACGCCGGCAAGAGGTCACCGAGCTCAAGAACGTTGAAAGCGTTGTCTCGGTGCGAAGTGAAAACATCTCGCCACTGGTCTTGGGCACCCCAGAACCGGAACGCACGAACAACAACAACAGCCCCATAGAATCGGCCCAACGCACCTTCCGCTTTGCTTATCTCGTTGTCTTCCTCGTCGTCGCAACCAGCTTGGCCCTCTCCCTCTTGTTCACTGGAACGGGTGAGGCCGAAGAAAATGAAAAGCGGAAATCGCGACCTGTCGTTGAAACCGAAGCAGAGAAAGCCTCGCCGTGGCTCATCTCCGACACACACAACACAACGACCAGCGGAGACTCTCAAACTTGGAACCGCTCCAAGTTTCCTGACAACGACATCGATCGCTGATCGTCACCTCCTGAGCGTGCCTTGCCGTCTCGCACGTGAGACTCGAAACGGGGCGAGCGCCCCTCTGCAAGGAGGGTGCCTTGGTTTCCTGCAAGCACAGCACATCGCGGCGCCCTTTGCGGATGGGTTTGGCCTGGAGGCTGGCCTTCTCCTTCCTCATCCCCACCACCCTCGGCCTAGCCGTCTACGCCTTCATCGCCGATCACGTCGCCCGCACGGCCTTCGAGGAACAGATCTCCCTGCGCCTCATCTCCGTCGCCAAAGCTGAGCGGGCGATCCTCACGGGCTACTTTGCTGAACTCGTTGGCCGTGTCACAAGCGACGATGAGCTCTCGCTTCAGAACCTTAGAAAGCGCATTGAGCCCATCGCCATCGAGACGGAAGTCGCTCGGGTCTTCCTCTTCAACCCCACCTCTCGCACCAGCATCGTAGACACAGACCGCGCCATTCCTCATGGCCACCGCTACTATGAAATCGAGCCCGATGCCGCCGAGATCGAGGCCGCCCTGCGTGGCGAAACCATCGCCAGTGTCCTCTACACGGCTGCCGATGGAACCCACTACATGTACGCCTACACTCCCATCCATCACCCCAGCACGGGCGAAGTCGTCGCAATCCTCGGCGTCCAAGGACACGCGACCCAGCTACAGGACCTCTTCATCTTCCGCAGAAACCTCCTTCTCTTCGGCAGCATCTCCTTGCTCGCCGTCATCGCGACGGCGGTCTGGGTCAGCAACCGCTTGACCTCCGTCGTCAATCGCCTGGTTCAGACGGCCCACCACATCGAAAGAGGTCACCTAGAAGACACCATCCAGCCGACGCGAAGTGACGCCTTGGGCGACCTCGAACACGGGCTGGAGAAAATGCGTCGCGCCCTCAGGCAACGTGAAGAAGAAATGCAACTGATGCTTTCTGGCATCGCCCATGAGGTCCGTAACCCCCTCGGTGGCATCGAACTCTTCCTCGGCTTGCTCGATGAGGACCTCTGCGCTGAAGGAAAATCCTCGCAAGACCAAACCAGACGTCACGTCGTCCGCATCAAACATGAGCTCGCCTATCTAGGGGGCGTAGTCAACGATTTCCTAAATTTCGCGCGCAAGCCCCAGCTCCAAATGTCGGTCTTTCCCGCCAACGCCCTCCTCGTCGACATCGCTGACCTCATGCGCTCTGACTTGCAACGCTCTCAAGTCACCTTGCGGGTGCAATGCCCCGATGACATCCTCCTCGAGGCCGACCGTGATCGCATCAAGCAGGTCATCATCAATCTCGTTCGCAACGCCTGGCAGGCCTCTCCTGCCAACACCACCATCGACGTCCAAGTCAGTATCAACAACCACCTGTACCAGATTCGCATCACCGATCACGGACCTGGAATACCCGCAGATATTCAGCCCCATGTGTTCCGACCTTTCTACACCACCAAGGAGAAGGGCACCGGGCTGGGCCTTCCCCTGGCAAGAAAGGTGGTTGAAGCACACGGCGGCACTCTCGAAATCGCCGCGACCAGTGACACAGGAACCACCATCTGCATCACCCTCATCCCCCCGCCAACCGATGAAAAAACGGCCAACACACCAAACCCACGAGAGATCCCACTGGGCTGGCTTGGCTGAACCTCAGCGCCAACGGCCCTCGTCACCCTCGGAAAAAACACTGGTCGGCAGATGCACTTCCGAACGCCAGGCCATATAGGGTCGCTGCGGCTGCAGCGCTCGCCGAAGATACAACCGATCCTCTGCAAGATGCACCCGGGTCTCCTGTACCACCCGCTGTAACTGCTTCAAGCTCGGCGCGAGGTTCATGGGACTCGGCACTTTACGCAGCGTCCGCGTCAAGTCGGCATAGGGCCGGTTGGCTATCACATTGGCCCGGGCAATCTGCTGCATCGGCAAAAACAGGGCATTGCGGTTCGCAACGGGTGCAAAAACATCGACACCATAGATCAGGACATTCCGCGTACCAAGCATCCCCGACTGCACCGCGTCCCAGGCCACACGTGAGGGCACATTGTTGACCAAACCTCCATCGGTCAGTCGGAAAATTCCCTCCTCCGCAAATAGCGCTTCCAGCGCCGCAATCGTATCTGCGTGTTCCTCCTCGACCTCGTAGTGCAGGACACCGGGTACAGAACAGGAAAAACCAATCCCATCGACCACCCGCATGGGGCGACTCTGGCGCGAAAGACCAAAGACGACCTCCGTCAAGAATCGCGGATTGCTCGTCAGACGACGCATCTGCTCGATCACGACCTTGAGCAACCGGCGAGTACGCAGCGGCGTGAAAGCAAAACGTCCCCGCGACCTCTTCATCGCAAGGTCAAGCGCCGCCTCATCCAGGCCTGCGCCACGCAACACACCTGTCGCCACACAACCCAGCGGAATGGGCAAGTCCGAGAAACAGGGAATCTCATTCCCCCAATCTCGCTGACAAAGCCTCCGCCCAATTTCACGCAAATCCAGATCAAAAACGCCAGGAAAACCAAAGCGACTGCCACCGCTAAAGGGCCGCACCGCACCACCAAGGTCAAACCACTGCGGTAGATCCAGAAGCGCTGACGTCGTGTCAAAGCGTTCCACTGACGCCCGCATGAAACCCATCATCGCACCCAAAGAGGTCCCAACAATCAATGACGGGCGAACGCCCAGATCCTCGAGCATGTCGAACACACCCAAGTGTGGAAAGCCCGACCCCCCACCCCCGCCCAACGCCAAAGCAACCTTCTTGACGCTCAGCTCCTGCTCTAGTCGCGACTCGCTCAGTACCCCAGCAAAACGTACCAACAAGCCCAGCCGCAGCGCATCTACCCGCAACGTCAACAGCGGAACCAGACGTACCAGTTCTTCCACACGAGGCGCTCGCCCCTCAGCAAAGGCCACGGATAAACGCTCGGTAAACCAACGCCTAAAGGGCTGGACTTCCTCATCCAAGCGAAGGTCCCGCCCACCCTCTAAGCGGATACTACCCAACTTCGCCAGCCCAAAGGCATAACGAAATAGCGACTCGTAGGGCCGGGTCAAAGCGCGCGTTTGGCTGTTGAGCAAATCGATGAGGCGACGCTCATAGCGCAACAACCCGCTCACCCGATTGAAATAGAGTCCTGTCACGGGTCTACCCCTGCCTTTCCTTGTTGCACAACGCCTTCTCCTAAAAGAGCTTCACAGCGCGGGCTCATCCTCGAAGATCCTTTACCATCTATCCCACTCCATGAATACTCAACCCCTGGTTGCTCTCCTCCGTTAAGAGGTCTCCAATGGCATGGTTCGGAAAAAAAACAGAAATCGCTGAAAACACGGTGCTAGATAAGCGCTTTCGTCTCGAAAAACGCATCGCCAAAACCTTCTTCTCTGAGATCTTCCGCGGCTCACAACTCTCAACCAACCAACCCGTCGCCATTAAGATCCTCCGCCTCGACCGCTTGCCAAAAGAAGATCGCCCGGAGTTACGCGCGCGTTTCCAACGTGAAATGAGTGTCTACAGTAAACTGCGTCATCCCAACTCCGTGCGACTCCTGGACTGCGGTGACCTGGGCGACATCGGCGTCTATATGGTCCTGGAGTTCATCGAGGGGGATAGCCTCGCTACCCTCCTCCTCAAGGAACGGCGCCTCGGCGTCTTCGAGTCCAAGCGGCTCATGATCCAGTGCCTGGATGCCCTCAGCTCGGCACACGCGCTCGGGATCGTCCACCGCGACTTCAAACCGCAGAACATCATGATCCCCCAGAGTGGCACCGAACGAAACGCCGTCGTCCTCGACTTCGGCCTCGCTGGAACCACCGCAGCCTGGCAGAGCTTCGAAGGGAATAGACTCACCAGGCCCGGAGAGATTGCCGGCACCGTGGCCTATCTCGCCCCGGAGCAGATTCGCGGGGAGGTCACCGTACAGAGCGACATCTACGCCTGGGCCTTGGTCTATCTCGAAGCCCTGACGGGAAAGCGCGTCTTCACCGGAGACAGCGCCTACGCCATTGTCGTCAGCCATGTCAATGAGGATGTCCCGATCCCCCAACCCATCGCCACCCACGCCCTCGGAGCGATCTTGCGCAAAGCAACCGCACGAAAGCTCGAGGATCGCTATACGAGTGCTGCCGAAGTCCTCGAGGATCTGCGCACCTGCGCCATGGCCAACCTTGAAGCGGACATGGAAAGCGCCTTCGATATCCCCATCGTCGAGCTGATCCCGGACGAAATCCTCAACCCACCACGCAAACACCCCGAACGCGCCATCGACACCAAGGAAGAGCAGCGTCAAGGGCCACCTCCTCCTCCAGGCGCATCAACAGCACTCAACAAGCTCTATCGTGCCTATCTCAGCGCCTGTCATGAAGCTTCCGTTGCCAACCCAATGACCTTCGATGCCTTCGTCCAACACATCACCACCACCCAGCCCAACACCAAGCTCAGCGATGCCAACATCAACATGCAACTTCAGGTCGTCGACGGCGAAGTCCTCATCCAGCCCATCGATGCCAATGAGCCATAACTAAAAACACTCCCCGCGCATCACTCGCACTAAGCCACGCGGTCCATGGCCAAACGCAGAGCCTTGACCCGCTGCACATCCACTGGGCGACGCCAATCACCGTCCTCTTTCAGCGATGTCCCCACGATAACCCCATCACAATAGGGCGCAAACTCGGCCACGTTCCCCGCGTCCACCCCGGAACCCACCACGACCGGCACGCCAGCCGAGCGCGCGGCCTTCACGTCTGCTACAGACGCGCAGGAGCCAGTGCATGTCCCCGTCACGATGAGGACCTCAGCCCCACAGAACACGTGGCCCTTGGCCAAATCACTGAACGATATGTCACGCGTGACTGAATGCGCCGCATGCTTCTTCCGAACATCCGCCCAGAACGCGACCTTGGCCCCAAGACACGCGCGCGTGCGCGCCAAAGGACCCGCACAGGCCTCGATCCAGCCCTCATCGGCAACATGTCCGTAGGCATAACCCTCCACCCGCACAAAAGTCGCGCCCGATGCCAGCGCTATCCCCAGAGCCTCCCTGTTGGCACCGGCAAGCATCTGTACCCCAAAAGGGATCTTCCATCGCGCCAGCGCTGATGCTACGACGCTCATCGCCGCCACGCTCTCTGGTTCCACCCTTCCTCGCAGGTAGGGCAAATCCCCCATGTTCTCCACGATGAGGGCATCGCAACCACCTGCCACCAACCGCGAAGCATCGCGCTCGGCGCCTTCGACAATCGCCGCGATCGAACCACCCCACTCTGGGCTCCCCGGAAGGGGGAGGGTATGCACCATCCCAATCAGCGCACACGCACCGCGCTGCTCCTCAAAGAGTCGCACCCTCGTCATCGCGCGTCCCCTCTCTCCCGTCTCGACAACGCCGCCTTCAATTCGATACGTCTTCGGGCTTCTCCGCCCCATCAGAGGGCGTCGCACCTTGCTGCTCTTTGGCAGCAGCAGCCTGCACACTCGCGTGGCGGAAAAAGGCCGAAAACATGTCAGCAAAGTCAAAGCGCACCTGCAAACCAGGTGGGTCGCCTGCGATCGCCCGTGCTGCGTCCCCCTCCTCGCTCTGTTCTGCGGCCGGTGTGCCTTCTGGCGTTGCGGTGCTCTCACCCGGGGACATGGCGTCACTGGCCAGGTCCCCAAAAAGGGCTTGCACCACCCCTCCCACCAGGCTTGGAATGAGCTCACGGCCGTGCTGTGCCAGGAACTCACCATCCACCGTCACCACCCGCTGCGTCTCAGCATCTTCGGCACCCTCAGCCGGCATGCGCTCCGTCACGAAAGCATCGAATTGCCGTTTGAGGACATCCTTCAAGTCGATACTGCGACTCATGCCCCGACGTTTGAGACGCTCCAACGCCAGATTGATGACGTTCGCGCTCTCCTCCACCCCTTCCGCACTCGCCTCATCCGCACGGCCGCTGCCAAGCAAACGGCTGATGGTCTCCTTGGCATTGGCTTGGATATTGGTCGCAGCGATCTGCTCCTGGACTTTGCCCACGAAGCCGGAGACCAGCTCCGCTACTGTCGCCGGCGCCCTATCTGTCTCTGCAGGGCTAGCCCCCGGCGTTGCTCCGACGCCCGCGTCACCACTTTCCTTGTGCAACACCTCTGAACCATCTACGGATTCGACCCTGCCTTCGGCGCCATGATTGGGTTCTTGCTGCCCCTCAAGGCCGTTCTTTTCTTGGTCATCACTCACAGCTCTACCCCTGTTGTCATCCGTTCTTGTCATGCACAGTCATCACGTCTGAAGTACTTTAGAGGATAAGAGCGCACCTGTCGATCCAGACCAGGTGCGCCCTATACCTTCCTCGCACACGACGCCGTGTGGCATCTACGCTTCTTGCACGGGGACACCAAGCTTCTCGAGTCCCCACACGATGGCCCGCACCGCAGCCTTACCGCGATCCGTCCACGGCCCACAGATGCCAGGAATTTCAAGGCTATACTCGAAATCGTCCAGGAAGCGCTGGCGATAACGCTTGCACCAAATCAGGCCTTCTGCCACGCACTGATTGAAGATGGTGCGCAAGGTTTGAATGGCCGAGACGCCTGCAGCAATCAAATCGGTGATGCTCGAGATGGCAAAACCGACCAAGCGCCCCACGAACTGCAGGATCGTGCGCAGGTTCAGCCCACCGGAGACGATGGTATTGACCAGCTCGATCAGCTTGTCGCCTTGACTGTCGAGGTAGCCCATGAAGGGCTCCAGCACTTGGTACCAAGTCGCACCGACCGCACCTTGAACCTTTTCCTTGACCCAATCGATAGCCTTGCGCACCACCTCTTCGAAGGTCATCGACTGCAGGGCATCCCAGGCCTCCTTGACCCAAGGCGGGATGATACTGGCCAGTAGGTCCATCCCCTTTGTCGCCAAGAAAGCCAGGATATCGAAAAGATCGCGGAAGGACTGCAACAAGCCTTGGAGGCTCAGATCCTGTTTGATGAAGATGCGATATCCGATGTAGAGCGGAATCGCCATCGTCGCCAAAGGCCCTGTCATCGCAGCAATGCCCACCAGATCCATGATGGTGGAGAAGAGTTGCGCCACACTACCCAGCTTGTTCGCCCACTCGCCAGCCTCCTTGATCTTGTCGCCAATGCCACCCAAACCGCCTTCGTCCATGCCAGCCGCCGGCGAGTTGGCACCAATGGTCTCTGGGTCGGCCAACTGGGGCCGACCTGGCAACGAATCGCCCGCGACGGGGTTGGAGAAACGACTCGCTACCGCCCCAGCTTCCTCGTAAGAGGTGCTGGTGTCGCTGACACCAGCCGGAGCGTCCTGGGTAACAGAGGGGCTGCCCTCTTGCTCGGTCTCGCCTTTGTCGCCAAACTTGTAGGTCTTTGACCACTCGAAGTTGAAGATGTTGCCCAGCGGGTACTCCCAGGTCGCAAACGAGTGTTCGAAGGACTGACCGCCCAACGCCGCGAAGGCTTGCGGCTCTGCCTGGAGCGTCACCGTCGGTGTCAAGGACACACCGATACCCAGTTCGCCCTCGAAGCCATCGGGACCACCGCGCAACACCCCGTGCGGGGTCAGGGTCAGCGGCGCATCGATCCGCGCAGTACCCTTCAAGCGCAGACCCGCTTCGGCACCCGACACGCCCACACTGACCCCCAGGTACGGAGCCAACTCAGCGAAGAAATTCAACCCCGTGCTCAGCTCTAACTGCGCCTCGAAGTTCGGCATCGCCGACTCAGTCGGTCGATAGTTCTCGATGGAGATCGACGTGCTGAAGGTCAAAGGCAACATGGACAAACCGAGGCCAAACTCGAGGCCAAGCGCCACATTGATCCCGGGGAACACCGGGATGCTAAAAGGCATCGACTGAGCGATTTTGAACAAATCGCGACCTGGCACCAGGGTGACATCAGTCACCTCCAAGGTACCGCTCAAGGTTGGTACCCAATCCTGGTCCAGCGTCAAACCGATCTTTCCGCCCAACCACTCGTTGATCTGGAAAGTGACCTCACCCGTGACCTGGAGCTCGTTGGTCGCCGAGCGGTACATGATCTCCACCGTACCCGAGAGCCTGTCAGCGAACTCGCCCAACAGGTTGATCTCCACGCTGCCATCGACTTCGAAAGCATCCTCGCCGCCTTCGTTCGTCCAGTTGAAGTGAGACAGCGTACCGGTGATCTGCACCACGTCACCAATCAACGCCTCGATCCGCGCGGTACCCCCCGCTTGCACGAGCTCGTTGTTGCGGATCGTCGCGTTACCACTCACTTCACTGATCTTGGCAATGCCTCCGGGAAGCTCCAGCTCCCGCAGAAGCGTCGCCGAACCCGTCGCTTCAACGATGACATTGTTGACTGCGTCGTAAGTCCCTTCGCCCTCGACAGCAACCAAGGCCTCGCCATCGCGCCACAGCTCCAACTTTAGGACACCACCAAGCTCTTCGAGCTTGTTCTCAGTGATCGTGGCGTTGCCACCGGACCCCTCGAGGAACTTGACCATGGTCGAGCCCCCGAGGTCGAACTCCAGATCTCTACCCAGACGAGCGTCCCCGCTTCCGGTAAAGGTCTGCGTCTCAGCCGAGTAGACCCCCTCGGCATGACCGACGATCAGAGGCGCCGGATCACCATCCATGATCTTGAAGTTGACCGTGCCGCCCACTTCTTCAATGGCATTCTTGTTGATCTTGACGTGCGCACCCGAGCCTTCGGTCAGCCAGAACTTGTAATCGCCAACACCACCCAGCTCCTTCTCACGGACGATCTCAGCGGCACCT
>Ga0334883_1004590_pt1 | contig 13134 bp, 12 predicted proteins | sample GraSluR1_MG_6_FD_207230 | JGI IMG/M metagenome (GOLD analysis project Ga0334883, IMG submission 207230) | Sludge microbial communities from methane-producing bioreactor in Wageningen University, Netherlands - Granular Sludge_09_05-R1 | ecosystem: Engineered > Bioreactor > Anaerobic >... | reverse complement strand
TCTTTGATTCAAGGACTCGATTGCACTAGCTTCAGTACTGGTATTGCTAGGGGATGAAGCATCTTGAGGTTGACTCTTGATGGTGTAGTACTTTTCATCATCATCATAATCTGGATTTGTGGATATTGGAACAATCCGTGAAAGTTCTTGTTCTTTTACTAACTTTTCAAGTTCTTGATATGTACTGATTCTTGTGAGTTCTAAGTCCTGGCTTATTCTCCTAACGGTCATTGGTATACCCTGCGTCCGCAGATACTCAAGTATGGTTTCTCTTGTATCGCACATATGTTTGCCCACCCAATTCCTTCAAAATACAATTGAGTGTACCATAAGAAGTAAATAATGTCAAATATTCAAAAATTTATATTTGCGCCCCCGTGCGGGTATCTGCGCCAGCAGAATGCCGGCCATCATGAGCGCGCAGCCGCCCAGCTCCCGCAGGGAGAGCATATCCCCCAGCAGCAGCCAGCCCGCCAGCACCGCAAACACGCTTTCCAGCGACATAAGCAGGGAAGCGATGGTGGGATCGGTATCCCGCTGGGCAATCATTTGCAGGGTGTAACCCATGCCGCCGCTGAGCACGCCCGCGTAGAGGATGGGTACCCAGCCTTCCAGCAGCGCAGGCAGGGAGGGTTGCTCGGTGAGCAGCATCATGACGGCGCACAGCGCGGAGGCGATGAAGAACTGCAAACAGCTCATGCGTACGCAATCCGTCCGCGGGGAAAAATGATCGATCACCAGAATATGCGCGGTGAAGGCAAAAGCGCATAACAGCAGGTATATATCGCCCAGGGCGATGGTCAGCGTTTCGGTTACGCACAAAAAATAGAGGCCGACCGTGCACAGCCCCACGGCAAGCCAAACGCTGCGGCGTACGATGCGGCGGAAAAACAGCCCGCTCAGGGGCACCAGCACGATATACAGCGCGGTCACAAACCCCGCCTTGCCCGCGGAGGTCTCCTTGATGCCCAGCTGCTGTAGGCTGGAGCCCGCAAACAGCGCCACACCGCAGCACAGGCCGCCGATGAGCAATATGCGCCGCTGCTGGGGGGTCATATCCCGATAGCGCCGATTCGGGGCAGCGCCGCCGCGTGCTTTTTGATCCAGTGCGTCCAACAGGCGAATGCAGGGCAGCAGCGCAAGCGCGGCCACCAAAAGCCGCGTGGCGTTGAAGGTGAAGGGACCCATGGTATCCATGGCGACATCCTGCGCCACGAACGCCACGCCCCAAATGGCGGCGGTCAGCAGCAGCAGAAGGTTTGCGCGCAGTGTTTTGCTCATGCAGGTTCCTTTCGTGGTGTGTTTTAGCATACCAAGGGCGCAGCCGGTAAGCCGCGCCGATGGGGGTTTTCAGGAAGGCATACCGCCGAGGGCACGCGGCGGTTCAGCGTTGGAGGGTGCCGCCTTCGTCCAGTGTCATGAGCTGGCCGACGCGGCGGGCGTGGCGTTCTCCATTGAAAGCGGCGGTCAGGAAGGTGCGCACGATCATCTTGGCCAGCTCACTCCCCACGACGCGCGCGCCGAGGGCGAGCATGTTGGCATCGTTATGTTCGCGACCCATGAGCGCGGAATACGGCTCCGAGCAGGTGACGCAGCGCACGCCGTGCACTTTATTGGCCGCGATGCCGATGCCTACGCCCGTACCGCAGATGATAATGCCCAGCGCGCATTCTCCGCTGGCGACGGCGCGGGCGGCAAGCTCACCGTAAACAGGGTAATCCACGCTATCGTGCGTGTGGGTGCCATAATCCCGATAGGGGAGGTCAAGCGCTTGGAGAACCTCCAGCACAGCGGGTTTCAAATCGATACCGGCATGGTCACAGGCGATGGCAATCATGGGGGAACGCTTCCTTTCCAATCAAAAAATGGGGTGGGGCGGCCGTATCAGCGGTCGCTGAAGGCGATGCGGTTGAAGCCCGCGGCGCGGGCGATTTCTACCCTGCGGGCGGCGGTGGTGGTTACATCCAGGCAGCTTGCGTCCCGCTGATCGGAAAGCAGGAAAACGCCCGTGGCCACATTGAGGCGAACATCTTCATAGCCCAGCAGGCGCAGCGAGGTCACCCGCCGTACCAGATCTACCATGCGCTCGCGCAGGAGGCGACGGGGGATGTTATCCATCACGATTGCAAAGGTATGGGTACTGTAGCGGGCGATAAAATCCCCGCGCCTGCGGCTGATGTTGGCGCTGAGCAGATGGCCGATGGCGATGATGGCTTCATCCGCCACGTGATGCCCGAAATGGGAAGCCACGTGCTCAAACCCGTCTACCTCCAGCATGGCAACAGCCAGATCGGTCTTGTTCAGCGCGGCCTTTTGGAGCATCAGGTAGAGTTTTTCTTCATAATAGGGCTGGTTGAACAGCCCCGTGGTTTGATCGGTATGCAGTTTGGCGTTAAAGGCAGTGATGCGGCTGACGAATTCGCCTGCGCCGTAGGCGGAAAGCAGCACGGGATCGCTTACCTTGCTGACCATTTCCAGCGCCAGCATGCGGCCGTCTACCTCTACGGGCACGGCCATGGCGTAGAAGATATCTTGCTCAATAAACTCATATTTGGTCTGGCGGGTGCCCGTTTGCACCGCGCGCAGGCTGATGCAGTTGATGCAGCGCTCGCTGCGGCCATTCCATACGTCATGACAGTGCGCGGTAAGCGGGACATCCGCCGCGTTGGGCGGCGTGAGCGTTGCTACGGCCTGCACTGGTTCTACCACGCGCACCAGATCATACAGCGTTTGTAAATCCGCCAGCAACGTTTGCATCTGCGCGGCGGTGTATTTTCGAACCAATGGATCGCCCCCCTTTCCGTAGGGCGGCAAAAGCCGCTACAGGTTACTTGCGTATAATTATACCATGCATGGATGCAGCGTAACAACATCGTCCATGAAAAAAACGCATTGACGATTGACGCATGGGTTCACCCCTTATACGCACGGACGCGCCCGAACATACGCCCGTAGTATACTGGCAACGTGGAAATGCGGCAGGGAGAAGATTAGGCGCAGGCGGTACGGCAGACCCAGGGCGCTATATGCGCCAAGCCATGGGCGGGCAGCCCCCACCCCACCGTGCGCAAGCGCGGCCAGACCGTCCGCTGCGATAGCCTTCGTTGGGGGGAACCTCCCCTATCGCATTTTTACTGGGAACAGGCAGCGTAACCGCCGCAGGGCAGGGACGCTGCCTGTTCCATCCTGATGCGTTTTTTGCATGAATGGGGAAAGGGTAAGGCGCGATGATGCGCATGCGGCGCGAAAAGCAGCGAAGTTTTGCGTGCGGCAGCGGCGCTTGTGCGCTTGACCATGGCGGGAGCATCGCTGGGACGTATGTCGCATTCATGCATAAAAACATAGCAGCACGAGGTGAATAAGCGTGTGGGAACCGATTGGCACAAGGTACAGACTGAGTATCTGGAAACGGGCATAAGCCTGAAGGCGCTTGCGGCCAAACATGGGGTTGGGCAGAAGGCGCTTGGTCGCCTGGCGGCAAGCGAAGAATGGGCAAAGCTCAAGCGTGTGCGCATGGCGCTGGACGCAGTTGAGAGACAGCAATCCATGCACAGGCAAACAAGCACGCGCAAGGGCGGCGCTGCGCCGCGGCAAAGCGCGGAGTCTGGAAAAACCGCCATGCAGGATGCGGAAAACGCCAATGCGTGCGCGGCCAGGGCGCGGCATCGTTACCGTGCGCCAAACCCGCAGGGAACAGGAAGCGCCAAGGGGAGCAAAACAAATCAATCGGCTGCCATGCGGGGGAACCCGGAAGGGGCGCTCAGCGAGGAGGAGCGGCGCGCAAAGCTTGCCGCCATCCGCGATCAACTGATGGCGCAGCTGGCGCGCGCTACGGCGGAGCTGGATAAGCAGGTGCTGCTACACAAACGAAAAACCAGGGAAATCGTCTACGATGGGCTGGAAGCGCGAAGCAAGCCCATGGAAGAAACCACACAGGAAGAAATCCAGATGGAAATTGTGGACGCCACAGTGAACTGCATGGGATTGCAGCGGCTATCCGCGACGCTCAAAACCCTGAGCGGACTGGCGCGGGAGGGCGGGGGCGATGCGCAGAGCGTGGAACTGGTCGCAAGGCTGATGCAAAAGCTGGACGGGGACGCGCAGGCAGGCGGCAAGGCATGACGCGCGGGGGTACGCCCTGCGAAGGATTAAGCGTTTTCTCTGGTATGGGAAGGGTGGCTGCGGGGATGCCGATTTGCGCGGTATGCGTGCGGGCGGCGGGGATGCGGTTTGCTCAAGAGCTGGACGGGGACGCGCAGGCAGGCGGCAAGGCATGACGCGCGGGGGTGCGCCCTGCGAAGGGCATTGCTTTTTCTCTGGAGGGGAAAGGGCGGCTGCGGGAGATGCCGATTTGCGCGGTGTGCGTGCGGGCGGCGGGGATGCGGCTTGCTCAAAAGCTGGACGGGGACACGCAGGCAGGCGGCAAGGCGTGACGCGCGGGGGTACGCCCTGCGAAGGATAAAGCGTTTTCTCTGGAATGGGAAGGGTGGCTGCGGGAGATGCCGATTTGCTCGGTGTGCGTGCGGGCGGCGGGGATGCGGTTTGCTCAGGCATACGAGGCGCACAGGAAACACCACCGGGAAAGGAGACGCTGCCAATGCCCTTTATGAGCCCCAAACAGCAGGAGTACCGCTTGCACGCGAACCGCGTATGGAACATCAAAACCGGCGCGACGCGATCGGGCAAAACCTATGGGGATTATTTTCTGCTTCCCAAACGGTTGCTGGCGGGCAGGGGGCTTGCGGGGCTCAATGTGCTGCTGGGCAGCACCAAGGGCACGCTTACCCGCAACCTGATCCAGCCGATGCAGGCCATCTACGGCGCGGGGCTGGTGGGAGACATCAAAAGCGACAACACCGCCAAGTTGTTTGGCGAGGTGTGCCACTGTTTGGGCGCGGAGAGCATACGGCAGGTGAACCACCTGCGCGGCTCCAGCATTAAATACTGTTACGGCGATGAAGTGGCCACCTGGAACCGCGAAGTGTTTGAAATGCTCAAAAGCAGATTGGATAAAGCCTACAGCCGCTTTGACGGCACCTGCAACCCGGAAGGACCCACGCACTGGTTCAAGAAATTTCTGGACGCGGCGGGCGAAGGGCTGTACCACCAGGCTTACACCATTGACGATAACCCGTTTAACCCGCCGGAGGTGGTGGCGAGGATGAAGCGGGAATACAGCGGCACGGTGTATTATGATCGCTACATTCTGGGTCGCTGGGTGGCGGCGGAGGGCGCGGTGTACCGACCCTTTGCCGATGACCCCGAGCGCCTGATGGCGGCGCCGGAGGCGTTGCAGGGCATGCCGTTTGCCACCGCGGCCATCGGGGTGGATTTTGGGGGCGTCAAAAGCGGCCACGCGTTTGCGCTCACGGGGTTTACAAGGGGTTTCAAAACAATGGCGACGCTGGCGGAGTGGTACCACAAGGGGGAAATGACCCCGCAGCGGCTGGAGGCAGCCTTTGTGGATTTTGTGCGCGTGCAGGGACAGCGCTTTGGCGCTCGCGTCGCGTACTGTGATAGCGCGGAGCCAACGCTCATCGAAGGGCTGCGCGCCGCGTGCATGCGGGAGCGGCTGCCCATTGAGATCCGCAAGGCGAAAAAAAGCGCGGTGCAGGAGCGCATCCGGTTTTTATGCAGGCTGATGGCGGGCGGGCGCTACCAGCTTTCCCGCGCATGCCCGCACACCAAGGAAGCGTTGCAGACTGCCGTATGGGATGCGCGCCGCCATGGCGAGGATGTGCGCTTGGATGACGGCAGCACCAACATCGACAGTCTGGACGCGCTGGAATATTCCTATGAGCCGTACATGCGGGAGATGATGGCGGTGGAGATGCGCGGGTGAACGCGGCCTGCATCTTTGAGGCAGCGGAACAGGCCGCCGAAGAGCAGGCGGTATGCGAAACCGCAACAAGGGAGGAAAAACCATGGATAACGGCATTATCCTATCTTATTTGAAGCGACTGGGCTACCGGCCGCCCGCGGGCGGGCACGCGATGCATCTGCGGCAATGCCTTGCCTGGTACCGCGGCTATGTGAGTGATTTTCATGACTACGCCATGCGCGTGGGCACGGCCAGGCGAACGCTGACGCGCTATCGCCTGGGCATGGCCAAGACCATCTGTGAGGATTACGCCACGCTGCTGCTCAATGAGCGGGTTCAGATTCGCGCGGAAGGGTTTGAAGCGCTTGCCGCCATCCTGAACCGTAACGCATTCTGGGAACGGGGCAACCGATTGGTGGAGTGGACCATGGCGCTGGGCACGGGCGCGCTGGTGGCGTTTTTAGACGCGCAGGGGATGCCCGCGATCGATTACATCCGGGGGGATTTGATTTTCCCGCTGCGCTGGGAGGGTGATCACATCACCGAATGCGCCTTTGCCAGCCGCCGCGTGCTGGGGGAGGGAAAGGACGCCGCGGAGGGCTACTATGTGCAGATACACGCCCGCGCGGCAGGGGGGTATGTAATCCGCAACGCGTTTTTGGATGAAGCGGGGGCAGAACTGCCCACGCCCGAAGGCGTTGCGGCGGAAACACGCCCTTCCCCTGTGCCGCTGTTCCAGATTATCCGCCCCAATGTGGTGAACGCGCTTGAGCCGGATTGCCCCATGGGCATGAGCGTGTTCGGGATGGCGATTGATCAGCTGAAAGCGGCGGATTTGGTGTTTGACAGCTATGTGAATGAATATGTGTTGGGGAAAAAGCGCGTGCTGGTGCCGCAATCACTGGCGAGCATTGAAATGCAGCAGGATGGCACCATGCAGCCTGTGTTTGACCCCAGCGATGTGCTGATGTACGTGTACCGGCAAAGCCCCGACGGCGCGGATGACATCCGTCCGCTGGATATGTCGCTGCGCGCCGCGGAGCATGAGGCGGGGCTGCAAAGGATGTTGGATTTGCTCTCCAAAAAGTGCGGGCTGGGCACGGGGCGTTATCGCTTTGACGGCGGGGTGGCGCGTACGGCGACGGAGGTCATCAGCGAGCAAAGCGACCTCTACCAGAGCGTTAAGCGTAACGAAAAGCCGCTGGAACGCGCGATCTGCGGGCTTGTGAACGCGCTGAGCTGGCTTACGGGCGCAGCCGCGCAGGTGCAAACCACCGTTGCGTTTGACGATTCGATTATTGAGGATCACGGCACGGCGGTAGAACGGAACATCCGGCTGGTGCAAAGCGGGCTGAAAAGCAAGCGGCGCGCCATGATGGATGTAATGCGCCTGAGCGAAGCCGAAGCCGAGCGCATGCTGCGGGAGATAGCGCAGGAAGAGCAAGGCCTGCCGGATATACCGCCGGATGCGCAGCGCCAAAACAACACGCCGGATACGGTTTTTCTGGGGAGCTAGCCACATACGCAACGGGGCAAGCGCGCCATCGCAACTGCGGCGGCGTTTTGCATACCTGAAAGGCGACGGCCTGCACGCGCCATGCGCGCGGCGAAACGGGAATTTATCGCCGACGGGCGTAAAACGGAGGAACGATGATGGCAATACGGTTTAGGCACCAGCCCGGCCGCGCGGGGAAGGACAGCGCGCACACCTTGCCGGAAACCACGCTGCTTACGGCTGCGCTTCTGGAGGCGGGCGCGGGGGAAGCGCGTGATACGCAGGCAACGCAGGCTTCGCAGCCAGCACGGGACGGGGCGGGGGCAACAAACGTGCTACGCGGGAACCTGATCCAGACGACAGCCCAAGAGACGGGCGCGCCGCGAGCAGAAACAGCGACCCTTGACGATGTGCAGGTAACGCCGCTGGCGGCAGGGAGCGAATCCGCAGCGGATGGGGACGGGGCGCAGGCGGCAAGCGAGACCCCTTCGCAAAGGGCAGGGGATGGCAAGGCAAGCAGCGTAGCGCAGGGTGAACGGGAAGGTATCGCACAGCGTCTGCAGGGCGAACGGGAAACCGAGGCGGCAACGGATGCCGCCGCAGCGCCCGCAAAGGGTGCGCCGGATGGTCTTGCGCCAGCCACGGAGGCGAACATGCCGGCAGAGGGCGCGCAAGCGTGGGCAGCGGAGGAGACGAAAGAACAGGAAACGCCCGACCCCGCCGCAACGCCCGCCGCCCCGCCGGAAAACCTGGGCGAAGCGCTGCGAAAAGCCGTGCAGGAGCGCGCGTTGCGCGCGGAAAAAGGCGTGGTGCGTTCCATGGCGGCGCAATACGGCATGGAAGAAAATCAACTGGCCGCATTGCTGCAACAGGCGCGCGCCGAGCAGGAGGTGCGGCTGACCCCCGCGGCGCAGGAACAGTTACGCGTGATGCGGGCGAGCTATGGCGAGAAGCTGAGGAGCGCCGAGGTGAAAGCCATCGGCGCGAAACTGGGACTGATTGACCCGGACGCGGCGCTCAAGCTGATGGACGCGCGCGGTATCACGGTAACGGAGCAGGGCGAGGTGCGGGGCGCGCGGGAAACACTGCTGGCGCTGAAACAGGCCAAGCCGTACCTATTTGCGCAAACGGGCGCGTGGGCACAGCGGATGGATGGCGGCGGGCTGACCCCGCTCACGGGGGTTGAGGCGGCTTTCTACCGCAAAAATCCCCAGCTGCGGGCGCAGAGTCAAAACGCGGAACGGCAGGCGTAACGCTGGGGGTATGCAAGGGGGTAATGCCTGCTGGCAACGCCTGTGGCTGTTTACGCATGTAAACCGTGGAGCGGCAGGCGTGACACGGGAGGATGCTGGGTAATATGCCCGCTGGCAACGCCTGCGCCTGTATGCGAAAGCCAATACGTGTAGATGCATTGGGGTAATGCCTGCTGGCAAAGCCTGCGCCTGTTAGCAAAGGAAAAACGCGGAACAGCAGGCGTTATACGGCAGGATGCTGGGGCGCGCGGGGGAGCAAGGTACGTACGTGCACAAGAGCCCATGCGTACGGCCATAACCCACAATCAAGCGATGAATGAGGAGGAAACCAAATGGCACATCAACTTTCGGAGCAGTACAGCGATCTGGTGCTGGCCAAGCTGCGCAATGAGCTGGTGCTCAAGGATCAGGTGGTTTTTAACAACGATTTTGACGGTGACCCCACCGCGGGCGCGGTGAAGATTCCCACGCGCGAGGATGAGGTAGCCGCCAGCGATTATGACCGCGCGGCCGGGCTTGCGCCCACCACGGGCAATACCGCCTACGTGACGTTGCCCATCGATAAGGATAAGGCGGTTAATGAGATCATCGACGGGTATGAAACCGCCGCGGTGCCCGATGGGCTGGTGGCAGAGCGACTGGACAGCGCGGGGTACTCCCTGGGCCGTGCGATGGATACCGATGGCGCGGCAGAGTTGCTTTCCGGCGGCACAACGGTGAACGTGGCGCTGATTGATCAGCGCAGCGTATACGGCGCGCTGGTGAAGCAACGCACGCAGATGAGCAAGGATAACATCCCCGCGGCAGGCCGCTATGCGCTGTGCACACCGGATGTGATTGCCGCGGTGGTGCGCAGCCCCGAGTTTACGCAGGCATCCAGCCTGGGGGATGAGGTAAAGCAGAGCGGCGCGATCGGCCGCATCGCGGGGTTCAATGTGATCGAGTTCAACGAGGATACCGCCGGATTATCCATGATCTGCGGGCATCCGCGATTCGCAACGCGCGTGAACGCGTGGCAGGCGCCCGTGAGGCTGCAAAGCCTGGAGGGCAGCGGCAAGTACATCGGCGCGAGTGCGGTGCAGGGGCGCATGGTGTATGCCCATAAGGTGCTGCGCCAAAAAGGCGTGCGCTGCGTATTTGCTCCTGCGCCCATGGAGCTGGCCGCCGCGCAGGGCGCGACCGCCGGAACCACGCTGCTGACGATCAATGACGCTTCGGAGGCGACCAGCTACAAGTACCTGAAAAATCCGGCGCAGCGCGCGGTGTACGGGGCGAGCTACAGCGGCGCGGCTGTGACAAGCGGCACTACGGAAATCGCCGCCGCCGCGGGTGATGTGGTGGAAGTTGCAGGCATCAAGGGCGGCAAGGTGGTCGCGGCGGGATACATCACGCTGGCGGCTACGGCCATCAAGGCTTAACCATGTGCCTGACGCAGGCCGAGTACACGGCTATCACAGGCGAGGAAGCGCCGGAGGGGTTTACGGCTTGTGTAACGCTGGCGCAGAACATGCTGGACGCGCGCACGCTTTGCTTTTACGCGGGGCGTGGAGCGCAAAGCCTGCCTGGGCTCATCCGGCGTACGCTCAAGCAGTATCTGGCGTATCAGGCGCAGGCAATCAGCCTTGCGGGGGGCGTCGCTGGGGTGATGGAAGCGACGGTAGGCAGCGCCAGCCTTGGGAAGTTCAGCTTTACGGCGGGGGTGGGCGCAAGCGCCCACTGCCCCGCGGCATCGGCCTTGCTGCCGTTGCTGGTCAGTTACGCGCGTTGCGAATAGGGTAACGGCGGGCAAGAGAAAAGGCGCTGGCGGGGTTGCGTGCAGCGCCTACGTTACGTGCAGCGCCTACAGCGTTTGTTGCGGGTTACCCCGCAAGCGAGCTAATGGACGTAAAGCGGGCAGGCGGTAAGCGGCGGCATGCAGGCGGTAGCCGAAGAACCATGGTGGATGAAGGCGTGAAACCCTTTGCGGGGTTATGTGCAACGCCTACGTTGCGTGCAGCGCCTACAGTGTTTGTCGCGGGTTACCCCGCAAGCGAGCTAACGGACGTAAAGTGGGTTGTGGGTAAACGACGGCATGCAGACGGTAGCCGAGAACCATGGTGGATGAAGGCGTGAAACCCTTTGCGGGGTTGCGTGCAGCGCCTACGTTGCGTGCAGCGCCTACAGCGTGTGTTGCGGGTTACCCCGCAAGCGAGGTAGCGGACATGAAGCGGGCAGGCAGCAAGCGGCGGCATGCAGGCGGTGACCGAAGAACCATGGTGGATGAAGGCGTGAAACCCTTTGCGGGGTTGCGTGCAGCGCCTACAGCGTGTGTCGCGGGTTACCCCGCAAGCGAGGTAGCGGACATGAAGCGGGCAGGCGGCAAGCGGCGGCATGCAGGCGGTGACCGAAGAACCATGAGGGGTTGAAAGGTCTTTGCCGGAGGCAAACGGGAAACCGCTCGCCAGAAGGAAGCCCGAAAGAAAACCCATCCGTACTGTACGCGCAGCCCCTGCTCACTAATCCCATGCGAGCAGGGGCATCTCTTGATAAATGGGCAACAATCGGCGTTGTCAAAGCAACCGATGGACGAAACACCAAACCCAGCGCGCATTGCGTTGGCAGGGAATCAATCAAAAGGAGGTGCGCCCATGCGCCCCATCCCCCGTACGATGCTCCCCCATACCGCCCCGCTGATGCAGCCAACGGGCGATGCATACCATGCCGAGGTGCTCGCGCCGCTGGCCATCCTCACGCGTGTGCGCGTGGAACCCCTGGTGATGGAAGAGCGGGATAGCAGCGGCGCGCGCCTGATCCATAAGGCATTGCTGCTGTATGACGCGCGCAACAGCCGCCCAAAGGGCATTGCGTTTGCCACCGGCCAGCGTGTGCTGTTTGAGGGGACGACGTACCGAGTGCAGGCTGTGGAACCGTTGTATGATCTGGGGCGGCTGCACCACGTGGAAGTATCGCTTGTAGCGTAGGACACCTGAACCGATAGCGCGGCGCATCCACAGGCAGCGCGGCTTGTTTGCGCAGGGAATGCCGTGGGAGCGGCAGCGCCAGCGTGGGGCTTTTACGCCTGAAGCGGCGGCAATTTGCGAAGGCAGGCGTGCGGGCGTATGCGCAGCAATGCCCCTTTGGATGAAATCGACAGGGCGTGGAGGGGCGTTGCCGGGTTGAAGACCAGTTACGGTGCGCGTGTCATGTCGGGCTGCCGCGCACAAGCCTTGGGAAGGAGGGAATCCGCCATGCTGCGCAACCATCTGCGCATCCGTTTTGATGCGCAGGAAGCGATCCGCCGAATGCAGGCTCGTCAGAAGGATGCGATGCCGATTCTCAGCAAGCAGGTGCTGGACGATTGCAACCGCTACGCCAGAGATGATACCGGCAGGCTCATCCAAAGCGCCTACGGCGCAAGCGACTTTGCGGGCGGCAGGCTGATCTGGCGTACCGCGTACGCGCGTCGGGTGTACTATACGGGACGCCCCAGCACACGCGTCAACGGCGCCGCCAGCCTGCGCTGGTGTGAAAAAGCCAAAGCGACACACCTTGCGCAATGGGAAAGCCTTGCACAAAGGACCGTTGGAGGAGAAACCGCATGAGCCAACAGCGACGCGTGCTGGAAGCACTGCACGCGATCATTGACACACTGGGCGCCTACGCGCCCGTACACATGTGCGCCATGCCCGCGGCCGATGGTATCGCCATGGCGGTGACGGCTGGGCGGGAGGTGACGCGTACGCTGGCGCAGGAGCGTACGATAACGCTGGATGTGACGCTCAACGCCAAACATAGCAATCAAGCTGCGGCGCTGGATGCGCTGTGCCGTATCCATGAAGCGCTTGCGCATCTGGCGGCGCTGCCCAGCGGCGAAGGCTGGCAGGTGATCGACATCCGCACGGGCAGCGCGCCTGCCTGCCTTGGCCGGGAAGAGACGCAATGGCTTTACGGCAGCGCGCTTGCGGTGACGTATACCGACGTGTGAGCATTGCCGCAGACGGCGGCAGAGGGCATGCGCAGGCTACCGGCAGCGACAAAGCGCGCGGCGCAGGGCTTGCCCGATGCACGGGGATATCCGCAGAGCGCTTGCGGTTGCAAAGCCGCGTGCCAGCTATGCAGGCATCCCCATGACGGTGGTGTGTGACAGTTTGCGACTGGAAGCCGCCACCAACCCCGCGCCCCAAAGGGACGCGTACTTTTCCAGAGGAGGGATACGGCTTGAAGGTGACCCGAAATTTACTCCGGGAGTATTACGGCATCCCCGCGGGTGATGGCTACGCCTATCACTATGTGAATGCCGGTTTTGTGAAATGCAATGAGGAAAACAACCCCAAGGTGGATAAGACCACCTTCGTGGGGGATGTGAACGCCGCGTGCGCGGTGACTGGCTATGAGAACGGTTGGAAATATGAGGCGCAGTATGTGCAGGGCGACCCGGTGGTGGATGATCTGGCGGTGATCGCGCGGGAGCAGCGCATCGGCGAAGGCTGTGAGCGCATGCTGGTAAGCGTGGATATGACCGCGCCGGTGAGCGGCGAAAACGGGGTATACAGCGCCCGCCGTGCGTTGATTGCGGTGGAGGCAAG
>Ga0334883_1004587_pt1 | contig 13139 bp, 14 predicted proteins | sample GraSluR1_MG_6_FD_207230 | JGI IMG/M metagenome (GOLD analysis project Ga0334883, IMG submission 207230) | Sludge microbial communities from methane-producing bioreactor in Wageningen University, Netherlands - Granular Sludge_09_05-R1 | ecosystem: Engineered > Bioreactor > Anaerobic >... | reverse complement strand
AATAATCATCAAGCATATGTTATCGCACCTTTGATTGAGAGTAATGAGGATGATAGATTCCTTTCGGTTGAAGACTTGTTAACTTTATTTGCGAAGAGATATCAAGATTTGGCAATCTTACATGGAAAAATGAGTGATTTTGATAAAAATCGTATTTTATCAGACTTTTATAACAATAAAACAAAGATCCTAATCTCGACAACTGTTGTTGAAGTAGGAGTAAATGTAGAGAACGCTACAGTCATGATAGTTATGAATGCCAATGCTTTTGGTTTAGCTCAACTCCATCAGTTAAGGGGAAGAGTTGGGAGAAATAGTTTTGACTCATATTGTTTTTTAGTTATTGATGATGATAGTACTGAACGAGAGCGAATTAATATTTTAGAAACGACTGAAGACGGTTTTCTTATCAGCGAGTATGATTTGGAGCATCGCGGTTTTGGAGAAGTTTTTGGTAATGTGCAATCAGGTTTACCTGATTTTCGTTTTGCAAGCATTATTAAAGATAAAGATATTCAAGAATACGCATTTTCATCAGCAAAAAGAATTTTCAGAAGTAATGACTCGAAATCGAAAATGATGGTTTTACAAAGTTTAAAATCAATTCAATCTTATAATTTAGATTAGGATATGATATACTTTTTATTAAGGAGTGAGAGATTATGATTAAAATTGCAGTTGACGCAATGGGCGGAGATTTTGCACCAAAAGAACAAGTATTAGGAGTTATGTTAGCAATAAGCAAAATCGATGATATTGAAATAAACCTTTATGGTGATAAGGAAATAATATCTAAACTTCTTACCAATAATGAGCGAGTTAACGTTATTGATGCAAAATACGTTATTCCAATGGGAGAAAAACATCCTATCCAAGCCATTAAGGAACACAAAGATTCATCTATGGTTATGGCGCTTAGTAGTTTAAGATCTGAAGAAAGTGATGCTGTTGTATCAAGCGGAGCTACACAAGCTTTGATAGCTGGGGCTCACCTTTTGGTTAGAAGAATGAAGGGATTTAAACGAACCGCAATAGCTCCAATAATACCTTCAGTTAGTACTAATCCGACAATTCTTTTGGATGCTGGTGCAAATCTTTCGATTAAACCTGAATATATGCTTCAACAAGCATATTTTGCTAAAATATATGCAGAGAAAGTTCTAGGTGTAAAAAATCCAAAGGTAGGGCTTATAAACATTGGTACTGAGGATGGTAAGGGTAGAGAATTTGATCAAGAAGCTTTTAAACTCTTTAAAGAAGCCAATCTTTTTGATTTTGTTGGAAATGTTGAACCAAAAGTAATCCTTGATCCGCCTTGTGATATATTAATCTCGGACGGTTTTACAGCTAATATAGTTATGAAGACAATTGAGGGTACAGCTAAAGGGATGTCGCAAATTTTAAAAAAGAATTTAATGAGTTCTTTTATGGGGAAGCTTGGAGCTTTAATTGCCAAACGAAACCTTAAAAATATTAAAACTCAAATGTCTGCAGAGGAAATTGGAGGAGCTGTGATTTTTGGTTTGTATAAACCGGTTATTAAAGCTCAAGGAGCATCAAAGTCATATGGTTTTTATAATGCGATTAGACAAGCAGCTAATGTTTGTAGAATGCAGGTTTTTGAAACTGTTAAGGAATATGTAGACTCGCAAAAGGAATTTGAAGATGAGTAAAAGTTTTTTAGAATTGCAGAAGAAGTTCAATTTAAAGTTCAATAATGAATCACTTTTAAAAAGAGCGTTATCTCACTCGTCTTACGCCTATGAACAAAATAGTTTGAGCAATGAGCGATTAGAGTTTATTGGAGATGCAGTTTTGGATTTAATCGTTGGGAAATTCCTTTATGATGAGTTGCCAGAATCCGAAGGTGTGCTTACAAAAAAGAGAGCTCAAGAGGTTTGTGAAGCCGCACTATCAGAATATGCGAAAAGCTTTAATTTGGGCGATTATTTGCTTTTAGGCAAAGGTGAAGAAATGTCTGGTGGAAGAGAAAAACCAGCGATTTTAGCTGACGCTTTTGAGGCTTTTTTAGGTGCGATATACATTGATAAAGGATTAAAGGAAGTTTACAAAGTTGTCGAAAAAGTTGTTTTCCCCAATATTAGAAGAAATATAAACAAAGAAGATAGTGACTACAAAAGCAAATTACAAGAGTTACTACAAGCGGATAAGCGAAGTCTTAAATATGAGATTATCTCTGAGACAGGCCCAGCTCATGATAAAGATTTCCGAGCCAGAGTCTATATGGATGAACATATCAAGATGGGTGAAGGCAAAGGTAAAAGCAAAAAAGAGGCAGAACAAAATGCTGCTTTCGCAGCATTACAAAAACTAGCAAACAGTAAAGTGAGTGAATGATGTTATGGATCTATTACTAGCGAAAAAGTTAGTTGAAGAAGAAATAATCGATTTTGACAAGTTGATTAAAAAGACTTATAAAACACTCGAGCTATCTGAAAAAGAAGCATTTTTGCTTATGGAACTAAATGCTCTGAAAACGAAAGGGATAAACAATATCAATCCAAGTCTAATCACAAAGAAAATGTCAATAACTTTTGAAGAAGCAACAACTCTTTTGGACAGCCTAATGAATAAAAAGTTCTTAGATTTTAAACTCGAAGCTTCTAGTAATGGTAAGCAAACAGAGTGTTTTGATTTGGATCTAACGATAAAAAGGATTATTGACTATTATCAAGACATTATCATTAAAGAAATGTTTATGACTGAAAAAAACTATAACACAGTTGAAGATGAGGTTGTAGAGTTGCTAGAGAGAAATTTTCATAAACAATTAAAACCGATGGAGATAGAATTAGTAATCAAATGGTTAAGCGAATACAAATATCCAATAGAGAACATAAAAAGTGCTATTTTGGAGGCTGTTAGAGCTAACAAATACTCTATAGGGTATCTTGATGGGCTTTTAATGAAAATGCAGTCAAATAACCAAGAAAAAAAGACAACAAAAACAAATAGAAAAAAATCGGCTGTGCTCAAGGAGTTTTTAGAATCGTGACTAAGAAACAAGAGAATGCATTATTTATTTATGATGAGATATCTAAGCTATTTCCAAATGCGAGTTGTGAACTAAACTACCAAAAAGATTATGAGTTGCTAATTGCGATTATGCTTAGTGCACAAACAACCGACCAAGCTGTCAATAAAGTTACTAAAATTTTGTTTGAAAAATATAGAAGTATTGAAGAAATCGCGAATGCTCCAGTTAATGAAATTGAGGATGCGATTAGAAATTTGGGTTTGTTTCGTAATAAAGCAAAAAACATGAAGGAAATGACTAAAATAATCTGCGATGAGTATAAAAATCAGATTCCTTCAAGTCAAGATGAATTGGAAAAACTTCCTGGTGTCGGGAGAAAGACTGCGAATGTATATTTAGCTGAATGGCATCATGTACCTAGAATCGCTGTAGATACTCATGTTTTCAGGGTTTCAATGAGATTGGGATTATCAAAGCAGAATGATAATATTAAAAAAGTTGAAGAGAATTTGATGAAATTATATCCAAAAGAATTCTGGATTTCCTTGCATCACAAATTGATTCATTTTGGAAGATATTTCTGCACTGCAAGAAAACCTAATTGTAAAACATGTCCTATAATTAAAAAATGCAAAATGCCTATCCTTTAATGGATGGCTTTTTTTCTCTATATATAGCGAATATAATGTAAAATGTTTAGGTTTTATAATAAATAAATCAATAAAAAGTTCTTTTAATCTAATTGAAAAAGTTTTATAATTTTCTTTGAATATAAATGAAAGAGGAAAAATTTATGACTGCAAAAATCAAAAGTGAGTTTCAAAAAAGAAGAGAAGAAATTTGTAAGTTTTATTATTATTCAATCGGTCAAGAAATAAAAAGAAGAAGGCTAGAGATGAAATTGACTCAAGAGGCATTAGCCTCAGAGATAATATCAAATACCTATTTATCAAAAGTAGAAAACAATCAAGCTATGTTAAATCATGATAATTCAATTCTCATAATGGAAAAATTGGATATGGACATCAGTCGAACTGCTTTTCCCGAAGATGCAATTGAGTATCTAGACAAAGCTATTGAATATCTATTTTTTAGAGATATTGAGAATTACTCACTGCTTATTGAGAAAATAAGCAAGTATAACTTTTCTATTTTACTAGAGATTATTAAACTGGGGTACCATGTCTTGTGTTGTGATTTGGAATCATCAGAAAGAATATTTAATGAAGTTTTTCGGTACCTAAACAATTTAGATAATTACGGCTTTTCTGTATTTCTGATTTTCGGTATCTATCATTATATTGGATCTAGTAAATTCAATGAAGCAAAGAAGATTATCGATATGATTGAAGGAAAACTATATAATGATTTAATGATATATGCATTATTCAGTCATGGAAAATTTATTGTCTATGGAAATGTTGGTTTAGTTATGATTGGATCTGAATCAAAGAACATAGCTTTGCAGATTTTTAGTAAGTATTACAATATAAAGAGAGTTAATGAAGTATTCATGTGGACCCAAATATTTGCTATATATGAAGGATATACCAAGGAACAACATACTAATTTTGAAATGCTTGATTATTTGCCTGACGAAGAAAGAAATCTTTATCTGATTCTTTTATCGATGCAGTCGGATAATCCAGATAAGTATCTAGATTCATTAATCAAAAAAGGAGACTTGTATCTCCTAGGTCTATTCTTAAAAGCAAAAAGATATTTAAATGAAAATAATCAAATAGAGTATAAGAAGATATTTAAAGAAATTGATAGTAATTTCTATATAATAAAACCTAAGATAGATTATTGCAAAATGCTTAATTTGATTAAAAATAAGAATGAACCGCTTCTCAAGGATTATTTAATTAATACCGTTTTGCCTGAAGCGATTAACAAGCAAAATATTTATTTTTCAAGATTAATCAATAATCGAATTGTCGAAAACCTTGAAAAGAGAAGTAGATATAAAGATTCAACTACATATAGAACTAAAATAGATAATATGGTAAAAGAAAACAAAAAGTAAATTAAAAAAGCCTCTCTTTTCATCAGAGAAGCTTCATTATTTTCTTAGCGAGATTCAGATAGATTATCCCTGCCATTTCTGTTTCTTTGCAAATAACTTTATCATAACTAGTGATTGGAATATTAGCTAATAATTCTACTAGGAGTTCGTCAGAAACTCTCTTGCCACCATCTTTACCAAAGATATAATGGAATTCATTGTTTACTTCAAAATATGACATATTTTCGATTACACCTATAACTTCTTGTGATAAATCTCTAGCAGCATATCCAGCTTTGATTGCAATATGAGAAGCACTTTCTTGCGGGGTTGTCACGATGACCATTTTCGCATCTTCAGAAAAGTTCTTTAAATCCATCATTACATCGCCTGTACCTGGTGGTAGATCAACAAGAAAATAATCAATCTCTTCATTCCAAAGTGTATCCTCAAAGAATAGCTTTAAGACTTTTCCTAGCATCGGTCCTCTTAACATCAAAGCTCTTTTATCTTCAACAAGATACTCAGTTGAAACCATTTCTATTCCGTCTTTATTGAATGGATAGATTTTTCCATCTTGATTTCCCATCAGCTTATGATTAGTAGCATCCAATATTTTAGGCATATTTGCACCGTAGATATCTGCATCGATTATTCCTACTTTTTTTCCTAAACGTGTTAAAGCGTATGCAAGGTTTGCTGTAACAGTAGATTTTCCTACCCCGCCTTTTCCTGATGCGATCAAAAGTGTTTTAGCGGTCTTGTTTCGAATCTTTCGTTTAGTAAACTCAATTTTTACTCCGCTATAACCTAAATCAATTTTGACTATTTTTGCTATTTCTCTAGTTATTTTCTTTGTTATTTCGTTGTCTTTTTGAGCAACTTCAATAATCATAACAACTGTGTTTGATTCGTCAATTCCGACATGTTTAATACTGTTATTTTCTCCCAGTCTTTGATTGCAACTATCATCGATTACCTCGTTAACTAGTTCCTTGATTTTTTCTATTTTGTCCATCGTATCATCTCCTTTGTATATTAACAACTTATTATACCGCAATTAACTCAGGATTTAAAATAAAATGTAATATTTATTCAATTTTGCAATAGTTTTTTTCTTGACTTTTGAGAGATTAAAAAGTATAATTGATTTGCTGTGATGAGGTGATGAAATTGAAATGGACAATTCATGAACTTATTAAAAAGGCGAAAAACGACAATATTATTGAAGGAAAATTGGATTTGCGTCCATATATGAAACCTGATTTAATTGATTTCGTCGATATTTTGGATACCTTTATCATGGGGGACTTTCATTATAATGAAAATGAAGAGTTATTCGTTTTCAATATTCAAATCAAAACAACAATTATCATGTTATGTGCAATAAGTTTAGAAGAAATTCCTGTCGAAGTTAGTTTTTCATCAGAGCTAAATTTTTCGAAGAAGTATTTTGATGATAATACTCATCTCATCGATGGTATTACTATTGATCTCAAACCCTATATTTTTTCAGAGATATTGATTGAGAAACCAATGAGAATTATAAGTTCTAAAGCATATGAAGAGTATCATGAATCGCTAGAGAAGTTATCTGATGTTGAATTGATGGAAAACAGTCCTTTTGCAAAACTAAAGAAATGAGGAGGAAAGAGAATGGCTGTACCTTTTAGAAAAGTGAGCAAATCACAAAAAAGAAAAAGAAGAACACATTTCAAGTTACATGCTCCGGCAATGGCGGTCTGTCCAAATTGTGGTGAACTTACGTTATCACATCAAGTTTGTAAATCTTGTGGATTTTACAAGGGCAAGTTGGTAGTAGAACCAAAACCGGAAAAAGAAGAAGAAAAATAAAAAGAAAAAGATACGTTGATTATTCAACGTTTTTCTTTTTTTATGGTATAATTCTATTGGTGAGATTATGGAAAAACACGTACCAGTTTTATTAAGTGAAACAATAGAATTATTAAAGATAAATCCTGACGGAGTTTATTTGGACATGACTTTAGGTGGCGGAGGTCATTCCCAAGCAATACTTGATAAACTCACTGAAGGAAAACTATATGGATTTGATCAGGATCCTTACGCAATCAAATATTCAATTGCAAGATTTAAAGAATATCCTAGTTTTTATCCGATAGAAGCTAATTTCAAGGATATGATTATGGAATTGAACAAGCGTAGTATAAAGGAAGTAGACGGAATACTTTTCGATCTAGGGGTATCCTCTTTTCAATTCGATCAAGCCCAAAGAGGTTTCTCTTATCGATTCGATGCACCGTTAGATATGAGAATGAACCCAAATAATAAACTTAGTGCTTATAACGTAATTAATGATTATGATTACGAAGACTTAGTAAAAATTTTTTTTGAATATGGCGAAGAGAAGTATGCTAGGTCAATCGCGAAAAGAATTGTTCAAAAAAGAGAAACAGACGAAATCTTTACTACTTTTCAATTGGTAGAAGCTATAAAAGAAGCTTTGCCAAACAAGGAACTTAATAAAAAAGGACATCCAGCAAAGAAAGTGTTTCAAGCAATAAGAATCGAAGTTAATCAAGAACTCACTATTCTTGAACAAGCATTAATTAATGCGATTGATGTGCTTAAGAAAAAAGGTAGACTTGGTGTAATTACATTCCACTCATTAGAAGATAGAATCTGTAAGCATTTGTTTAGAAGGTTGTCAACTATAGATATTCCTAAAGGATTACCAATCATTAATAAGGAAGAACCGATAATTAGTATTGTTACTAAGAAAGCTGTTATTGCCAGTCAAAATGAAATTGAAGAAAATTTTAGAGCACATAGTGCTAAACTGAGAGTTATTGAAAAAAATTAAATTAGTAGTTGACACAAATGATATTGATATGATATGATATTTTTGCGTCTATAAGCAGGTGTAGTTCAATGGTAGAACATCAGCCTTCCAAGCTGATTATGAGGGTTCGATTCCCTTCACCTGCTCCATTTATAAAAAGTCGACATTTTGTATCCAATACAAGATGTCTTTTTTATGTTTTCCCCTCTATAGGCAGGTTTCAGAAATATTTACTCATTTAGAAAAAAGTCGACAATGTCGAGTAAACTATTCAAAATGTCGACATAATAAGGTATAATATAGTTAAAGAGGGTGAGAAAATGAATTATACGAAAACATTAAGAGAGTTTTTTAGCCAAAATCAAGGACATATATTCGATGTACAATATGAACAAAATCATCGGTTCTCTCTAGTTCCATATAAGACATTACTAAAAATACTAAACAGATTAGAAGAAGATGGAATTGTTTCTAGTATTTCCAAAGGTGTATATATTGTCAATTCTGATGATGAGTTAGATATAGATAAAGCTATCAATGATTACTATGTTGAACATTTTAGCGGAATGATGATTGGTAAAGAGTTGTACAATTATTATGATATCGGTGATTTAGATGAGGATATTATAGAAATCTATACTAACAAGATAATTTCTAACAACAAATCAATCGGGAAATATCACTTAATGAAATTCGATACTTATTTCTATGATGAAGTAGTGCGTTTAGTAACTGCTTTAGAATTAATAGAAAAAGTAAGCACAATTAAAGATATCAACTATATTCGTTATAATGAGGAAAAAGAAGCTGGAGTAAATTCATATACTGATGAAATTTTCAAAGAGATCATTATTCACCATAAGTATAAGTATTCAACAATAGCCACTCTTGATGGTTTATTAAGTAAGTTATCTATTGAAAACAAGGCATTACTTATATATAAAGAGAACTACTTAAATGTACTTTAGAAACAATGAAACTGACTTCTGGAATTGGTGTCGGCATTATTTAAGACGAGCCAAGTCTGTAATCAAAGCATATGATAGCATCAATAGTGCTGATTACCGTATTAAGAACATAAAGAAATACAAAGAGGCAAAAGAAATTCTAGAACAATACGAAATATTGAAATGTTCACTTTCTGATCAACAAAATGAATTACTAGAAAAGTCATTAATCAATAATGAGGAACTTAAATACAATTTTAAAACATTTAATAACTTAGATGCAATCATGAGAAATTGGAGTCGAATCTGTTTTCCAAAACATAAGTTGAAACTCAAATCCATTGATAAAGTAAAAATCGGTAAGTTGATAAAAGAACAAAGACTGGATCATGGAATGTCATTAAAGTTTGTGGCTGAACTTCTACATATTAGTGAAGCTACTCTGAAAAGTTATGAGATGGGAACAAGATTAGTTAGACTTGATGTAATCTATCAATTATCTCAGATTTATAATATGTCCATTGATGATTTGATAAATCAATTTTTATAGGCTTAAACTTTAAAAATAAGGAATCTCTATAGTAGTGCAAGCAGTATATGTTAAGTTGTAAATGATGTGAGACTAAAAAGATTAAATAAATAATAGGTATAGTGTACCCTATGATTAGAGTATTAGATAAGGTTTTTATTGAAGCGTTTTATAGAAGTGAGTTTTTTTCTTACTTCGTTAGGTGAAAGCCAATTGAGAGAACTTGATGGGATAGCGTTTGAGCGTTTGAGATAAGCTTTCATTTGGTAATTAAGATCATTAAGGGAATAGAAGTTAAGCGTTTTGTAAAAGCGTTTATTATCGTTACGATGAGAACGCTCAACTTTACCGTTGTGTCTTGGCGTATAAGGCTTAATGGTCTTGTGTTCAACGCCTAAGTGATCTAGCAGTCTTTTCATAGGGTGAATCATGGCGGTCTTCATATTGTGTCTGAATTCATGACCGTTATCAGTTTGGATTACTTTAGGCAGATAGCCATAGTAGATGAATGCACGTTTCAAAAAGAGTATCGTTGTATGAGAAGAGAGTTCATTAAAGGCGTAGATAAAGCGTTCACGTGTGCACTCATCAATAATCGTATACTGGTAGAACTTCTCACGCATAGAGCCGTTATAACAGGCTTTAGGGACATGTTTAACATCAAGCTGCATTTTTATCCCAGGCAGCTTAGGCGTATCGTACTTTTTGGGCTTATAAGGTTTCTTTTTGTGCTCAGGCTCTACAAAGACACCTTGTTTACGCAAAAATCTAAACAGTGAAGCCGGATGCCTTGTATAGGCGTAGTTACGCTTAAGTTTACCGTAAAGCTCACTAAGGCCGATATGAGGATTGCGTTTAAGTAAGTTCATAATATGTTTAATTTCTATGGCAGTATGGGCATTAGGGTGCGGTGTTTTCGGTCTTCTAGACTTAGAGATTAATGATTCTCGCGTGCCGTCGTAACGCTTCATCCAGCGCATCAGCGATGCTTTAGAGACTTTATATTTACGTGTAACATCCTTAACGGAGTAGCGCGGGTTACTGTAAAGTTTACATGCATGATATCTTGTGTTCAAATCGTGTTCACAATAACGTATATTATGTGATAAACTAGACATGTGATTCGTATCCTCCTTAAGTTGAATTTAGTCGTTCTTACTTATAGGATACGGATCACCTTTCATTTAATCAAGTATTGGTCTCACATGTATTGTATACCAACATCTGTTTATAACCAATTTTAAAATTTCACTTGACTCTTCTCTAATATCTGTTATAATAAATGAAACAAGCTGTGATGAGAAGAGTAGATTTTTCCTTTATGGAAAAGAGAGTCGGGGATGGTGGAATCCTGGCCCATAAGCAGAATCGAAGAACATCTCTGAGCTGTCAGAAGAAAGGTAACTAGTAGACCTGACCGGCTCTCCCCGTTATAGGAGTAGGATTTGGATGCTAACCCATCCGCATCTAAAAAGCGAACTCATAATTTTTGAGTTAAACCGGGTGGTACCGCGGAAGATTCCCTCCTTTCGTCCCTATTTATTAGGGATGGAGGGACGTTTTAATTTAAAGGAGGAATTTTCAGTGTATAAACCAAACATGACCCCAAAGGAAACACAAAAAGCCATTAAAATTATCAAGGTTTTTTTCGAGCAAGAGCTGGCCAGTCGTCTAAATCTAACCAGGGTATCTGCCCCTTTATTTGTTGAACAGGGTGCTGGCTTAAATGACGACCTCAGCGGTGTGGAAAGACCTGTGTCTTTTGACATAAAACATAACAACCAAGTAGTAGAGATTGTGCAATCACTTGCCAAATGGAAACGAAAAGCGCTAAAAGACTACGACTTCACTTTAGGTGAGGGCTTATATACAAACATGAATGCTATACGTCGTGATGAGACCTTGGATAGAATTCATAGTATTTACGTAGATCAATGGGACTGGGAGAAAATCATCGGTATCGGTGATCGAAACTTTGAAACTCTTAAAGATACAGTTAACACCATCTATTCTATCTTTAAAGATGGGGAACGACTTTTAGAGGAGAGTTATCCTTTTCTTAAGCCCAGTCTACCTGATACTATAACTTATATTACTTCAGAGGAACTTTATCTGAAGTATCCTACCCTAAACCCTAAACAGCGGGAAAGAGCTTATGCTAAAGAAGTAGGAGCCTATTTTCTTCTCTCCATTGGAGATCTTCTTTCTCATGGTGAAAGCCACGATGGTCGTGCTCCAGATTATGATGACTGGACCCTTAATGGGGACTTGCTCTTCTACTATCCCTTGCATGATGATGTGCTTGAACTATCATCTATGGGTATAAGAGTCAATGAAGAAACTCTTAGTTCTCAACTCAAAAAGGCAAACCAAGAAGGTAAAGCCTCACTACCATTTCATAGAAGTCTCCTTAATGGAGAATTCCCTCAAACCATGGGCGGAGGAATCGGCCAGTCACGAATTTGCCAATTCCTTTTAAAGAGATACCACATTGGTGAGGTCCAAAGCAGTATTTGGCCTATAGAGATGCGAAATGACTTGAAGGAAGAAAACATCTTTTTACTTTAAAAATGCGAATAAATTAGTAAAGCAGCTCATCCTAGTTTTGATAGGATGAGCTGCTTTCTAATTGTTTAATTTTTTCCACCTAAACTTAACTGATAATTTAAATCTAGTATTTAAAGTCCTTTCTTCTAAGATTTTTCTGGATTGGCGAATCCTCTTTGCCTTAAATCCACAATGGTTTTTTCTAGGGCTTTTTCTAAGGATACTATGGGTTTATAACCAAAATCTCTCGTAGCCTTATGATGATTAAAGGAAAAATCTAGCACAGTAGATGCCACCACATATTTTGTGATTAGTGGTGGTTTACCATTTTTGTTCCAAGGAAGAGTAGCTATGAATTCAGAGATGTAAGCTAAGAACATGGCTGTTTTATAACTCATTTTCTTTTTTGGAATTTTGTAACCTAAAGGCTTTAATATGGCTGGAAAGAAATCATAAAAATATGTAGCCTTATGATCCGTTACAAAATAACACTGTCCACTAACCTTAGACCCCTTCTCTAATTTCTCTTCTGCAAGAACATGGGCATAAGCACAGTTGTCCACATAGACATGATTAAATTCACTACTCCCATCTCCGATAGTCATATACTGACCTTCTTTTAGGGTATTAATAATACTGGGTAATCGAGTCCGATCACCAGGACCATAGATTCCTGCAGTTCGTAGTGAACAGGTTAACAAGCCATTATCCTCATTTGCGGCAATAATGTCTTTTTCTGCCAAGGACTTGCTGTAAGAATAATAATCTAGAAACTTCACTGGATAAGGAAGAGACTCATCTCCATCTTTAATAGGAGCTCCTCCAAATACCACATCGATGGAACTTGTGTAAATGAGTTTTTTCACCCTATATTTTTTACAAGTCTCAATAATGAAGCGATTAGCGTCAACATTGATTTCATAAAGTTTTTTCTCACTGTTCGGATTCCAAGAAATAAAAGATGCTGTGTGGAAAACCACATCCACCCCATCTATGGCTTTCTCTATTGAATCATGGTCTAAAAGATCTCCCATAACCGTCTCTACTCGATCATCGGGAAATTCTCTCCGTACAAACACCCGTACTTTTTTTCCTTGTTCAAGCAACATTTTTACAATACGTTCGCCTAAAAATCCAGTGGCCCCCGTAACAAGATAAAGTTTAGAATCAGTTTTAATAGCATCCAAAATATAATCCTCCTAGCACATTTAAAAATAGCCTCTTTTCGTTTTAAAATTGTTTCTTTAAAGCTATTTATCATCTTCTCAAATCTTACCATCCTGTATGAG
>Ga0334883_1004585_pt1 | contig 13141 bp, 6 predicted proteins | sample GraSluR1_MG_6_FD_207230 | JGI IMG/M metagenome (GOLD analysis project Ga0334883, IMG submission 207230) | Sludge microbial communities from methane-producing bioreactor in Wageningen University, Netherlands - Granular Sludge_09_05-R1 | ecosystem: Engineered > Bioreactor > Anaerobic > Unclassified... | reverse complement strand
TGAGCTTACCGCTGTCCAAGATGTTCCCACTCCACAGCGCCAGAGACTGGGTGCTGAAAGAGACGCTCGACTCATACACGACCAGACCATCCCAGATAATCCCCGTCCCCCAGACCCTGTCAAGGGAGTAGGCCTCTTGGTAGCGAATCACCAGATCCAGACCCGAGACCTGGTAGTCGAGCCAGCGCCAGTCCGCGACATAGCCATCCCAGATGATCCCAGTGCCGTGAACGTAGCCGAGCACATAGGCCAGGCTCAGCAGTTGGGCGAATCGCTCTTCATAGGCCACGTATCCCGTCCAGATCAGCGTGGTGCTCCACGGAATCCACTCACCATTGAGCCAGCTCTGGGGCTGCTCAGGAAGGGTACCCGTCAGGTTGGCGTCACCGGGCGCAGCCGCCGGGTCGCCAATCCACATGGACGCCAGCTCGGCCGCTGCGACGAGGTTGAGCATCCCCGTCCCTTGCGCCAGGGCGTGCACCTGGGGCAGAGGCTGGGCCGTGAACTGGAGGATGGCCTTGACCTGGTTGGGGGTCAAGTTCGGGTTGATTTCGAGGAGCTGGGCCACGCCGCCGCTGACCAAGGCGGCAGAGAAGCTGGTCCCCGAAGCATAGGCCCAACGCCCTCCTGGGTTGAGATTGAAGGTGACCAGGTGCTGGTTCAGCTTCGCCGAAGGCATCAGGGGCAGGGGCACGGCCAGTCCAGGCGCCAAGAGGTCCGGCTTGGCGACACCGTCGACCAGGGCCGGTCCGCGGCTGGAGAACCAGGCCACCCGGTCGTCGAAGCGGGAGAGGGTCCCGCGGCTATCCGTGGCGCCGACGGTCAGCACCGCCGGGTGATTGGCCGGGCTGCCGATCCCAGCGAAGAGCTCCGCACCGTCGCTCATACCCAAGTTTCCCGCCGTCCCCACCACTACGAAGCCGGCGCGCACGGCCGCCTCGACGGCTTGCCCGAGGGGGTCATAGCGATAGGACTCGCGGATGGGCGCGGCCAGGGACAGGTTGATGACGCGCACGCCGTAAGCGTCGCCGTGCACCAGCAACCACTCCAGGGCGGCGATGACATCGCTGATGCGCCCACTGCCATGCCTGTCCAAGACCTGCAGGGAGAGCACCCTCGCCCCTGGTGCCACACCGGGAACAGCCGGATTGGCCGAGAGGATGGCGCCGGCGACCATGGTGCCGTGGCCGAAGCTGTCGGAGCCCATCCTGTCCACTTTTTTGACACCCTTGACGTTGCGGGTGTCGAGGAAGCTGACTTGACCGAGGAAGTGGCTCTTGGGAATGGCCACGTGCTGAGAGGCGACGCCCGAGTCGATGACGGCGATGCCGACGCCGAGCCCGGTGGCCTGCACGGCACCGTGGCCTTGGTGCAGCGCCACAGCGCCCGTGGTGGTCACGCTCAAGTTCAGAGGCGCGGCCGCGGCTGCCTCCCATGCGCTCTGGGGATCCACTGGCGCCGTGGCAGCGCGCACTGGGCGATCCGGGCTGATGTAGCGGACTCCCGGACACTGCGCGGCAGCGGCGCTCATGGTCTCATCGAGGGTCACGGCCAAGACCTGCATGCGGCGATAGTGGTCATCGATCCGCAGCCCCTGCGCCAGCAGGCACTGCTCCGCCGCGGTCAGGCAGGCGGCGTCGACGGCAGGATCACAGTCTCCCGGAAGCAAGAAGTACTGGACCAGGGCTTGACCGGCCGTGATATCGGGCGCCAAGGCGCGCTCGGCCCGGGTCAAGTCGCCCCTATCGTCGAGCTCAACGCACCCGCTCGCCAGGAGCACAATCAGCACGAAGAAGGGGAAGACCGTCGCGTGGCGCTCTTGCTGGGTGGTGTGAGGTTGTGACATGGCGGCCTCCGTGGGGGGTGCTGGCGTCTCAGGACAGTCTTTTTGCAAGGACTCTGCCAGCAGGCACGCGCGGCGCATGTACATGTAATTCAATTGCTATTTTCAAGAGCGCCACAGGCCGTGTCCATATTATATACACCGCTCGACGCGCCAGGCCGGCCATGTCCACTTTATAGACACAACCAGGGTGTAGCGTTAGAGTGAGCCTTGGTGCGTGGGCCAGAAGTCGCGGAGTGGACAGTGGATCTAAGGGACCTCGAGCACAGTATGCAGTCGCCGCTGCGTCTATCCTTGGTGGCGGAGCTGCTCACCCAAGGCAGCAGGGGCTTGAGTGTGAGCGAGGCGGTGCGCCGCTGCGGCCGGCATGAACAAGACATCAGGGCGTGTCTGGCTCCCATGCTGCGTGACGGTCAAGTGGAGCAAGATCACCAGCAGCGTATCCGCCTGAGCGCGTCGCTCTCGCCAGAAGCGCTGGCGCTGTTGCAGCGGGTGGTAGAAGAGCGCTCGGCCTTTTTGGCACGCGAGCGCCGGGTCCGGGATCAGCTCTTCGCCGGCATGATCGGCCAAGATCCAAAGATGCTGTTGGTCTTTGAGTTGGTGCGCCAGGTCGCGCGCTTGGACGTGACGGTCTTGGTGAGCGGCGAGACGGGCTCGGGGAAGGAGCTGGTCGCCCGGGCGGTGCACGATCTGAGTCGCCGCAGCGAGGGTCCTTTTGGTGCGGTGAACTGTGCCGCGTTGACGGAGGAGCTCTTCGCGTCGGAGCTCTTTGGCCACGCTAGGGGAGCGTTTACGGGGGCAGTGCGGACGCACGTCGGTTGGGTAGAGCGCTGCGCTGGTGGCACGCTCTTGCTCGATGAGGTGGGCGACCTGAGCCTGCCGAACCAGGTCAAGTTGTTGCGGGTTTTGCAAGAGGGTCGCTTTACCAGGGTTGGTGAGAGCCAGGAGCGGGTGGCCTCCTTTCGCTTGCTCTCCTGTACCAACCGCGACCTGGCGCGCATGGTGGACGAGGGGTCCTTCCGGGAGGATCTCTATTACCGTCTCAACGTCTTTCCCATCCGGGTGCCTTCGCTGCGCGAGCGCCTGGACGACTTGCCGGACTTGGTGGAGGGCTTGTTGCGCCAATGTGCGGCAGAGCTCGGCCACAGCGTGGGCCAGGTGTCTTTCACGCCAGCGGCGCTGGCGCGCTTGCGTCACCACGACTGGCCCGGCAACGTGCGTGAGTTGCAGAACGCGGTCATTCGCGCGGCCATCGCCGCGGGAGGTGCCGACGTCGAAGCGCATCATCTGTCCTTCCTCGCCGAGAGGACGGCGGCTCAGCCCTCCCCTCCCCTCGCCGCGGCCGCCGCGCCAGGGCTGCGCTCGCTGGCCGAGGTCGAGCAGGCACATGTCCTGGCGGTGCTGGCGGCGCACGACGGCAACAAGGTGGCTGCAGCCAAGACCTTGGGCATCTCGCGGGCTTCACTCTATGCGCGCTTGGCCCGCTGGGGTCATCATGGCACCGCGGGCTGAGGTGTGTGCCGAGGCGCTTTGCCCTTGCCCTTGAGGAAGTGGTCCACGGCGCGCTGATGCTCTTCATAGGTGGTGGAGAAGTAGTGGCGCCAGGAGCCGTCATTGCGCGCGACGAAGTAGGTCAAGGCCTGGGCTTGGGGTCCGTCATAGGGGTCGAGGATGGCGGTGACGCTCTCGAGGCGGACCATGGCGATGGGGCCGGGTGGCAGCCCTTCGATGACGTAGGTCGAGTAGGGGTTCTTGGGGTCGCGACAGCGTTGCGGGCTGGGACGCTCGCCCGGGCTCTGTCGCGGGTAGATGCAGGTGGGATCGGACTGGAGCCGCATGCCGTCGCGCAAGCGGTTGAGAAAGACCCGGGCGATGACCGGCCGTTCGGCGCTGACCACGGCTTCTTTCTCGACGATGGAGGCCAGGGTGAGCAGCTCGTGGTCGCCGAGGTGGTGGTTTTCCCGCAGGTTCTGCCAGGCCTCGGGGTGTTGTCTGGCCAGCTCGGCCCACTGGGCGCGGAAGCGCAGGTGCATCTGGTTGAGCAGCGCGTCGACGCTGGTGCTGGTGTCGGCGTAGTAGCGCCCCGGAGCGAGGTAGCCTTCCAGGGTCGCCGCGGGGACACCGAGGCGGGCGGTGAAGGTGGGATCGGTGGCGCGGGCGAGGAAGGTGGGGCCATCGACGATCCCCTGTTGGTGGAGGATATCGGCGAGCTCGTAGAGAGAGAGTCCCGGGGAAAAGGTGAGGCGGGTGCTCGAGGGGTCAGTGCTGTGCTGGGTCAAGATTGCGACGAGCTCGCGCACGCCCGTGTCAGGTGGAACCACGAAACGGCCCGACTGGAGGCGACCTCCCAAACCGCTGTGCCAGAGAAAGAACTTGAGGTAGTTGGGGGAGTCGATGAGGCCTTGTTGGTGGAGGGCATCGGCGATGGCGCGGGCGCCCATGCCGGGCTCGATGGTGACGATCCATTCTTGGTCGCGGCTGCGGATGGGGCCGTCGATGAAGCGGCGGTAGTCGGCCCAGAGCAGGAGCGCCGCGACGGCGAGGACCAAGGCAAAGATGGCGATGATGCGTAGGCGCCGGGGGACTCTGGCCATGGTGAGCGGCTTAGTGGTTGACGCACCACAAGGTCAGGGTGGCGTTGAAGACCGAGGCAAAGACCGTGCGCTGCGACTCGATTTTGTTGAAGTGGAGGAGGTTGTGGAGGGCATTGGCCATGCCTTCGATGGGTTCGAAGAAGGTATCGAAGAGATCGATGGCGCGCAAGACAGCGCCGTTGGTGAGGCGGGCGAGGGGCGCGATGAGGACGAGTCCGAGGGTGAGGTAGAGGAAGTAGACGAGGAGCTTGGGGAGCAGCACGAGCAAGCCTAGGGTGGAGAGCAGGGCGACCCGGAGCAGGCGGCCAAAGGGCACGAAGACCAGGGGCAGGGTGAAGCCGGGTTGGCGCTGGCGGTGGCGGGCGATGAGCTCGGTGGCGACGAGGAGGTACTGGAGGAGGAGGAGCGTGGCGAGAAAGTGGAAGGTAGAGAAGGCGTGGTCGACGAAGGGAGGGCGCTGTTGTTGTTGGGCGAGGAGGATGTCGACGATGAGCAGGACGGCGATGAGCTCCATGCTCTCGAGGAGGACGGCGATGAGGGTGACCGCTTTGGAGCGGGCGGCACTGACCAGGCGAGTGGGTTGGGTCACGGCGGGCCTCCGTTGGCGAGGAGAGGAAGGCTTCAGGTCGCGGCCAGCAGATCGGCCATGGCAGAGGCGTCGAGCCAGTGGGCGAGCTGCGCCTGTTCCGGTGGGGTGAGTTGCTGGGCCATGGCGCGACATTGCTGCCATTCGTGGTCGGCGTCGGCCTGGACCCCAAAGCAGACCGCTTCGCCTGCCATTTGCAGGGTGAACACAGGCGCTTGCTTGGCCACAGCGGCGCCGTTGGCTTGGAGAAAGCGCACGTAATCCTGGGCGTGGTCCAAGATGAAGCGGGCAAAGGGAGATGGCGTCTCGAGGTGGAAGCGCTGGCGTGGCCACAGTTCCATGTCGCTGGCGGCGTCGAGCCAGGTGAGCAATTGGGGCCTTTCGGTGAGGACGCGGCGCGTCTTGGGATCGACAGCGAAATGCGAGCGCAGCGCGCCCAGCAACATCATGTCGATGAGGCAGGGGGACGTCCCGAGGAGGCACGGGGTGAGGCTGAGCTGGCGTTGCATGGCGTCGCACAGCAGGGTGAAGCTGTGTTCAATCTCCCGTTGCTGTTCGGGGGAGACGCAGCCCCAGGCGCGAAGGGCCCGGATCGCCCAATCACCCACGAAAGACTTGACCGCGGCGAGGAGAATGGGGGGAGCCTCGGGGACATGCTCCCTGGCCAAGGCATCGCAAGCGAGGCCGCTGTCGTAGTCTTCGTTCCAGCGCAAGCTGAGGGCCATGCGCCACAGCCAGTCGTTACACCACATGGTGAGGAGACGCAGCAGGACGGCGCTGGGACCCTCTCCTTGGAGGTCGTGTTGGTCCGTGCGCAAGCTGTCGGCGAGGGCCAACACCGAGCACAGGCGCTGCTGGTGGGGTCCTTCGACGACGACAGGGCTGCGCACCCCTTCTTGGGGCAGCAGCGCCTTGCGCCGTTCCCAGGTCAGGGATTGCAGGCCATAGGGCTGCCGGTGCCAGCGCAGGCAGAGTTCGGCCGTGCGAGTGGCATAGCTCAAGCGGTAACCGTACACCGTGTATTCTACGTCACTCACATCATGCTCTCACAGGCCCCTCAGGCCGGTTGCCGGCAGCGATCTTCGGCAGGAGACCAGCTCTCGTGCGGCTGCGTCGCTGCCGCACCATCCCGCCACCGGGAATGCACTTCATAGGCAAAGTTGTCAATGATCTCCGGGTCGATTGGATCGCCCGTGAGCTGGACGGTGAGGGAGAGCAGCCCTTCCTCCTCGGCCACGTGAAAGAACTGTGCTTCTGCGATCTTGGCTGGCATACATTCCAGCGGTCCCACGGAAACCACCCCAGCGATGTGACGATGGCGCCACTCGTGGAGGGGTCCCCCGACGGTGAGCACGGCCTCACCGAGCAGATCCTTGCGGATGTAGGGGGCAGCCGCTTCGATGCTCTCGGGCACGGTGGTGCGCTGTGGCCAAGCCAAGGCCTCACCCATGATGGCATAGGTGCGTTCCAGGATCCGTCGCTGCACCAAGCTCGAGAGCTGGGCGCCAAAGCCGCGATCACCGCGGATCACGCTGAGGTTGGTGTAGTCGGTGTACTCGAGCCACTCGACGAAGGGCGCAAAGAGCGCCCTGACGCCGTTCTTCTCCAGGCGATTGATGATGAAATCATTGGCGAAGGGATCACAGCGCACATAGATCTCGCCCACCACGGCGACCGTTGGGATCTGGCGCTGGCTCTTGATGGCGGCGAAATCGGCAGCAGCGCGGCGCAACAGCTCGGCGCAGCCGAAGAGTCGCCCCGTGGCGATCTGCTGGAGGACCACGGGCATGGACAAGGAGCGGTAGCCAGCACCTTCAACCAAACCGAGCAGCGCTTCGTGGTATTGGTCATAGATGCGTTGGGCCTCACCGGGGATGGTCTCGACGGGGCGGACGTCGTAGAGGGCGTTGAGCAAGATGTCACCCGCAGCAAAGCCCGTGAAGATCAGCGCGGCGAGCCCCGGCGGCGTGCCATCGAAGTAGCCCGTGTCCGAAGGCGACCAGACCCGCACCCTGTCCTTCCAGCCGAGGCGCTCGAGGGTGATTTTGTGCAAGAGGTTGTAGGCGCCAAAGCGGCAGGGGCCGTTGGCCGTGGGCATGAAGAAGGCGAAGCGCTCTTCCGTATCGCGGGCCTTCTCGATGCGCTGCAGCAGCGAGCCGAGGGTGATGGTCATGGGCAAGCACTCCTTGCCCGAAGTGTAACGGCGCCCCAACTGTACGGTCTCGCGATCCGGCATGGGGAGTGACTCCGCCTTGATACCGACGCCGCGCAGACAGGCTGCGGCGACCTCCGCCCCCTGCCCCATCCGCGGCAAGAGGATGGTCTCCCCGGCGGCGATGATTTCGGCGAGCTGGCGCTTGTCCTTCTCGATGGCGACCAGGGAGTTGACGCGGCGCCGGGAAGGCTTCTGCAGGTCTTCCCGGACGCAGTGCAAGAAGGCCTCGACCCGGGTTTTGGTACCCGCGTCACCGGCATGGCCGTCCGTCTCGATGACGGCAAAGGGCTTGCCTTCGATCTGGTAGGCGAAGAGGTGCAAGGTAAAGCTGTCGGGACCACAGGCGTAGTTGCTGCACCACAGGCCATAGATGCCTCGGGTGCGCCGGATCTGCCACACGGCGCGCAGGTTGCGCTGCCCATAACCCCAGTACATGTCCTGAAAGACGGGGACGTCGTTCTCGACGGGGTAGCAGTCGACAGGGATGGCGATAGCCCCCTGCTCTCGCAGAATGCTGGGAACGTTCGAGTTCAGGACATCATTGTAGATGGTGTAGGAGCGGCCCAAGACCACCACAGGGATCAGCCCCTTGGCCAAGGCAAAGTCGAGGGCCCGCTGGCCCAGGGCCAGGCACTCGTCGTCGAAGCGCTGCTGCACCTGCACCGCCTTCTGGTAGGCGCGCATCCAGCGAACCGTGAAGACCCCCAGATCATTGGCCAGGCGATGGCACGAGGCGATGAACTGGGCGGACTCCAGGTTCCCCTCCCCGACATCGATGACCGGCGAGAGCACGGCGATGGCCTTGTCTTGGAGGTCCCAGCGGAGCATATCGGGCGCCGCCTGGACGATGGGACAGAGCACGGCATGGGACTCTTTTTGGACCTTCGGAATGGTGCGGACCATGGGCAGGAAGAGGTAGTCAGCCCTGCTCTCGGCCAGCTCGGCCACCACCCCATGGAAGTGCTGCATGGGGGCACAGAAGGGGACGTTGGCTTCCTCGATGCCGCGCTTGAGGGCGCGCTGGGTGCCCCCGCGCTGGACCACCAGGTCGAAGCCCAGCTCGTAGATGAAGGTGGCGAAGAAAGGAAAGAGGGACTTGAGCTGAAACTCATCGCTGAGGGCCACGCGGCGGTGTCCACGCGAAGGCAGGTCGTGCACCAGGGCCGCGACGAGGGCTTCTCTCTCGCGGAAGGGATCAGGCGTCAGATCGGGCAGCTTGCGCTTGCCCGTGCCGCCTTCCCACATGGAACAACCGCCGCCCCAAGTGAAGCGCTGGCGCTGCCCTTGCACCAAGGTGGTCAGGCGATCGATGCGGCAGCGGTTACCTGCACCACCACAGCCCTTGGTGGACTTGCACACGAAGACGTCCTTGCTCTCCACGGTGGCGCTGAGGAAACGCTCGGCCACCAGGGGCGCAGGCCGCGCTCGGTCCGCCAATGACTTGCGGGTCAATAGGGCGATACCTTGGGCGCCGATGGTCCCCGGGTTGGGCGGCACGATGACCTGCGAGCCCGTGTGACGCACCACGGCCGCAGCCAGCGCGTCTGCGGCAAAGGGCATGCCTTGACAGAAGATCACCGCACCAACGGAGCGATTGCCTTTGACGCGGTTGAGATAGTTCTGAATGATCGCGTCGTAGATACCGCTGACGATCGCAGGGATAGCCACATCTGAGGCCACGGCTTCGTCGATCTGCTCGGCCATGAACACGGAACAGTGCTGCCCGAGTGAGACCCCCGAGTCGGCCTCCAATGCGCAGCGCCCCAGGTGAACCACATCCTTGATCCCGTTGAACTTTTTACCCTGCTCCTCGATGAAGGAGCCCGTACCAGCGCTGCAAGCCTCGTTCATGGCGGCGTCGACGACGCGACCATCGGCCAGGCGAATATATTTGGCGTCTTGTCCCCCAATCTCAAAAATGGTGTCCACGCTGGAGTCACAGGCGAGGGCTCCCTCGGCATGGGCCGCGATCTCGTTGAGCACGAAGACGCTCTCGGCGCCAAAGCAGAGGGACAACAGGGAACCGACGATCTCGCGCCCGCTGCCGGTGGCACCCACCGCGGCGAGGGGATAGCGGCCTTGGTTGTCGTCGATGAAGCGTTGCATCAGCGTCTGAGCAGCGCGCACTGGGTTGCCGTTGGTGTTGAGGTAGGCCTCCCAGACCACCGCCGTCGCCTCACCCTCGGCGGGGAGGGCCACCGCCTTGGAGCCGGTGGAGCCGATGTCGAAGCCCAAGACCACGGCCTGCCCCTCGGGCCAGTCGAGGGCAGGCGGTGCAGGCATGCGCTTCACCTTGCCAAGGTAGGCGGCCAACGGGTCGAAGCGTTCGAGAGACACGCGCTGTGCGGGCAGCACCACTTCATCCAGGGGGGGCAAGTCAGCCGCCTGGACCGCATCACCTTGGGCCGCCAGCCAAGCCGCCCCCAAGGCCTCGGTGAAGTGGCGTGCCACCTCTGGTGGCGCCACGAAGTCCATGCCGTTTCTAGCGCAAAAAGCTTGGAAGTTGTTGCGTATCCGCACCGAATCGCTGACGCCGCCGATGAGGAAGACCCGCTTGGGCGAGAGGGCCGGCTTGATGAGCACTTGAACGTTTTCACTCACCGCGTCGTAGAGGCCCGCAAGGATGCGCGCCTGACTCTCGCCCTTGTTGGCGAGGTGGGTCATGTCGGTCTTGAGAATGACGGGGCAACGTCCCGAGAGGGGCGCGGCGTCCTCGACGCCCTCACACAGCGCACTGGCCGCCGGCAAATCCAGATCGAAGCGCTCGACGAGCTGGCGGAGGAAGTTCCCCGTGCCTTGGGAGCACACGGCGTTCTCGCGAAAGACTTCGAGCCCGCGCCCGCGCAGCTCCAGCACGGAGAAGCCCCGACTCCCGATTGAGACCAGCGTGGCGGCCTCATCGTCGACCAGGGCGCGAAAGCCCATGGCCTGTGCTTGTTTGGTTGGTACGCGCGCCAGGCGGAGCTGGCGAGCAAAACGCCCCGTGACCGCGGCGCCGCTGAGGTCGTCCCAGTCCATCTGGGCCAAGAGTCGTCGCAAGGCTTGGGCCGGCGCTTTGCCATGCTCCACCCGCTCACAGCGTCCCACGCGCAGATCCAAGCCCTGCCCCGTGACCTCCACGACCTTGACCGACTCAGCGCCCACATCAATTCCCAGCCAGCGTCCCATCTTTATCCCCTTCATCATTCGCGACCTCAGCCGAGCGCCTCGGCACGAGCGCAACACCCTTGAACCTCCCGGCATTCCATCGGACCGCTTCGGTGTCACGGCGTGACCTTTGCCAGGTTGGCCCTCGGGCGTCAAGTGGTCAACCACTTAACGCCACACCTACATCGCGCGCCAACAACCACATGGCAGGCCGGTAGCAGTCTTCTACTTGATCGTCGTCGTCCTGTCGACCGATACGGACGAAATTCGTCTCACTTCACCACTTGGCCAGCCCCATTGCGCAGGTTTGGCGGTGGCGTGGGGGCGCGCCCAGCATCATCAGGCTCGTCGCGCCGCACGAGCTGCCCCATCTCGCGGCTCTCTGCCGTGGCGGCGTCGAAGAGCATCTCTTCGGCGATGGCGCTGGCGCGCTCTGCGGCGTGGACGGCGGCGCGGAGGACGGCGTTGCGGATGTGCCCTCCGGAGAACTCGAAGTTGTCCGCCAAGCGGAACCAATCGATGCGCTCGTCGAGGGGCGCCTCGGGCGGCAGCAGCGCTTGCCAGAGCAGGGCGCGCTGTTGCACGTCTGGGAGTGGAAACTCGATTTTGAAGCGGATGCGGCGTTGAAAGGCCTCATCGATGTTGGTGACGAAGTTGGTGGTCAGGATGCTGACGCCTTCGTAGCCATCGAGACGCTGGAGGAGGTAGTTGACCTCGAGGTTGGCGTAGCGATCGTTGGAGCTTTTGACTTTGGTGCGTTGGGCGAAGAGCGAGTCGGCCTCATCGAAGAGGAGCACGGCCTGTGCCCGTTCGGCCTCGTCGAAGACGCGGCCGAGGTTCTTTTCGGTCTCCCCGATGTATTTATCGACGATGCGCGAGAGGTCGACGCGATAGAGCACGCGCCCGAGCTCACGGGCGAGAACTCCCGCCAAGAGGGTTTTCCCGGTGCCTGGTGGGCCACTGAAGAGGACCGAGAGTCCCTGCCCGGTGGGGCTGCGGTCGGCAAAGCGCCAGGAGTGGAAGACTTTGTCGGCGTGGCGCGCAAAGACGAGGATCTCGTGGATCTGGCGGCGCATATCGGCGGAGAGGACCACGTCGTCGAGGCCCATGTTGACCGAGATGGCGTCGGCGAGCCAGCCCAGGCCGTGGTCGAACTGGCGGCGCACCATCCGGAGGAGGTGACCCGCGTCGAGTCCCTTGGCGCGTTTGTTGACGCGGGCATCGGCTTGTTCGACCGCGTGTTCGACGGCGCGAAAGATGGCCCCAGGAGGCAAGCGGTAGGATCGGGAGAGTTCCTCAGCGAGCTTGTCGGCGCGCTTGAGGGGCATCGCAGCGGCGAGGGCGCGGCGCCAGAGGCTTTGCTGTCCCTCTTTGTTCGGGGCGCCGATGGTGATCTCGGCGATCTCCCCGATGGTGGTTCGCACGAGTTTCCCGGCGGCAGTGCTGACCACGAAGATCGGCCCCGGGTAGTTGCGCAGGAGTCGTTGCACGATGGGCGCTTGTGCTTGAATCAAGTCCTTGACGGGGTGCTCGGCGAGTCCATCGAGGCGTAGCAAGAGGACGGCGTGGTGCAGGCGAGCCTCGCGGAGTATCTCTGCCAACTCGACGAGCATGTCATTGGCCACGATGGCCGTAATGGCCCGGCAGAGTTCGACTTCGAGGACCCGGGTCCCGGCGCGCGCGGCGAAGGCCCTGACGATGGTGCGGCGCCCGGAAGCCACGGGCCCCACCAGGCAGATCCGCGCCCGGGCGCGGCTGAGCATGGCGCGCAGGGCTGATCTGGTTTCCTCGTCGAGCACCAGATCTTCGAGCGCCAGGCCGTCGCGGTGCAGGGCGCACCCCGTCAGCCCCGCTTCGTCATGCAGGGTACCGGAGATGAAATCTAGGATGCGCTGGGGCACACCGATGGCGGCGTGCAGGCGCGGGGTCATGGGGCGCCACAGTTCCACCTCATTGGCGATGAGCAGGCGGTACTGGACCAGAGGCGCGTGGTCCGTGAGCATCGCCATGGGCCCCTCTTCATCGCCACCGTTGCCGACGAGGTCAGCCAAAAAGGCGGCGCTGGGCTGCCGAAGAGAGAAGTCGCCATAGGCGACGGCAAAGAGTCGGCTGAGGTCGACGGAGAGACGGGGCGCAGCCGCACAGAGCAGGAGATCCATCTCGCTTTCGTTGAGCATGAAGCCTGCGCGCAGCTCTTCCAGAGGCAGGGCGATGCAGGCTGAGTCCCGAGTCGCGCGCAAGCGCGCGACGATATGGTCGTTGACCTGGGCCAGGTTCTCCTCGATGGCGGCGAGACTCGGCACACCTTGTTGGTCCAGCCAGGTGTCCCCTGATTCCTGGTTGGTGTCGCCCGCGAGGAAGCGGAGCTCCTCTTTGCCAACGTACTGATCCGAGTAGTGCGTTCCTTTGACCACCCGAAAGGCAAAGCGTCGCATATAGCGCAAGGTCAGGAGGCGCACACGCTCGAGGTGAAGGGCCAGGTGCTCGCGCACATGGGAGAAGGGCTGAGGCGCGGTCCCCATTGCGGTGTCGTTGGCAGCGTTGGCAGGCTTTGGTTCCATGGCGAGTCCCCCTAGGAGCGCGGCGTGCTGAGACTAGCCTGGGGGGACGGCGACCGCAAGGCAGCGTCTGGGCGCACAATCCACGACCAAAGCCGGCATGGGGCTTGCTCGTTGTGAATTATTGTGGTGTGCGAGTCGATTGGGCAGCGTCTAGCTGATTCTGAGAGCAGAATTTGGCGTATCCGATGCGGGTGT
>Ga0334883_1004579_pt1 | contig 13162 bp, 8 predicted proteins | sample GraSluR1_MG_6_FD_207230 | JGI IMG/M metagenome (GOLD analysis project Ga0334883, IMG submission 207230) | Sludge microbial communities from methane-producing bioreactor in Wageningen University, Netherlands - Granular Sludge_09_05-R1 | ecosystem: Engineered > Bioreactor > Anaerobic > Unclassified... | reverse complement strand
CAGAGAAGTGGTTGAAGAAACATCCACGGTACCGGTTCAGCGAGATCTCGGTTGTTCCGGTAAAACATAAAGATCGAAAGAGCCGTGGCCGACCCAAAACTGGTGAGCCAGTCACGGTGTTGTATACCCTAAATGCGAAGATCGAGTATAATCCTGAATTCATTCAGCAGGAAAAACAGAGATTAGGGAGATTTGTTCTGGCTACGAATGATCTTCAGCTTTCACCAGATGTTCTTCTCGCTCATTACAAGGAACAAGGTACCATTGAACGGGGGTTCAGATTTCTGAAGGATAAATCGTTCAGAGTCGCGGAGGTATTCCTGAAAAAGAATTCACGGATTCAAGCTCTGGCCATGATCATGGTGCTTTGCCTGTTCATTTATTCGATGGTGGAATTCCGGCTGAGGCAAGCTCTCGAACGCACCGGTGAAACGGTTATCAGCCAGACGAAGAAGCAGACTCGGCGACCAACTTTGAAATGGGTCTTTTTCCTGTTCCGGAGGGTGAGGGAATATTCTGTTGTTGTGGAGGGGAAAAGGATAGCGAAAATATCCAATTTAACTGATGATTTGATGAAAATACTTGGTTTGCTGGGGCCGCCGTATGAAAAATATTATTTTTGATTTTCGACCTGCGGAATATGGGATTTATTATTACAAGAACTTAAAAGGCAAACCAATTGGTGCTGCATTGGATTCTTATTCTCCCTGTGAAAGATATACAAATAACAAAGAGCGCAGGGCTTCAATTATTCATTCAACTGAACTATTGGTGAAAGCGATTGATGATATACTTTTACGATATCCAAATGAATTAGAAAATGAAGAAGTTATTAAAGACCTTTTAAAAAATGAGTATGGAATTCGTGGTACCTGGTTCTCGCGTAAGCGGATCACGTCAATTATTAAAGAATTAATTAACACAATAACTCCTCCCCAGTTCTCAAAAATTCTAAAAAATTATCGCGATTCTAATGTAATACATCCCGAATTCGGCAACATTCCGGTTAGAAAACTTGAGAATCAGATAATAGATTATGGAAAGTATACTCTTCATAGAGAGAATTATACAATAACCCCCCATTTCAGAATCAGCATTAATGACATGAAACAATGGGTTTTTGAAAATGTTCAAGAAGATAAAGGATTTACGTATTATAAAAAAAACACACTTTTTAATGTTTCCGGAAAGACAGTCCGAAAGTTATGCGATGCTGGGTCACAGTTTTATATCTGGTGTGGCTCTCTCCCAATAGGAGAAGAAATAGAAATTGACGGAATTAAAAGAAAGCGAGAAGGTTTTTTCTGGAATCCGAAATTGAAAATGGTATGGGGAGATAACGAAAATCCCCCTTCTCTAAGAATTGAAACTGGACACATTATTGGGTATTTCAATAAATTTCCCAATAAACCATATAGTATTGAATGTCAATCTCAAATTAAAAAAATGTGGGCAGACTCCCACGGATCAGTATTTATAGAGAATTACAAGTTTGATCTATCAGGAAATGAGGACAACCTCCAGGTATCATGCAAGTTGAATGATAATGAAATAAAAAGTGCTCATATCCATTTAGATGAGCATATGCTATTTTCAAGCAGCTCCCGTGAACAAATCAAAAACCAAAGTGATGCTTTAAAAATTGTCAAAAGAAATTTCGGTGAACATAGTTATTATTTGTTTTCATCAGTAAATCCAGAGGATATCAATAAGAATGAACAAAAAAATATTATCATTGATCCATTAAATCAAAAATTTGGAAGATATAATCTCTTTCATGTCTTGTGGGAAAATCCTGGGCGTTTTATCCTGAAAATTAAAGAGAATATTTGGATATTTGAAAACCAAAAATATATTCAGGTTTTTTTAAATAACAACGGACTATTTGAATCTATTACTGAAATTCAGGCCCACTTGGAAGCTAATGTTCAAAATTTTGATGACACTATAAATTACAGGATCCTAAATTGTAACTATGAACAAATAACAAACCCAATAGACATTGAATTTAGAAAATTTAGAAATAATAAATATACTTTAAACGGCTCATCCTTTTTAGATGAAGCATTGGAAAATGAACTTAATCCTGGTGAATATATCCTAGAATTACAATTTGGAGATTTATCCGCACAAAAAACATTTTATATTCTCCCTCATATTAATGTGAAATGGCCCGAACTTATCTCGGAGGGGGAAGTATCACAGGTACATATTACCTCCCTTGAAAAATCCATAAGAAATCTTTCCGATCAAACAATAGTAGATTCATTATCATTGGGAATATCAGGAAAGGTAGCTGTGTGGGGAACAGCTGAAAAGAGAGTCAAATCTGAAGATATATCCGTAAAATTTTCCTACGTAAATCCACCGATTGTAAAGGAGTTATCTCCAGAAAAAACCCTTTATGTGTTTGGTTATCGATTATATTATAAAAATATTGATGGTTCAAAGGTTTATCTCGCTCCATTAAACGAATTGAACTATTATGATTTAAAAGAATCAATTCTTCTAATTTTCTCTCATCCGAGTGATAATATAAAAATTTTTATTAACGACAAAAAAGTAATGTCAACGAAAATTGATGAGGATGGCATTTTTAGATTAGATAATCTTGAACGATTTATCACGTATTGTGAATTTTCAAGAAATACGGTTAAAATTTTATGCCGCGGATTTGAAAAATCGTTTGATCTCATCTGGAATCCAAAAATTTTATTTTTGAAAGCTCCAGAGGAGATTGATTCCAATAAAATTATTGCGGAAATCGGTTTTGAAGGGCCAACTGGATCATACATTTCAATTGATTTAAAGAATACTCATACTCTGCTTGATTCTAAGAAATTTGATTGTCATGGAATAAAAGAGGAAATTCAACTCGAATTCGCTTTAGATAAAAACCATAATTCTTACTTTTACTATCTTGTATGTAATATCAGTTCTATACAAGGCCAGTTACTTCCCTCCGCAAGTACTTCAATAACAAATAATCAAAATTTTTATTTACAAATATCGATATTGGATGAAAATAACACAAAATATAAAGTATTAACCAAGGAATTCGAGGATAATATTGATCCTTTGATTCCAAGTATGGTTATTCATCCTAAACCGATAATATTCAGAGCATTCGCAAAATCTAGAAACGAATACATCTTAAAACATTTTTTGAAGAAATTAATTAAAGCAGCTCCTAAGGCAAAAATCGTAATGTGTAAAAAAGAATGGAACATTTTCCGGGATAAAAAATTAGATTCAAAAGTGATAGAATTTTATGAATTATTGGATAATAATAATGAATTATCTGATAATCTCTTAAATAATGCATTGAATCCGATCAGATTTCCCGATCTGCTAATAAATGGGTTAGGCCTCACTTCAAAGGAATTACTAAATAATATTGAGTCTTATTTGCCTAAAGTAAACCCAATAATTTTTTTTGATTCCCAATTAATTAAATCACAGCTAATGGAGCAGATAGTGCGAAAATATTCGGATCGCACTTTAATTTTCCTTGAGAAGGGAGAATAATCCAATTTAAATCATAATATGATTCGGAGTAATAAACATCTATTTTTAAGCAACTAGAATCTTAAACACATAGAAAAATTTAAGGATGCCTATTTTCATATTGTCAAATCGAAAAATATGTCCATTTTATCTAACATTTTTAAATGTTACAAAGAATCACTAGACCATTCTCTAGGTCTATATGAGGATTCTTATAAAACAACTGCAGAAAATGGGAAAAAATTTTATAATGATTTTTTAAAGGATTATATTATTGATTTTGAATCTCAATTTTCCAACCCTCATAGCTTGAATAAAATTAATGAAAAAATGAGAGATTATTTTCAAAAAGATGATATCCAATTTGTTGCAATAGATGGGACTTGTTCGGCAGATCCATTTAATGATTTTATGGTCTTTTTTGCTGCAGCGTACGGTGTACGAGGTAAAATCCAAATGCAGACCCAACCCCCAAAAATGTCATATGAACGTTGGTCAATGGATCAGGACGTTAGTTTGGTTGCATATGTCCCGATTCCATATGCCCAAGCTGGCGACATCACAGATTCTGCATTTGAAAATTTTATTGTTGATGACACTAGTAAAATTAATCTTTCAAGTGTTCACACTCGCTTGATGCAGTTAGCAGAAATCTATCTAGCTTATGAAATGGCTAGATCCCCAACACTAACCTGCCCGAAACTTATACTCATGGATTTGTCTTTGAGTAGCGTTATGATGTCCACAGATGGATATATTGAAAAAACACGCCTTTTTGGACATCCAATTGGAACCAGAGTCTTACAGGTCAGTGACGGCCTTGTTGTTTTTGCTCATCCCTTCAACCAAAAATTAGGAGTACCCACCGCTAAAAAGTATAGGCGATGGGGGTATTTGGTTAGATATTTCTCCAAAAATCGTGGAAAAACGATAACAATTCAAGAATTATCTAAATTTTCTGGGGAATCCATTGATAACTGGGAAAGGACATTACACGAATCATTCGCCAAGAAATTATTCCAAGTTGATGGTTCCGTAATTTCGGCGAAATTTGATTTTTCTGCCTCATGGTTCGATAGTGTTCGCTTTTTTGAGGAATTTTGCGATCGGTTATTCCATAAAAGGGAGGCCGATGCACTTATATATCCAGTTATTGATGAGATTGGTGAACGAAGCCGTTGGATGTCTCCAGAGGATATCTCATTTTTAATTTCAATCGGTATTCGTGCTCTAATAGAACAATGTTGGGATAAGAATATTATGTTACTTGGGATTTCAAAAGACTCATCGTCTCAATATTTTTCAAAAAATTTTATTGGCGTTTTAAGAGAATGTGATAAATTTCCTGTCATCCAAGTTGGATATTTGCCATGGACAGATCGATCATTATTAGAATGTCTCGCATACCAACTTGAGAATTTAAAAGCTCCATGGGCAATAACGGAGTTTGACTCAGTTTACATGTCCCTTCATGTAGAAACAGAACAAGGGGAAAAAATAATTAGAGGGAACCGTGGAAATCTAGTTAATCAGGAGCGGATTTTCGCTCGATCATTATGCCAATTTTTTAAGATTGAAACGAAATCCAAACAATTAATGGGACATGTAATTTTTCTTGATCGTCTTATGGATTCAGTTCTAGATCAAAAATTTTTAGATCTTGCCGATAATCCAATTATATCGAATCCAGAACTAGGAATAATAAGACCTGCATTCTTCGGCTCGAAAAACTCCAGTAATTCAGGTCAGACAATTGCAATGTGGTTACTTAAAATATTAACTAGGAACCTTTTCCCAGAAGTAATTGGATACCCAGATCCTCTTCATAAAGCTGATTGGGGTGCAAAAAGTCTAAAAAGGAAGGTTGATGGCTTGATAAAATCCAGCGAAATAACATTCAGAACAAAACCACTAGCAAGAACTTTTAGAGATATTCGCGATTCTGCGAGGAGATAAGATGTCAAATACAGAACAACCTATACAATTATTTGAAAAGGATCGGATCGGGCGGCTAATGCGGATTCAGGATGATCCTTTTACACGATTCCAATTTGAGATTTGGTTTGAATATACACGACAATCTATGGTTCATCTAAAAGAAGGAACCTTTCTAGCTGCAAAAAATTTTGCTTCTAATGATGATACATCTCATTACTCGGTTCTTGAACTCACATCTATCAAACCGATTCATTACGCACTAGGGACAAATCCTGATGGATATCCGGGTTTTGTCATGGAGGCTGCAAAAAATATCTCATCAGACTGGACCTCCCAGGAATCAGAATCTACGGAAGATACTACCATAATTAAATGCATAGCAACTCCTACAGAGATGGAAATCCTTGAGGATCTGAAAGAGCGAAATTATGCAGCAGATAGCTCAATACCAATGATAGGGATTGATGTTAAAGTCATTACCAATAAGATTACCGAAGAAATAATAAACCAGAATATTTTGAAGGATGAGAATTTAGTAATACCCGTAGGAAATTGGATTGTCGATTCGGAAATTCCTGTGTTTTTAAGTATTGATGACTTCCTACGCGTTCATTTTGGAATTTTTGGTTTCACGAAAGCTGGAAAATCAAACCTGCTTAGCACATTAATTGCAAAAATTTTATCAGAGGCAGAACAAAAAGAAGTGCCGATAAAAATTGTAATATTTGATTTAATGAGTGAATATAACGTGCTTTTACTTGATTTACTTGATAAAATGGAAAATGGTCGATTAATTGCACGAGGGGAAAGAACACTCCCTGGAAGCATGATTGATTTCTTTACAAAACCAAATTCAAGCATTGATACGGCAATAAACGATTTCACAAAGAGTTCTCTTTTCCCTCAAGAGTTGCAGGGATTAAAAGGTAAAATTGGTCCAGTAATCAAAAAATTAATAGAAAATAATAAAATTCGTGTCTGGAGTCCCCCCCAAATAGTAATGAGTGATTTTATTTCCGAATGTAGGAGCATTCTACTAAAATCAAATGTTGGTAATTGTAGAAGAGATCTACATACATTCATCACAAACATTCAAAGCAGAGGTGCAGTTAATTTGGATTTACTGAATGATATAAATAATGCCGTTGATCAATTATTAAATGGACAGACAAACCATCCTCTTCTCAATAATATCACGTTTCCAGCAAATGGATTTACAGCGACTGCAAACACTAATTTACGTGATTTTCAAATAACGATAGGTAGAAAAATCTATGAATTAGCACGTTTAGGACAATATCAAACTGGATCGACAATAATTACCCAAGAAATGATAAATGATCTCAATAATATATCGAAATCAAGTCTCTATATAATACAATCCCATGATCCAGACGAACTAAGAAATTTTGCTTTTGAATTTGGGAATGATTTATTCGAAAATCGGCGTAGAAACGGTATTATTGAACCCGTTGTGAGCTTTATTTTCGATGAAGCTGATGAATTCATCCCCCGAGATGCACCATCTAGTAGTTCCTACGAAAATTCAGTTAATATAGCGCATATGCTTGCACGTAGGGGACGAAAATTTGGTATTGGAATTGGAATTGCAACCCAAAGGACAAGATATTTAAATACCAGTATTATGGCACAACCACATACGTATCTTGTCGGGAAACTCCCGCGAAGGGCAGATAGGGAGGTGGTTCAGGATGCATTTGGTTTTTCTGAAGAGGTTTTTAATCAGACATTCAAATTTGGTAAAGGGGACTGGTTACTTGCCAGTTATGATGCAACTGGATTAACAGGTGTTCCGATTCCAATTCATGCCGAAAATGCGAATGAAAGGATTAAAAAGGCATTATCTGCAAAATAGTGAATCATCTGATATTAATGCATACTAGAAAGCTTATTCCACATTTTGTTGCTGATCGACCAATGAGTCTCCGAATACTGGCAGGTCTAGATTTAGAAACCCATCCGGTGAATTTTGGATTAATGCTCCAGGCATGCAGCTCGGAAAATTATCGAAAAATGGTATATCATTTTCCTTGTATGGAATTGGATTATTGTAACGCTATACAAGGTAAATGTCCTTACAATGGCGATATCACAAAATGTCAACCAGGAATGAAAATTAAAAAATATGTAACAACAATTGCAGATAGCGGTGTTTTTACGAAAAATGGCTCATCTATTGACTATTATGAATTATTTGACCGTTATAACCTAATGAATGTTCAACGGGGAATTATTCTCGACGTTCTTAGAGATTGCGACGGGACTATTCAAAGTGCTAAAAAAGGATATGAGATTTTTTCTGAAAGTGACTATTCATTTGATTTGGTTGGAGTGGCTCAAGGTAATAATCCCGAAGAATACGTGAATTGTTATGAAAAGCTAAAAAAGATTGGATATTCTGAAATCGCTATAGGTGGCTTTCTTACTAAAAAAGAAAATACTGCTCGATTTGCCCATTCAAATAAAGAAGAAATAGCCTTAGTCGTTAAGAAAATCAAATCTGAATGGCCAAATGATCGTTGTTTTGTATTAGGCGTATATAACCCCAAAAGGCACGACTTCCTTCAGGATCTTGGTGTAGATGCAGCGGACTATAAAGGATGGATATTTCAATATAAACGTAATTACGATGATCCTCATCATCATCATTTCGATCGAATATTACAAACACAATCATTTGTCGAAAAAAATATCCTATCCCGATTGAGTGGAAAAAATCCAAGGGAACGAAATATTAAGCAAATCAATCAATACATGAAATCAAATATTGAAATTAACGGAAATCGTGTTTACATAAAGAATGGGAATAATGGATGTAATTTAGAAAATCCTAAAGAAATTGTTATCATAATTTCTTGTGGTAAAAAGAAGTGCGATTCAATTAGGTGCGAAGCACAGAATGCATATATTGGGTCATCATTTCTTCTAAAAAGAAAATATGCAGAAATTATGGGAAAACCGTGGTTAATTCTATCAGCAAAGTATGGATTTCTTCATCACAATGATAACATAAATCCAAATTATGATCAAACTATAATATCAAAAAAAGAGATTAAAAATCTGGAATATCTAATCAGAACTCAAATTGAAGAATTTTTTAACTCAAAAAAGAATTATGAAATATACTTTTTAGGACCTAAGGGATATGCTGTAGCACTGAATAGAGCATTTGAAGCAAGAGTGAATGTAAAGATCTCCCATTTAAATGAGGGATTAAGTCAGGGAAAAACTATGCAAAAAATTAATAAATTAATTGAAGCTGAAAGAATCTAATTAATAAAATCAGAATTAATTTCAAATTATTTATTCATTTTAAGGGGGTAAACCATGGACAGAATACCACGAATTACTGATTTGCCCAATAATCCTGCTGTATACTTATTATTCGGAGGTAAAAAAGGAAATAAATTTGTTGCTTATGTAGGAATAGCTGATAAATTACGACGGAGAATCAGCCAACACATAATTCGACGTGACAGTAGTATTACAACCGCAGCATCGATTGTATCTTTAAATCCTGACTATATTACAGAAATTCAATGGTGGGAATATCCTGCTTTTTCTGAACGTGGTTTTCTGGAAGCGGCAGAAGAAATTGCGTTCGAAATTTTTGATCCCGTATTAAGAAGCAGAGGTAAATTGACCGCAAGAGTACAAACTCTCCTTGCCGATCCTCAATTTAAGAATGATATGTCCAAATTATTTAATTCTCCTCCAAAAGGAAACATTGAATTCCTTGATTTTCAAGATGTAGTGGATAGGATAAATCAACTTGAGGAACAAATTAATAAATTATCGGAAAAGATTGGTCATTAAAAGAAAAAATGAAGATTGAATATGACAATTCATTAAAAGCTGAATTAAACCTAAAAAAATTATTTCTAATTCTCTTTTCTTTGATTTCTCCAGCCATATAGTTCATCGCCTTTATCTTTCAGCCAATCTATAAATTTCTCCCGTGTTTTGGGATCGATGGGGTCAATCTCTGTAGTGAATAGATAACCATGCCTTGAAAAATAAATGCCTACTTTATCAATATAAATTTTCGGGGCACCTGGATAAGGTACTCTTCGCATTGATACCATTGCATCCAATATATCGATATCATATAGAATATGATATCCAATAATTTGGTACCAATCATTTGGAACCAATTTTAGGTTTTTTGTTGTTTTGATGTCAATAATAGTATTATCAAGAATTAAATCGACATCTGCCCCCCCTACGATTTGTGATCCAAATCCAAAAGTTGGATTCGTCATCATTCCAATTTCTGGTTTAAATTGATCAAATGGGACAATACTAATTAGATTTAATAAATCCTTAGTATCTCTCTCATCAATATCCCGGAGTTCTTGAATAGTATGTGGAGCAGCTCTATCCCCTGTCCTAAAAAATAAGTCAATTTTTGCCAATAAAATACAATATTCAGCTAATTCAGATGAATTATTACCCGTTATTAGGAAATCTGAATACGCCTTTTTTGCCGAATCTACAATTAATTTTGCTTCTTTATACAGTCGTAGATCAAAGTTATTTAGCTTTAATGTTTCTAATCCCAATTCAGCAATCCATCTTTCATCTCCATAAATCGATTCTGGAAATTTCTGCTTTAAATGAAACCTCAAAAAATAATCGAAGGCCTGACCTACAATTGGATAATTAGTCGTCAAGGGTGGGGCAATAATATCCTTCTTCACCTGAAATTTGGGTTTGGGAAATGTTGTTTTAAACTTTTCATGAACTTCTGGTATCCTCAACATAGAAGTAAGACTCATATTGGATCAATCCTCGACAATGATTGCATAGGGGCTTGTTCATCTTGAATATTTCTTAAAAATAAGGATTTTAATTTCGGATTTTCATTTAACAACCAGCACTCAGATGCCCCGTCAAGTTCGTCTCCACCCCATTCCATCCGCTCCACCTGGACATTCGGTGCTCCTCCATGTCGTTCTATTCACATCGCGGGGCTGGTTTCTCGCGGTGAATCGTGTCGATGATGACGACCATGCTCGCTCGCTTCGCTCACTTAGCATTGCCTGCTTCCTTAAGTACATCGCAGATATATTACACTGACTGCTTGTTGCTGTTTACCTTATCATAGATGCTCAATGACTCGCGTGCTATCAATCGCTCCGGCCACATTAGTCCTCTCACTTGAAACGATGGATTTATTAGGACCTATTATTCATCAAGTATCTAATTGCCTCCCGAGCTTCATAATGGAGAGTCTAATAGATAAATTTATCAAAATTCGTAGGATTCATCAAAATGTTCCTAGACCAAAATCCATTAACAAGTACAATTCATGAATATCAAAGGGATAAAATAATTCAGAAATTTCCCCAAATTAGCAATGAGATTAAAATTCCATTAATATTTTGGAATTTCTTAACCAAAAGGCCGGAAAAATATTATTCAAATGAAATTTTTGATATTACTTTGAATACATTCAAAAAATTTTTATTAAAATATCCAGATGAATTATTAAATTTTTCAAATATACAGAAATACGAATTTAATAAATCTTTTAGGCAATTAATGGATATTAACGCACTTAAAATACATGATAATATTTTATCAAAAGAGGAAATAGATTTAATAGAATTTTGTGATAATGCAATATTACCTGCATATTTAAAACTTATCGAAGGAGTTTTTCATGTTTTAATAAAGTCAATTATTGCATTTAATCAATTAGAAAAAGGAAAATCAATTACGGATTTGGATTTATACAACCAGATTGAAAATTTAAAAGGAAAATATGAAATTTTTATTGAGTCAGCTTCGGTAATAATGCGTAATGGGATTGCCCATGGTGGAGTCTTATTTGGAACAAGAGATATTTCATTTATTGATAAAAAAGGGAACCAGAAAGAATATCGAATTAAAGATGTTATTTCAAAATTTGATGATTTATTAGACACTTGCAATGCGATTTCTCTCGCATATCTGGTTTTTTATTATGAAAATTATAGGTTTTTTACAAATAATAATGTTGTACTGCCAATTAATTTAATCTGCGAAGAAATAAAATCTGAATTAAAATCGCCAGGATGGGAGGTTAATGATTGTATTGAATCACAAATATTTGAAGGAAAAACACAATTTAACATTTTTACTACTAACTCTTTTCTATATAAACCTTATTTAATATACCATATTGGGCGAACAATGCACATCTCTAATATTTATGCTCCGTATTATGACAGATATTTGATTAAATTAATTTCAAAACATTATTTAAACGGATTTATTGTATTTGATGGTAATAAAATTCTGGAACTACAGAAAAATATGGATGAAGATGATAGCAATGCATATTTTAAAGCGATAAAATTATCTTGTATATGGCATCGTGATATGCCGTTTCAGAAATTATGTACTTTAATTATTGCATGTTTCTCTGGATTAATAATTAGATATTTTTTGGAGAAAGAAAAACTAAAAGAAAAAAAATTGAATTTAATTTATGAACCAAGAACCGTGGAATTAAGTATTGAACCATCTATCACTAAAGCGCGTGTTAGCATAGTCATTAATATATCTCCAAATATTGAAATAGATAAAATAGTACGAAAAAACATCTCTAATATAATAAAAAATTCAATTCGTTATGCAAAAAAAGATTTATCTTATTTCAGTTTATCAAAATATCTTCCAATATCGTTTATTCATATTAACGTATTAACCAAGGATTTTCGTAAAAGAAATATTCAATATCCAGGGTTTATTCCTGAATTGCTTTGTATTATTCAACAAGATAAAACGAAAAAAATAAAAAAAATCGATATTGCTACAGGTATTCCAGAAATGATTGGAGATATTAGAATCGTTTGGAATACAAAATCGGGATACCCTAAAGACTAATTATTTCTTATTAATTTTGTTATACCCACGCCTCCACTAAATGGCCCACTAGATTGACGGAACCAGCGAATGATGAGACCTGCTGTTGTTTAATCTAAACTATGTCCTTGCATCCATCACCCAAACACCCCCAACAGCTCCCGGATATCTCTGAGTACCACGTCCGCCTTCTCAGTACGGTCCTCGTGGAAGTTCCTATCTCCATAACTTGCGTACGCGGTCATCATCCCCATCCGCTTCGCCGGCCCGATATCCCGTCTCAGGCTGTCTCCGACCATCAGGACCTCGGAGGGGTTCCGGCCGACCCGCTCCAGGGCATACCGGAATACCTTCGGGTCGGGTTTGTGTGACCCGGACAGGTCGGCGGTGACGATCTCGTCGAAGAGGGGATAGAGGCCGGTCCTCTCCAGGCGGGAGACGGCGTTTTTGAGGTGGGCGTCGGTCACGATCGAGAGTGAGAGGCCACGGTCCTTCAGGGCCAGCAGCGTCGGCTCGATGCCCGGGTAGGGTGCGAGGTCGCGGATCTTCCACTCCTCGTACGCCTGGCAGCACCGGGCATACCGCTCGTCGGAATAGACGCCGTTGTCGGTCATGAAGTCCCGGATGTTGTTCCAGTCCTCGAACCCGTGGCCGTCCCTCCGGAGGAAGTAGCCGAGGAGATCCATGGCCCGGTCAAGGCCGAGGATCCGGTTGACCTGGCTGCAGGCCGCGATCTTTGCCTCGACGAAGTCGAAGAGCGTGTTGTCCATGTCGAAGAGGACGGCGGTGATGGTCCGGGGTGTGGGTGGTGTGAGCATGGTCTGGGTGTCTGCCTCTCTGGTGT
>Ga0334883_1004576_pt1 | contig 13169 bp, 10 predicted proteins | sample GraSluR1_MG_6_FD_207230 | JGI IMG/M metagenome (GOLD analysis project Ga0334883, IMG submission 207230) | Sludge microbial communities from methane-producing bioreactor in Wageningen University, Netherlands - Granular Sludge_09_05-R1 | ecosystem: Engineered > Bioreactor > Anaerobic >... | reverse complement strand
TCAAGGATCGCTGCGAGAAGGCGGTTAAGTATCTCTTTGATGCGCACCCCGCGAAGCAGCACTTTGCGGTGCAAGATCTGACTCTACGCTACATCGACGCGGTAGAGGTCGACTTCACACGGGAGGGCGTCTTCAAATTCCTCGAGCAAAGGATGAAGACGAAGATCTCGCTTCCCGATAGCCTGTTTGACGGTGGGCGAGTGAATGGCAGTCCGGCAGCGTTCAATTGGCAAGCATCGTTTCCTCACGATGACCCCGGCGGGTTCATAACGCTGCGCTTTGCCGTAGGCCAGCGCAGCGGGAAGCCAGCTTTGATATGGGAGACACTCGTACAGGCGGCGCGTGACCGCATGCCTTCAATCCCTGACGGATTCTCTGCGTGGTTTGGTAAGGCGCACGATCTGACCGACGACTGGTTCTTCAAACTGATCGAAGGCGACCTTGAGAGGAGGTTTTCCGATGAGTAGCGACCTGGCCACTATCGATCTCCAAACGGGCTCGCCGGGCACGGACGTGTCGGCGTCTGGTGCGTGGAGTGAGGATTTCACCAAGCGGCCGGAGACGCCCTGGGTGATGAGCCGGCTTGCGCAGGTGGCTGGGATGCTGTTTGCCATCGCCGCCTCTCCGACAACGGCAGTTCCAGATTACTGGTTCTTCGAGAGACGGCGGCGTGGCGCATCGACCGTGACGTGGATTCTGGACGACATCATCGGCCGTCCAATCTCACGCTTGGAGGCTCTGAAAGTCGCTGCACAGATACTCGAAGAGGCCGAACGAGAGCGGTCGGAGATCGCCGCATGGGAGGCAAAGCGAGGAATCCAGTGGGGGGCCGGAGAATGATCTACGAATACCCCGATCAAAGCGCACCGCTACGTCAGGGCGACATCTTCGTGGGCATCCCAAGGATTGAACTCTCGCTCCAGCGAGTGGTGCTCGCAGATGCTGAAGGCGAACGGGAGGCGAACTGGCAGGAACTGGCCGGTCGAACGGAGCACTTCAACATCATGGTGCCTGTACGCCCAGTCGCGGCCATTGTAGCGACGCAAGACTGCGATACCCTTCACAGCCGCGACATCACGCTTTGCGAGATCCGTAAGTTCCAAGACGTCGAGCGAAAGTCTAAGGATACAAGGGCACCCAAGAGCTGGAAAAACCTTATCACTCAGCAGGCGCGCATCAATCAGAAGTGGTTTTACCTGCCGCCTGATGAGAAGGTTGGCTTTACGGACAAGATGGGTGTCGATTTTCTCGTTACGCTTCGCGTCCCAAGGGCCGACTTGGAAGCGCTCCGGTCCTTGCGGAAGGGGCGCTTGAACTCGACTGCGGACGAGCACTTTCGGGAGCGGATTGCCGAGTTCTTCAGGCGGTACCCCTATGATGAATGGTATCCCCTGAACAAGGAGGAGCTGGAGGTATACAGACAGGAGTACCCCGAAGCGCAGCCGTTCCCTTGGCAAGAGACTGCGGGCAGTGGGAGCGGAGCGCAATGAGCAGGGTGATCGGGTGATCCTGAAAACCCGAACCAATTATGGTCGTCTGCGCAATTTGGATGGGCGGCCTGGTGGGGCGTGGGACGAATGCAGCTTTTCCGCGCGGACAAGGACGACGACGCCTTTCGTCGCGTGGTGGAACAGACGTTGCGCGTTGCGCCGATGCCCATCGGCGCCTACGGCCGGCTGCCGAACCATGGGCATTTCGTCGTCTAGCCCGAACGCGCCGGCGACCTTTGCCGGTTCATGGAGCGAATGACGACCATGCACACGCAGCCGTGGCCTTCGTGCGATACGTCGAACCAAACCCTGTGCGGGCGAATCTGGTATGGCGAGCGGACTGGGTGGCCAACACGGCAAGGATCTTGGGGGTGGAGTCCACATTGCGCGCTCGAGGGATGCCGAGACAGAAGGGATCGGCGAGCCTTGTTGGACCAGGGCGCCCATCTGCCCCAATTGCGCCAAATTTGGGTGCTTGTCACCGTTTTGCGTCTGCCGGACGAGCCACCAGTGGGACCCAAATTCAGTCGCCCCAAGCAGTGCCACCCGGCCGCCAAGAAGTCTGGCCAGACACAACCGGCTCCTGCGGTTGACACGTCTGACGTATTCTTGCAGGATGTTTAGGAGACGGGGGAATCACTTTCCTGACCTAATCAAGTGAGTAGAGCGATGTCTGAACCATTCATTGCCAGCGTCCAATACGGCGACTTCGAGGGCACCGTCGCGATTGACGGCCATGAGGGTGGTTTTATCGACGAGCTTGCCGCGCAGGCCACTGATATGCCCAAGGGCTACTGGCCCGTTGGGTTTTCAATCTGGAACCCGTATGAGCTAGATAAGGACGGCGCGATCCCACTGGCCATAGTTGCTGCCGATTGCAGCCAGGTTGGTCAGAGCGTAGACGAGATGCGCAGGTACCACGACGAGCACGGCGAATTGCCCGTGTATCGTTTCGTGTCGCGAGTCAAATTTGCCGAACTCGTGTGCCTCATGAAACGCCTCGATATCAAGGCGCTGAGTAAGCCGTTTCGAGACATGAAAGTCGTCGTTCAAGAGTCTGGCGACCCGTCACATTGAGCTTATCTGCCTTGGACGAATAAAGCTGGCATGGGAAGAAGGCCCGATGGATCGGAGTCAAATTGGAGTCAGCTCTTGAGGTGTAACTACGCGGAAGCGCCAATTGCGCGGGATGGCCCCGGATGCGTAATCAGTCGGCGTCACGCAGCTCGGTCCCTTTCCCTCCGCCCCCCTACTCAATCTCATACGCGAACGCACCATCGTCGGCGAGGGTGACGCGGGCGGAGCGGATGGGCTTGGCTTCGGCCATGCGGCCGAGGAACTGGGCGGAGAGTTCGGGAAGGAGGGTGCGGGAGAGGATGTGGTCGATGTTGCGGGCGCCGGTGTCGACCTCGGTGCAGCGGGCGGCGATGCCGGCGACGAGGTCGTCGGAGTAGTCGAACGTCGCGTCGTACGAGGCTTTCACCCGCTCCCGAATCCGCTCCATCTGCAGCACGACGATCTTGCGCAGCACCTCGTCGGTGAGCGGGAAGTAGGGCACGACTTGCAGCCGGCCCAGGAAGGCGGGCTTGAACGTCTTGAGCAGCTCGGGATGGAGGGCCGCGCCCAGGCCCTCGGCGTCGGGGCAGGTCTCGGGGTCGGCGCAGAGGTTCATCATCAGCTCGGTGCCCGCGTTCGAGGTCATCAGCAGCACGGTGTTCTTGAAGTCGATGTCGCGGCCCTCGCCGTCGCGCAGGGTGCCCTTGTCGAAGACCTGGTAGAAGATGTCCTGCACGCCGGGGTGGGCCTTCTCGATCTCGTCGAGCAGCACGACGCTGTAGGGCCGCCGGCGCACGGCCTCGGTCAGCACGCCCCCCTCGCCGTAACCGACGTAGCCCGGGGGCGATCCCATCAGAAGCGAGACTTTGTGCTCCTCCTTGAACTCCGACATGTTGATGACGGTCATGTTCTGGTCGCCGCCGTAGAGCAGCTCGGCCAGGGTGATGGCCGTCTCGGTCTTGCCCGTGCCGCTGGGGCCGACGAAGAGGAACACGCCGATGGGTCGCCGGGGGTCCATCATGCCGCCGCGCGACGTGCGGATGCTCTGGGCGATCGCTTCGAGGGCGTGGTCCTGCCCGACGATGCGCCGCTGCATGAGCTTTTCGAGGGAGAGGACCGTGCGGATCTCGTCGGCGACCATGCGGCCGACGGGGATGCCCGTCCACCCCGAGACGACCTCGGCGATCGACTGCGAGTCGACGCACACCTGCATGAGCGGCGTCTCGCCCTGGATTTCGACGAGCCGGGCGTCGAGCTCGGCCAGGCGGGCGCGCAGGGCGTCGACGTCGGGCGAAGGCGCGGCCGCCGCGTCCTTGGGCGGTTCGGGGGGCGGCGACTCGGCCTTCTGCCCGTCGCCCTCGGTTGGGGCGGGCGGGTTCTGGGCCGACTCGAGCCGTTCGCGCACGCCGCGGATCGCGTCGATGAGCTCCGATTCCTCTTTCCATCGCGCTTCGAGGGCTTCGAGCTCGGCCTCGGCGTCGGCCTTCTGCCGGCGCAGGGCGGCCAGGCGTTTTTCGTGGTCGGCGCCCGAGGCGGCCTCGCGCTGAAGGATGCCGATTTCGACGCCGAGGTGCTTGATGCGCCACCGGCAGTCGTCGAGGGCCGGCGGCACGGCGGAGTGGGAGATGCCGACCCGGGCGCAGGCCGTGTCGAGCAGGCTGATGGCCTTGTCGGGCAACTGGCGCCCGGCGAGATACCGGTGCGAGAGCCGGACCGCGTCGACCACGGCGTCGTCGAGAATGCGGACCTTATGGTGTTTTTCGAGGACGGCCGACATGCTGCGGAGCATCTTGACGGCGGCGTCCTCGCCGGGCTCGTCGACCTTGACGACCTGGAACCGCCGGGCCAGGGCGGCGTCTTTCTCGAAGTATTTCTTGTACTCGGCCCAGGTGGTGGCGGCGATGGTGCGCAGCTCGCCGCGGGCCAGGGCGGGCTTGAGCAGATTGGCCGCGTCGCCTTGCCCGGCCTGCCCTCCCGCCCCGATCATCGTGTGGGCCTCGTCGATGAAGAGGATCACCGGATGGGGCGATGCCTTGACCTCGTCGATGACCGACTTGAGGCGGTTTTCGAATTCGCCCTTGATGCCGGCCCCGGCCTGCAAGAGGCCCAGGTCGAGCACGCGGATCGCCACGTTGCGCAGCGAGGGGGGGACGTCGCCCTCGGCGACGCGCAGGGCGAAGCCCTCGACGACGGCCGTCTTTCCCACGCCCGCCTCGCCCGTCAGGATCGGGTTGTTCTGCCGGCGGCGCGTAAGAATGTCGACGACCTGGCGGATTTCGGCCTCGCGGCAGAGGACGGGATCGAGCTGGCCGGCGCGGGCCCGGGCGGTCAGGTCGATCGTGAACTTGTCGAGGGCGCCGCCCCCTTCGCGGGGCCGAGCGGCGCCGGGCTCGCCGGCCGGGGCGGCGGCCGTCTCCTTGGCCTCGGACGAGTCGGCCGTGATGTTGCGCAGGTTGCGGCGCAGCGTTTCGGCCGAGATCTTCTCGAACTCGGGCGAGGCGGCGCGGATGTTTCTCGCCAGCGACTCCTCGGCGAACAGGGCGCAGAGCACGTGGCCGGTGCGCGTCTTGGCCGCGTCGAACTCGATCGAGGCGATCAGCCACGCCTCGCGCACGAGATCGACCGTGTCGGGCGACAGGGCGGGGGGCCGGGCGTTGCCCGTCTTCAGGCGGTCGAGCAGGCGGTTCAGGTCCTTGAGAACGCGCGACGCGTCGACCTCGAAATGGCGAAACACGGCGGCCACGTCGGTATCGACCGTCTCGGCCAGCCGGAACAGCCAGTGCTCGAGCTCGACGTTGTAGTTCGTGCGCGACAGACACAACCCCGCCGCGCCCTCCAGCGTGCGGCGGCAGGTATCGTTCAGTCGCGCGATGAGCGACTTGAGATCGACGTGAACCATGGCATTTTCTCGCGAAATGGGTTCTTTCTGCTCAGACGGAAGATGACATCGACGCGGACAACACGGGTCTCCCGGCGCGGTTACACGTCTTCGCGGCGGAACACGCCGTCGTCGACGTCGCGTTCGAACGGCCGGCAGCGGATCCAGGTGTTCCATCCCAGGCGGGCCTCTTCTCCAAGCCGGCACCAGGGCACCTCATCGGCCCTAAGCACGACCTGCACGTCGAACTCGTACTCGGGTCCCACGTAGGTGCGGACGAGTTGGCACAGGGGCAGCAGGCGTTCGCCCGACGGCATGAGACGCCGAAATTCGCGGTAACGCGTCGGGCCGACGCGGATGCGAAACATGCTTTGCAGGTCCCAGACGCGCTCGCCCACGACGGCGCCCCGTCCCAGGGCCACCGCGACGGTCGGCTTCTCGCCCGGCGACGGCAGGCGCGTCTGGTCGGCGCGGGGCAACGTCAGCCACCGGCCGTGGAACTGGGCGATTCGGGTGGGCGTTTCGAGGTATTCGGCGATCATGCCCTGCAGCGAGATCGCACTGGGCGGCCGGCGGGAGAAGTTGCCCGCGTAATAGGCAAACAGGTCGTCGTCGACCGCCATCCGCCGCCGCTGGGCCCCGGTGCCCATTCCGACCAGGCAGAACAAGGCGTAGGTGAACAGGTCGACGTCGCGGGCCGCGGGGCGCGATCGGTTGTTCTCGATGAGGATGGCGGCGCGGTATTTTTCCCACGCGCGGTAGTGCAGCGAAAGGAGCCGGTGGTTGAACAGGTCGAGGAAGTCGCGCAGCGCGGTCTCGCCCTCGCGCACCTGCTCGAGCACGGCGTGGGTGTAGTGGCGGGGCAAGACGCCGCTGGGGCCGGTCAGCCCCATGAAATTGACGAGCATCTGCGGCGGCGGGGCATGGGGCGATTTGCGCTGCTTGGCCTCGGCGCCCTTCTCCTTGCCGGCCTCGAGCCGGTCGATCGCCGAGGTGGGGAACGCCAGCGACTGGCGCACGCGAAACCGCACCGTCTCGCGGTCGGGTCCGTGGTCGTGCCCGACGGGATGGGGCGGGGCATGCCCGTCGGCGACGGACCGTTCGAGCAGGCGCACGGCTTGATAGAAATCGAATCGCCGCGCGTCGTCGAAAAGCTGCACGATTACAGGAGATACCTTCTGCCCGTGTTCGGAGGCCATTGCCGAAGGATCCTCGCGCCCTGCTGGTATCGGGCCGTCATCCGGGTGAACGAATTGATGGAACAGTACATGCCGAAAAAGCACTCGAGCACGCTGGCGAGCAGAAACACGCCTTGGCCCGGGTCGCGGAATCGCTCTTCATCGAAGTCGACGATCACCTCGACGCCGCGTGCGAAGCCCGAAGGGGCACTCGGCAGGCGGCAGACGACGGGGCGGGTGGCGACGCCGACGACGGCGCCGATGCGTTCCTGGACGGCGACGTCGCGGTTGAAGTCGTACAATTCGAGGATGCGCCGGAGGGCCTCGGCCCCCCGGCCGTCGCTCTGCCCCGCGGCGTCGACCACGTTGCCGATCGAGAGGTGGCCGAGGGTAAGGTGCGAGATCAGCGACCACACGCCGCGCTGCCGGGCGGTGGGGCGGAGCGTGGCGGTCGGCCCCGCCAGGCAGGTCACCTCCTCCTCGATCGGCGCGCCGAACGCCGGGCGTATCCTCGGCCGGCTGATCTGGCCCGGCAGGTCGCGGTTCAGGCAGGTGGTCTCGACGACGAGGGTGCGGTCGGCGGGCATCTCGGGGTGGAAGTCGAGGTCGACGATCGACAGCGACACCTGGGTGCCCGCGATCGCCGCCGCCCCGGTCGACTCGCCCGACGCCTCACGCCGGTGGGCTTGCCAGAACCTCCGCGGCGTGCCCCGCTCGGAGCTCCCGTAGATCGAGTACAGCGGCACGTATTCGAGGTTCTCGCCGCGCGACGAGGCCGTGGTGACCCGATCGATCGAGTACACCTCGATCGCGTCGCGCCGCCGCGCGTCGGGAATGACCGGGTACTCGAAGGTCGCATGGGTGAGCTTGATCGGTTCGGCCCGCTTCGCGAACAGGTTGACGATCGGCGTGCACCCGAGGCGAAACGTGCCCGCGTCGACGTGGGGCTCAAGGTCGGGCAGGGCCCGGTCGAGAAACACGTAAACGTCGAGTTGATTCGCCTCGCCGGCGCGCGGGTGCGCGCCGACCCCGCGCAGATCGACGAAGAGGAACTTCTGCGGGAAGGCGAAGTAGTCGCTCAGCAGGCCGTAGCCGGGAAAGCGGCGCGCGTCGGAGGGCAGCAGGCTTTCGTGCGGGGCGAACCCGACCGGCTCGAACGCGTCGCCGCCGAGCACCAGGGGCGAGTCGTCGGCCGCGGAGGTCGCCACGACGATCTGTACGCAGTGGTTCAGCAGCAGCTCGTACAGGGGCATGACGTGATGGTCCTGCCCCGCGAGAAAGAACCGGATCGCTTGAAACGTCTCGGCGTCGAACTGTCCGAAGGTCATCTTGGGCGAAACGCATCGGAGTCGCAGGTGGACCAGGGCCGCGGCGTCGCGCGCCCGATCGACCGTGGGGGCCTCGCCGAAGGGCCGGCGGCGCATCTCGCCCGAGGCCACATCGAGGGGCCACAGGGTCGTGTCGTAGCAGGTGCGGAACCGGCACGCGATTCCCCCGGTGCCGTTGGAGACCTCGAGGGGCGAGCCCTTGTCGACGCGGTAGCCGGTGGTCAATTCGCCCTGGCTGCGGTCGAGCACGAACTGCACGATGGCGGCCGAGGGGATGGGCGCCAGGTAGTGGGGATAGAGCGTCTCGATCAGGGCGTCGCTGATCTCGGGGAACTCGTCGTCGATCTTGCGCCGGATGCGCGCGGTCAGGTAGGCGAACGCCTCGATCAGCCGGGCCACGTGGGGATCGTCGGTGCCGCCCTTGCGCATGCGCAGGCGTTCGGCGGCGTCGGGATGGTGGGCCACGAACTCGTCGGCCAGCCGGCGAATGAAGCTCAGCTCGCGGTTGTAGTAGGGAAGCAGCTTGTCGGTCACGCGCTACTCTCTCTCGATGCGGTAGCTTCCCGACGCCGGCTCCATCGTCGACAGGAAAGCCACGGGCTCTTGTTCGTGCTCGGTCACGAGAACGGCCTCGATGCGAAAGCGGAGCGCGCGGGCCAGGGGCTCTTTCTCGTTTTCGAGCGAGAAGAGCGCGACGTTCGCCAGGCGCGGCTCGAAGCGCTCGATGGCCGCCCGGATGACGCGGAGGAACTCCTCGCGCGACCCCGCCGACCCGACGTCGGCGCCCGTGAAGTCGGGAATGCCGTAGTTCACGAGCGAGGTTTCCAGCTCGGTCCATTCGGCGGGAAAGCCCCCGCAGCGGCGCCGGGTGTTCAGCAGGTTCTGAAGATCGCGCTGCAGCGAGGCTTTGAGCTGCCGGATCAGGCTGGCCCGGTGCGCGTGCATCTGGGCGTCGGAGGGCGCATCCTGGCCGAGCAGGCGGTCGAACACCGACGGCAGCAGGGGCGAGACGCTTCGGGAAGGGTTCGCGCGTTTCACGTGGGCGACTCCGCCTTCGAGGGCCCGTCGAACTCGAAGCTGCGCACGTTCGCCATGGGGCGCATGTCGCCGTCGATGCGGAGGATGCGATGCCCGACGCCGCGAACCGGCTCGCCCTCGCCTCCGCGCCAATCGGTTTCGAGGCCCAATTGCAGCGACTCTTCGCCCGACCGGGCCGAATCGACGTACAGTTGGGGCAGGTAGAGCACGCCCGTGGGCCCGCCCCGCACCTGGATCTGCGCGGGGCGCCAGAGCACGTCGATGGGCGATTGAATCTCGTTGAACAGCACCCGGATGACCCGCTCGAAGGGGATCCAGTAGTATTTGCCGTTGGTGGTCAGGGCCTCGAAGAAGCACGCGGTCAAGTCGTCGGGATCGCGCAGCTCGCCGAAGCGGGTGCCATCGCAGCGCCCGCCGACCCGGGGACGAACCTCGGCGGCCTCGGCCAGCAGGCGCGCGGCATCGGCCGCGTCGCCCTCGCGGGCCGCGATCGAGGCTTGCAGGTGTTTCTGAAGGTACTCGGGCGGTTGTTCGACGAACTCGGGCAGGCGGCCGTCGTCGTAGAATTGCTGCCTCGCTTCGGCGCCGCGGAGGAGCTGCCGGATCAGGGCGACGTTCTTCTCGCGGTCGGGGAACTGCCGCGCCAAGGCATCGAGATGCCGGTCGGCCTTCTCGAACTCGCCTCGAAAGCACAACAACTGGCTGAGCAGGTCGCGCGGGTCGGGCAGGCCGGGCGAACGCTTGACCTCGGACGAACACGCCTCGATCGCCTCCCCAAGTCTTCCGTTGCGGAATCGTTCGAGCGCTTCCACGATGGTCTCCTTTTTCGGCCGGCTCTTACTTGCCTTGCAGTCTGGTCACGAGCTTGACGCTGGCCGTCAGCTCGTCGAGCTGAAGGTGCGGCTGGAGCATGAGGGTTGCCCGCAGGTGCCCCGGCTCGGCGGGATGGGGGGCCACTTCGACCTGCGCCTCGCGCAGGGGAAAACGCGCGCGCTCGGCCGGCGAGGCGCCGGGATTCTTGGCCACGAACTGGTGGATCCACGAATGCAATTGCGATTGAAACCGCTTCGCGTCGGAGACGCCTCCCACCTGATCGCGGGCGATCACCTTGAGGTAGTGGGCAAACCGCGACGCGCAGAGAATGTACTGAAGCATGGCCGACATGCGCGCGTTGATCGACGCCGTCTCGTCGTCGTAGGTCTTCGGCCGCTGCAACGACTGGGTGGAGTAGAAGGCCGAGTACTCGGTGTCTTCGCAGTCGCAAAGGGGGATGAACCCCAGGTCGCCCAGCTCCTTTTCGTGGTCCTCGCTGATCATGGTCTCGACGCAGCATTTGACGGCGACGCCGGGGCGATCGGTCGAGAAGCTCTGGGCCGGCAGGCCGGTCACCACGCCGCCGGTCCCCGGCCCCCGGCTCGTGCCGCGAATGTCGGCGAACCACGCGCTGCGCAAGAACGCCCGAATCAGCACGCCCCCGAAGGCGAAGGCCGCGTTGCCCCAGAGGTAGCCCGAGCGGTCGGGGGCGGTCACGTCCTCGTGGAAGACGAACCCGTCTTCCCGCAGCGCGGCGTCGTCATAGGGCAGGCGCATCAGCGTGCGCGGGAGGGTGAGGCCCACGTAGCGCGAGTCCTCTTCGTCGCGCAGCGATCGCCACTTGAGATGGCGGAGCCCCTCGAACTGGGCGCTGAGATCGTGAATTCGTTCGAGCAGGTCGAAGCGCGGGATGCCGAGCAGCTCGGGATGGGCGCCGGCGATGAACGGGGCGAAGGCCGCGGCGGCGACGCCGGCGACCCGGCCCAGGAGGTCGACGTCGGAGGGCGTGTTGCGGAACTGGTAATCGGCGATCAGCACGCCGAAGGGCTCGCCGCCGGCCGTGCCGTACTCTTCCTCGTAGACCTTATGGAAGAAATAGCTTTGATCGAATTCGAGGGCCCCGTGCAGATCGTCCTCCAATTCGCGCTTGGCCAGTTGCAGGACCTTGACCTTGACGTCTTCGCCCTCGGCGGCCGCCGCGACCAGGTGCTCCAATCCCCGCCAGACCGCTTCGAGCTGCTGGAAGCGGGGGTGATGCAGAATCGCGTTAACCTGGCGGCCGAGCCGTTCATCGACTTCGGCCACGTCGTGGCTGATTAGCCCGATCAGGTCGTCCTTCGACCGGGGCAGGGCTCCGCGGCGGCGGCGATAGTATTCGACGGCGGCGTCGAGGCAAGGCTCGCCCCCGAGGGCGTCGCTCGGCGGCAGGGGCGGCCCGGCGGGCTTCGCGCCCAAATCGTCGAGCCGGCTTGCCGCGTCGCCGGGCGGCCGCGTCGGCGCGGTGGGAGCCGGCTGGGGCTCTTGCGCCGTCGGGACGTTTTCGCGCAACTCCATCGGGGCTCCTTGGGGCGTGGCCCAGGGGCGAGACGGGAACGCGCGGCGCCGGGTGGCGCCGCGAACGGGGTGTTTTCCGCGAACGGCTACTCCTTGGCGGGAATCTTCGTTACGGTGCGCAGCGATGCGGTCAACTGCTCGAACTGCAGCCAGGGCCGCAGAAACGCGGTCGCCCGGTAATGCCCCGGGTCGCCCGGCACGTCTTCGACCTCGATCTTGGCCGCGGCCAGGGGAAATCGGGCCTTGTCGTCGGCCGTGCCTTTCGGATTCCCGAGGACGTAGTTCTGAATCCAGGTGTTCAGCCACTTCTCGCAGTCCTTGCGCTCCATGAACGACCCCACCTTGTCGCGGGCCATCACCTTGAGGTAGTGGGCGATGCGGGAGGTGGCCATGATGTAGGGAAGGCGGGCCGAGATCGCGGCGTTCTCGGTGGCCTGGACGCCGTCGGGCCCCTCGTACTTCTTGGGTTTCTGGGCGGTCTGCGCTCCGAAGAAGACCGCGTAGTCGGTTCGCTTGTAGTGGCACAAGGGCAGGAACCCCAGGCTCGAAAGCTCGTTCTCGCGCCGCTCGGTGATGGCCACCTCGGTGGGGCACTGCATCTCTTCGTCGCCGTCGTCGGTGGTGAACACGTACGAGGGCAACCCGAAGACCTTGCCGCCCCCCTCGGCCCCGCGGATGCGGGTGCACCAGCCGGTCCACTTGAAGCAGAACGTCAGCAGCGTCCCGAAAACGTAGGCCGCGTTCATCCAGCAGAACTGGTCGGAGGGCACGTGGACCAGCTCGCCGTTGGGGCCCCGCTCGACTTCCTCGAAGCGGAACTCGTCGACCTTCTTGGTCATCTCGCCGTAGGGCAGGCGGGCCATGACGCGCGGCAGCGTCAAGGTCACGAACCGCGAGTCCTCGTGCTCGCGGAACGAGTTCCACTTGGCGTATTTCTGGGAAAGGAAGATGTCCTCGAGCGACCGCACCTTGGGAAGGTCCTGCCAGCTTTCGAAGCCGAACAGCCCGGGCGCCGCCGACGAGATGAACGGGCAGAACGCCCCGGCTGCGACCCCGGCGATGTTCTGCAGCAGGTCGATGTCCTCGGGGTGGTTGCTGAACTCGTAGTCGCCGATCATCACGCCGTAAGGCTGGCCCCCCGGCATGTCGTACTCGGCGGTGTAGATCTTCTTGAACAGCTCGCTCTGGTCGAACTCGACGGCCTGGCTGAGGTCTTTGAACAACTCGCGCTTGCTGCAATTGAAGACCTGGATGCGGATGTCCCTGCCGGTGGTCGTGTTCATCACGAGGGTTTGGAGGCCGCGCCACGTGCCTTCGAGTTGGCGGAACCTCTCGTGGTGCATGATGGCCGCCAACTGCTTCGAGATGGCCGCGTCGATGGCGGCGATCCCGTTGTTGATCGTGCGGACGACGTTCTTGTCCCACTTGACCACGCCCTGCATGGCCTGCTGGACGAGGTTCTCGATCAGGTCCTGGGCCTGATCGCGCTCGACGGGCGTCGCCTCGACGCACTGGGTGAGCAGATCGGCCTCGGCGGCCTGCGCCTCGGCCGATTGGGCTCGTTGTTCCTGGCTCGATTCGCCGGTACTCATCGGGGGGCCTCCTACTCGGACGGTTCGTTGGGTTGGGGGTCAGTCGAAGCCGAAGCCGAGCCGCCGCCGGCGGCCAGCCGCGATCCCGCCGCCTGGAGCTTCTCGGGATCGCTCAGAAGCTCCTGGAGGCGCTCCTCCAGGTTGTCGGCCAGGTCGACCTTGGTCTTCAGCTCGGTGAGCTTCTGGCGCGTTGCCATCAACTTCTTGAGCGGTTTGACCTGCTCGACGATCTGCGTGGGCTC
>Ga0334883_1004575_pt1 | contig 13172 bp, 4 predicted proteins | sample GraSluR1_MG_6_FD_207230 | JGI IMG/M metagenome (GOLD analysis project Ga0334883, IMG submission 207230) | Sludge microbial communities from methane-producing bioreactor in Wageningen University, Netherlands - Granular Sludge_09_05-R1 | ecosystem: Engineered > Bioreactor > Anaerobic > Unclassified... | reverse complement strand
TGCCCCCTCTCCCTTACGCCCGCAAACAGCGCGGGCGACGGGAGGAGGGGGTGAACGGCGAAAGACTCGGCACCGCCGTTCTGTAGGGCGCGGGCCTGTACCGCGCCGCCGTTGGCCGGTGGGACGGCACCAACGGCAAGCGGCCGCCTCACCCCGCTGCCCCCTCTCCCTCACGCCCGCAAACAGCGCGGGCGACGGGAGGAGGGGGTGAACGACGAACGGCGGCGGCGCACAGGTCGCCGCCCTACAGCGGCCAACGGCGGCGGCGCGTAGCGCCGCACACGCCTTACCTCAGCCAGCCCCTGCGGTACACCTCCCAGTCATCCGGCGTGGTGGTGTAGTCGGCGAACAGGGCGATGCCCTCGCAGTTGCCGGCTTGAGCTCCCATCGCGTCCAGACCCTCCCTCACGCCCTTGATCGCCAGAGAGAGCCTCTCGGCGTGGGGCGAGTGGCACGGGGGACCATCTTTGTACGTGGGCAGTCCGAACAGAACCCGGCAGTCCGGATTGCCCCTCTGCACCGCCGGCAGGATGTGCCGCGGCTGCAGGCGCAGGAAGCCCACATAGGCCCGGGGATAGGCCAGGCCGGTGTCGTAGCACATCACGGCGAGCTGGTCGCAGGTAGCCGCGATCTGCGAGAAGTACCGCTCCGACCAGCCCCATCTGCGGGAAATCGGCGCCGGAGCCCAGACGGGAACGGCCGTGGAGAGCAGCTTGCCCTTCGGAAGCGCCGCCGCGGTCTGTTGCATCAGGCGCAGGAAGCCCGCGTCGCCATCGGGGCAGACCTCGTAGTCCCACTGCACCCCGTCAAAGCCGCAGTCTCGGCAGAGCCACAATGCTTCATCGACCATGGCCCGCCGCACCGCGTCCCCGGTGAGGTCCACCTCCCCCTCACCGCGGCGGTTCCCTGCGTAGACCCAGGCGATCGCGCGCACCTGCGGGGCGTGCCGGCGCAGCAGGCGTAGCAGGTGGCGGGCCTGCCCGGGGTAGTGATAGGCCAGCGTGCCGTCGGCCTTGATGTGGCGCACGTGGAAGTAGGCGTCGCGGATCTGGTCGCGCTGGAGCTGCCGGGCGAGGGCGACGATCTCGGCACCCGTACGTTGCCCGAAGTACCACCAGTACCGGAGCCACAGGCCGTTGTCGCCCGTGTTGGGGCTGTCGCCGCCGATGCGGGCCAGGCCGGGGTACAGGGCGTAGTCGAGGCACAGCAGCATGACGACCGCGCACGCAGCGGCCCACAGTGCCCTTCTGCGGCCCAAGACGCGTGGCTGCGAGGGTGGCCTGGACAGGAAGCGTCACTCCATGTGGGGGGGCAACTTGTGCAGGCGCAGCCACTGCAGAGCTTGCCGGGCCCAGGCCAGCTCGCAGTCGGCATCACAAAGCTCGAGTTGCTCGTGGTGCAGGCAGTACCCGTGACACTGCTCCGTGCCGGTACGGCGCTGCGTGTACCCGGGCCCATCGTACAGCGGGCGCAACTGCCCGACCTCGATACCCAGCGTGGTCCGGCAGTGTGTCACTTTGTCAGTGACGAGGACCAGGCCGCAGTCCGGATCGTCGAAACCCGCCTGATAGCCGTTCACCTCTATCGAGCCATCCAGCACGAGGTCCCGCAGTGTCACCCACACCAGGCCGCACTTGCTGCAGGTCTTCAGAGGAGCGCCGTCGGTGTGTGTCATGGCAGGCCTCGGTGAGCGACGGAGGTGTCGGGTAAGTGCTACTCGCAATCAAAGACGATCCTGGGGCGCTTCGCCTCGTCCGAGGACATCGGCCCTGTCAGGGTCCACGTGGCCGGCGCCTGCTCCCCCTCCGTGGAGAACTTCGCCAGGAACCCGAAGTTGTCCTGCGGCGCGGAGAGCCAGTCCAGGGCCTGCTGAGTGACATCGACCTCCACCCATCCGGTCTTGTCCGCAAACGGTATCGTGGCAAAGGCCTTCTCATCGAACCGGGGAGCATTCCGCCACGTGACGGTGGCATGCCAGGCCTCCCGGACGAGGTGCAGGCCGATGCTGCGCTGCCCCACGGGCCCGCTGCAGCTCGACTTCTCGCAGTACAGGCGCAGCGTTGCCTTGCGTAAGCCGGCCCCCTCGGCGAGGGAAGCCCCGGACAGGTCGAAATGCCACAGCGGACGAACGGGGGCGTTGTCGGCGACAGGCTGGGAGACCATCGCCCCAAACGGCTCCGTCGGGAGGTACTCGATCACCACAGTGGCGCGGCCGTTTCGGGGCGCGAGCACGAGCTCATGGCTGCCTGCTGTGAGCAGGAGGGCGTCGGGGGCAAGCGGAGGGGTAGTGGGCGCGAACCCCTCGCCGGCGTGAGTTCTCGTGGCGGCCCCCGGAATGCCGCCGGGATAGGGCACATAGGCGGGGTCGCCGATGAGTACGATGCCCGCCGCCGTAATGGCGGCGCCGCTCTCTCCGGTCGTGACGCAGAGCGGGGAGAGCGCCCCGGGGCTGCCGCGCCGGAGGTCCAGCTTGCCGACACTCCCTCGCTGCAGGGCCCCGTTCTGTGCCGCCAGAGCCGCTTCACCCATGCAGGCTCCGCTTTCGCTCGCGGCCATCGCGGGCGCTACGTACGCGTAGCTGCTTGTGACGACGCTGCCTACCGAGGCCACGGCTCCCGCGTGGATCAGGCCCAGCACGATACTGGTCCCCGCGGGCAGTTCCTGCCAGTTCGCCTGGCCTCGACCGACCGTGCCCCATCGTACCGACGTGGCGTTGGAGAAGCACGCGCCGTTGTACACCACGGCGTGGTTCAGTTGGGCGCGGGCGAGGTCCTCTCCGTTCAGGCCGCAGGCGACGTCGCCGCTGCCGTGGCCGCAGAATGCCAGGGCGGTGGCTCCGTCCAGCTTGGCGAGTTCCGCGCTCTTCCTGTCCTCCCAGTGCCTGTCATCCTCGTCAAAGCGGATCGTGTCGGTGGCAAAGCCCACGCCGGCATAGCCCCTGGCTTCCGCTTCCATGTCCCGGTAGCAGTGCTCCGCCTTGGCGAAGACGTGGCCGATGCAGACGGCCCTACGCGGTGAGGGTGGCTCTCTTTCGGCCTCGATGGTGCGCTGCACCAGGGCCACGGCGTCCTGAGCGTCCTCGCCGGTGATGAAACCGTAGGAGAACTCCAGCTCGACGTCATGGTCCATCGTGGCGGAGGCCAAAAAGACCGTCGCTGCGAGATTGGGCTCAATGTGGTCCGGCCTGGTGACAAAGGCAACCTGTTCGGCCTCCAGGCTCTGCAGGGCCGCGATGAGGTCCTCAGCGGGCTCGGACGGAACGCGAGTGACGGCCACCTTGCGGTGCTCGGCGAGGAGCTCGGCCGCCGCGTAGTACGGGTCCTCCGGCGCCAGGTCGGTGACCACGGCATACCTGCCGGCCACCGGCCGACGGTCCTGGCGATCGGGGTCCATCGTGGCCAGCAGGGGTAGGCCCGCAATGTCCTGGGGAGCATTGCGCTGGTCCCGCAGGGCCAGTATGGTCGCCTCCAGGCGGCCCCAGTCCAGCCCCGTCGCCTGTGCGACGACTTCCGGGTCGTAGATGCTGGAGAGGAAGGCGCTGTCCATCGTCCACAGCACGTACTGCAGACGCCGCTCTTTGGCTGCGGCGTCGACGGCCGCCAGCACCAGGGGCGAGGGGTTGTCCCCCACACTCCAGGTGATCCTGGCCAGGCAGACCCGCGGGCCGGCGCCGATGGCATCGCAGGCGGAGACCGCGGCCTCGGCTTCCCTGGCAATGTCGGTGTCGTCCCGCACACGGAAGAACGGGTAGGCGGTGTCCACGATGCCCTTGCCGGCCTCCCAGAAGGCGCGGTCGGTTATGCCGACGACCCCGAGCTTGATGTCCGCCTTGCAGGCTCGCCACGCGCTCTTGGCCTCGGCAAGGAACTCCCACACCGGTCCGTAGGGCCCTGCCGGTCCCGCGGCGGCCCGGGTGCAGGCGGGGCAGCGGCAGAGGCTGCGGGGGTTGTAGACGATGGTCTCCTCAAACCCCGGGCATTTGCCCAGTATCTTCGTTCCCCAGGCGCTCCCCCACTCGCGGGCCCGGGCGTCGGAGTAGCAGATCTCGGCTCCAGAGCTCACAGCCGGCTTGCCCGCGGCCGTTACCTGGGTGGCCACGGTGGCTCTGGCAGGGAAGCGCGGGCGGTACATGGCCGCGACGCGCACGTCACGGGAAGACAGAGATGCGATGAGGTCATTCACGGCGTCGAAGTCCGTGGCCCCCCATAGCTCGCTCGCCCACGCCCAATCGATGACCACCAGCTTGAGCCCCGCCCGGGTGACGAAGTCCGTCAACGTGGCGACAGAAAGGCGGTTGCCGATGTCCCAGACCAACACGGACGCGCCCAGCAGCCCCCCGCCCGTGGCCTGGTCTGCAGCCGCGGGCGGCGCGGCCGTGGACGACAACGCGATAGCGAAGACGGCGCAGACAACCGTGACCCGCGGACGACCCAACCTTGCTCCCATCTCCATCCCTCCAAGTCATGCCGCATGGATCAGCAATTGAGACATCAGGGCCATAGGGTCAGGCGCGACGGCGCATGGGTGCGATATGTGCCAGAATCATTATACAGATGGAGTGCCGTCGCTGGCAATTGACGCATTATTGCTCGACATGCGCCGCTGCCGCTTCGTCCCTTTGCTTGTCTCGAACTTGAGTGAACCCACCTTGGGGTCTGTGCGTTGGGTATGCTATAGTCTTTGCGGAAGCACCGTCGTAACCGCCACCCGGTGATGACCCCGTCTCAAGAAGGTGCCGCCCATGTTCCGCCTCGCCACTCCCCGCTGCCTCCTGCTCGCCATCTCGCTGGCTACCCTTGGTTCCCTTTCCGCCTCGGCCCAGCAGCGCATCGCGCCCGGACCGCTGGCGGTCGGCGTTCTCTCCGCCGCCGACGATACCCCCATCCCGGGCGTGACCGTGCATCTGGGAGGCCGCTACGCTATCACCACAGCCGCGGGGATCGCCACCTTCCACGGCGTCCCGGCGGGTACGTACCCCCTGGAGGTCGGTCATCCGGGCTACGAGCGTCTCACCACGGAGGCCACTTTGGCCGCCGGTGCTCGCGAGCCGATCTCTCTCAGGCTCGTTCCGACGCCTCCGGTTGCGGTGACCGGCCGAGTGGTGCTGGCCGGTGATGGCAGACCCATGCCCGGTGCCCGCGTGGAGATCGCGCCTGCGGCCGTCGCCGCCGCCGTGCAGGGGCCGTGCCACTGCATCTGCGCCTGGGACGGCACGTTCACCGTGCCGGAGCTTCCGCCCGGGAGGTACTCGGTCCAGGTTCAGGCTCCCGGCTGTGCGCCCCTGCGCGCGGAGCTGCAGGTGGCCGCCGATATGGAGCCCGTGACCTGGGAGCTGCCCCGGGTCGCCGCAGCCGAGGACCTCAGTATCACCGTCCAGGACGCCCGGACCGGCGGGCCCGTTGCCAACGCGGAGGTGACGGTGGCCGAGGCCTGGCCGCGGGGCATCGTGGCCCGCGGGCTCACCGACGCTCAGGGCCGGATCGCCTTCGCCGCCGTGCCCACCACGGCGCTGAACTGGGAGAGCATGGTGGCCGCCGATTCCGTGGCCGGGCTCTGGGAGCAGGCCGGCCATCTGATGCACCTGGCCCTGGATGGCGGCGCGCTGCGGGGACGCTACGGCGCCTTCCAAAGTCACATGGAAGGCCAGAGCGACGGCAAGTCCGCCACAGGCCGCTGGACCCAGTCGCTGGGCGACTACGCCCCGGCCGGGACCTTCGCCGTGAACCTCGGCGACGACCCCAACCTGCTGCAGGGCTCCTACACGGTGGACGGTGAGGCGGGCACGAAGGGCGGCTGGAACTGGACGCGGCTGGGCAGCTCCGAGAGCCCCGGCTTTGCCGGCGGGCTCACCGTGTACGTGGCCGCCGCAGGGCATCAGGACACCGCCGTGCCGCTGGCCGCGGGTTCCGGCTCCGTGGTGGTGCCGCTGGACGCTCTGGACGAGATCGCCGAGCAGGAGCCCAATGACGAATTGGCCTCGGCGCAGATCATCGCCCCGGGAGCCACGGTGGAGGCCAAGATCAACACCGCCGGCGACCACGACTGCTTCCGCTTCCGCCTGCCCCATCCGGCCCTGGTACGCCTGGAGATCAAGCGCCCGAGTGACCAGTGGATGCGCGCGATCCTCCACCGCCCCAACGGCGACGTGGTGGCCGACTTCAGCGTCACCGGCGGCCCGATGGTCACCGACACCCGGGCGCTGGCGGCCGGGGAATACGTGCTCCTGTGCCGCCAGCATGGGGACAACGCCGCCTCGGCCGAGCCGTACTTCATCCGAGTAACCTGCCGCTGGGCTCCCGACCCGTACGAGCCCAATGATGACCTCGGCACCGTGCGCACCATCCGGCCGGGGCAGGAGCTGCGCGGCTTCATCTTCCCCGCGGGCGACAGGGACCACTTCCGCTTCGAGGTGAAGCGACCCAGTATCGTCCGGTTCACCTCCCCCGCCCACCCGCTATGGCGGAACGTGGCCATCCTCGACAGCGCCGGCGAGCAGGTGGCCGACAGAGGCATCGCGGGCGGAGCCGGCGAGCTGGTCGGCCAATTGTCACCCGGGCACTACGTGCTGCGGGTGCGCCAGTGGAACGACAATGACGTATCCCTCGAGCCCTACGTGGTCCGTATGGAGCTGCAGGAAGACGACGGCATCGACGACACCGAGCAGCCCGCGGGGAGCGTGGCGGTCCTGCGCGACCTTGCCGTGGACGCTCAGGTGGCGGGCACGATCTTCCCCGCCGGCGACCACGACTATTACCGCGTGGCCGTGCCGCAGGCGGGACGGCTACATGCCTCGCTGCTCAAGCCTCCGGAGGTCTGGGCCCACCTGTCCCTGCGCGACGGCGGTGGAGCCGAGCTGGCCGCGGTGGGCGCCACCGGAGGGGCCGGCACGCTGACCTGGGACGCCCCGGGGCCGGCCACCGTCTACCTGCAGGTTCGGGAGTGGAATAACACCGCCGCCTCCACCAACCCCTACACACTCCGCACCTTCTTCGAGCCCTGCGACGAGCTGGAGGCCCTGGGCCGCAATGACACGGAGCACACCGCGTCCCCGCTGGCATTGGGTGAGACCGTCGAGGCCACCATCTACCCCAACGGCGATAACGACTGGTACGCCGTGACCGTGGATTTCCCCGGCGTCCTGCACCTGAGCGGCCGCAATCAGGACGGCATCTGGATCGTCCAGGAGTTGTGGGACAAGCAGGGCAACCAGATCGGCCGGGAGGGCCTGACCTCCAAGGGGGCGGACTACCGGTGGGAGCGGCCGGTGGTGGCCGGCGAGTACCTGATCCGCGTCAGGGACTGGAACGACAACGCCGGCTACGTGGGCCCGTACTCGCTGAAAGCGACCCTCGTTCGCGCCGAGCCGGCGGAGACCGAGCCGATGGCCGCCGACCCCGTGCGCCCGCTGAAGCTCGGTGAGGCCCAGAGCTTCCGCATCGACCAGGCCGGCGACCGCGACCGCTTCGTCTTCGACACCCCCGCGGCGGGCAAGTACAAGCTCCGCATGCACCACCCCGTGGGCATCTGGATGGTCGCCGAGATGTTCGACGACCGCACCGGCGAGCGGGTGCAGGAGTTCCGCTATACCTCAACCGGCCAGTCGGTCAGCGAGTTTGAGACCCAGGGCCCCACGCGCTACCGCCTGGAGGTGCGCGAGTGGAACGACAACGGCTCCTCGCCCTGGAACGGGACGATCGCCGTGGATGACGGCGACCGGGCGATGACCTCCGAGCGCCTGACGGCCCTGGCCGATCCGCTCGACCCGACCCTGGTGATCTTCTCCCGCGAGGAGGAGCCGGACATGCCCCGAGCCGCCGCGGTGGAGATCGATGCCGACGGTAACGGGAACATCGATACCTCGATACCTCTGGGCGGCACCGGGCAGTTCCGCTACCCGGCCGAGGGGCTCTACCGCGCCGTGGCGCACCTGCGGGCCGACAGTGGAATGCTCACCCGGACGGACCTGTGGGTCGAAGCCATCGGGCCGGCGGAGCGCACCGGCGTGCAGCTCATCGTCGACCGGCCCGGTGAGGGCCAGATCGTGGAGGAAGACCTCCCCGTACAGGTGCGCGCCATCAGCTATACCGGCGCGAAGATCGCCAGAGTGAGCGCGAGCATCGACGGCAGCGCTCTCCCCACGGCCTACACCGCCCCCTACACCTTCCAGGTCCCGTGGTCGACGCTGCGGGGCGGCGAGCACGTCCTGACCGTGACCGCCACGGACACCACCGGCGTGGAGGCCACGCTCCACAGACGCTTCTCCGTCTCCGATTACTTCGGGCTCTTGCCCCGCGACGGCGCCACGATGTCGGGCACCGCCGTGCGCGTGAGCTGGTCCGGCGGGAGCTTCGGCCCCGCCGCCGTGCGCTACAGGGCCAAAGACGCCGAGCAGTGGCAGGAGGCGGTGGGGGAGAGTGGCCGCGAGCGCGTGGTCCTGCTTTCCGACCTCGAGGCCTCGGTGCCCTACGAGTTCCAGCCCCTGGGGGGCGCGGAGCCCGGGCCGGTGCGTACCGTGACCCGCGTCAAGGGCCTCGCCTTCGGCAGCAGCCGCTACGGCGCCAACATCAACCGTGACTACGACCAGCGGGTGCCCATCTCCGTGCGCAACCACGGCGAGGAGCCGCTGACGGTGAGCCTCGTCTGTGGCAGGCCCCGGACGGAGGACCTGCTCCTGAGCTTCGTGGGCGAGGGCTCCGAGGACAAGCCGGTGGAGTTGGGGCCCGGCGAGGAGCGGCAGTTCACCCTCATCTTCAGCGCCCAGGACGCCGTGCACCCCCAGTTCACCATCCCCCTGCGGATCGTGTCGGCCGACGGCTACTCCGATGAGGCCGAGATGGCGGTGCATGTGAAGCTCCCCGAGGTCAAGCTGGAATGGGAGGACCTGGGGCCCACCGCCGAGGGCTACGGGCGCCTGCTGCGCCTGAGCAATAGGGGCGACGGCCTCACCGACCTGGCCCTGAGCAGCGACAGCCCGGACATGTCCGTCTCGCCCCGGGTGGAGCACGGCATCTTCCCGGCGGGGGCGAGCATGGAGGTTCGCGCCCTGCCCCGGCTGTATGAAGGCTTCCGCTCGGCCCAGGCGCAGCTTGCGGCCTCCGCGGTGGACAAGACGGTGCCCTTCCCCGTCACCGTCGCGCTCAAGGACGGCGAGCAGGTGCACGGCCTGTGGGTGCGCCCCGGCGGCGAGGACATCGACGAGCAGCAGGCGGAGCTCCTGGAAGCCCGGCTCATGTCCGGAGCGTACCTCAGCCCCGAGTATGTGGACTGGTCGAAGGGCTACAGCCCCCAGGACACCGACGGCGACGGCCGCCCGGACCGCTGGGTCGTGATGGACAATGTGGAGCGCATCCTGTGGATCGGTGAGGACACCAACGGCGATGGCCAAGTGGACTTCGCCCACGCCGACATCGGCTTCGACGGTCAGTACGACTACTCCGGCATCAAGGGCGACACCGGCTGGGAGGAGACCAACCTCGCCTCCGCCTGGCTGGAGATGGGCTTCAAGCTCCCCGGCGCCCTCTCGGGCTACCAGCCCCACGATGTGGACGTGGTCCTCAACGACCGCCTGGTGGGGAGCCTCACCGACACCCTGCCTCAGGGCAACTTCCGCTTCCGCATCCCCCCTTCGGCCTTCGCCTTCAACACCCAGGGCAGCCCTGAGGGCAACCAACTGGGTATCGCCTCCCGCCACGTGCGGGGCGGGCACTACGTGGTGACCAGCGACTTCCGCATGAAGCTGGGGCTCACCGGCACCCGGGCCTGGGTGGTGGCGACCTCGGAGCAGGAGGCCCGCGAGAAGCTGCAGAGCACTCCCGGCCTCTCGGTGGGTGCTCCCGATCTGAGCGTGAACTCCGACGAATTGCGGCTCAGCGGCGCCGCGCAGCCCACCGCCGGCGACGAGGTCCTCGTCACGGCTCCATTGCGCAATCTCGGCGCCGTGGCGGCCAAGGAGGTCGCCGTCGCGGTGTTCCGGCAGGATGTCGCGGGCGGTCGAGTGGAGCTGGGGCGGCAGTACGTGGAGACCGTGCCGGTGGGCGCCAAGACGGTGGTCGCCGTGCCGATCCAGGTCCCCGCAGGCAACTACAGCCTGACGGTGGTCGTCGATCCCGACCGCGAGCTTGCCGATCTGGACCGTGACAACGATACCGGCGCCGTCGTGGTCAGCGTGGCCGGAGATCCGAACGTGCCCACGGTGCAACTGCTGGAGCCCGCCGACGGCGCGAGCCTCGCCGACAGCGTCACCACCGTCAAGGTCCGGGCCACCGACGATGTTGCCGTCGCCCGCGCGGAGCTGCGGGTCGGCGGCGGCCTGTGGGCTCCCATGGCTCACGAGGGCGAAGGGGTGTTCTCAACCACCGCGCTGCTGCAGCCCGGACAGCACCGGCTCACCGTGCGGGCGGTGGATGATGCCGGCAACGCCGCGGAGGCCGGGGCCCAGGTGACGGTCACCGCCGCCCTGCCCGAGGTGAGCATCACCGCTCCGGCGGCCGGCGCCTCCATCGACGCCCGTGAGGCAACGGTCGAGGCCACCTGTGGCCCCCGGGTCATCCTGGCCGCCGCCCGCGTCAACGGCGGGCCGTGGCAACGCATGGAGCTGCAGGGCGGCACCGCCCGGGCCCAAGTCAGGCTCAGCTTCGGGCCCTGTCTGATCGAGGTCATGGGGGCCGACGAGCGGGCCGTGCAGCGCGTCGTCGGCACCGATGTAACCTGCACGAAGCAGCGGGAAGAGACGGAAGAGCCCGACTTGGCCGCCCCGGTCGGTGACGGCAAGATCGAGGTGGCCGGCATCGGCCCCGTGGAGCTGTTCTCCCCCGGTGGCCCGGCGGCCGTGCCCACACAGGGCGCCGCCATCGCCGGAGCGCCCGCCGCACCCGGCGAGCAGCCGGGCGACGAGGCTCGCGAGGACACCGGCCCTCTGCCCGGCCTCGATGGAGAGCTCATGGCCGCCCTCGACGAGGAAGAGGCCGAGGAACCCGCCGATGAGGAGATGGACGGCGAGGAGTGGCTGACCGGCGATGTGGCCGAGAACGATCCGGGCAATGACGAGGAAGCCGCGGCCCAGGAGGCCACAGACTCCGAACCCACCGGCGATGTGGGCGACTTCCCCGGCGATGTGGGCGACTTCGAGCACCCGGACGGCGACACTCCCACCGGCGACGAGCCTCAGGAGGACCCCGAGGGCGCCATGACTCCCCCCGCCGTCGCCCCCACGCCCCCCACCGGCGCCGGCACCGTGGCCGTCCAGCAGCGCCAGACCGACTGGTACTGCACCAATAGGCCCAATATCAGTGTGAAGTTCCAGCTTCCCGACTGGCTCAAGCGACTGAACCTGCCCAAACCCGGAACCGCCGAGTACGACGCCATGGTGGCCAAACTCCTGCAGCGCATGAAGGAGCAGGGCATGGACACCGCGCCCTTCGAGAGGTTCCAGGAGGCCCTGCGGCGCAAGGCCAAAGGCCTCCAGGCCCCCGACGAGCTCCCCGGCTTCCTGGAGTCCCTGGGCCTGGCCTCCGCCAAGCCCCAGAACCCCGCCGAGCTGCAGGCCTGGCGAGAGAAGATGCTGGCCGGGGTGGACGCCTGGTGGCTCCGGCTCCTGGCCTCGGGTGACCCCGGGCTCGTGGCCGCGGGTCTGAAGGCGCGCGGCGAGGCCATGGGGCAGTTCGACAAGGCCCTGCAGGACTCGGCCGATGCGGTACTGACCGAGATCCAGGGCAATCAGAAGCTCGTGGAGGACTGTCTCAACTCGGTGCCCCACACCAACTTCGCCATGTTCATCGCCACCTGGAACGAGACCGAGAGCCTCTCGGGCGAGCAGATCACCAGGGTCGGCCGCTTCATCAACGGTGCCTTCGCCCTGACCTGGGGCGTAGGCAAGCTGTTCCAGAACCCCGCCGTGCGCCGGGGATTGGCGGCCGTGGGCAATAAGGCCGCCTGGATGGGGGAGGCGGGTGTGGCCCGGTTGGCGCAGAAGCTCAACCTGCCGCCGGGGAAGCTGAAGTCCGCCCTGGGGTATGTGCAGCAGGGGCTGGAAAAGACCAGGGCCAGGCTCAACGGAGGCCTGCAGGGCAAGCTCTCCACCGCGGGCAAGAACTTCGCCAACTCGCCGGCCGGCAAGGCCGCCGCTCAGCAGCTCAGACGCGACGCCCAGCAGGCAGAACGCCTCCTGACCCGCATCGCCCAGGCCCAGGCCGGAGGAGACAAGAAGCTCTACCGCCAGTTGGTCCTGGAGCTGCAGACCAACAAGACCGCCCAGGCCCTGCTCAACGGCCCCAAGTACTCGCCCAACTTCCGCGCGGCCCTGGACAAGACCCACCGTGCCTACGGCAGACTCACCGACCGCGGGGTGCGCCAGCAGGTCCTGGCCGCCGCTCAGCGCGGCGAGGGAGAAGCCGGCAAAGCCCTCCAGGCGATCCTGCGCAAGAACCCCGCCCTCAAGGCGGGCGATGTCACCATGCGCGCCCGCACCGTCACCGGCCTCAAAGCCGGCGCCTACGGCCGCGACAGGGACGTCGTCTACCAGTGGGTCACCAGGGACGGCAAGGTCCTGGGAGACGTGCACCACAAGGTCACCGGACCCGTCTACAACAATGAGCTCAAGCGCATTACCGGCAAGACCGCCGAGCAGCTCGACCACGTGGTCACCAGCCGCTGGCACCCGGAGGCCTATAACGCCGGCCGCTTCAAGGACCCCCGCAATGGCCAGAAGGTCCTGGAAGAGATCATCCAGGGCAAGCGCGCCGGCCACCTGGCCCGCCCCGAGGACATCCGCGACGCCGTCATCCACAAGGGCCGCAAGGCCTTCGACGAAGCCGCCAAGCTCACCGGGGCCGAGGCCAACCGCGCCACCTCCGACGGGATGCGTCAGGCGCTCAAGGACTACGAGCGCCACGTGGCCGGGTACCTCAAGAACCGGGGCCTGAACCCCAACACCGCGCTCCCGCCACGGCTCAAGCAGGGCCTCGACGTGTTCCAGAAGGTCCAGCAGGGCCTCCAGGACGGCTCCTGCACCGTGGAGCAGGCCAAAGCGATGCTGAACGCCCTGGGCAAGGCAAGCAAGTCCGGAGCACCGGTGACTCCGCAGACGATCGTCAACGACCTCGGCCACTACATCGAGTTCATCAACAAGTGGGGGCTGAAGGCGGGGTAGACGGCGGTGGGAACGGCGGGGGTGA
>Ga0334883_1004573_pt1 | contig 13174 bp, 13 predicted proteins | sample GraSluR1_MG_6_FD_207230 | JGI IMG/M metagenome (GOLD analysis project Ga0334883, IMG submission 207230) | Sludge microbial communities from methane-producing bioreactor in Wageningen University, Netherlands - Granular Sludge_09_05-R1 | ecosystem: Engineered > Bioreactor > Anaerobic >... | reverse complement strand
TCACCCGATGACGCTCACCTCTCCCCGCAACGACACCCGCTGCACCACCACCTCCAACGCCTTGCCCGAGCGCGCCACCGCCTCGCGCACCAGACGCTGTAGACCGCCACAGCAGGGCACCTCCATGATGGCCACCTCCACGGCCTCCACCTCGTTGAAACGCAGAATCGCCGCCAGCTTCTCCACATAGGCCGAGGTGTCGTCCAACTTCGGACACGCAATGACCACCGTCCGCTCAGCCAGCAAGGTCGAGTGGAAGGTCGGACACGCGAAGGCCACACAGTCCGCCGCCACCAACAAACGGGCCCCCGCGTAGTAGGGCGCCTGCACGGGCACCAAATGCAACTGCAGCGGCCAGTTGCGCACCCCCTGCGCCACGGCGCCCGCCACCACTGGCGCGACACCCTTCACCTCTTGGCTCGGACAACAGGGCGCCGGACCGCCGAAACGCGCCGCCGCTGGCACCGTCGCAAAGCTCTGCACCCGCGACCCCGGACAGCCGCCATGCACCGCCGCCGGAGCTGGCCCCAGAGACTGCGCCCGAGACCCCGGACACCCCCCGGACACCGCCGCCTGCGACCCCAGACGCGCCGCCACCGCCGCAGCGTCAAAGGGCGCCGCCTCGCGCTCGACCATCGTGATGGCCCCCTGTGGACACTCCCCAAGACAGTCCCCCAAGCCATCGCAATACACGTCGCTCACCAGACGCGCCTTGCCATCCACCATGGCAATGGCCCCCTCATGACACGCGCTCACACACAGCCCACAGCCATCGCACTTCTCGGCGTCAATCTCGATAATCTTGCGCTTCAGCATCTCTCGCCCTCCCATTCCCAACCTTTAGCTGCGAATCATCACCAACAACATCTTCAACGGCGCCACCGCCTCCAAAGCATGCGGCACGTCCGCCGGCATGATCACCACCTCACCGGACCGCACCTGGTGATCCTCACCCCCGATGCGCACCCGCGCTTCGCCATCCAGCACCTGCAGCCAAGCGTCAAAGGGCGCCGTGTGCTCACTCAGCCCCTGACCCACGCCAAAAGTAAAGAGGGTGATGTTCCCCGTCGGCCGCTTCAACAGCGTGCGACTCACCACCGCACCGCTCACCACCTCCAACGCGTCGGCCAGATTCACCACCTTGCCTAGCTCCAAACCTTCAACTTTCTTCATCTCTTCGTGCATCATTCGCTCCTTGGTCATGGCACATCAGCGAGCCCACCGCCCTCACTGCACGAAGCTTGCCAATGGCCTGCTTGTTCTTCAACCGACTATTATCTTTATGGATCCACGCGCATCGCCCCAGCGCACCGCCTTGACCCCTGGCCTAGCAACCTTATATCGTTGCCAACCCAACGCCCGGCGGGTGCCGCAACCTTATTTGGGTGACGCAACCTCCGGCACCACCCCCCAACGCCACCCCATGACCACCATCATCCCCGCCTGCCCCGGACTGCGCGACCGCGAGAGCTTCATCGAAGAGGCCCTCCACACCCTGCTCACCTCACTCGACCTCGAACAAGTCCTGCGCCAGAGCGCCCACCTCTTGCGCAAGCACTTTGGCCAAACCCGCATCGCCATCTACCAGTGGCACCCCGAAAACGCCGACATCGCCACCCTCCTCTGGCTCTCGGATGCGCACCACAACGAAGAGAAGCCCCCCCGCAGTGACTTCCCGCTGACGGGCACCTTGGTCGGCCAAGTCCTGCAACAGCGCAGCCCCCTCACCCTCGACCCCATCGAGGACCAAGGCCTCTACCGCGAAGAGTCCCTGCGCCACCTCGGCTACACCTCCCTCGCCGTCTTCCCCCTCCAAGTCGGCACGCGCCTCCTCGGCGCCCTCTCCATCGCCCACGGACCCGACGAGGGCCTCCTCTGCCGCTGCTTCCACCCCGCGCAACGCCTCTCCTTGCTCGTGGCCATCGCCCTGCACAACAGCCTGATGGTCGAAGAGATCCGAAGCCTCAACCAACGCCTGGGCCGCGAGAACAGCCGCCTCAAAGAAGAGGTCCAGTCCACCCGGCCCCAGTGGCTCGACACCTCCCTCAGCCCACCCATGCAAGACGCCCTGCGCCAAGCGCGCCTCGTCGCCCCCTCCGACACCAGCGTCTTGTTGCGCGGCGAAACGGGCACCGGGAAGGAGGGCATGGCCCGCCTCATCCATCAGCTCGGCCCGCGCGCCCACCAACCCTTCGTCGCCGTCAACCTCGGCGCCATCCCGGAGGCCCTGGTCGAATCGGAGCTCTTTGGTCACGAGAAGGGTGCTTTCACTGGCGCCGTACAGCGCCGCCTCGGCCGCTTCGAAGAGGCACACCTCGGAACCCTCTTCCTCGACGAGGTCGGCGACGCCCCCCTGCCACTCCAGATCAAGCTCTTGCGCGCCCTGCAAGAGCGGCACATCCAGCGGGTGGGCGGCAAGGAGACCCTCCAAGTGGATGTCCGCGTCATCGCCGCCACCAACCGCGACCTCGAAGCCATGGTCGCCGCCGGTGAGTTCCGGGCCGATCTCTATTACCGTCTCAACATCTTCCCCATCACCCTGCCCCCCCTGCGGGAGCGCCGCGGCGACCTCCCCACCCTGGCCCGCCATCTCCTCCACCAACACGCTCGCAGGATGAACCGCCGCCCACCCCATATCGATGCCGCGGCCCAGGCTCAGCTCCAGGCGCATCACTGGCCCGGCAACATCCGCGAGCTGGAGAACCTCCTCGAGCGCGCCCTCATCCTCAGCGTCGGCGACACCCTCGACCTCCGCGCCGCCCTCGGCGGCGTCATCGCCCCCGCTCCCACGCCAGGACCCGCGGCCCCAACCAGCCCTGACTTCGACACCCAAGTCGCGGCCATCCTCCGCCACAGCCTGGCCCAATGTGGCGGCAAGATCTACGGGCCCGACGGCGCCGCGGCGCAATTGGGCCTGCCCCCGACCACCTTGCAGGCCAAGCTGCGCCGCTATGGCCTCCGCCCCGCCAAGGCACCCGATAGAAGCGCCCCAGGCTGATTGCCCGCCGCCCAGCCTCCTCCACCTCACCCGGCGGCGGCGCTAGTCGCGGCGGCGGCGCTGGCGCCCATCTGTCACCGGCAGGGTCAGGCCCAAAGCCTTGACGCGCCTGAACAAGGTGCTCTTGTGAATCCCCAGAGACTTGGCCGCGGCGCTCCGGTTGTTGCCATGGCGCGCCAACGCCGCCTGGATCTGCGCCGCTTCCAGCTCCTCCCGCCCCCGGCGGAGGGGCGTGGGCGGCCGTTGCGCCAGCAACTCGGGCGGCAGATCCTGGGCATCGATCGGGCGCTCACCACAGAGGATGAAAGCGCGCTCCATGACATTGGCGAGCTCGCGCACGTTGCCAGGCCAATGGTAGGCCATGAGGATCTCTAGGGCCTGGGCTTGCAGGCCCGGCACCTTGCGCCCCTGCCGGCGATTGAGCTCGCCGATGATTTCGTGGGCCAAAAGCGGCACATCCTCGATCCGGCGCGCCAGCGGGGGGAGGGCGATGCGGACGACGTTGATGCGATAGAAGAGGTCCTCCCGAAAACGCCCCTCGCGCACCATGGCTGCCAGATCCCGGTTGGTCGCCGCCACGATGCGAGCGTCACTGCTCTCACTGCGCGTGGCACCCAAAGGCTCATAGACGCGCTCCTGGAGCACCCGCAGCAGCTTGGCTTGGACATAAGGCGAGATCTCGGCGATCTCGTCGAGAAAGAGCGTGCCGCCGCGAGCCATGGCGAAGCGCCCGATCTTGTCGCGGCTGGCGCCGGTGAAGGCACCCGCCTTATAGCCAAAGAGTTCGGATTCCAGGAGGTTGTCAGGCAAAGCGGCGCAGTTGACCGCGACGAAAGGCCCACGCGACCACGGGCTGAGGGCGTGCAAGGTGCGAGCGATGACCTCCTTACCCGTCCCGGTCTCGCCCTCGATGAGCACCGTGCTCGGGCTGGCAGCCACAGCCGTCAACATGGCAAAGATCTTCTGCATCTCAGGGCTGTGGCTGCGCAGCTCCCCGACCGAGGCGACAGCGCTCACTTCTTGGCGCAGGGCCTCGATCTCGCTCAGGTCGCGGAAGGTCTCGGCGCCACCCAGGATCCGGCCTGCCGCGTCCCGCATGATGGCCGTCGACACGCTGATGGGGACACGACGCCCCTCGGGATCGATGATGGTGCAGGCCTTGCCGATGATGGCTTTGCCCCCCTCCAAGGTCTGGCGGAGGGCACAACCCGGCCCACAGAGGCTGGAACGAAAGACCTCGGAACAGGGACGTCCCAAGGCCTCCTCCCGCGGCACGCCGGTGATCTCCTCGGCCGCACGGTTGAATGAGGTCACCTCCCAGCGAAGATTCACCGTGAAGACCCCGTCGGAGATGCTCTCGAGGATGGCCTCGGTGGAGGTGCTCAGCTCGGCTACCACCGCCTCGTCCACCTCGGCGCCATGATTCTTGTCCTCTGCCATCAGCCTCTCTCGCCGCCATCCGCCCCACGCCAACGCGTTGGCCCAGCACCTCACCGACGCCAGCTCTTCACCATCAGGGCTGCCACGGCTACCTGCCAGGCCTCGAGTAGGCGTGTCAAGGCTTCTTGGGCGCTGCGCCCAAAGCTCATGACCCCATCTTGATGCCCAGCCATGGCCAACCAGCCGCGCTCGCTCAGGGTGCTCTGCCGCCATTGCCTGCCGATCTCTTGGGCCAAGGTCTGGCTACCATAGGCCCCTTCCGCCCACACCACACCGCGCCCAAGCAGGGCGTCAGCCGCTGCCCGCCACAGCTCGGGGCTGTGGGCGTGGATGACCCAACGCACGTGGATCCCCACATCGTAAAAGGCCGCGTGACTCAGGGCCTCGCTCGATGGCGCCACCGCTCCACGGCTGCAAATGCGGCCAGCGCCCAGGTCGTAGGCCTCGACCTCGGCCAAGAGCGCCAAGGATGGCTCGGCGAGGTGCGCCGTTTGGCTCCCCGTGACCAAGAACGAGCGCGCCCGGCGTGGGGCGCCGTAGGGAGGCAGGCGGCAGGACACATTGCCGTAGCCGAGCCCTTCATAACGGGCTGGATCGCTTCCGAGGAAGCCCAAACGCAACAGAGCCGCTCTCGAGGCGAGCAGGGCCGGGCTGGCGGCCGTCGCCTGCGGACTGAGAGGGTCCGAGCGGTGCGCCGCCGCGTACTTCACCACCCCTTCTCGTTCACCGGCGCTCACGTCGCCGGCCCATTCAACACCGCGTCGAGCGCGGCAAAAGCATCGATGACTTCGGCGGACTCGGCGCAGCGCATCGCCACCCCGATGATCACCTCCATCGCCGGCTCGAGCTGGCGCTCCAGCGCGCGCAGGCTCTCATCGTCCAAGCCGTCGGCTCGGGCCCGGGTCAACTCGGCGAGCTCGCGCAGCTCTGCCGCGTGCGTCTCCGTCCAGGTGCGCAAGGTCTGCGCCGCCTGCGGGCACTTGTCGGGAGCTTTGTCGAGCCCACCTGCGAGCCCGACCAACAGCTCCACCACCCGCGCCTCAGCGCTCACCGGCGCCGCGTCGCCACCTGCATCGGCCCACGCCAAATGCGGACGCAGGCTCCAAGTGAACGCCATCACCACCCAGGCCAAGAGGACGACGAACGCAGCGCTACCAACCTTAGTTCCCATGCTCAGACCTCCCTGAAAGGTGCCCGTACCAGGGTCGCATTCGCCGAGTCTGGGGTCAACAATCGTGCCTAGGCCCGCGCGCTGCTGCTGCAAGAAACGCAAAAAGGCGGGAAACCCGCCTTTTTGCCGTCGCCTCGCCCACGTGGGGCAGCGAACTTAGTTGCTGAGGGCCGCGAAAGAGGTCTGGAAGGCCTCGAGGGCGGTCTTGCAACCTTCTTCCATCACCGCCGCTGCCGGACCAACGGCTGCGCTCTTCATCTCCGCCGCAGCTTGGGCCGTGGCATCGCAGAGGGCCTTGGTCATGTCAGTGGGGTTCTCACAGTTCTTCTCGACTTCGGCGAAGTAAGTGTCACAGGCACCACCGGCGGCGGCGGCAACGGCTTCGCCTTCAGCAGCGGCTTCGCCTTCAGCAGCGGCTTCGCCTTCAACAGCGGCTTCGCCTTCAGCGACGGCTTCGCCTTCAGCAGCGGCTTCGCCTTCAGCAGCGGCTTCGCCTTCAACAGCGGCTTCGCCTTCAGCAGCGGCTTCGCCTTCGACCGGCTTGGCCTCTTCCTTCTTGGCTTCGCCCTTCTTCTCCTCTTTCTTGGTCTCGGCTTTCTGCTCACAGCCGCTCACCGCAACCAAAGAAGCACCAGCGAAAAAGGTCAACATCAACGCGATCATCAAGGACTTGAACATGACTTCTCTCCTTCTTGCCACCGCAACGACAAGACCCACCGTTGAGTATGCCGCTACGGGTTGGGGCCAAGGCCCCGTGTTTAAGGAAAGGCCGAGCTCATGCGCATAACGCCTCGAGCCTTTCACGAGCCCGGTATTCTAAGCCAATACCAATGAAATTGCAATCCTCTTCGCCATGCAGACCATGCGCCTGTAATTACATGACTTTTGCCCACAACCCTCCCCCCGCCTGACCTCGCCCGGGCGCGCTCCAGCGCCAGTGACGGGAGTGGATTCACCCGCTGCTGGCCTGACAAGCCCTGCGCTCTGTGTTACCACGAAAAGGGGGGATCGCCTTGCCGACCCACACCTGACGACCTGCGCCGCGCCGCCTCATCGCTGCGCTCCCAGGCACGCAGAAAGGAACTGAGATGAAACGTCGCCATGCACCTCGTCACTCGCCGCTGCACCCGCCCGGGGCCGCCTGCCCCGGTGTCAGCCGCCGCGCCTTTCTCTCCCTCGGCTCTGCGAGCCTCGCCTCGCTGGCCGTAGCGCCGTGGCTCAGTGCCTGCGCAACCAACCCACCCCACCTCATCGCGCCAACCGCTGAGCCCATGCCCATGCCCAACTACTTCGAAGTCAACTTCGGTGTGACCCCGGCCATGATCGAACAAAGCCTCGCCGAAGCCATGCGCAACGGAGGAGATTGGGCCGACCTCTTCTTCCAACACACCGTCGAGTCACACATTGCCCTGGAAGACGACGTGGTCAACCGGGCCTACTCCAATGTCGAGCTCGGCGTCGGTATTCGCACGGTCACGGGCGATCAGACGGGCTTCGCCTACACCGAAGCCTTGACGGCGGAAGCCATGCGTTCGGCAGCCCGCACCGCGGCGGCCATCGCCCAGGGCGGCAGCGCACCTGCCTTCGCCCTGAAGCCCTTCCAACCCCCGACCCGCTATGACACCGAGATTGACTGGTCCTTGGCGCCCGTCGAGCAGCTCGTCGCCCTGTTGGATCAGCTCAACCAAGACGTGCGCGCCGCCGACCCTTGGGTCGAGAAGGTCAGCCTCTCAATCGGCACCCAGCAGCAGCGCATCCTCATTGCCAGCACCGATGGCCCCTTGGTTTTCGACAACCAGCCCATGGCCCGGCTGGTCTTGAGCATCGTCATGAACCACGACGGTGAGCGCCAATCGAACACCGTGAACATCGCCGCGCGCCGAGGCCTGGACTTCTTCGACCAGAGCCGCCTCGCCCGGCTGGTCCAAGAGGGCATCGAGCGCACCCGCATCCTCTTCGAGGCGCAGAAACCTTCTGCCGGCGAGATGCCCGTCATTTTGGCGGCCGGCTCATCGGGCATCCTCCTCCACGAGGCCATCGGCCACGGCATGGAGGCCGATTTCAATCGCAAGGGCATCTCCATCTTCGCCAACCGCATCGGCACCAGCATCGCCAGCCCCGAGGTGACCATCGTCGACAGCGGCCTCCACCCCGACCTGCGTGGCAGTATCAACGTCGACGATGAGGGCACCTTGTCCCAAGAGACCCGGCTGGTTGAGAATGGCGTCCTGCGCTCCTACCTCCACGACAAGATCAGCGCCCGGCATTTCGGTGTCGCCCCAACTGGCAATGGCCGCCGCGAGTCTTTCCGCCATCCACCGCTGCCGCGCATGCGCAACACCTATATGCTGCCAGGCGAGCATGCGCCCGAGGAGTTGATCGCATCGGTCAAGAAGGGGATCTATTGCATCTCCTTCACCAACGGCCAAGTGCAGATCGGCGCCGGAGACTACGCCTTCTACGTCAAGAATGGTTATCTCATCGAAGATGGCAAAATCACGGCCCCCATCAAAGACGTCAACATCATCGGCAACGGGCCGGAGTCGCTGGCGCGCATCACCATGGTCGCCAACGATTTCGAGCTCGATGACGGCGGCTGGACCTGCGGCAAAGGTGGCCAGCGGGTGCCCGTCTCTCTTGGTCTGCCGAGCGTCTTGGTCTCGGGAATCAACGTTGGAGGTATCTCATGAGCCAAGTTCACGCTTTGCAAGACATCGCCAGCCGCGCCCTCGAGAGTGCCTTGGCCGCTGGCGCGGAGCAGGTCGCCGTCAGGGTCGCCCAAGGCCGATCGATCGAAGTCAAAAAGCGCCAAGGTGAAATCGAGCGCATTTTGGACGCCGCGTCCTCGGGCCTCACCCTCCAGCTCTTCGTGGATGGCAAGTACGCCACCCACTCTACCTCGGATCTCCGTCCCGAAGCCCTTGACGCCTTCGTCCCCAAAGCCATGACCCTCACCAGCTATCTGGGACGAGACCCCTTTCGCGGGCTGGCCGATCCAGAGCTCTACGCAGGGCGCGCCGAGCTTGACCTCGAGCTCTATGATCCGGCGATGGCGGAGATCACCCCAGCGCAAAGACTGGATCTCCTCCAGCGCACCGAAGCGGCAGCCCAGGCCGTTGGCGGGCCCATCATCTCGGTCGAAACCACCCTCCGCGACGGCGCCTCGGAGGAAGTGCGACTTCACTCCAACGGCTTCTTCGGCACGGCCACCCGCACCTCCGTCTCTCTCTCGGCTTCGGTCTCGGTGCAAGATCCCAATGAACGGCGACCCTCTGACGCGGCCTGGGCCGCCACCCGCTACTTCGCCGACCTGCCCGACCCGGCCACCATCGGCGCCGAGGCATCCCAGCGCGCCCTCAGCCGCATCGGGCAGACCAAGCTCCCCTCAGCCACCTTGCCAGTGGTCTTCGAGAACCGCGTCGCGCCGCAGATGATCAGCTATCTCCTAGGGGCCTTGTCTGGGGCCGCCATTCAGCAACAGCGCTCTTTCTTGCTCGGCAAGCTCGACCAGTCCTTTGCTTCGCCCCTGCTCCACCTCACCGATGACCCCCACATCCCACGCGGACTTGGCTCCCGCTTCTATGACGGCGACGGCATCGCCTCCCACCCGCGCACCCTGGTCGAAGCCGGCACCCTGCGCGCCTACCTCATCGACGTCTATTACGGCCGCAAGCTCGAGATGCCGCCCACCTCCGGCTCGACCTCCAACTTGAGCCTCAGCTTGGGCACGCGCCCGGCGGCAGAGATGGTCGCCGATATTGAGCGCGGCATCTACGTCACCTCTTTGCTCGGCGGCAACGTCGACTACACGCGCGGCGACTTCTCCCACGGCGTGTCGGGTTTCGCCATTGAGAACGGGAAGCTCACCGTCCCCATCGGGGAAATGAACATCAGCGGCAACCACCTCAGCCTCTGGCAAGGCTTGGTCGAGGTGGGCAACGACCCCTTCCCCTACTCGTCCTATCTCATCCCCACCATGCGCTTTGACGGCGTCTCCGTTAGCGGGCTATAGCCGCATTGGATCAGCCATTTTTCAGGAGGTTCACATGATGCGTATCGTCCTTTCGCTCGCCATCGCCTTGATGATCACTTGTCTGGCCACTGCCTGTGACACCAAATCCAAGGAAGAAGCCACCGCAAAGCCTAAAGAAAAGGCGCCAGCCGAGCAGGGCGCGGAGAAGCCCAAGGGTGATGCGCCCGAGGAAGAGCTCCTGGCGGCCATGAAGACCGTGGCAGACCTCCTGGACCAACACAAAGGTGATCCCGACGCCTCCATTGGCGCCGTCAAAGCCTATATCGACGCCAACCAGGAACACTTGCGTCATGTGGTCGAGAAGTTGCGCGCCAAAGTCGACGCCATGAGCCCAGAGGACCAAGACGTCTTCTGGAAAGAGAACACCTCCCGCGCCGAGTATCAACTCTGGGACGGGGCCATGCGCCGCTTCGAAGACACCCATCCCGATCACTACGACCAACTCGAAGCGGCCACGGACACCATCCAGAGCGCTGGCGCTGACAACCTCATCGAGGCCCCGACCGCGCCGGATAAGGAGCCCACAGAGGAACCGACTGACGAAGAAAGTGCGCCGAGCGAGTAATATCAAGGGATAGCTTGCGTGCTCAGCCGCTGTTGCCGCGCAAAACAACCTCATCCACGCCTGCGCCAGCGCGGCTCAACAGCACCACCACGGCCATATCGGCCACCCGCTCGGGCGCCAGCATCCCCGCCCGGCTGATCTCTGGGTTGGCTTGTTCCCAAAAGGGCGTGTCCACGCCCGCTCCGGCCGGCGCCAGGCAGGTCACCCGCACGCCGTGACGGGCCACCTCCAGCCGCAAGGCCTCACTGAAGCCCTGTACACCGTATTTGGCCGCGCAATAGGCAACGGCCCCCGCGCTGGCCCGCTTGGACAAGCCGCTGGTGATGTTGATGATGTGGCCCCGGCTCGCGCACAGCGCCGGCAGCGCCGCATGGCAGAGGCGCATGGTGGTCATGAGGTGGGAAGTGACCACCTCGTCGACTTCGGCCGCGCTCATCTCCAAAAAAGTCGCGAAGCGACCTACCCCGGCCGCGTTCACCACCACATCCAAGCCCCCCAACCCCTCGGCTTGTGCCACGATCCGTTCACAAGTGGAGACCTCGCGCAGGTCCCCCGGCGCCACGTGGACGACAGCGGGCAACAAGCCGCGTCCGCACAACAGCTCCCGTTGTCGCACCAAGCTCGACGCGTCACGGCCCGCCAAGATGAGCTGCGCACCCAGCCGGCCCAAGGCCCAAGCGATGGCACCACCTATTCCTCCAGCGCCACCGGCGATCACCGCGACGCGTCCCGCAAAGGGTTCCCGATCCACCTCTTACCCCCTCTCTGGGCCACCTGGGTCTAGCCCGCGTAGGTGCCACGACCGACAAAACCGACCCGGCTGCGCACCCGGTCGATCACCTCGCGCGCCGTCACCCGCGCCCGCGCCGCGCCGTCGCGTAGGACCTCCTCCAAAGTCTGAGGATCAGCCAGGAGGGCCATGTAGCGCTCCCGGGCGGGTGCCGCGTAGGCCTCCATCACCTCGGCCAGGGCCATCTTGGCATGGCCGTAGCCGTAGTTGCCCGCGCGGTAGCGTGCCGCCATCTCCGCGACCTCCTCGGGGCTAGCAAAGAGGCGGTACAGCGCAAAGACATTGCACGTCTCGGGATCTTTGGGGTCTTCCAGGGGCGTCGAGTCGGTCACCATGCGCATCACCTGTTGGCGCAGGGCCTTCTTCGATTGCATCAAGGTCACCGTATTGCCATAGGACTTGGACATTTTGCGCCCATCCAGACCGGGAACGGTGTGAACCTCCTGGCGCACCATGGCCTCGGGCAAGCGGAAGGTATCGCCAAAAGTGAAGTTGAAGCGCTCGGCCATGTCGCGGGTCATCTCGATGTGTTGCACCTGGTCCCGCCCCACGGGCACCACATCAGCGTCGTGAATCAAGATGTCTGCCGCCATCAACACGGGGTAGGCGAAGAGACCATGGACCTCGGCGCCTTCGTTACCCCGATCTTTGGCGGCTTTCCAGGCGTGGGCCCGCTCGAGCAGGCCCATGTTGACCACACAGCTCAGAATCCACGCCAGCTCACACACTTCGGGGAGATCCGACTGCCGATAAAAGACACTGCGCGTCGGATCCAAGCCAAAAGCCATGAAATAGGCGGCGATCTCGTGGGTCCACTGGCGCATGGCCGCCGCATCGTGGACCGAGGTCAGGGCGTGATAATCGGCGATGAAGTACAGGCACGCGTGGCTTTCTTGAAGGGCAATGGCGGGCATCACCATGCCCAAATGGTTGCCCACGTGCGGACTGGCTGTCGGCTTGATACCACTCAGAGCTCTTCGCATCCCACTCTCCTTCGATCCGCGCCTAGACATCCCACTGCCAGAGTCTTCGCCTTGCGCTAACACAGATGCAGCAGCAGAACAACACCCCATCAGTTCAGCTCAGCCCGCGACAGGCCCCGACGAATCACTGCCGGACCACGCCGCGCAAAGGCTTCCTCTTCGCGGCAGCTCTCGATGAGTTGCTTCACATCGACCCGCTTCTCCGAGTCTCGCCACTTGCCACTAAAGGTCGTGTCGGGACCCAGCTCGCCGCGCTCATAACACCGCCACATCTCCTCGCCAAAGCGGCTCATCGCCAGCTCCGGCGCGAAGCGCGCGAAGAAAGCACGCAGGTTGGCCACGTCCCGCAACAACAAGCGCCGCGCCTGCGGGTGGTTGGCCGCCTCGATCGCCTGCGGGACGTCGATGATCACCGGCCCCTCCGCCCCCATCAACACATTGTACTCGGAAAGATCGCCGTGGATGAGGCCCACCCGCAGCGCCCGGGCCGTCGCCTGCACCAAGCTCAGGAATACCGTCCGCGCCTCGACCGCCGTCCACGGATAGTCCCACAGCCGCGGCGCCACCTCACCCGTGGCGTCGACGATCAGCTCCATCAACAAGACCCCTTCCACGAAGGCATAGGGCTTGGGCACGGGCACACCGCCGTCCAACAAGCGCCACAGGTTGGCCATCTCGGCGCTCTGCCATGCGTCCTCGCCGCACTCGCGACCAAAACGGCTCCCCTTGCGCAGCGCCCTCTCCTCACGAGAGCCGCGCACCTTGCGGCCCTCTTCGTAGATGTCGCGCCTCTTGAACGTGCGCTCCTCACGTCCTTTGTAGACCTTGGCCACGCGGCGCGCGTCTCCCACCATCACTTCAAACAACGCGGCTTCCTTACCGCTCGTCAAAGGTCGCACGACCCTCTGGACGAGACCCATCTCGACCAGAGGTTGCAGCCGTTTCGGGATCTTCATGATCGCAGCTCTCACCTCATACTCGCGCCGAACGCCCGCGCCATCGCGGCGGACACAACTTCACCCGCGGGCCTATAGCCGCTCGCGGCGACCTTGGCAAGGACAATGCGCCAACCACAATCCACGACCAAAGCCGGCATGGGGCTTGCTCGTTGTGAATTATTGTGGTGTGCGAGTCGATTGGGCAGCGTCTAGCTGATTCTGAGAGCAGAATTTGGCGTATCCGATGCGGGTGTCG
>Ga0334883_1004567_pt1 | contig 13187 bp, 9 predicted proteins | sample GraSluR1_MG_6_FD_207230 | JGI IMG/M metagenome (GOLD analysis project Ga0334883, IMG submission 207230) | Sludge microbial communities from methane-producing bioreactor in Wageningen University, Netherlands - Granular Sludge_09_05-R1 | ecosystem: Engineered > Bioreactor > Anaerobic > Unclassified... | reverse complement strand
CAGAAAAAGGCGCAGACGCGGCACTGGCGGTCCGCGCCGCGCTGCTCAGCGGCGACACCGCGCAGATAGCAGACGCTGCAAGAGCGGCATGAGACGTGAAAACCACCTACTCAACCAAGGTGCACCCATCCCCGACCATCCGGGCAAGCTGGTCTACGGCGAGCTGATGTTCAACCCGCCGTCGGCCGAGGAGATCCGGACCGAACTGGGCAACGGCCTGGTGGTCTACGCCTTGCACGACCCCACGCTGCCCCTCTTCTCGCTCAGCGTCGTCTGGCCCGGAGGAACCTACAGCGATCCCCCGGGACAAGAGGGTCTCCGCGCCATCACCGCCTCGATGATGCGTCTCGGGGGCACTGCAGGCATGACGCCTGAGGCGCTGGATGAGCGCCTGGAGTATCTGTCCGCCTCCATCGGCTCCTGGGCCGGGCTCACCACCAGTGGCGCCTCGTGCTCTTGCCTCAGCCGCGACGCCGACGAAGTGATGTCCCTGCTGGGCGACGTGCTTTTCGAGCCGCGCTTCGACGAGGAGCGCCTGCGGCTGCGCAAGGAGGAGGCCCTCGAGTCGCTGCGCCGCCGCTACGACGGTGTCGACCAGGTCCTGGGAACCATGCGTCCGCCCATGGTCTACGGCGATACCCCCTGGGGGCGCATCCAGACGGCCTCCGCCCTACAGCGTATCGACCGCGACAGCCTGACCGCCTGCCACGGCGACCGCTGGGTCCCGTGCAATGTGATCGTCATGGTCTCCGGCCGGTTCGACAAGGAGGCCATGCCGGCGAGGATCCAGGCCCTTCTCGCCCGCAGAGATAGGCAGATTGGCGCCCTCCCGCCCCGGGAAACGCGCGCCGAGCTCCCCGGCGCCTCCGCTCCCGGCGTCTACCTGCTGGACAAGAAGATGCCCCAGGCCGCCGTGGAGATCAGCCACCTGGGGATCGAGCGCCATCACCCCGACTATCTGCCCCTGCAGATCATGAACCGCATCCTCGGGGGCGGTGGGTTTTCGTCCCGCGTCGTGCGCCGCGTGCGCAGCGACGAGGGGCTGGCCTACGGAGTGGGCACATTCGTCTCGGCCCCCGCGGGCTACCCAGGGCGCCTGGGGGCCTCCTTGCAGTGCGCCGCCCCCAACGCCGCCTACGCCTCATCCCTGGTCATCGACGAGCTCAAGCGCATCGCTGCCGAGCCGGTGACGGACGAGGAGCTGGCAGACGCCAAGGACGCCTGGCTGGATAGCTTCCCCGCCATGTTCCAGACCTCCAGCGACACGGTCCAACGCCTGGGCGTCCTGGAGATCGACGAGCTTCCGCGAGACTACTATCACACCCTGCGGGAGCAGTTGCGGGCGGTATCGAAGGAGGACATCCAGCGGGTGGCCCGCGAGCACATCCGCCCGGCGGCTCTGCGGATCATCATCGCCGCCGACGCCGACCTGGTGCGGGCCGGCAACCCCGCGTATCCGGTGTCGATCGAGGACCTGGGAGAGGTGCACGTGATCGTGCCCCGCGACCCGCTGGAAGGCAGATAGGCGGCGGGGGCCGCCGGGATACCTCCACGGGGAATCGCGACACGCCGGGCACAAAAGCCCGGCGTGTCGCGTTCAGAACGGTCGGCGGCGGCGATGCCAGCCGCGGGTTAGCGACGGCGCGCCGAGGGGCCCGCCGAGGTGCTCCGGCGCTTGGGAAGCGGCGGCCCGTAGGATCGCGAGCGGAAGGTGGTCGGCGTCGACTGCGTCCGTCCGCCACCTGAGCCTGCGCTTGAGGACGGCATGCCGTACTCGAAGCCCTCGATCTTGCGCACCATGATGGGCTCCCCCAGCGCCTTCTCGATGTCCGACACCACCGCGTGGTCGTCGGCCGTAACCAGGGTCAGGGCATCGCCGGTGCGCTCCGCCCGGCCCGTGCGGCCGATGCGGTGGATGTAGTCGTCGGCCGTGGCGGGGATGTCGTAGTTTATGACATGGGAGATCGTCTCCACGTCCAGGCCGCGGGCCGCGATGTCTGTCGCCACCAGGAGCTGGAAGCGTCCCGACCGGAACCCGTCCAGCGCCGCCTGCCGCTGGCTCTGCGACCTGTTGGAGTGCAGCACGGCTGTGCGGTACCCGGCGCGGTCGATCTGCTTGGCCACCCGGTCGGCGCGGTGCTTGGTGCGCGTGAAGATCAGGACCGAGCGCGTGTCTGTGTCCCGCAGCACGCGCAGCAAGAGGTCGGTCTTGCGCTGCTGCTCGACGGGACACAGGGTGTGCTCAACCGTCTGAGCCGGGGCCACGATGCCCATCTCCACCCGCCGGGGCTTGCGCAGAATGTCCGCGGCCAGCGCCCCCACCTCGGGGGCGAAGGTTGCCGAGAACATCATGGTCTGCCGCCCACGCGGGGTCTTTTCGACGATCTGGCGCACCGAGGGCAGAAAGCCCATATCCAGCATGCGATCGGCCTCGTCCAGGACGAGCACCTCCACGGAGCCCAGGTCCGCGTTACCGCGGCCCATGTGATCCAGGAGCCGTCCGGGACAGGCGACGATGATCTCACACCCGCGCGACAACGCCTGCTGCTGCGGACCCATTCCCACTCCGCCGTACACCGTCGCCGAGCGCAGCTTGGTGTACTGCGCAAGCTGCCGCACCGTGGCGTGCACCTGCTCGGCCAGCTCGCGAGTGGGAGTAACGATTAGCGCCCGCATGCAGCCCCGGCGCCCGGGGGTGGTGAGCAGTTTCTGCAGCAGGGGTAGGACGAAGGCGGCCGTCTTGCCCGTCCCCGTCTGTGCGGTGCCGACGATGTCCTCGCCCTCCGTCGCCGCCGGAATGGCGGCCTCCTGGATCGGGGTCATCTCGGCATACCCGGCCGCGCGGATCGCCCGCTGCAACCGGGGGTCCAACTGTAGGTCTGTGAAAAGCATGGTGCCTCTTTCTGTTCGCCAGCCATCGAGTGAGTTGTGCCCGCCTATCCCGGCCTGGCCGGTAAAGATGCGCCCAAAGGGCCGCACGCACAAGCGCGACCCGGGCTGATGCCGGGAGCGGGGTGCACTCTTGTAGTAGGGATCCACAACTGTCCGAGAGGCGAAGGAAAGACGGCGCACAGAGGATCGTGCGGGGGTGGGAACGTCGGGACCAAGGCCAAAACCGCGGAGCAGCATACTCAAAAGTGCATGGAGGGACGACGTCTACGTGTCCCATCCGGACTGTAGTATACCTTACCGGAGGAGATCTGGCAAGGCGTGGCGACGAGAAAGGTGCGACGAGAAAGCCGGCAAGTAGCCGGGAGACAGCCAAATACCATCAGGAGGTACACCAGATGCAGAACCGCGTCACCGCAGATGTCAGGCTTACCGACGACAAAGTGCAGTTCACGGGCTCCACGCGCGACAACCCACCGGTGGTCTTCGACTACTTCCCGCCCCTGGGCGATGGACACGGCTACACGGGGCTGGAGGGCCTCCTGCTGAGCCTCGCGGCCTGCAGCGCGACTTCCGTGGTCGGGTTGCTCAGGCAGGCGGGCAAGACCGTGTCCGGCTTCGAGGTTCAGGCCGCCGGCGTCCGACGCACCCGGCACCCCACCTGCTTCGAGACCATCTCTCTCCACTTCTGTCTGACCTCCTCAGACGCCGGTGGGGCAGACATGGACAAGGCCATCGCTCTGTCCCAATCCACGGTCTGCCCCGTGTGGGCAATGGTCAGGGGCAATGTGGAGATCACCACCAGCTACGAGATCGCGAAGGGGGCCTAGCCGGGCCCCCCCTCGGCCGCCTCACGGCGGGCCGAGGTAACGGCGGGGTAACCGGACAGTGTCCGAAAACGCTCCGTCCCTCGCCGACGTGACCGGCATGTAACGGGAGTGCTAACACGGCTCAATCGTCCATCCCGGCGACCGAGAGTGATGGTGTCCGCAAGGACAGCCCGTACTCGATAAGGGTCGCGAACTAGGAGGATGGACAATGAACCGCGCATGTTTGATCGCCTGCACAGTCGTCATCGCGGCGACAGCATCGTGGAGCGCGCCGGGGGATGCGGTACCGGGAATTGCTAACGGTCGCATACGCATAGAAGCGAACATACCTGGCTACCTCAAGCTGTCGCTACAATCCGAAGGCACGCCGCTGGGCGCGCCAGATCCCATGGGACTTCGGCAGATCGCCGTCCGCGCTGAAGCCAACACGCCGTGGGTGCTCTTGGCCACCCTCCGCGGTGGCAGCAGCGATACCGAGTGTATCGTCCGTCAGGCCGGGCAGTCCGGCTGGCTGCCCCTATCCGTCGGAGCCACCACCGTGATACCGTGTCAGGTGAGCCACTTCGCCGGCAAGCACGACATCGCCCTGGAATGGCAGGTCCTGCCCGGGACCGTCGATGACGCGAAGCTGGAACTGAAGATAGCGCCCGAAGGCCTCGCCGCCGACGCGCTGTTCAAGGCACCCCGCGAGGTTCAGGTCGCCTGGGCCCTGCCCACGGCTCTGCCGGCCTACGCGCCGCTACCCGCCGACATGTACACACCGGCCATCATCACCCGATAGGTTCCGGTTTCCGACCGCCCTGGCATGATGCCTGCGGTCAAGACAAAAGGGCGCGCCCATTGGGCGCGCCCTTCTCATTGCGGCCAGATGACCACCGGCCTACCAGCCGAAGGACTTCTTCAGCCCGTCGCCGGCCGGCGGGACGCCACCTGCGCCCGAGGTTCCCGAAGCGGGAGGAGCGACACGCGTCGCCCTTGTGGGCTCATCGCCACCGGCGGCCGCGGCCTGCGCCGCGGCTTCGGCCTCGGCGGCCTCCCGGCGGGCCCGGGCCCGCTCGGCGCGCACCGCATCGTCGGCGGCGCGCGCCGCGGCGGCTGTGGCCGCGGCGGCCTCGGCCCGAGCGGCCTCGCGGTCACTGAGACTATTCACCTGCGGCCAGCCATCCGCGGGCTCCCAATCCGCCGGGGCCCAGTCACTGAGAATGTGCGGGCGCAGGAACACAACGACCTCGGTCTCTGTGGTGCTCTTGCTGCTCTGCTTGAACAGGTTGCCCAGAATCGGGATGTCGCCCAGGATCGGGACCTTCGTCTCGATGATCTGCTTGATCACCTGGGTCAGACCTCCGAGCACCACGGTGGAGCCCTCCGTGCAGCGCACGATGGTGTGCACGCGCCTGGTGGCCACGATCGGAGCCCCGTTGCTGGAGAGGTTCACCACGTCGGAGACCTCAGGGTCGATATCGATCGTCAGAAGCCCGTTCTCACCCACGAAGGGCTTGATCTTCAGCGTGATACCGGCCTTCACCAACTGCAGTTGGGTGGTGGGGTACACGGCATTGCCGGTGAGGACGGAGAAGTACTGCTCGCGGCCCACGAAGAGCTCGGCCTCGCGGCCGTTGAGGGTGCTGATGCGGGGATTGGCGCGCACTTCGGCGTCGCGCTGGTCCACAAGCAGCTTGATGTTGGCCAGGTCCTCGGTGGTCGCCTCGGTCCAGCTCATCGAACTCCGGTCGCTGAGGTTTCCGGTGACCCCGCCGGTGGAGAACAAGGGATCGCCCACGTCGAACCCGAAGCTGTCCCACCGCCAGCGCATCCCCTGATCGCGCGCGGCCTCCTTGTTGATCTCCACGACCATGACCTCGATCATCACCTGCGGGCACGCCTGGTCGATGGCATCGATCTGCGCCAGGACCTTCTCCATCAGAGCCTGGGGAGCCGTGACGATCACAACATTGTTGGCCTCGTCGGCCTGCACGTAGTCCCGGAACGGCTGCTGGATGACCCGCACCAGCTCGACTGCCTGCACGTTCTTGAGCTCGACCCGCTTCACATCGGACAGATGGGCGAAGCCGGTGGCCTGCACGTTGCCGGAGCCGACGTAGTAGACATTGTCGATCTTCTTGTGCACGTAGCCCCCGGCGAACAGGATCATCTCCAGCGCGCGCTCCAGGGGCACGTCGCGCAACTCCACCGAGACCGAGCCCTGGACCGACTGGTCGGGGACGATGATGGCGCCGGCCTGTGCCCCGATGTCGCGCAGAGCCTGGCGGATGTCCTCGTCGGCGAAGATGTTGGTGACAAGAGCCTGCCCGTCGCCATTGCCGTTGCCGTTGCCGTTTGTGCCGGCGGCGGCGTTGCCGTTGCCCGACACGTTGCCGTTGCCCGTGTGATTGCCGTTTCCGGTCGCGCCGACCGGCCCGGCCCCCGGTACCACGGGAGTGACATCAACCGAAAGCGTACGTGGCGCCGGCTTGCTCGCCCCGGCGTCCGGCGCCGCCTGCTGGGCGAAACAGGTGCTCAGCGCCAACAGGCCACAGACCGCCACTGGTACGGAAAGACCGACCCTGTGTGCAACCCTTCTGATGCCTGACATTTGGTGAGTGCCCCCCGACAGGATGACATGACATTGGTGTGCTATGGTTTCCTTATGCTCCCGTCACCGACCGTCTCAGACGCGGCCTCCCTACCCGGCCTCCGCGCCGCCGGTGCCATCCCAAGCGGCCTATGCACCGGTGTCTGCTTCCGTTGCTGCGGCGTCTTTGTCCTCGCCACCCCCATCATCGCCTTCAGGCGACAATCTCTCCGACATGTCTTGAAGGTCCACGGTGTATCCGCGGGTGACCGGCTCTGTGCCGCCGTAGTCCAGGCTGACGGTGGCCAGATAGCGACCCGCTCTCAGAGATTCGCGCGGCACCTCCACCCAGGTCGTTCGCTCCATCCCCGGAAGTACCAGGAACCGATCCCTCAAACCCAGTACCATCTCCATCGGGGTGGCGCCCTCGACGCTGCTGAGCAGAGAGAACCGCACCACCGGGAAGAAGTGCACGTCTCCCGTGCACTTGATCGGGATACCGAAGCGCACGATCTTGTCCAGTTCCGGCCTGACGTCCACCTCCAAAACGCCCAACTCCGCCGCCTTCTTGCCCTTGCCGGCCATCGTCGCGATGACGAGAGTGCCCGCCTCGCCGATGACCTCCTCCTCGGCCTCTCGAGCGATCATGTCCAGACGCCGAGCGCCGAACTGAATCAACCCCAGAAGATCGGTGGCGATGTCCTCCCTCTTCGGTGGCCCCACCTTGTACACCAGCTTGCGGGACTTACCCGGAGCCAGGTCAAACTGCGCCGGACCAATCTCCAGCCACTCGCCCACCGGAGGCGCCCCACTCTGAGGACTGCCGGTCGGGGTCAGGACACCGTCCGGGTCCATCGCCAGATCGGTGGCGCTCGCCGTAATCTGAAGCGCGGTATTCTCGTTGTTCGTGACCTCCACGACACCTGTCCGGAACCCGCCGGGAGCCACCGAGATCTCCTCGAACTCAGTGCCCACCGAGATCGACAACCCGACACTGAGGCTCCTGAACAACCCCGGCTGGGCCGCGAGGCCTGCCTTCACGTCATCTTCCGTTACCGTCAGCGGCAGCTCGCCCACGGCCGCCTTGTACTTGGTATAGTCGTACCTCACCTTGGCCATGTACTCGCCGGCCGGAAGCTGCTGCGTCAGGGGCATATATACATCAATACTCCGCCCCGGGTAGATGACCTTCTTGCGCCCCTCTTCATTGCTCCCCACACGCCAGCGGCTCACCAGACCGCCGCCCTGGCGCCGCAGCGTGGCCCAGCCGTACCCGTACAGCATCGAGTTGCCGCGGTTGCGAACCCGCGCCACGAACCACCTCTTGTACGGCGACGTCGCCGGCGTCAGCCCCGACCGCGGCGGCGGCTCGTTGGAGATGAAGGCCGTCTCGATCTGGGCGTCCGGCCTCAGAGTACCGACGACGGTGTAGTGCACGATCACCCCGAAAGCCACCCGGGTGACCGAGAAGACCTGGTTATCGCTGGCCGGCGCGATATCCACCTTGGGCGGTGGAGTGCCGGAAACGGCGATGATCCCGTGGAATGACCCTCTCACCGCACCCGGCACGGTGAGCGTGACCCGGATTCGGTGCTCCTGGCCCGGCGGAATAAGCACCTGTTCGCGATCCAGCTTCATCCACCGCGCACAGGAATACTCGTAGGCGCCCACATCCGCGAAAGCCACGGCCCCGTTGCTCTGCTGTAGCGCGTCCTGGACCCATAGCCAGGCCCTGGCCGGCCGGTTGTTATCGTAGTTGCGCAGGTACAGATCGAACGTACGCCGCGCCCCCGGAGGGCCGGACAGGTCGATGAGCTGGGGCCGGATGCCGAAGGCGAAGCCACGCGCCACGTCCGTCACCGGTGCCGCGTTCTGGGCCAGGGCGCACCCACATCCCATAGCCAGCAGCAATGCCACGGCGACCACGGCTGCTCTGCTGTTCATGCTCACAGATCGCCTCGCATCATTCTGCAACCGTTAATGTCACTTGCACGTCCTGTCGGTAGTTCCCCGCCACGTCCCGCATGCCCCGACGGAGTACGCGCTCGGTGATCCACACTTCGGCCGCACCGCCCAGCGGGTCCACGTCCACCCCCTGCAGACGTTCCACGAGCGCCACGAACGAGGTGGTGCCCGTCGAGGCCGTACCTGTCCAGGCGTCGGTGTTGGAGGGAGATTGCCACCCGGCGTCGGCCGTCAGCGTGTCGCTGCCCGGACCCCACTGCGTCCAGGTGTCGAACGCGGTGACCTGACCGCTGCTGGGACTGACGAAGGGCATCTCCGTGAGCGGATCGAGGAAGGCGCCGCGGAACTTGATCTTCCATTCCGTCGCCAACTCATACGGGCCGGGGACCAGCTTGCGGGTGTCTATCCCGGCGAAAGCCGAACCATCCGGGGTGACACGGCGCAGATGCCCGCCGAAATCGACGATCAGGTTCAGCCTCGCCCCCGTCGTCACCCTGAATCCCGCGATATCGTAGTCATTCGCGCCCGGGACGTGACTGGTGCCGCTCCACGCGGAGGCCGGCGTCTCCTCGGGCATGACATAGGTGTTGGGAACCGACCCCTCGATCGGCCCACCGAAGTCTCCGAAACCAATCCAGTTGTCGTAGACGGTGACGGCGATGGAGCCCTCCTGGTATTCCATGCTCGGGCCAAGTATCTCGCCGCTCGCCGGGTTATTCGAGAGATAGGACTGCCACGGCACCGGTGCGTTCAAGGCGTCAGGCGCCGTCACCGTGAAAGGGAAATACCAGGTAGCGGCGGGCGACTGCGCGGCCCCGCTGTAGGTGAACACTATCCTGGTGGGCTGAACCACGTAGTCCCAGCCCGCCGGGGTCGAGGGCACCGTAACGCCGGTCACCTTCGCGCCCCAGACACCTCTGAGCTCCCAGTACGTTCCGGGGATAAGGCGCTGGCAACGGAACTGATAGCTCCAAGTGGGCGGCCCGAAAGAGCTCGGACTTAGCAGTTGCAGGAGGTCATCGGAGCCCTGCGCCAACGCCGGGCCGGAGACGCAGAGTGCACAGGCCGAGACGGCGAGAAAACAAGAAAGCCACAGGCGGCGAGCCTGCAGCGCGTGATGCCCACCGAGGATGAGGGCGTGGATGGGCTGATGATTGCTCTTGTGGTCTGCGAACGATGTCAAGTCTGCCTACCTCCACTCACGGCGCGAACTCCGCAGTACCTGTGTTGGGCAGGGGACGTCCGGTCTGGCCGGCGCGGCACTGTGGCCCTTCCGTGGGCATCGGCGGCGCCCTGTCTCATCGGCTGCAACGGTCCAGAGGTGCCGCTCCACGGCCCGAGACTGCTGCGAAGAGACCGGCGGCGGGCGTGAGGCCCACCGCCGGTCGCTGGGTTGGCGAACCAACTACGGCATGATCTCGGGGTTCCACTGATCGTCGCTCTCGCGATAGGTGAGGCCGACGAACACGTCGCTGCGGTAGTTGCCCTGAACGTCCTGCAGGCCACGGCGGTTCACACGGTGGGTCATCCAGAACTCGGCGGCTTCGGCGGTGCCGGCGGCCGGGTCGTCCAACGAGCCACCCACACCCTGGGCCTGACCGCGCTCGACGACGACATCGATGAACTGCATGCGGTCACTGACGGTGGCGGGATCGCAGTCCGGGGTCAGAGCGGCCAGGCCGGTCCACGGGTCGTTACCGAGATTGTCGGGCTCCAGCCAGCCATCCTCGGTGTCGATCACAACGGCGTTGCTCCAGTTGGTCCAGGTGTTGTAGTCGGTGGCGATGCCGGTGGTCGGAGAGACATACTGCACGCCGGCATCATCGATGGCCGGGTCGACTTCGTCCACGAACTGCAGGAACCGACCCTTGAAGTTGATCTTGTACTGGTTGCGGAGCTGGTAGGGGCCGCCATCGGCGCGGCGGGTGTCCACACCCAGGAACGGAGCGCCGGCGGCGTCCACGCGGGTCATCCAGCCATCATGAGCGATCTGAAGGTCGAGGCGGGCGTTGGTCTGGACTTTCAGACCCGCCAGGTCGAAGGACTGGGTGCTACCGTCCACGTCGTAGATCACGGGCTGGAAGGCTCCGGCATCATTGGCGACCTCTGCGGGCGTGCCGTAGATGCCAACACCATCGCCGTTCCCGGAGTTCGTGAAAGCATAGCGGGGCAGGGGAACCAGGTACTCACCCGCGGTGGGGTCCATCCAGTCGAAGTTGATCCAGTTGTCCCACACATCGACGCGGGCGTACGCCTCGATGTAGCCATTGATCAGAATGTCGTAGTTGCCGGTGGGGGGATCGCCGAGTTCAGAGGTGCCCTGGCGGGCCGTGGGCCAGCCCGCGAACGGGTCGCCGTCGGGCAGATCGCCCTGCACCGGGTCGCCGATGGCGTTGCCGAAGCCCGGGAAACCACTGTCGGGGGGCTGGGCGGAGGCGATGCCGACAAGCCCCATGATCATCACGGCTGTGAGCGTCAGGTACAGTGCCTTATTGAACATCGTCTAGATCACTCCCTGTTTTCGTGCGGCCGGTTATCTGATGGTCCTGCGAGAAAATCCCTCAAGTGCCGACGACAACTGCCGATACTGCTTACGACAGACGGAGCTTTGGAAATCAGCGTACTGCAGTTGGAAGCGCGGAACAGGTGGATAGACCTGTGAACCGCGGAGCCGGCAGAGCCCGGCGAGAGGATCGAGCCCTGACTGGCTCGAAACCAGGCGCCACGCGGCGCAAAACGCTGTGCGGCTCAGTTTCACATCCACCGGCATCGCCCTGCGAGTGCCGGCAGGTTGTTCTTCGCGCCGTGAAGGCGCCGCGCGACCACCTCCTCAGACTCTCCGCCGCCCACCCCGCATCACGCCCCGCGGGGTCACAGCCCTCCCGCACCCTTGGTCTGAATACCCCTGAAACCGTGGTTACTGTAGCGCCGTCTGCACCTTGCGGAAGCTGACGACTCGCTGGTTCTCCACATCAATCCACATGTTGTCGGTGTTGGCCTCGTTCACCGCTTCCAGGTCGTAGGCCTTGTCCCGTCCCTTGAAGAACCCCTGGTAACTGGAGAGATTGAGAAACACCCCATCATGGTCGAGGGCGATGCCGCCCCAGTAGCTGCTGTAGCCGAAGTAGACCATGCCCTCTTTGTAGCCGTCGTGGAAGATCTTGTCATTCCGGACGTAGGGCATGACCTGCAGCATGTATGGTTCGGTGTCGCCGGTCACATCGCCGGGTGGATAGTACTCGTCGTGATCGTCTGCGTACATTTCATTGGCCAGCATGATCTGGCGCAGATTGCTCAGGTCCCGGGTCTGACGTGCCTTCTCCTTCGCCGACTGGAACACCGGAAACAGGATGGCCGCCAGGATGGCGATGATGGCGATGACAACCAGCAGTTCGATGAGGGTGAACCCTGGGCTCCTCAACAGCGATCCGTCCTTCCTCTCTCGCCCCGATTGCCCTCCCCTGTACTGGCCCACCCCCTGCTGACTGTGTCTTCGCCAGAAGAGGCCCTGCCTCCTTCTTGTCCCGCGACCTAACTTTGCCTCGGGCGTTGCCTCCGTGTGCCTCGCCCTTACAGTCGTCCATATTAGCGGCTCGGCCCCCGAGAGTCAAGCAGGCGAACCGTTAAGTGATGTAACAACGCATTCTAGCGACCAGTGTTAACGGAGGGTGAACAGCCGGGACCGCCGCCACGCTTGCCTCCCGCAGGGCCCGGACCGCAATCGCCGCAGGAGACGGCCATCCTCGTCCTGAGCGGCAGATTCCGCCAGGTCACAGGCGCCTGGAGAAACGCTCGCCGGCCCCCCGCCCGGAGAACCCTTCGGGCCGGACGGGCCCATCGGCGCCACTGTCCCCAATGTGAGCATCCCCCCCCACGCAGACGTGCAGCAGACTCCAGTGTCCAGATCACGGGTCCGAGAACCCACTCAAGCGAAAACTCGTCGGATAACTACCCCAATTACGATGTTGACAGACCATCTCTTCGATATAAGAGCACTTCTATTCGTCAAAGATCTCCTTTAGCTGTTTTACAGACTATCATGGCCGTCTGTAGGCACGGAAAACACGCACTCAGTGACGGCGGGGAAGAGGCCAGACGCCGATCTGTGACCTCGCAATCCGTGGCTTGCCCCAACATCGACGGTGTCTACTATATCATCAAGCCATGAACTATGGAGATAATCCAGAGTTCTACGTCTCTTCGGCTTTTCTTCTTTACCTCCGAGCGCAACGAGCGTCTCGCCTCAAGGGGAGACCACCCGCAGGGCTCCGCTCAACGATGGGGCACGGGATGGCACGCCGACACCACTGTGTAGGAGAGCCCGGGGATCGGGGCGGTACTGACGGAAGCGCCCGGCCCCCGCCCGGCGCCCGACGATGCCTGTGCAGACACTCCGTGGGCGGGAAGGCCACTGCCCGCCGCGGCGCGGCGGCCAAGAAGCCCGGACGCAAGCGCCGGGGGCTCTTCCCGTTGCGGCCCCCAGGCCCGGAGGGCGAACGCCACGCTCTGGGTGCCCCGGAGGCGGGGTCGAGCCATGGCGTGTCGTCCGGCGTCCTCTGACGGCATCTGAGGCCCTGTCGCGCGTTTCCGGAGGCCCCCGCGGACCCTGTGTGAAGGAGAAACCGGTCGGAACGGGGAAGAATGCTGCCATCCGCCTTCCGGCCCGAGCGCCGTGGGGCGCGGACCGATGCCGCGCCTTCCGGCGGCAGAGACCGGGAAGTCACGCCGGACGGCTTCAGGGCCGGTGGGGGCCCCGCCGCCAACCGCCGGACCCATGCCGCGCCCGGCCGAGAGAACCAAGGAATGGAGAGGTCGCACTTGTCCCCATCCAATGCCGTCACCCCTGACCGCAGTGAGGACTTTCAGGTACCGCCCACCTCGGGAGATGAGGGCGGCCGGAGCGTCCTGATCGTGGATGACGAGCCCGACGA
>Ga0334883_1004565_pt1 | contig 13200 bp, 5 predicted proteins | sample GraSluR1_MG_6_FD_207230 | JGI IMG/M metagenome (GOLD analysis project Ga0334883, IMG submission 207230) | Sludge microbial communities from methane-producing bioreactor in Wageningen University, Netherlands - Granular Sludge_09_05-R1 | ecosystem: Engineered > Bioreactor > Anaerobic > Unclassified... | reverse complement strand
ACGTCGGTGACGTCGCCGGTGCGATCGTCCTTGGTCGCGACGTGGATGGTCATGCCGTCGCTCAGATCGGTGAAGACCTGGGCGCGGATCTCGAGCATCGGACGCGACCGGCGGATGTCGTGCAGCAGGTTGACCAACGTATGGTTCGATTCGGGATAGATATAGTGGTTGAAGGCGGTCAACCCGACGGCGATGATCGTCGCGCCCAACAGCAGCGGCCGCAGGATGGCGAACAGGCTGATGCCGCTGGCTTTCATGGCTGTAATTTCATTGTCGCCAGCAAGTTGTCCGACGCTCATCAGCACTGCGATCAGCACGGACATTGGAACAGATAATGCAAGCGTGAAGCCCAGGCTCAGGATCAGGACTTTCGTGGCCACGGTGAACGGCACGCCCTTGCTCACGAACATGTCGACATATCGGAACAGGTTGTCGATCATCATGAGAAAGGTGATCGTGGCGAGGCCGAATAGAAACGGTCCGACCGTCGCCCGCAGTAAGTGTCTGTTCAGCAACCGCATCTGCGGATCCAATCTGGTTTGGCCGGCCGTGACTCGCTACACTGTCCGGCCAGGAACTCGTCCCCGGCCGTGGAACCTGCCGCCGCCAGCCCGCAGGCTCCGCCGGGACGGCGGCCGTGATCGGCGACCGATAACGGCCGTCCAGTCCGGGAGCCAGGGCGACCACTGGAGTGGACGGCGTAGCCACCTGGCCCGTCGCCGACGGTGCCAATGGTAACGTATCGACGAGGAGTGTCGAGAGTTGACCACGCGCCGGAGGCCGAATCGCACCTCGAACAGGCGCCGTCGTCGCTGGTTCCATCGGCCGTCCTGGCCGTTCGGCTTGTTGTTGATCCTGGGATTTTTCTCGCTGCCGATGCGAACCGCGGCCTCGCCGGCCGACCCCGGTCCAATTCTCTACGGTCTCGATCCGATCTTGCGTACGACGTCGGATCCGCGCCTGCTGGGGGTCGAGCGGTCCATCGTGCGCGAGCGGTTGCTGGCCCAAGGCGTGGACCCCGCCCGCGAAGCGCGCCGGCCGGATCTGAGCACCACGTTCCAGGCGCATATCGTCAAGCGGCACGGCCTGAACCTCCGCCGCGAGACGGTCGTGGTGGAGGCCAACGGCTTTCTGGGCCTCTATACCGAGCTGCGATATCCCGACTGGTTCTACCTGTTCCCGTCCCAGCGGCGTCTGCCCGGCGGGTTCAGCTACTACCCACCCCGCCCGGTGGAAGCGCCCGAGATCGAACTCTTCGTCGACGACTTGCAGACGGCTCTGGAGCGCAACTGGGCCGTCAAGACGAAGCTGCGCCGCCTCGAAGCGCTGGATGTCGCGGGCGGCGGCAAGCTAGCCAGCCGCGACGCGGGTCTGCTCAACCTGACTATCCCGATCAAGCTGCCGCGCACGCTGGAAAAGATCATCGGCAGCGGCGAAAAGACCCAGATTCGCATCACCGGGCGCGAGAGCATCAGTATCCGCGGCGAGACCACCCGCAGCAACCAGTTCCGTCCCAATGAATTCCAGCAAAGCCAGAGCTGGTTCCCGGACCTGGACATGGAGCAGCGCCTACAGGTCAACCTGTCCGGTCAGATCGGCGAAAAGATTTTCATCGAGGTCGATCACAACAGCGAACAGATCGGGCCCGAGGCGACCAAGATCAAACTGAGTTATCAGGGCGACGAGGATGAGATCATTCGCAGCATCGAGACCGGCGACGTCGGCCTGACCCTGCCGGGCGGCCAGTTGCTCGGCTACAGCTCGAACCAGTCGGGCCTGTTCGGGATCAAGGTTACCGGGCAGGTCGGGCCGGCCGATTTCACGGTCGTGGCGTCCAAGCAGAAAGCCGAATCGGACTCCAAGAGCTTCAACAGCCGCGGCGGCCAGCTCAGCGAGCACGTCATTCCGGCCTCGGGCTACATCAACAATCGGTTCTTCCGGCTCGACCTGCCGCCGCTGGTCAACGATTTTCATGAGGATCTCGGTTACCCGTACCCCGACCGCCCGGGCCGCTTCGCCAACCAGGTCATCGACCCGAATTCGGTGCGCATCTACCGCCTGTTGGGCGGCGTGGCGCCGCAGACCGGTGACCTTCAGTACGTGGCGGCGGCCATCGATTCCACGGGCCGGTGGGATGCCGCTGAGATCGACGCCATTCCGCTGGCGAACTGGGAGCACGCATGGGTCTGGCGCCGGTTGGCCACCTCCTTCTTGCGCGACACCAACGACAACATCGTCGCGGTCGATCTGCGGCAGCAGATGCTGATCGACGACGTCTTGGCGGTGACCTATGACGTGATCGACCGAACGACGCGCGAACTGATCTACCGGGTGGGCGAGGATCCGGATAACGGCGCGCCGCGCCTGCTCGAGATCGACGGTCAGGCGTATTATCGCATGAAGCTGCTCAAGCCCGCCCAGCGCGACTACTTCACGTTCCAGTACGTGCTCCGCAATATCTATCCGCTTGGGGGCACCAATATCGACAGCGAGAGCTTCGAACTGCGCATCGAATACGCAAGCTCGTCGCTGAACCCGGACTATCACACAACGGACATCACCTACTTGCGCGCGTTCGGCCTGGACTCAGAAAACCCGCAAGGGCAGCCGGGCGCCGACGGCGTGGTCGACAAGCACCGGACGGTGATCTTCGACCTGGACAACGGCCTGCTCAAGTTCCCCCTCGATTTCCCCTTCCCGTTCGCCGCCCGCGAGGAGATCTACCAGGAGTATGCCGCCGCCGGCGAACAATGGCAATGGGAGGGGACCAATCTGGCGCGAGACCTGGTGCCGGATCTCTACAATTGGAGCACCCTGCCGAGCGACTACTCCCGCTACGACAAGTTTCGGCTGGTCGCCGTGCACGCCGCCGCGAGCAGCGTCATCAATCTGGGGGCGTCGAACATCGAAGAGCGCTCCGAGACGGTGACCCTCGACGGTCAGACCCTGGTGCGCGATGTCGACTATTCGATCGACTACATGTTCGGTACGGTGGAGCTGCGCGGCGATGCCGCCGGCCGCTTGACGCCGGACAGCAACATCCAGGTGAACTACCAGTACGCGCCGTTCTTCGGCGGCGGTCAGAGCAGCTTGGTGGGTTTCAATCTCGGCTACGACTTGGGCCGGGGCAGTAAGCTCAACACCACGTGGCTCTACGAATCCAACGCCATCGTCGGCCACAAGGCCCGTCTCGGCGAGGAGCCGAGCCGCACGCTGGTCGGCAATCTCGCCCTCAACCATACGTTTCGCTCGCAGGCGCTCACGGGTTTCGCGAACCTCCTGGCCCGCGGCCGCCGGGACCGCGAGAGCACCCTGGTGGTCAGCGGCGAGACCGCTGTGTCGATCCCAAATCCCAATACGAAGAATCGGGCGTACATCGAAGATTTCGAAGGCGCCGCCAGTAGCGATATGGTGACGTTGAGCCGCCTCGGCTGGTACCTGGCCAGCCGGCCGGTCCTCAGCGAGGTGTTGCCGGATTCGACCGGCGGCCGCCAGTTCGCCCCGCAATCGCGTATCGATGACATCCGCTGGTACATTCCGCCCAATCGCGTGCTGCGGCGCTGGCTCAATCCCAGTCTGGAAGGGCAGGAACGCGACGAAACGCAGCCCGCGCTGGAACTCTACCTGCGCCAGGGGAGCGGCTGGACCGAGGAGAGCTGGGGCGGGATCATGCGCGGCCTCAGCCGCACCGGCCTGGACCTCAGCAAGGCTCAGTTCCTCGAGTTCTGGGTCAACGATGGCCAGAGCGATCCGAACCAGAGGCGCGGCCGCTTGCACATCGACTTCGGCCTGATCAGCGAGGATTTCATCTGGCCGCGCGACAGCGAAGGCGACCTCGTCCTCGGCACCTGGCAGCGGGAAGACCTCAATCAGGACGGCATCTTCAATGCGACCACCGAGGACAACGGCCTGGACGCTGTGATTCGCGGCGAAGGCGGCGAGCAAACGGTGGTCAGTCCCGGGCGGCCGTACAGCGCGGAGCGGACGGTCGCGGGCTACGAAGGCTATTATCCGTTCATCAACAACACGGCGGGCAACAACTACGAGGACAGCGAAGACCTCGACGGCAACACGCGGCACGACCTGCAGAACGGATATTTATCGATCACCGTGGACCTGCGCCGAACCGAACCGCTCGTGGACGTGGCGGTCGACTACCCGAGCGAGGCCCTGTCCGGCACGGCCTGGCGCAAGTACCGCATCCGTCTCAGCGATGTGATCGAGGTCAATCACAGCGCCATCGCCAATCTGGCGGCCGTGCGGCACCTGCGCATCTGGTACGAGGACGGCGCAGCCGGCGCCCCGGCGGTCAAGACGCTGCAATTGTCCGAGCTGGCGTTCCTCGGCAGCCGCTGGGAGCGCGAAGGCATCCGCAAGACCAGCACCGAAGCGATCCTCGGCGCAGAGGATCTAGGGCCGGACGAGACCTTTTTCATCGGCGAGATCAACAACAAGGACAATCCCGACTACGTGCCGCCGTTCCCGGTGCGCACGCAGAACAACATCCCTGAAAAGGAATCGTCGCTGGTCCTGGACTTCAACAACCTGGGCGCCGACCACATGGTTCGTATCGGCCGGCGGGTATCCGCCCGCGGCGATGACTATACGCGCTATGATCGGCTCGCCTGGTTCTGGTACAGCGACAGCGCTGATGTCGCCGATCTGGACATCTTCTTCCGCGTCGGCGCCGACTCCACGAACTACTACGAGATCGGTCTGCGGTACACCGACCTTTCCGCCCGTGTCGGCTGGCGCGCGGTCGAATTGGATCTGGCTGAACTCGCCAATCTCAAGAACGAACTGCGCGGCGAGGACGGCGTGATCCGCTCGCAGATCGCCGATGCGGCGGACGGACAGATCTACCGCGTGCAGATCGTCGGTCAGCCCGATCTGCGCCGCGTCAGCCGCTACTACCTTGGCGTGGCGAATCCGACGCGCCGCGCCGTCAGCGGTCAGATCCGCTTCAACGACATCACGCTCGTCGGCGCCAAACGCGAGATCGGCCTGGCGCACAGCGCCGGCCTGCGCCTGAACATGGCGGATGTTCTGAAGGTGGATTTCGACTGGAACCGCCGCGACGCGGAGTTCCACGGTCTCAACCAGACCACTGGTCAAGGCGCCGTGACCGAAAACATGAGCTTCTCGACCAATTTCAAGGTGGACGATTTCGTCCCGCTCGCCGGCTTCCAAATACCGGTCAGTTTGAGCCGCCGCGAGACGACCAGCCGGCCGAAGTACGAGACCAACAGCGACATCGAGATTCTCGACGAAGCCCGGCGCGATCGCTTCTCGAGCATCGAGGAACGGGAGAGCTTCTCGCTGCGCTTGAGTCGGACGCGCAGCAACGCCGCCATCCCGCGCTATTTACTCGATCCCTGGAGCCTGCAGCTTTCGGGCAGTACAACGAACCGCAGCACGCCCACCGAGCTCTCCGATCAGAACACTCTGCAGGGGTCGGTGAACTACAACCTGCGGATCACCAGCCAGCCCACCCTGGGCATCCTGCCCGGTCTGGATGAGGTGCCGCTGCTCGGGTCGATCGTGATCGTGCCAGCCCGTTTCGAGGGCTCGGCCTCTTTCACGAGCACCGAGCGGACCAGCATGCGCCGCGACCTCGACGGCACCGAGTACGCACCGGTCGAGTCCCGCTCCAAGCCGGGGACCTTGAGCAGCGGCCTGGAATACCGGCCGTTGCCACTCGTCACTGCGAACTACAAGAACCGCTCCGAGCGCGATCTCCTGCGCCGTAAAGAAGTCGGCGGCATCAACATCGGCGAGGAGGACCGGTTCTCTCAGGATCTGACCCTGACCTTTACTGTGCCGCGGCCGACGAGCGTGCCCGCGACGGCGTTCTTCGCGCCGCTGCGGACGGCCCTGCGGGGATTGAACTCGCTGCGCCCGTCGGTGACCTATCAGGGCGCTTTTCTGGATCACCACGGTCCGGGCGTCGGCCAGATTGGAGATCCGCCCAACGTCAGGAACATCAGTAACAGCAATGACTGGCAGCTACGGGCGCAGTTCCCGCTCGGCAGCGTCTTCAAGGATCTTGTACCGGAGAGACGCCGCAGCGAGGAACAGCAGCAGCGCCTGATCCAGGAACAACAACGGCTCATGCAACAGGCGCGTAGCGATACCTCGCGCCAGTTCGACCCCTCGCGCATTCCCGAGTGGGAGGCGATGACGCCGGACCAGCAGCGGCGAGCGGAACAGGAATGGCTGCTCGAGCAAGCGGAAGAGCGACTGCGCGAGGAGGGCAGCGGTGAGCCGGCGCCGGAGGGCCAGCGCCGGCTGGGACCGCGGGATCTGATCGAACCGTTCTGCAGCGTCCTGCGAGGCTTCGACCCCGTATCGTTGAGCCTGGTTCGCAGCCGCACGAGCGGCTTCAGCCGCTACACCGGCGATGTTCCCGGCTGGCCCTACCGCTTCGGGTTCGACACCGAACCCGAACTCGACGAAGATCTCTACGCCGCGTTGCGCTTGACCCAGAACCAGCGCTTCGACCTGTCGACCAAGACGCGGATGACCAAGGACATCAGTCTGGACGTCAAGTACGCCCTTAACACGAGCACCCAGAAGACGCAGGACAGCCAGTCCTGGAATCTGACGCAAGACTGGCCCGATTTGCGGCTCGGCGTGACTGGACTGGAGAAGCTCAAGCTCTTCGGCGGCCGCCCCGACGATCGCAACGCGGGCTGGTTTCGCTCGTCGAGCTTCGATGTATCCTATCGGCATTCCAAGTCGGTGCCCAACTATACGCTCAGTTTCTACAGTCCGCGCCGCAGCACGACCATCACGCCGCGCTGGAACATGACCTTTCACAGCGGCATGGCGTTGACGCTCAACGGCAGTATTAGCAACGAGAATCAGGTTGCCAGCGGCGTGATCACCGACACGCGCCGCTTGCAGGCCGGCTTGCAACTCCAGCACGAGTTCCAAGCGCAACGGTTCCTGGCCAAGCTGGGCCTCTATCAACCCGGCAACCAGCCTACCGTCAACATGTCGGTCGACTTGCGGTTTTCTCGCAATACGACCGACCGCGAGGTGCCGGGCGCAACGTTCGCCCAGGCACAGCAAGGCAACCAGAGCATCTCCCTGCAACCGCGCTTCAGCTATAATATCAACCGCAATCTGTCGGGCGCGTTCAGTCTGAACTACTCGCAGACCAAGAACCTCGCGACCGATCTCAAGACGACGACGTTCGGACTCGGACTGGAGGCGACGTTTGTCTTCTAAAGCGACCCGTTCCCCGTACCGGAAATCCAGCGCTCGGCGGCGCGCAGAGAAGAAAGCCGGCGTAACCTCCGCGCGGCGGCGACTTGCCGTAGCCACCTGCGTCTGGTTGGGCTGCCTGTTGGGACCTCCGGTGATCGCCGCCGCTGAGCTGCCGACCTTCTCGGGCGACCGCGCGTTGCACTGGATCGTTGCCCAGTGCGATCTTGGGCCGCGGCCGCCCGGTTCGCTGGCGCTGGAACGCTTGCGCCGGTTGATCGAAGCCCACGCGGACAGTCTGGGCCTGCCGTGCCATCGGCTCTGCTTCGACGCGGAAGATCCCTGGTTCAAGCGGCCTGTTCGCTTGTGCAATTTGGTGGTGGCGATCGGTCCGACCGGCGGCGACCGCCTCTGGTTCGGCGCCCACTACGACACGAGGCCGGTCTGTGACCTGGATCCGGATCCGGCACAGCGCGACCAGCCGCTGCTCGGGGCGAACGACGGGGCCTCGGGCACGGCGGTCCTGCTGCATCTCATGGAGATCCTCGCCGCGAACCCGCCGCCGCGCGGCGTCGATCTGCTCTTTTTCGACGGCGAGGATTCCGGACCGGCCGGCGACCCCGCGGGATTCTGCCTCGGCAGCCGGCACTTGGCCGCCACCTGGCGGGACTTCGCGAACCCGCTTGCAGTCGGGCGTCCGCAGGGGCTGATCGTGCTGGACATGGTCTGCCGGCGCGGCCTGCGCATCGGTATGGAGGGGTTTTCGCGGCGTTATGCTCCCGCGCTCTGCGAGGCGGTGTTCGCGCGCGCCGCGCAGCTCGGTTTGCCGGCGTTCGTACCGGAGCCGGCAGTCCCGGTCTTTGACGACCACGTGCCGTTTATCGAGGCGGGTCTGCCGGCGTTGAACCTGATCGATTTCGGGTTTCCCGAGTGGCATACCGCGGGCGATGTCCCGGCCGTATGCGATCCGGCGTCCCTGGCGCAGGTGGGCCGGCTCGTCGTCGCACTCGCGCTGGACCCTCTACCGGGATTCTGAACCGGCCGCGACGGTCCCGCATGGATGATCCAAGTCGACGGGAGGTCGGCGCGGAAGCCGATTCCTCGCATTTGCGCTTGCTCGCGCCGGCGTGATCGGCTATATTGCGGGCGAATTCGAGACCCGAATCCGGGTGGTTCCGGAAGTGGGCGCAAGTCCACTTCTTTTCGTGCTATCGGGAGTAGTCCGTTGTCGCCGGACAGTCTGGACAAGTACGCGCTGGCGGCGCGTATCCTGGATCAACTGACGCCGGAACTGGAGGCTGAGGGCTGGGATCTGCTCGATGTGCGGATCTACCAGGGTGGCGGCCGCTGGCAGGTGCGTCTGTATGTGGACCTGCTGGGCGCAGACCACATCGATCTGGACGGCTGCGCAGCCGCTTCGCGCACGGCGAGTCTGTTGCTGGAGGGGACCGATTGGTTCCCGGGGCCCTGGGTGCTCGAGGTGTCTTCGCCGGGCACGCGGCGTCCCCTGCGGCGAGTGGCGCATTTCCAGGCCGCCGTCGGGCGCAACATCGAGCTGCGCTGGCGACTGCCGACCGACGCCGGGCGCCGGCCGCAGCACCTGCGCGGGCGGCTCGACGCCGTGGTTGCTGACCGGCTGACGATCATCGCGCAGCCGGCGCGCGACGAGGCGCCGGACCAGGCCGCGCTTGTGGTGACCGTGCCGCTGCAGGCCGTCTTGGAAGCCAATCTGGACGAAGACGTCGACGTGCAGGCGTTAATCCGCGCCGATCGCCGCCGGCGCAAGGATGCGAAACGAACTCGCCGGGGCCGGCGGCCGGTCGCCGACGCCGCCGCGACGGAGTCTACGGACTTGGACGAGAGGGACGGGAGCTGACGATGGACCACAACGTGATCCAGGCCTTACAGGCCATCACGCGGGAGAAGCACCTCGACCAGTCGATCATCGTTGAATCGCTGGAAGCGGGGTTGCAGTCCGCGGCCAAGAAAAAGTTGGGGGCCGAGGTGAACGTCGTGGCTAAGGTCGATCCGCAGACCGGCGAGATGCTCGTCGAGCAGGTCAAGACCGTGGCGGCCGAGGTGCTCGACCCGGATCTGGAGATCAGCCTCGAGGAGGCGCAGCTCGAGTTCGGCGACGAGGTCGAGATCGGCGACGAGGTGCGCTGGGAATTGCCGCTCGACCAGTTCGGGCGCAATGCGATCCTGGTCGCCAAGCAGATCCTCGTCCAGAAGGTACGGGAAGCCGAGCGCTTCCAGATTTACGACGAATTCAAGGACAAGGTCAACACCATCATCGAGGGCAAGGTGCAGCAGCTCGAGCGCGGCAACGCCTTGATCAATCTCGGTCGGGTGGAAGCCCTGTTGCCGCACCGCGAGCAGATCCGGACCGAGCCCCTGCGCCAGGGCGCCGCCGTACGGGCCTTCATCATCGAGGTGCTCGACAGCGCCAAGGGACCGCAGATCATCCTGTCGCGCAGCCATCCGGATTTCCTCAAAGCGTTGTTCGCGCAGGAAGTGCCGGAGATCCAAGAAGGCATCGTCGAAATCAAGGCCGTGGCCCGCGAGCCGGGGACGCGCTCGAAGATCGCCGTGCAGAGCCGCGACGATCGTGTCGATCCCATCGGTTCCTGCGTGGGCATGAAGGGGAGCCGCGTGCAAGCGGTCACGCACGAGCTGAAGGGCGAGCGCGTCGACATCGTGCTCTGGAGCCCCGACCCGATCCAACTCATCAGCCGGGCGCTGAGCCCCGCCGAGGTCAACCAGGTCATCCTCAACGACGCGCGCGGCGAAGCGACCGTCGTGGTCACCGAAGACCAGCTCAGCAAGGCTATCGGCAAGGAAGGCAAGAACGTTCGCCTGGCCGCGAAACTGACCGGCTGGAAGATCGATCTGGTCTCATCGCGCGAATACGGCATCCGCCAGCGCGTGGCCGAAGAGGTCTCCATGCGGCTGGACGAGATGTCCGACATGACGCCGGAGCTGGCGGCGACGCTGCGCGATGCCGGCATCGACACCATTCGGGCGCTGGCGCGCATCGACCGCGCGGCGCTGGCCGGCCTGCCCGGTGTCGGCGACGCAACGGCGGAGCAGTTGCAGGAGACGGCCGAAGCGACGCTCGCCGAGCTCGAACGCGTCATCGAGGCGACCGTCCAGGAAGAGCTCAGCAAAGAGCTCGGCGACGGCCTGATCGACGAAAGCAAGCTGGACGCCGGCGTTGCGGAAGCGGAAGCGACCGTGCCGGCTGACGCCGTGATGCCGGCGGATCCGTTCAGCGGCTTCGAACAGAAGGTGTCCGGCGAGGACGAAGCAGAGGACGCAGAGGACATGGAGGACGCGGCGGACGCGGTGGACGACGAGCCCGCCGCGGCGCCGGACGAAGCCGGTCGCGACGCCGACGCTTCGTCGCCGAAGCGTACGGAGGATTGAATGAACGCCGCAGGACGCGCAGCACCGACCGCGGGCGGGTCGACCGCTGCCGAGCACGCGCTGGCGTTGCTCGGTCTGGCGCGCCGGGCCGGGCGATTGGCGCTTGGCGCGACGGCGGTGCAGAAAATGGTGAGCAGCGGCGCCCGGCCGGTCATCATCATGGCTTGCGACGCCAGCGCCCCGCAGCGCCGGCGGTGGTCGCGGCTGCAACCGGTTCGGGGCATCGTCGGCGATCTGCTGACCCGCGGCGAACTCGCCGCCCGCTTGGGCCGCGCGGATCTCGCCGTGGTGGCCGTGGCCGACAAGAGTTTTGTGAGGGGTTTGTTCGAGCTCGGCGTGGTGGCTGATCCCGCGGCGGCCGGCGCCGTCAGGAACTGACGCGACCACGGCTGGAGGTGTGACCTTGGTGAGAAAACTGCGAGTGTACGAGCTGGCGAGGCACTACGGCGTCGACAGCAAGCAGATCATGCTGCTGCTGCAGAAAATGAAGGTCGAAGCCAAGAGTCACATGAGCGTGGTCGAGGATGATTCGGTGGACAAGATCCACGGAGTCTTCCAGCGTAAGCGTGAACTGGCCCGGCAGAACTACGCGCGCGCGCACAAGCTGGATCCCGCCAAGCTCGAAAGCATCGCCAGCCTGCGCCCCTTGCCGCGTCCGCAGCCGCCCGACGAACCGGAGATTGTCGAAGCGCCCAAGAAGAAGACAGCGGCGAAAAAGAAAAAGAAAAAGGTTGCGGCCAAGTCCAAGGTCGTGGTCATCACCAAGACCGGCCAGCAAACGAGGGTGGCCAAAGAGGCGGCGGCGCGGAAAGCCGCGGAACTCGAAAGCGAGCGCGCCAAGGTAGAAAACGAACGCCGCCAGCAGGAACGTCTAGAAGCCGAGCGCGCCCAGCAGCGGGAAGAGCACCGGCAAGAGCGCGTATTGAAGCGGCCGAAACTCGTCAAGAAAACGGCGGAGAGCGACGCGGAGGCACTGCCGCCGACCGAAGCGGCCGAGTCCGCGGCGGCGGTGCCGACGGCGACAGGGAAACCCGTAACCGGCGTCGCCGAGCCGGCGGTTGCCGGCGAGGTTGCGCCCGGCCCGCGAGAGCCCGCGGCCGCGGCGGCTGATCGCGGCGCCGGCGGTGCGGCCGCCGTCGAGCCGGGGACCGCAGAAGCGGCAACGCCGGCGACTACGGCGGCCGAAGCGGCCGCCGTGGAATCCGCGGCGGCTGCGGCGGTCGAGACCGGGCGGCGACGGCCGGCGATCAAGAACGACGGCTTCAAGGTGGGCGACATCGTGCGCCCGGCGCCGCCTCCGGCGGCCGCCAAACCGGCGGCGCCGCGGACCGCCGACACGGCTGCCACCAGTTCCCTCAGCGTGAAAGAATCGATCCAAGCGGCCATTCGCCGCCGGCAGGACGAGAAGGCCGCCCAGGAGGCGGTGGGGGCGCGCCGCAAGCGGTCGCGCTCGAAGAAGAAGAAAGTTGATGAAGCCGAGGTCGAGCGGCAGCTCAAGTTGACCATGGCGCAGATGGAAGGCGTCGGCGGCCGCACGCGCCGCCGTCGCAAGGGCGGTCTGCAGGAGGCCGGCAGCGAGGAGGCCGCTTTGCGGGTCACCGAGTTCATCACTGTGCAAGAGTTCGCTGAAAAGCTCGAAGTGCCGGCCCGCGAGATCATCGCCAAGCTGTTCGGTCTGGGCATCATGGTGACCATGAACCAGCGTCTGGACAAGGAGCACATCGAGCTGCTCGCGGAGGAGTACGAGCGCGACGTCGAATTCCTCAGCGAGTTCGGCGAGGAACTGCTCGAACAGCAGACCGACGAGGTGCTCGCCGAAGACCTCGAGTTGCGACCGCCCGTGGTCACGGTGATGGGTCATGTCGACCACGGCAAGACGTCGCTGTTGGACCGGATCCGGCAGACCAACGTCATTGCTGGCGAGGCCGGCGGGATCACCCAGCACATCGGCGCCTACAAGGTGGAGACCGAAGGCGGTCCCATCACGTTCCTGGACACCCCCGGCCATGCCGCGTTTACCGCCATGCGCGCGCGGGGCGCGTCGGTCACGGACATCGTGATCTTGACCGTGGCCGCGAACGACGGCGTGATGCCGCAGACGATTGAAGCCCTCAACCATGCCAAGGCCGCCGGCGTCCCGATCATCGTGGCCATCAACAAGATCGATCTGCCCGACGCGAAGCCGGACCGGGTCAAGCAGGAATTGACGCAGCACGGCATCCTCGTCGAGGAGTTCGGCGGCGACGTGCTGTGCACCGAAATCTCGGCCAAGAAGGGCGTGGGGATCGAGCGCCTGCTCGAGCTAGTGCACTTGCAGGCGGAAGTCCTCGAACTGCAGGCCAGCCCGAAGGGGCCGGCCCGCGGGACAGTAGTCGAGGCGCGCAAGGAGCCCGGACGCGGCGTGGTCTTCTCGGTATTGATCGACCGCGGCACTCTGCATGCGGGCGATATCTTCGTGGTCGGTCTCCGCGACGGCCGCGTGCGGGCGTTGATCAACGAGCGCGGCGAGAAGTTGGAAGCCTGCCTGCCGGGTCAGCCGGCGGAAGTCCTGGGCGCGCACGACGT
>Ga0334883_1004561_pt1 | contig 13204 bp, 6 predicted proteins | sample GraSluR1_MG_6_FD_207230 | JGI IMG/M metagenome (GOLD analysis project Ga0334883, IMG submission 207230) | Sludge microbial communities from methane-producing bioreactor in Wageningen University, Netherlands - Granular Sludge_09_05-R1 | ecosystem: Engineered > Bioreactor > Anaerobic > Unclassified... | reverse complement strand
GCGTTTGAACCCGGACGATGTGGTTGAGAAAGGAGTGAGACCGATGAAGTTTCGATTTGCAAAAAGCCTAGGAATTTGTCTGCTTTTGGCAGCGTGGTCCATGTGGGCGCTGGGATGTGACGAGGAGTCGAAGAAGGACCCGACGACGGACACGCCGAACCCGGACGTGGCCGATGTCTCTGATCTTCCTCCGGAAGAGACGGATGAAGACGTTCCGCCGACGGACGTGGAGCCGGATGTGACCCCCGACGTGCCTGACGTCACGCCCGATACGACGCCCGATACGGCGCCCGATGTGGAGCCCGACGTCCCAGACCCCTTCAATTGGCCCGACAGTCCCCAGGACTACGCGTTTGGCCCGGTGGCCTATGTGCATAAGCTCATCATTCCGACGGTGAGCAGCACCGATGGGCCGACCTGTTGCCGCGATTGGGGCGCCATCTCGAAGGACAACGTGCGCGAAGGCACGGACTTGATGGACAACGCGTTGGCCTCATTGGCCAAGGCCCTGGTGTTGTTCGTCAACGTGCAGGAGATGTTGGACGAACAGCTCGAAGCCGGTTCTTTTGCTTTGCTGTGGGACCACCAGGATTTCGCTGGTGGCGCTCAGGATCCGAGTTTCTTCTTGGTCGGCCTCTTTGGCGACTATGCCGGCACGACCACTTATGCTGAGGCTTCTGCTGGCAATGGGACCTTCTCGGTGAGCGAGAAGTCCTTCAAGCCCAATTCAGGCGAACCACTGATTTACTTCTCTGGCGCCTCGATGACGGCGAGCAACTTGAACGCCGGTCCCTCGCTGTTCCGGCTGACTTTGCCTCTGGGCTTCGTCAATCTCGATGTGGCGGTCTCGGATGCGCAGGTGACGGGGAGGGCGAACTTCGATGGCGACAAGATTTCCTACTTTGAGGGGACGCTGTCGGGTTATGTGAAGGTCGCCGACGTGGTCGACGCGGTCAACGAGATCGTTGCTTCTCCGGCCTGTGAGTGTTTGGGCCTCACCGGGCCGCTTTACGTCATGGAGGAGGACGGTTCTATCACGGCTTCGGCCTGTATGCAGACGGCCGCTGCACATGCCCTTTGCTCGACAGTGGACGAAGAGATTTGTGCCGTTTTGGCGGCCGGTCCGCAGTCGATTTCCATGTCGCTGTGCACCATGCTGCCCACTTTGTTGGTGGCACAGGCTGACATCGACCTCAATGGCGATTGCGCCACTGATCCCGTAGGCTGTGCCTATGAGGCGCTGTCCATCGGTCTGCAGTGGGAAGCCGTTCCGGCGGTGGTGGTTGAAGTGACGGAGTAAGGCCGCACCCTTCGGAGGTGCCGTTTCGTGGTGAAGGGTCCCGTTGGGGCCCTTTTTTTTGTCGGGCGACCAGGAATAAACAGCGCGGCGCGGCGGGGCATTGCGAACGCTTCGTTGACATGGGTGGGGTGGAACGGTACTTTGTTCCGGACAGCGCGACATTTCGCTGTGAAGGGGTGGTATCGGATTGCGCACGATGCGGTGTGAACAGAGAAGAATGCGGTTGCCTGTTAGGGCGCTGGAGCTTGGCCAATTTGAGCCTGAGCTTCTCGGTGTGAGTCTTTCGCGGTCGTTGCGCGCTAGGAAAAGTGGGGAGAGCCGGGGGGCTCTACATCTGAGCAATTGCGCCCTCGTCAGGGCGTTCGATCGAAGAGGTACGACTATGGTCAAGGGAGCGGCAGGGTTAGGCGCTTGCGTCCTGATGGCGACGTTGTGGCTGCCTGCAGCCGTCTTTGCAGACGGGCAGGAGTTGCTAGCGCAAGCGGGCGATGACAGCATTTTCGAGCGCACGAGTGACAGCGATGTTGCTCTCGGAGATGCTCTGTCTGAAGAGGATATTGGCGCTGGTAAGGATTGGTCGGTGGGTGTGTCGACGGGTGTCTCCGTGGGGATAGGGAGTTTCGTGTCGGACCCCTATGCGCGGCGAAGCCGGGTGCGTTATCGGGTCGGTGCAGACGCCAGCTACACCATCCCGACGTTGGACGTCAGCGTAGGGTTGGCCACGGGTTTCAGCCAGTGGTTGACCGAAGGTGGTGGCTCGAACACCAAGCAGGAGTTCCGCTGGACCGACACCTATCTGTCATTCAGCCGTGGGATCATCGATGGCTACGGCATGGATTTGAGCGCCGGCCTGGACTTCACTCTGCCGACGAGCGCCTTTAGTCGCGCGGCTCGCCTTTACACCACGATTTCGCCGTCGCTGATCTTCGGTGGCGACATTGGCCCCATGCGTTTGTCCTATCAGATCAGCTACAGTCACAATTTCCACGGCTACACGTCGATGGTTTTCCAACCCAGCGAGGTGGACGTGCTGTCGCGCGAGACGGGGTCAGAAGCGGTGGCAGCCGATGCGGTGGCCATCGACGGCGTGCTGACCGAGATGGATTTGAGTCACAGCTTCATGGTGCGTTTTCGCCTCCATAAGCGGGTGTCGCTGTCGGTGAACTTCGGTTTTTCCGACTATTGGACCTATGACAATGGCAGCGTCTCCAAGGACGACGCCTACACTTCGCCCTTTGCTCGTGTGGGGCGCGGCCATGGGCAGAGCATGAACGGCGGCGTGCGTTTGAGCTATCAGCCGTGGAAATACCTGAGCACGACCCTGTCGATGAGCAGCGCACAGCCGTGGAAGACCGACGACAATCGTTCGTATCGCTTCCCCTTCATCGATTTGGAATCGCCTGCGAACAACTTCACGAGCTTTGCGTTGACCTTGGCTGGCCGTTATTGAGCGGGAGCCCTTTTGAATTGTGGAATGGCCGCCTCGCGGTGGCGATGATGTGACGACGATGACAACGATGACAGGACAAGTCTCTCTGTATCGGGGAGCCGTAGCGAAGGAGCATGGTATGCGACGACGATTCATGTTGGGCATCCTGCTGTGCCTGCAGGCGTTGGTGTTTTGGGGATGTGCCCAGGAAGTGGGTGACATCGACCGGACCCAGCCCAACAAGCTCAGCAAGAAAGTATTCGAGGGCGAGTGGTATATGCGCCAGACCGTGGTGGACGTCCCCGGTACTGGTCAGGTGGCCTTTGCCGGCTGGGAAGGTGACTTCGAGCGCGTCCGCTTCGACCTGCGCGAGGACCTCTTGGTGGCGCGTCGCGTCCATGAAGACGTCTTGGGCATCGACTCGGTGAATCCGCCGCCGCTGGGTGTGGACAATCCCGGCCTCTATGGCGCGGGCGATGCGAGTTACTCTGGCCAGTGGATGGGCGCGCCCGTGGCGGCCTTCCCGATTGTGAGCCACTTCGACATTCAGCGTCAGTACAACGCGTCGACGGGCGAGCAATCGAACGTCATCAACGAGAACAGCTCGGACCGCTACTGGCAGGATCGGGAATACGTCCGGGTGAACTGGAGCCGCAACCAGATCCTGTCGGCAGACATGGTGGTTGGCTTTGAGTACAGCGCCTACACGAAGGGAGCCCCAGAGACGCAGTGGTACGAGGATCGAGAAGACTCCTTGTCGCCGATCTACATCGAGTGTCGGGACGCGCAAGGCGAGTTTTTCGACTGTGATCCTGAGAATCTTCGCGGCGACGAGGAAGTGGCCTACATCGAGTTGACCAACGTCTACGTGGTGGAGCCCGACTGGTTGGACTGCATCTTGACGTTCGGTTTCCCCCTCTATGGTGGCTTCTGTGGCGCCGAGGTGGTGAAGGTGCGGACGAGCTTCGTGAAGGTGGATCCCGTCGATGCGGCGACCTACGAGCCTCGGGTCTACAGCGACAAGGAGATGGAGTGGTTCGCGTACTTCCGTACGGAGCGTTGCGCATATGACCGTCTCTATGGTTGCCGGGATCAGACGTCGTTGTATTTGGCGAACCGCCATCAGATCTGGGAGACCTACTTCCAAGACGTGGACGGCGATGGCAAATACACCAAAGACGTCGACATCTATCTGCCGACTTCTGCGCGGACGCCGAAGCCCATCGTGTACTACTTGACGCCCGAGTTCCCGGTGGACCTGATCGCGCCGTCCCTGCGGATCGCCGACGAGTACAGCGAAGAGTACCTGAGCGTGGTGCGTCATCACGGGCACACGAACTATCAGGGTCGGATGTTTTACATATGTGCGAACTCCGGCTCTGCGGAAGAGCAGGCATGGGTGATGGCGGGCAGCGACAAGACCGGCCTGGTGGACGATGCCGCCGTGCTGTGGAATGAGCTGACCCGTGGCTACCGCGATGGCGTGTGCAAGCGGGAAGGCAAAGAGAAGCGGCTGGGCGATGTTCGCTACAGCTTCTTTGCGTGGATCAACAACCCGCAGCAGAACGGTCCGCTGGGTTATGGTCCGAGCTCTCCCGATCCCTTGACGGGTCGTATCATGGCGGGCAATGCCCACATTTACGGTGCCGACATCGACATCTGGACGCAGACCCAGGTGGATCTCATCGACCTCATCAACGGTGACCTCGATCCGCTGGCCTATGGTTACGGCGAGAACATCCGCGGTTACCTGGAAGATGCCTACACGCGCTTCGGGATCCCGAAGGCCGGTTGGGGGCACTTGAGTGAGGTGAGCTCGAACCTCGACGTCGGTCGGCGCGAGGTGGTGACCCAGTGGGATCGCGACAACTTCAACCGCTACAGCGATAAGCTGGAGGCGGCGATGTTGCGGCGTGAGAACCAAGATTTCGTGGAGCGGATGCGTATCCACCCGGCGCACCTGATCCGTCACGAAGACCGCTACCGGAACATTTGGGAGAAGATGCGCGGGACGGCGATCGAGGCGAAGATGATCACGCCCGAGATCAAGGCCGGTTTGGGCGGTGGCAACATCCACCCGGATGCGACGCCGACGCAAGACGTGATCGCTGCTTTGACGCCGCGCAAGACGGGTATCATGCCTCCCAACGGGATGCGTCGGGTGTCCTTGGCCGATGCCAAGGGCGGCGACGACTACTGGGAGCGCTTCCACCGCTTCGCCGATCGCAACATGTACATGGCGGAGTTCTTGGACGACCACCTCCTCGGTTTGGCTTTGGACATGAAAGACATGTTCGGCCACATCCAAGACCCGGTCGAGCGTAGGCTGCGCATTTTCTATTACATTCGCGCCTTCGTTTACGAGCACGTGATGATCCACGAGGTGGGCCACACGGTGGGTCTGCGCCACAACTTCGAGGCGAGCTATGACTCCATGAGTTACTTCCCCGAGTACTGGCAGATTCGTTTGGAGAACGACGCGGCGTTGCGGGCCGAAGGCAAAGAGATGCGCTACGTGGTGGGTGACACGACGGAGACGGGTCCGCAGACGTGTACGGCGGATGCGAATTGTGGTCATTCAGTACTGACAGGCCAGCGGGGTGTGTGCGTGAGCGGCGAGTGCATGACGGGTTGCCCCGGTGTGCGTGGCGTGCTCTTGGGCGATCACCACTGCCCGAGCCGCGGTCGCATTCGCGCCGACCACGAGAAGCGGATGAGCGAATACGGCTACACCTCGGTGATGGACTACGGCGCCCGGGCGAACCACTTGGCTGCGGGCCTGGGTCTCTATGACAAGGCGTCGCTGCACTACGCCTACGGCGACTTGTTGCACGTGTTCAAGCAAGGTTCGGAGCCGACGAAGTTCCGCGTCCTGGTCGCCGGCAACAGCTCGGACGACCTGCTGACGGGGATCGAGCGGACGAGCCAGCCGATTCGTCGTTGGAACGACATCGAGGTGGTGAACCGGGTGAACTCGCAGCGCAACTCGGCTTGCAACAGCGATGCGGACTGCACGGACGCCTCCTTCCCGATTTGTCACAAGCCCTCGGCGATCATCCCCGGCACGTGTATCGACGCGGCGCCGCATGCGAACTCGGCGGACATCCTGAACTACGGGATGAACTACTGGCACTACTCGGTGCTGCCCTTGATGTTCAACGCGCAAGGCAATGGCTCGAGCATGGCCCAGATGTACGAGCGTGAGTACATCCCGCTGAGCGAGTACGATCCGAAGAATCCTCAGCGTCTGCGGGTGCCCTACCGGATGTGTTCCGATGAGATGCGCGGTGCTTCGCCCTACTGCCAGGTTTGGGACGACGGGGCGGACATGCAAGAGATCATGGACACCTACATCCAGGGCTACGAGCAGTACTACTTCCAGAACAGCTACCGGCGTGGCCGTGCCGGCTGGGGTCTGTGGTTGTGGCCGCACCTGATGCGTCTGCGCAATCGCTACTTCTCGCCGATGGCGGCGTTGTACCAGCACTGGCTGATCCGTGCGTCGCAATGGAACGAGGTGGATTGGCTGTGGCAGCGCAGCCCCTACGCGGGTTCTTTGGCGCAGGTGGCCTCCGAGGATGGTCTGCGGACGTTGATCAGCGTTCTGGTGGCGCCGCACCCCGGTGCTTACGAGCTCGAGGGTGACACCTTCATGAACCGCTCGAACGAGTCGGATTATGAGATGGGTGCCCCTGGTCAGTGGCTGCGTATGGATCCGGGTGAGAAGGCGAAGTGGCGCTTCAGCCGTTACGCCTACGACAGCGGTTACTACTACTTCCTGCGCTACGAGATCTTGAGCTCGTTCTGGGATCGTTGGGCGGCTTTCACCGTGTTGACGAACCCCGAGTACAACGATCTGGGCGTCGACTCGTCTTCAGACATCACGGGCTACATGATCCCTTACTACCTGCTGTACAGCTATGAGCTGAGCAAGGTCTTCGGTGGGATGATGGTTGAAGACTTCGGCCAGTTCTCCCCGGTGGTGAACTTGGAGAAGTACGCCGAGCTGCAGGCCTCTGGTCAGTCCTTGCGCGATGCGTTGGAGTACCGGGATCCGCTGGCGACGCCGATGCAGCAGGCGGCTTACGGGAACCCAGCGCGCTATGCGAAGCTGAACCCGTACCCGGCTTCCTACTACAACCGCAGCTACAACGACCGCTTCTTTGCGGCGGTGTACGGCCTGGCGTTCTTCCAGGTGCTCTATGATCAGTCCTTCAACCACGCGTCGAACATCTTCATCGCCAACGATGGTGGTTTCGGCCAAGGCTTCGCTGACAGCGATGGCGACGGCTACTGGGACATCTTGGAGGGAACGGGCGACAGCAACGGCAACGGGATCCCGGACTTCTTGGATCCGACGTCTTGGCCGGCGGACATCGAGCAGCGTCGGTTGAACATGGAGCTCTACCAGGATCCCTTCAACCACAAGATCTATGCGGCGGTGAACTACACCGAGCGCCGCTCTCCGCTCTACTCGCCTGGCGTGCGGATTCTGCGGGCGGCGAACGAGCTGAAGGCGCGCTGGAACGCGGGTGACCCCGACGTTCGGGAGTGGGACGTCTCTGGGATGCGCGAGGACATCGAGAACATCATCCTCTGCAACCAGGTCTTCTACGACATCAACTCACCGGCTTGGATCGTCAACCAGTTCGATTAGTCCAGGGGCGCAGGCGGGCTCACTCGCCTGCGCGGTGACCATGGCGGCCTCGGCGCGATAGCGTCGGGGCCGTTTGTGTTTTGGCGTGGCTTTGTGGGCTGGGAAGGGCCGTTCCAGGCGCAACAGAGGATTGTGGGGCCTGCTCTTGGATGAAGGTGGGTAGGGAAGTGACCGGGCGCTGCTCTGAAGGGCGTGGATCCCAAGGAGAGGAGCTGAGGAGGCGTGCGAGGTGCGGGGTTGGGAATTTCTGGGGACTCCCTTACACTACAGCACCAGGAAAAGGGGGGCGCAAGGAGGCCACGTGAAGAGCAAAGGGAAGGCGACACCGAGGGTTGGGAAGTCTGGGGCCAAGGGCGCGAAGAAGCGGCCGCGGCGCAAGCCGGGTGGCGGGCGCGGGCGCTGGGTGTGGCGGGTGGCGCGGACGCTGCTGCTGCTGGGGCTCATTGGCGCTCTGGTGAGTGCGGGGTTGATGTATGCCGTGTTGTGGCATTATGCGCAGGATTTGCCGGAGATTTTTTCTTTCGCGGACTACAAGCCGAAGCAGGTGACCCGGATTTACGATCGGCACGGGAACGTCTTGGCGGAGCTGTTCGATGAGCGGCGCAGCGTGGTGCCGCTGGAAGAGATCCCCGAGGTGATGCGCTATGCGATCATCGCGGCGGAAGATGCGGCGTTTTACGAGCACAAGGGCTTGGATTACTTCGGGGTGGTGCGGGCGACCTATGTGAACATTCGCCGGGGTTCTTTCAGCCAGGGTTCGAGCACCATCACCCAGCAGGTGGTCAAGAACCTGCTGTTGACACCGGAGAAGGAGATTCGGCGGAAGATTCAGGAGGTGTTGTTGGCGCGCCAGCTCGAGAGTGCCCTGACCAAGGATGAGATTCTGACGATTTACCTGAATCACATCTATTTTGGGCATCGGACCCACGGCATCGAGGAGGCCTCGCGTTTTTATTTTGGCAAGCGGGCCCGCGAGTTGAGTCTGAATGAGGCGGCGACGTTGGCTGGGATCGTGCAGAGCCCTGAGCGTTTGTCACCGGCGAAGCATCCCGAGCGGGCGCGCGAGCGGCGCAACTATGTGCTGCGACAGATGCGCGACAAGGGCTTCATCACGGAGGCGGCCTATGCGACGACTCTGGAGGCACCCATAGAGGTGCGGCGCGAGGCGCCGTCGAGTCTGGGTCAGGCGCCCCATTTCACGGAGCACGTGCGGCGCACTTTGGTGAATCTCTATGGCGAGGCCTATGTGTACACGGCGGGTTTGGACGTTTACACGACGGTGGATTTGAGCCTGCAGAGCGCAGCCGAGGATGCCCTGCGCGAGGGGCTCCAGGCCTACGACGCTAGGGTGGGGCTCTATCAGCCGCTGAAGGGCGCCAAGGTGCGTCCGGACCACGAGACCAAGCGGGTGCTCAAGGGGCAGCGTTATCGCGCGGAGGTGGCTAGCGTGGGGGGGGACGCGGTCGAGGTGCGTCTTGGCGAGTGGGTGGTGCCGTTGCGTTTGGTACCACGGGCCCGGGTCTTGCGCGGGCAGAGCGTGGAGGAGCGTTTTCACGTGGGCGAGATCTGGTGGGTGGAGGTGGCGGACCTGGGGGTGGACGGGAGCCCGTTGTCTTTTCAGCCCGCCCACAGCGCCGAGGGCGCCTTGGTGGCGATCGATCCAGCGAGTCGTGAGGTGGTGGCCATGGTGGGCGGCTACGATTACCAGACCTCGGTCTTCAATAGGGCCGCTCAGGCGCTGCGGCAGACGGGATCGAGCTTCAAGCCCTTTGTCTATGGGGCGGCCTTGGAGGCCAAGATCATCAGTGCGGCGACGGTCATTGACGACGCTCCCAAGGTTTTCCACATCCCGGGCAAGCGTGAGCCGTGGTCGCCGAAGAATTTCGACAACAAGTTCAAAGGTCCGATGCGGGTGCGCCAGGCGCTGGCCGAGAGCCGCAACACCATTGCGGTAGATGTGTTGGAGCGGGTGGGGATTGGGGCGGCCATCGATTTTTCGCGACGGATCGGGGTGAGCTCCAAGCTGGTCGACAACTTTACGTTGGCCCTTGGTTCTTCGGAGATGACGGCGCTGGAGGCGACCAACGCCTTTGCGACCTTTGCCAGTGGTGGGATCTTTCAAGAACCGATCTTCGTGTGGCGAATCAGCCGTCGGGATGGGACGATCTTGCACGAGGCGCCGCGCACGGGGCGGCGGGTCATTGGCGAGGATGTGGCTTTTGTGATGACGTCGATGCTGCGCTCCGTGGTGACCGAGGGGACGGCCAAGCGCACCTTGGGGGACTGGAAGGTGTACTCCGTGGGCAAGACGGGGACATCGAACGGTCCCAACGATGCGTGGTATGTGGGTTATAGTCCGCGTTTGGCGTGTGGGGTCTACGTCGGTTACGATCAGCCGCGTGATCTGGGTAGTGGGGAAGGTGGGGGCAAGACGGCGCTGCCGATCTGGTCGGTGTTCATGCGCAAGGCTCATGAAGGTTTGGAGGTGGTGGCGCCGACGCCGCCGAGTGGGGTGCTGGAGGCGCGCATCGACAGGGCCAGCGGATTGCTGGCTCAGGGGACGGAGGGGGCGATGACGGAGTACTTCCTGGCGGGTACCGTGCCGGCGCAGAGCGCGCCGTCCCGAGGGGAGCTGAGCGCCGCGGATTGGATGATGCGCGAGATCGGCCAGGGTACATCGGCCCAGCCTGCGCCGGCGTCAGGCGGCGACGGGGCACCGCTGGACGATGGCTTCTAGACCAGGCGGGTGAGCGTCATTGACGCTGCAGCAGCACGCAGGCGACGCGCACGGGTACGGGCAGGGTGCGGCCGTAGAAGTAGGTGTTCAGGGTCCGCACCACGTGGGTGAGGATGGGTTTTCGCTGCTCAGGCTCGGTGCAGATGGCGAGCCAGCGGGGCAGGAAAGTGCTCTCGATGAAGGGGGAGAAGAGGAAGTCTTCGACCGATGGGAAGTGGAGGGTGAACTCGCGGATGGTCGACTGGGTGAGGTGGAGGCCGAGTTGAGCAAAGGCCGGTGCCAGGTCTTCGGGCTCGATGAGGGCCTGGTGAAAGGCGTCGAGGGCGCTCTCGATGTCGCGCATCTCGAGTTTGAGGAGTGATTCCCTGAGCATGTCCGTGAAGGTGGGGATGCTGTGGCGCAGGGTGATGGCGGCGGCGACGATGCCATTTGGGCGCAACACCCGCAGCAACTCACCGCCTGCCAAGGGGATGTCGCCTTGGGTGACGAAGCCATAGCCAGCGAGGATGGCATCGAAGACGCCTTGGGCATAGCTCAGTTTGGTGATGGATTGTCCCGAATAGAAGATGCTGCGCTGGGCGTTTTTGAGGCGTTGGCGGCAGGCGTCGAGCATCTCGCTCGAGGGATCGACGACCATGAAGCGGGTGCGCTCAGGGAGGGCAGGGAAGGCGGCCAGGACCAGGTGTCCCGTCCGCGACTCGGGCACCAGCACGGTTGGGGTGGTGCCCATGGGGAGGTCGTGGAGGAAGTGGACGAGGGTGTTGTCGACTTCGGCCGACCAGGTGGGGACGACGAGGTTATCGTAGCGGTCGGCGTGACTTTGGGTGACGGGGATAGCGCTCATCAGGTGTTTTCCGTGAGGTCTCGGCAGGGGAAATGGGCGAATCCCGAGGAGGTTGGGAGGTATTGGGAGCTGTCGAAGAAGTAGCGCAGCCCTGGTTTGGCAAGGATGCGGCCAATGGGGAGCAGGTCGCGGCCGTGTTCGGCGCAGATGGCGTCGAGTTCTTCTTGGCCATCAGGAGAGACGGCGGCGAGGATGGCGTACTCTTCACCGCCGGCGAGGGCGAGGTCGAGATGGCTCAGGCCGAGTTGGGCGGCGCCAGCGCGCACTTCGGCGGCGATGGGGAGTCTTTCGAGGTGGAGCTCAGCGCCGCAGTTGCTGGCTTTGAGCAGGCGCGGGAGATCGTTGAGGAGGCCGTCGGAGAGATCCATGGCGGCGTGAACGGCTGGGCATTGCGCCAGGGTGGGTCCGAGGGCGGTGTCGGCGATGGGGGTGCAGAAGGCTGCGACGGCCTGGGGGGCGAGGTCCCCTCGGCCAGCTTGCAGCAGGGCAAGGCCCAGGGCCGATGCGCCCAGGGGGCGGAAGACGACGAGGAGATCGCCCACCTGGGCTCGAGAGCGGCGGAGGACGCGTTTTCCAGCCGAGCTTCCCATGAGGGTGATGGTGAGCACCAGCGCGCTTGGGCTGCGCACCACGTCCCCGCCGATCAACCAGAGCCACTCGGGTTGGCCGTGGGCTTTGGCGCAATCCACGAGGCCAGCGAGGAGCTGGTCGATTTCAGCGCGGGTGTAGCCTTCAGTCGGGAGGGCGAGTGAGAGGGTGTAGGGGCCGGGCGAGCAGCCCATGGCGGCGATATCGCTGAGATTGGAAGTCAAGCAGCGGAAGGCGATGTCGTGGAGGGAGGTGAAGCGTCGATCGAAGTGGACGCCCTCACACATGGTGTCAGTGGTGACCACGTCAAAAGGCAGTCGCAGTTGTACGGCGTCGTCGCCGATGCCAAAGGTGCAGAGGTCGAGGCGCTCAGGGAAGGCCGCCTGGATGCGGTCGATGATGTCGTTTTCGGCTAGGGTAGGCTCAGGCATGATGCAGGGCTGCCTCTCGCGCTGGAGGTGCATAGGGTACGCGCGCGCGTGAGCATAGCAACAAGGCAAGCGTGGCGCCATAACGCGGTGAACGGGCGCTGGCTCGCCGACTCAGGGTGGGCCGAATTCGGTGGCGAGCCAGCGGCACAGGGTGGGGCCGATTTCGGTGATAGGGAGGATACGTTCGGCGGCCTGGAGTCGGGTGGCGGCCTCCGGCATGCCAAAGACAGAGGATGACTGGCGATCTTGCACCAAAGTTCGGCCGCCGGCGCGGCGAATGGCCAGGAGTCCGTCGGCGCCATCGGCCCCCATGCCGGTGAGTATGATGCCGATGGCGTGGGCGCCGAGGTGGGTTGCCATGGAGCGCAAGAGGAGGTTGGCCGAGGGACAGAATGGCTCGTCGGGTGCCGCATCGAGGTCCATGCGCGAGGGTGAGGTCAAGACCAAGTGGCGGTGGCTGGGAGCGACATAGAGGTGTCCGGGCTCGAGGCGCTGTTTGCCTTGGACCAGGGTGACCTCGAGGTGGGTGTGCTTCTGAAGGCATTCGCTGAAGGCGACTTCGGTGCCGCTGCGCAAATGCTGGGCGACGAGGATGGGGAGGCGAAAGGATCTTGGGAGGGTGCCGAGCAGGGTTTCGAAGGCGCGCAAACCGCCGGTAGAGCTCGCCACGCCGATGGCGAAGTAGCCAGGCAGCGGCAGCGCGGGGTGCGCTGGGGTGGGGCTGGCGTTGCCCTTTTTGCGGAGCGGATCGAGTTGCTTGGTGTTGGCGAGCAAGGCTGCGAGATGCATGATTCTGTCGACGGCGTGGCGATCCAGCTCGCCGAAACAGTTGAGATGGAGTCGATGCACTTGTAGGGCGCCGGCCTCGATGAGGCCTGCGCCCTGGGGCTGCAGCTCAGGCGTCGTCACCTCGCTGCTGTCGAGGACCAAGACCCGGCAGCGGTGCATGCGGGTCAGGGTGTCGATGAGGACGGCGAGGGGGCAACCCAGGAGATCGGCAGAGATGAGGCACAGGTCTGGGGCGTGCTCGGCACAGGCGATGTCGCGCAAGAGCAGGTTGGCGTCGGTGGTCACTCCCTGGAGGGAGAAGTCGGGCGCCTGGGCAAAGGCCGTGGTGAGCTGGCGCGCCCAGAGAGAGCCACCCAGCCCCAGGTGAATGCGCTTTGGCGTTGTCGGAGGGAGTGAGTCAGGCATCACACACGGGTGGCACGGGGGAGA
>Ga0334883_1004545_pt1 | contig 13255 bp, 10 predicted proteins | sample GraSluR1_MG_6_FD_207230 | JGI IMG/M metagenome (GOLD analysis project Ga0334883, IMG submission 207230) | Sludge microbial communities from methane-producing bioreactor in Wageningen University, Netherlands - Granular Sludge_09_05-R1 | ecosystem: Engineered > Bioreactor > Anaerobic >... | reverse complement strand
GAAAATCCTCGAGAGGTAGATCCCGAGAAGATATCCGAGATCGAAGTGCTGGCAACTTACATAAATGGAGAGATCTTCTGGAGCAAAGACTCTTACACTCACTAATCTGTGAAGAGCGTCAGGAGACTTGTACCGTGAAGAATGGAGAAACGGGTGTGGTTTGTGGGGTCTAGGGTCTGGTAAGAAAGAGAAGAGCGAAAATCCGTCATCCGTCCGATAAGAGCGGGAGAGCGGTTCTTCGTTCCAGAGCTAGGAGCTTTGTTCTTCGTTCAGAAGAGCGGGCCCGCGAAGCGGAACTGGCGCGACGCAGTCGTACTGGCATCGCGAAGCGATACTGGCCTGCGTAAGCAGACTGGCGGTTCTAAGGAGCGAGATCCCGTATAGGAGCACTACGGGATGATACCACGCTGTGGCGGAGGGTGTGCTCTTGAGAGCGAGAGCGAAGACCTGAGGCGAGAGGTTGGAAGAGCGAAGAACCGTTCACCGTTGCCCGTCCACCGAGGCGAGAGCCCGGGTTTGGGGTTTCGAGTCTAGAGTCTGGTAAGAACGAGAAGAGCAAAAAAACCGTCCTTCGACTTTCGTCCCAGAGCATGGACCCGTCCTTGGAGAGCAAGAGCGGAAGAGCGAGATCCCGTATAGGAGCACTACGGGATGATACCACGCTGTGGCGGAGGGTGTGCTCTTGAGAGCGAGAGCGAAGACCTGAGGCGAGAGGTTGGAAGAGCGAAGAGATCTTGGTTTTCTTACCTCTATCCTCTCACCCCTTACCTCTGTCTTGAGCGAAGCGGAAGCGAACGTCTCGATCTTTCTCATAACTCTCCATGCTCCACTCTCAACTGTTCTTAATAGAACTCTCTCGCGATCTTTCTCTCGGCTCTTACCAACAACCTACAACGTACAACCTACCACTGTTCTTACTGCCCGCGAAGTGGAACTGGCGCGACGATATAGATATTATGCTAGAATTCTTTGACTCTGACAGGCTGATTTCTTGTCGAAGTCGTTCCGTCGCCGAGCTGCCCATCTTCGTTGAGGCCCCAGGTCCACACTAATCCGCCCTCCCATATACGCTTCACCGCCATCGAATGAAATGCTCCTGCTCCAATAGTAACTATGTTTTGAAGAAGCTGAGGTCCGTTTATTACCTGAACCGGTGCTTCTCTTCTAGTCCAGCTTCCATCTCCAAGCTGACCGAACTCATTATTTCCCCATGAATAGACTATTCGGTCATCTGTCAAGGCTTTCGAATGCTCGTGTCCTGCAGCAATTTCTATTGCTCCCAATAGAAAATCGAAGCCACCTGGACCCTTTACCTGGACGGGAAAGTTGCTGTTATTTTGAGTGTTATTGCCTAGCTGTCCTGACTTGTTTAAACCCCAGGCAAGAATCGAATTTATGTTCGTTTTCGGATCTCTTTGAAGTACTATGGTGTGTCCTCCCCCGGTGGCAACGGCTACAATTTCTGTCAGATCACCCTTTCCGCCGAGTCCAACTACCTTTTCGGGCGTATTTCTCTGGCCTCCAGAAACGCCAATTCCGAGTTGTCCGTGGTTGTTATCTCCCCAGGTCCGAACTGTACCGTCATCCATTACCGCGGCCGAATGAAGATACCCTGCTGCAATCGAATATATGCCGCTTAGAGCCTGCTTCCCTCCAACTTGAACGGGCAATGAGCTGTGGTTCCAGGTACCGTCGCCAAGCTGACCATACTTGTTGTTGCCCCAGGAATACAGGACCTCTATCTTTGGAGCGATCTGTCTCATTAAGGCCAGCGTGTGTTCTCCCCCTGCAGATATGGCAACAACACTGTCCAGGAACGATTTCCCGTCGGGAGCTTTCACCTGAACCGGGATGTTTGAGTTGATGCTTGTTCCATTGCCAAGCTGGCCGGACCCGTTTCTTCCCCATGCCCAGACAGTACCATCGCTCCTGAGCGCCACGGAATGATTGTATCCTGCCGCTATTGCGATTATTTTCGTTAAGGGTTGCTTTCCACCTACCCGGACTGCTGTATTGCTATCTGTCCAAGTGCCGTTTCCAAGCTGTCCGAATTCATTGCTACCCCACGCCCATACTGTTCCGTCTTCTTTAAGTGCTATCGTGTGAGACGCTCCCCCATCAACAAAAATAGCATTCATCAAGAAGCCTTCATCGTAGGTGAATGGCCATGAAATTACTTCTGACTTTAGTCCGTAATCATCTCGAGCTCTGACTTCGAAGATTCGATCTCCGGGAGTCATGTCGCTCCATTTATAGGTAGTACTCAATCCGTTGCTCTCCCAGACCCCCTCGTCCTTCCTTATCTCATAGACTACAATCTTATCCGAGGGTTCGCTCTGCCACTCAAATACTGCCTCGTTCAAATAGACAGTTCCCGAGGGGCCATTCACTATGGAGAGAAGGGGTCCTCGTGAAAGCTTTATTCTTAGAGTCACGAACGCTTTAGGTTCTTCAAAACTTGTATTGGATATCAGAACATGTGTTGTGATCTCTCCACCGTCTGGAATAAAACTTGCCGCTTCATTGTCATCCCAGCTGGTGGTAAAGATATTCTCCTCGCCTCCATAAAACTTGAACTGCACGTTCTCATTCGTTGACTCAACCGAAGCCTCCGCCATGTAATCAACAAACGCCGGACTAACAACCAGTCTGTAAACCCTTGAAGTCAAAGGGGAAAGTGAAAAGGTTTTTGTCATATCTTCCCAGTCCTGCAATGCTGGGCTCACTGTTACTGTGGCAGGATCGTCTCCGTGGCCTGACCACTCGTTAGGCTCCCCGTGGGGAACGCTCATACCATCGCTATCCAATCCCAGTATTACACTCTTCTCGAAACTCTGATTTTTAACCCATTGCCAGTAAGCGTCACTCAATGAACTGAAAGTCCCTTCGCTCTTGAACATCTGATCTATGTCAGATCTGAGACTTCCCAGTTTGAAGAGAGCTTTGACATATCCAATGTTCTGATTCGAAGCGTTCATTTTCAGGCCTGCATAAACCCAGAAGTCTTGTGTTCTATATGCATCTGCATCCGCCATCCAGGGAAGAGTTCGCGAAAACAGGTTTGAATTTATTGACAATGGTTCTCGGCCATTATAATTGGTATTGCTGCGCTCAAGACTGTTCATGTGCAGTTCGGCGGCTACTGCGGTCCCTTCAAAGACTCCCCACACAGCCGTTCTGTCTGTCCAGTCATTCTGTAGTGCCGGATAAGCGAACTGTATCGAATGAAAGAACTCGTGACGAGCAATGATTGGGTCCGGCTCAGCGGGTAATCCCGGGTAACGAGTATATGCTATCCGCTGACTTGGAACATAGGCTCCGTTTACGGTACCTTTACGAAGCTCATATTCGTATTTTAGAATGGGAACAAAGCTTGGGGGAGAGAAAGAAATCCCCATTACAGCGACCCTTAGATTGGGCTTTGAGAATCCGATTGTGTTGACATATGTCTCAAGTGCATCCTCCAGCGCTGCTCTTGTCATATCTATATGCGCCTGTATGCACTCGCCATCAGAGAAGCCGATACAGCTCAGGTAGAAATCCTTGATATCGAAAATTGAAGCTCCTTCAAATTCGACCTCCGCGACTTCTACTTCATTGTATCCGATACTTTTCGCAAGGACGTATATTTCAGGCTCAGCACCAACAAAGGGAATGATTGTCCCGAAGAGACCGCTTTCTTCATCGTAAACTCCTCTCAGCGGGTTCCATCTAATCGACGAATCCTCTTCTTCCGGAAACGCCGAAATAACTGACCCTGGAGGGGATAGGACGAGAATCGCTAGATCGTCTGTTGAAACACCATCAGGAACAGGTAATCCGAGTATGAGAAACTCTCCCTCTCGAACGGAGAAATCCTTTTCTGAGCCGACACTGTAGAATTTGCCTATAAGACTGGCTTCTTGAAGAGCGTCCGGCAAAGGGACTTCTGTAGTAGGATCTTCCACAGACTCTATGTATATCCTCAGCAACTTGTCAAGAACTCCATCTGGAGCACCGACACTTACTCCGTCTTCACCTCTGATCACCTCGCCAGGCCTCAAATACTTCGAGAAATCATCGTCTGTCGGTGGAAAAAGCATGCATCCAGAAGCAAAGAAAACCATAATCAGGGTCAAAATCAATAGATTCTTTGCATTCCTGGCAGCTAGAACTCTCTTCATAGCCATCCCTCCTTAGTTGCGTTCGATTCGCTCAATTCTTTTCATAAGGCTTGCTGATCAGAGAATCAGACGAAATCTATGAATTGTCAAAACCGTCACCAATGCCGATAATTTTGATGCGGTTTAGTGATCATACCACACTCCATGACTGTTTCAGAAGAACATAAGAGACAGCCGTTCACAGTTCTCCGAGGCGAGAGCCCGGGTTTGGGGTTTCGAGTCTAGAGTCTGGTAAGAACGAGAAGAGCGGCCCGCTGGCAGTTCCGCTTCGCGAGCTGAAAGAACCGTGGTAGGTTGTACGTTGTAGGTTGTTGGTAAGAGCCGACCACAGAGAGAGAAAGACCACGAGAGAGTTCGAGAGATTCTTGTTGTTCCTCAACCAAGAACTTGGACGCGAAGCGTCGGAACGAGGAACAAAGCTCCTAGCTCTGGAACGATCAATCGCTCTTCCGCTTCTGATCTGAGATCCCCTCTCGCAGAGGGGTGGCAGCATGCTCCTGCTGACGGGGTGTGTGCTCTTGAGAGCGAGAGCGAAGACCTGAGGCGAGAGGTTGGAAGAGCGGGAAGAGCAAAAAAACCGTCCTTCGACCTTCGTCCAAGAGCATGGACCCGTCCTTGGAGATCAAGAGCGGAAGAGCGAGATCCCGTATAGGAGCACTACGGGATGACGGGATCGGGGTCCGGGATGACAGGGTTGGTGGGCTCCGAAAATTCTCGTTTTCTCGTGAGCGAAGCGAACGTCTCGATCTTTCTCATAACTCTCCATGCTCCACTCTCAACTGTTCTTAATAGAACTCTCTCGTGATCTTTCTCCGCTCAGCCTTCTATTTCCCGATTCCGAACTGATTTGGTAGAATGTGAATAATATGCGTTCTATAAGGGAACTCAGTATTTGAAGCAAAGGGGGATACGAATGGCTAAATTCAAGTGTAATGAAGGCGAAAAGGAACTCGGAAGATGGACAACGAACTTTCTACCTCATGGAGGCGGAAGGTACACCGGCCAGCTTACTATTACCGATCAACGGCTGGTGTTTCATGCCCAGTTTGACACTTCGGTTGGTGGCATCGTGGGAGAGCTTTTCTTCGTTAAGTCGGATGAAGGCAATTTTATCTCGATTCCCAGAGAGAAAATCAAGAAGATCGAACCAAAGACAGGTCTTCTGAACAAGCGAGTAATAGTAAGTACCGACAACGAACAGACTTATATAATCGACAACGGCATGCTTTCCATAAAGAGCATTCTCGGCGCTCTGGGCGAAAAGTAGAGATAAGAGAAGTTCAACCCTTTCTGAAGGGAAGGCTCCCGCTCGCCGAAGATTTGGTTCGGAGCTCATTATAGAAACTGCATTTATCACCGCGCATATGGTGAATGCAGTATGATTTTGTCACTCCCATTATGAGAATCTTATCTTGTGATTCTTCCACAGTTTTGATTTGGTCTTGAGCACAGTCGTTTGTGATAGTATTCTCTTGTTACGGATACTCTATCCGTGAAAAGGAGATGAAAGTCATGGACGGGCAGAAAAACAAGCTTCTGAAGAGTATTCTTGTTGGTGCCACCGGTGGCTGTCTCACTCTGGGTACGGCATTCGCTGGGAACTATGAAGATGTAATGGTTTTACCGACAGTGAAGCCGGCTCCAAATCTTGAAGAAGTTATCCCGCACCCCGAGCAAATGGAAGAAGCGTTGGCAAAACTTTTGGAACTGGAGAGCAGGACAGGCAAGAAACCGAACATTCTGATCTACCTTATGGACGATGTCGGATGGGGAGATCCCGGGGTTTACGGCGGAGGCGCAATGGTCGGAGCACCTACGCCGAACATGGACGCTCTCGCTAGGGAAGGGTTAATGCTTACTTCCGCATACGCACAGCCTTCATCATCTCCTACAAGAGCCACTTTATTGACCGGACAACTGCCTGTGAGACACGGCATTCTCAGGCCCTCGCTTTATGACGAACCGGGTGGTTTGGGGGACTCTGTGACAATAGCACAGCTGCTTAGCGAAGCCGGTTACGTGACCCAGGCCGTTGGAAAGTGGCACATTGGTGAGAACCCGGGCTCTCAGCCGCAGAATGTAGGGTTCGATCATTTCACGGGCTTTTTGAGTGTCTCTGACTTCTACACCGAGTGGCGAGACCCCTATTTCTATCCGGAGATAGTCCACAGTCCGGAACGAACAAATATGATACGCGAATTCGCCTTCGAGAAATACTGGGTTCAGGCATCTAAGAACGGACCTCTCGAAAGGATAGTTGAGATCGATATCGATGTTCTGTCACACCTTGACGAAAACTGGGCCAACTACTCGATCAACTTCATAAGAGAAATGGCCGACAGCGACCAGCCTTTCTTCCTTTATCACTGTACCAGGGGAGCCCATTTTGACAACTATCCGAGCGAAAAATACCTTGGGAAATCGCCGGCAAAATATCCTTACAAAGATACGATTATTGAACTGGACGATATTCTAGGGCAGCTGATTCAGGTTCTTGAGGAAACGGGACAACTCGAGAATACCATTATATTCATCCTTTCAGATAATGGACCCGAGATGGAATCATGGCCGGACAGCGCTTATTCGCCGTTCAGGGGAGCAAAGGGAAGTACCTGGGAAGGGGGCGTCAGGGTCCCCGCGATTGTTTACTGGAAGGGAATGATCGAGCCCGGACGCGTTTCGGATGGACTATTCGATCTCGCAGATCTTTTCAACACTTCGCTCACGCTTGCCGGCGCTGGTGATCTCATGCCGACCGATCGCTATATAGACGGAATAGACCAGACATCATTCTTGCTCGCAGAAGATGGTCTCTCAAATAGAAAGCACATCTACTACTGGCTGATGAGCTACTTCTCGGCAGTAAGGACCGCCGAGTATAAGTATATGCAGTTCGCAATATCCGATGATGATAGGGGCTCCGTCAATCCAGGCGGCTTCACCGGTAGTCTGATGACATTCCCTTACTACCATCTGTACAACCTCTATCTTGACCCGAAGGAAGATCACAACGTTTCTATAAGAAAGCTAATTTACGTGGATCTCTTTCTGGCGACCATGCGAGAGCATATAAACACATTTAGGGAGTATCCACCGGCGGTGCACATCATAACCGGTCACTGATAACTGAAGTGAGGAGAGTAGATTCATGAGCAATGGCGCAGTCGGGAAGACTAACAAGATCAATGCCTTTCATGTCATGGCAAAGCCCACAGGGGCCCTGTGCAATCTCGACTGCGCCTATTGCTTTTACATGGGCAAACAGGAGCTTATAGACAGCAAAAGCACAATGAGTGATGAGGTTCTAGAAAGGTTTATCGCACAGTATATCAGCTCCCAGAACGTGCAGGAGATAGTTTTCACATGGCAGGGCGGTGAACCGACTCTGCTCGGTATCGACTTTTTCGAAAGGGTAGTCGAATTCGAGAGACTACACTGCCCCCCCGGTAAAAAGATAGCCAACGACCTTCAGACAAACGGCACTCTCATTGACGAGAAGTGGTGCGAATTCTTGAAAGAGTACAATTTCCTGGTTGGTATAAGCATCGATGGCCCGGAGAGATTGCACAATACCTACAGAGTATCGAGAGACGGCAAACCGACATTCCAGAGAGTCTTCAACGCGACAAAATTGCTCCATAGATACGGTATCGACTTCAATACACTGACTGTTGTGAACAGGGTTAACGCTAAGCATCCGGCCGAGGTCTATCGCTTCTTGAGAGACTCTGTCGGATCGACGAGAATCCAATTCATCCCGCTGGCTGAACCTAAGGTCTTCGCAAAGACACCGACGAGTTTCATAAACGAGAACGACATGCCTCTTCTCGGTTCATTGGAATCTCTGCCTGGCAAACCAGGTTCTGTAGTAGCAGACTGGTCTGTTATTCCCGACGACTACGGGCGTTTTCTCAACAGTGTTTTCGATATCTGGTACCGGAATGATATCGGCCGCGTCTTCGTTTTCCTGTTTGAGTGTGCTCTCGCTCAATGGTATGGGCAGCAGCCCTCTCTGTGCATATTCGCCGAAACGTGCGGAAGAGCTCTGGCAATCGAACACGATGGAAGCATCTATTCTTGCGACCACTTTGTCTATCCCGAACACAAACTTGGAAATATAACACAGAAACATTTGGGTGAGATGGTTAACTCCGTATCTCAGACGGTCTTCGGGCTCTCAAAGTCCGCGACGCTGCCCGAATACTGCCGAAAATGCGAGTATCTCTTCGCCTGTTACGGAGAGTGTCCGAAGAACAGGTTCATAAAGAGCCCCGACGGGGAACCTTATCTGAATTACCTGTGCAGTGGACTGAAAAAGTATTTCGGACATATAGATCCCTACATGAAAGAACTCGCGGAGCTTCTCAGAAAGCAATCTCGGTAATTCGTGACTCCTGTTCTCTTTCCTTTGCGAGATATCTGATGCGTGTTATATTAAAGTCATGAGGCGTTGCACTCACCCATTTACTCCTTCTCGATTCATAATGCCTGCCTGACCTGTCGTGCGGTGCCTGCCCAGATTAGGAGGAGAGACTATGAAGAAAGCGACGGTTATTCTTATCGCCCTTATCTCTATCGGCGTGCTCGTGACTCTTCTAGTAATATTCTTGCGACCCAAACCCGACGAACCCCCTGTAGTAAGCGACGTAGAAGCAGTTCTCGTCGAAAAAGGGACTTTCACGATGGGTAGCAACCTTGCCAGTGGTAATGACGATGAAAGACCGGCCCGCGAGGTAACGATAACTTACGACTTCTTTATCGGGAAATATGAAGTGACTTTCGAGGAGTATGACAAATTCTGCGAAGAGACGGGGAGAGCTAAACCCTCGGACAATAACTGGGGCAGAGGCCAGAGACCAGTGATAAACATCAGCTGGCTCGATGCCATAGCTTATTGCAACTGGCTGAGCGAGAAGGAAAAACTGCCCAAGGCCTACGACGCCAACGGAAATCTTCTTGATAGGGCCGGAAAGATAACGACCGATCCATCTAAGGTTGTAGGTTACAGGTTGCCGACAGAGGCAGAATGGGAGTTCGCTGCCAGGGGCGGCAATAAGAGCGAAGGCTACAGTCTTTCGGGAAGCGATAACGCCGACGAAATTGGCTGGTACTCGGACAATTCCGGAGACATGTCTCAAGATGTCGGAAAGAAAAAGCCCAACGAGCTCGGCATATACGATATGAGCGGGAATGTCTGGGAATGGTGCACCGACGTCTATGACAAGTTCTACTACAGAGCGGGACCGACGACAAACCCTGTAAACGCTACTCTGGGTAATCGTGCAATGCGTGGCGGTGCTTATTGGGATTCTGCCTCCGGACTGAGAGTTACCAGACGGAGTTTCAGCGGCCCGGCGAGTTCCTCAAATCTCTTTGGATTCAGGATCTGCAGAACAGCCAGCTGATCCAGCCATAAAGGCTACCAGTCGATAATGTTCCTCAATAGTTTCTGTCCATCAAAGCCCGTGGGCAGCAAAAAGACATCGACGACCACCGCCGCGGACAGCGAGACCACCTTTCCCGGACCAATGGAAGTGGCGGCTATAAGACAGGGATTAGTTCCGGCCATCTTATAAGTCTCATCCGAGTCCTCAGAGGCTATCAGCGGAACGACAACGGCTTCGTCTTCAGCTCTGACGACTGCTACAGCGTTTCCGCTCAAGATAAGGTTTGTGGGATACGGAAAGAGCAGGGGCTTAGTCAGAGAAGACGTTATTGGATGCGCGGTGAACTTGGAGGTAGTCACCAGGTTCTTGTCCCCGCCATACTTGTTTGTGTTGTCAGTAACCTTTTCAAGAGGAAAGGAAACACCGACGCCCAGAGCACTGGCGAGCGCATCCAGCATGAGATTCCCGAACGCTCCCGTGTAGTACAGAAAGGATGCAAGGATAATCTTTCCGCCTCTCTTGAGCTGGTTTTGGATCTTTGCAATCTCTGAAGGAGTGAAGGCGGTCTCCGGAGAGATGATCAGAGTTATCATATACAGATCTGGATTGAACCCCTCTTCACTTGAGTAGATAACTTCATATCCCTTGGCCATGAACTCGGCTTCCGCAATGGTAAGCAATCCTTCAAGAGTCAAAACACTATTCGCATCGTGGATGAGAACAGCTCTAATTAGGTCTGGCAATGGAAAGCATGAAGACATCACGAGAATAATAACCACGAGTAAGGAAAACAGAGCGATCCTTTTCACGTTCATCCCCCCCTTTTTCTTGTTGCAGATAGATCATACGCCTTCTTCTGAGAAGTCCAAACATCCTTTAAGACTCCGGAGACCAATATTGAGTACCGGTTCTATTGACTAGATGTGTAGCGATTCGTCAAAGAAATCTTCTCTGTCATATGGTTTACATAAAACACGAAATCGTACTCAAAAAACATACGTTTCCAGATGGAATCGCGCTGAGTTGAAATCTTGAATCACTTATCAACGATATAACAGACTCTGAATATGAGAAGTGAAATCGATTTCCAAAATACTGTATTATAAAGAAATACATTTCCGTTTTTCGGGGAGTTATGAACGTCGAATGTTCATAACTCGGTCAGAAATCGCTATATCGCTTTTCATTAAAGGGTTTCAGCGATGTTCATAACTCAAATCGCTATACCCTTCATCTAATAAGGGGTTTAGCATGTTTGTTCGCAATGTGAACTGAGTTATGAACATAAGGAAAAAGTTATGAACAACTACCAGGGTACAGAAAACACTTCTAAGCCTTTCCAGAAAACAGTTATAGACTCTCAGAGTTATCTACATTCTAAAATCGTCTTTTCATGGGACTCTTGTGAGTTATCTACAATTCATGTAGATAACTCCGGAGTTATGAACATGGGGTCAAAGCCTCTATCAACAACACTTTCAGGAGTTATCTACAGGGTTATGAACATCTATTATTATTATTATTTATTAAAGAGAATAAGAGAGAAGTAGAAAAAAGAATATGAAAAGCTGTATCAAGAGAAGCGATGACTACTAAAAATATAAACCGGCCCGAAGGCCGGCACAAAACAGGCAAGTTCTTTCACCAGTCAATGATATTCTGCAGCAGTTTCAGATTGTTTAATTGATCAACATATGCTCCTGGAAGAGTGCCAAATCCGCTGAATAAATCACTGTCACCAACAGCGACAACCTTGCCGAATCCCACTCTCGCGGTAACTACCAGTGGAACGACTATAATAACCTGCGAAGAGAAGGAATCACTATCAATACCCGATTCGACACTGGTCGCTTCAGACAATTCAAGTGATTCTACTGAAGCAGTATAAGATGTACTCTCTGCTCTTGCGACCACAAACGCATTTGATCCCGCGTTTAAAGTGCAAGCCGCATAGAGGACTATCTTACTGAGCCCCATACTCAACGGATGGCTCTCGAACTTGGTCGTAGTTACCCAGTCGCTGTTAGACTGAAACCGATTGACGTTGTCCTGGAGAAGGTTATTGTTGAAGGTAATGTTTGCACCGATATAAGCCGTTATGGAGTTCAACGGTGCACTGTTGTAGTAGTTAAACCATTCACCCAAAAGTATTACCTTTCCCCCAAGACTCAGGAGCGTCGACAACTTAGCCTTTTCAGCCGTTGAATAGGCGACTGAAGGAGCAGAAACCAGAACGGCACCGTAACTCTCGGGATTGAAACCAACAACAGAAGAATAGAATACCGTATAACCCTTTGCCTGGAAGGCCTGAACAATCCTTGTAATATCCCCACCTTTCGAAGAGTGAGTATTATCTATCAAGAGCGTCTTTGGAACAAGAGGGATTGAACCGGGCCAGCAGGAAGTAAGAACTAATGCAAAGACAACAACACTGACTAGCAGTAGCAGTTTCCTCATTGTATCACCTCCCCAAATCAAAGAAAAACAGAAATTATTATTATCACACACTTAGTATATTCCTAGTTAATTTCTCTACAAAGCATATGAAAGTATCTATACTAGAAAGAGAGAAGAGCATAAGAACTCACTTCTTTGAGGCGTTCCAGCTTCCTTCTTCGCTTGTGTCGTGGAGGATAAAGGTGCCTGACATAATACCTTTAGAGATGGTCCCATTGAAGTCTATAATTCCCTCTTCTATCCTCGTATAAACGGCTACTCCGCCACCATTGAACAGCAGCCCAAAGAAGTCACGGCAGGGTTGACCGTCCTCACAGAAACTCCCGCTGAAGTTATAACCATAATGCTGGGTGATCTCGAAAGAGCCGTACCTCGTAGAGTCCTCAAAAGAGAAGGTCACTTCCCAGCTTCCGAGCATGTCCGGGAATCTCGGATAAAAACAGCCTGAAAGCGCCAGGATAAGTACTAACGTGAGCAGAATAATAACTGATGATCTTTTCATAATATCAGCCCCCTGCAGAATTTATAACACCTAACCCTTCGATCAAAAGCATTCTGCAGGAGTCTGACTTCATAGATACAGAGAATTCACATTCCGAAAAGGCAGGATCTAGAAAAGCAGATGTGTATTCTCTCTATATCCTTCTTTGTTCAAATACCAGTCTTTGTATTCCTTACCTCCGGAATTTGCCCAGATGTCAAAATACTTGTAGATCTTCTGAATCTCTACACCGTCCTTTGGGTAGTCAAAGCTATCCGGCATATTCAGTCCCCAGGGGAGATTGTCTATGGACTTATATGTGAAAGCTGTACCGAGAATAGTCGCGTCGTCTTTAGAACCAAAGTAAGGAAGCCAGACCAAATCGGTGGGAGCGAACCCGGGAAGATGGACCTCGCGGCCTCTTTCACCGTTACTTATAACAAAGGGATTATAAGGAGCACTTCCAAGAGACTGTCTCGTGACTGGCGTCTTTAGATCGATGGAAACCACTACTTCCTTATTGTCCGACGGATCAAGGTGTTCATCGGCTCTATCGAATACTATTATCACGGCCTTCTCCTGTCTCTGTTCGGTACCGTTCTCTTCGAGGAAGATACTGCGGTCCTCGGTCGTATTATTTACGGGATAAGAATACTGCGCTCCCGAGACTTTGGAAACGTAGCTAAACGGTATTCCCAGTTCGAAACCAAATCCATTGCTCATTCCCGCAAGTATAGCCCTCACTTTGAATCTGCCTTCGATTTTGA
>Ga0334883_1004544_pt1 | contig 13258 bp, 13 predicted proteins | sample GraSluR1_MG_6_FD_207230 | JGI IMG/M metagenome (GOLD analysis project Ga0334883, IMG submission 207230) | Sludge microbial communities from methane-producing bioreactor in Wageningen University, Netherlands - Granular Sludge_09_05-R1 | ecosystem: Engineered > Bioreactor > Anaerobic >... | reverse complement strand
CGCATCCCCCCCGGCCCGCCATCCACAAAACCAAAATCGATGGGTACCGGCAAAATCAAAATCGAACGGTACCGGCCGACCTATGTGTCGGCCGATGCGTCGGCCGCTTCGGCGCCGTTCTGCCTCTTCCAGGCCCGCGCGCGGCGCAATCCTAACGCCTGCGCTCACGCGCCTGCCACGCGGCGTAAAGCTCGGCGGCGATGCGCACGGGCACCAAGCAGAGATCGTCCGGGTCAGGGATGCCTCCCTCGCGCCACCACATCGCCGGCCCCGAATAGACGATGTCGTCGATCTTGATGCGAAAGCCGCGCTCGCCGTCCAAGAGCGCCAGGGGCTCACAGCGCGGCATCCGCTGCATGGCGGCCAAGAGCGCCGCCACCTTGGCCTGCGCCTCGTCACTGAGCGCGGCCGATTGCTGCGGGGGGTGAATGCGGCGGTTGTCGATCTCCACCCCATGCATCATCCACGGCTGGACATCCGTGTGCAGCCGCCCGTCGATGTTCCACTCCCCGTCGGGCTCACGGGGAATCACATAGCCCACGCGCTCGGGGATCGCCGCTGCTGCCACCGCTTCCTCTGCCATCACCGTCTCCATCGCGCGGGTCGCCGCGCCCTCTGCGGCACCGCCGCCGCCCTCCCCTACGCCACTCGCCACGGCCTCACCGGCCACGCTCGCCTCGGCCGCAATCGGCTCGGGTTGGCTGCAGCTCACGGTCCAGGCGACGAGCCCCGCGAGGCTCACCAACAGCGTCACGCGGCGCCAGCGTTCATTGTCCATCACCACCTCCGTTGCCGCGCCAAGGCCGCCGGGCGTCTCTCGGCGCGTCGCCACCTGCTTGCCCACACCGCGCACGCCTCGGCGCAGGTGGATCCCCGAAAAAGATCGCTCTGACCCCACCACTGTGCGGCAGGGGCAAGGGATTTTCAAGGATTGCCAAATCGTTGCCCGCGAGCCGCATTCGAGGACGTACTCTCAAGGCAGACTACCCACCCACGGGAGCGAAAGTGCTGGACCCGGCGGCTGGGCTGGGTTATCTCGACCCTCCCCGCAGCGCGCCCGCAGCGCGCCGCGCTCCCTGCACGCGAGGACTCGCATGATCGCCCTCACCAACATCAGCAAGCAGTACGGCGGCCAGATCATCTTCATCGACGCCGCCTTTTCTCTCAACCCCGGCGAGAAGGTCGGCCTGGTCGGGCCCAACGGCGCGGGCAAGTCCACCCTCTTTCGCATGATCGTCGGCGAAGAGCTGCCCGACGACGGGCAGGTGTCGCGGCCGCGCAAGCTGACCATCGGCTATTTTCGTCAGGACGTGGGGACCCTGGAGGGGCGCACGGTGCTGGCCGAGACCATCGCCGGCGCCGGCGAAGTCGCCGATCTGGGGCAGGAGCTGGCGGAGCTGGAGCGCGGCATGGGTGATCCCGACGCCGACATGACGCGCCTCTTGGAGCGTTACGGCGAGGTCCAGGCGCGCTTTCAGGACCTCAACGGCTACGATTTGGAGGCGCGCGCCCAGGCCATCCTCGCCGGTTTGGGGCTGGAGCAGCGCCAGATCGACGACGACGTGGGCAAGCTCTCGGGCGGCTGGAAGATGCGGGTCGCCCTGGCGCAGATCCTCTTGGCCCGGCCCGAAGTCTTGCTCCTGGATGAGCCCACGAACTACTTGGACATCGAGTCCATTCTGTGGCTCGAAGGCTTCCTCCGCGATTACCCCGGCGCAGTGGTCATGACCTGCCACGACCGGGAGGTGATGAACCGGGTGGTCAAGCGCATCGTCGAGATCGACGGCGGCAGCCTCATCTCCTACACGGGCAACTACGATTTCTACGAGCAGGCGCGGGCCATCGAGGCCACTCGGCGCGAGGCGGAGTTCGCCCGGCAGCAGGCCATGCTGCAGAAAGAGATGCGCTTCATCGAGCGCTTCAAGGCGCAGGCGGCCAAGGCGGCTCAGGTGCAGAGCCGGGTGAAGAAGCTGGACAAGATCGACAAGATCGCCGCGCCGCGTCGCATCATCGAGCGCTCCTTCGACTTCCGGCCGCCGAGCCGCTCGGGGGACGACGTGGTCAAGGTCGAGGGCCTGTGCAAGGGCTATGGCCCGCGCACCATCTATGATGACCTCAACCTGATGGTCCGGCGCGGCGAGCGTTGGGCCGTGATGGGCGCCAACGGGGCGGGCAAGACCACCCTGCTGAAGATGATCGCCCAGGTGAGTCGGCCCGACGCGGGCGTGTGTGAGCTCGGCGCTGGCGTCAAACTCGGCTATTACGCCCAGCAGGGCATGGAGCTCCTCGACGCCAACCGCACGGTGCTCGAAGAGCTGCAGGAGCACACCCGCACCATCGGCATTGGCATCCTGCGCAACGCCGGCGGCGCCTTTGGCTTCCACGGCGACGACATCGAGAAGCCGATCTCCGTGCTCTCTGGGGGAGAGCTGGCCCGGGTGGCCCTGCTGAAGATCCTCTTCGACGAGCCCAACCTCCTGGTCCTGGACGAGCCCACCAACCACCTGGACCTGGCGAGCAAGCGCTCCCTGGTCAAGGCGCTGGAGGCCTTCACGGGGACCATCGTCTTCGTCTCCCACGACCGGGCTTTTTTGCGGGCCATCGCCAACAAGGTGCTGGAGGTCGGTCCCGAAGGACCCCATCTCTACAACGGCCCCTACGACGAGTACGTCGCCGCCTCGGGCCGGGAGGCACCGGGCATGCGGTCTTTGTAGGCCTCGACTGATGCCGCGCGGTCTCAGATGTCGGTGAAAGTGAAGTGGTTCACCCTGCCGTCGTGAAAGGAGACATCGAAAGCCGGCTGGACGTGCCACGCCACCTCCCACGACCAGCGCCACCACTCCCCCTCGGCGTGGCGATGGGTGTCCGTGGGCTGGCCGAGGAGGCCCAAGACCTCCACAGCCTCCATGCCGCGGCGCAGGCGACCGTCGGCGATGGCCGCCTCGATGGCGCCGCGCCACTGGTCCATGGCCTCGCGGTAAGCCACGCGCTGGGCATCGCCGCTGAGGGAGCGTGCCGCGAGGCTCTCTCGATGGGCCTGGACTTGACATGCGGGGCAGGCTGCGACAGCGCCCCCCTCTTGGGCGCGCGCCGCGCAGGCCCCCAACGCGGCGAGCACGAGCAGGCAACACAGGAACCTTCGCATCTCTGCACCTCCACGCACTTCCCCAACGGAAGGAGATTGTGCCACAGCTTGGCGCCGCGCGCCACCCAGGGAGCGGCCCCGCGGTGCGCGCGACCTTGCGCGCTGGGGGGTGGCCTCTTATGCTCATCCCGTCGCAGTCCCGTGCCCCGAGGAGCCCCCGTGTCGAGACGCCCACCGAGCCCAGACGAGAGAGACGGCGCCGCGCCCGCAGGCGAGCTGGCCACCTTGGAGCGGCGCGCCCCGCTCATGGCGCGCGCCTCCATCGCCACGGGTATCGTCGGCATCGCCCTGGGGCTGTGCGTGGGGCTGGCCCCCAGCGTCAGCGCCTTGGCCCCGCTCCTCGATTATGCGCTGGCCCCTTACGGCCTTGGGGGCGCGGCGGTGGTCTTGGCCGGGATGGCTTTGATCGGGCGCGCCCCGTGGCGCCTGGTCGCCGCAGGCGCCATCACGGGCATCATCGCCATCCTCGCGCCCTCCCTGGTCACTTACGTCATCATCGGCATCGCCGTGGCCATGGTCATCCTCATCGTGGCGACCTTTGCCGGCTGAGGCACGTGGGTCTTGGGGTGGGGTGAAGGCGCCGCCACGACGTCGCCAGCGCGAACCCTTGACGGGGATCGCCATGGGACTAGCATGGCCGCCGGCTGCGCGACGCGTAACCCTCGTCTGCGCGCCTATCACTTCTTTCTCTTCTGCGAAATCTCCATCATGTCTGAATGCCCCCTCCTCGAAGCCTGCCCCTTCTTCGCGGCCAACCTGACTGACATGCCCACCACGGCGGAGGCCATGAAGCAGCGCTTCTGCCATGGCGCCTATGAGGGCTGCGCCCGCTACCAGGTGCGCCACGCCGTGGGCAAAGAGGCGGTGCCCCTCAACCTCTACCCCGACGACCTCGATCGGGCCCAAGCCATCATCCGCTCGGGCCGCGATCCCCAGCGCCGCATCATCCAGACGCCGCCGAGCGGCTTCTTCAAACGCATCGAGCTCCCGCCGGAGTCCTAGCGCCAGGCTTCTCCTGGATGGCGCCTGCGCGGCACGGCGGCAGCGCGGCCGCCACACGGTGCGGAACGCTTGCCAAGGGGGCGTCGTGCGTGTAGTCCCTGCGTCTACATGAAGGTGTGGCCAGCCACACCACCTCGAGCCACAGGGGATGCCGTGAGAGGGGAAGACAAAACGCGGGTGCGGGCCCAGGTCATGGATCGCTGTGTAGGGCGCTGGTCGGTCTCAGCGCAGGCCTGCGAGCGGATCCTGGAGGACACCCTCCATGAGGAGCGCAAGCGCCTGGAGACCGCGCCCGACAACGCCCTCAGCGCGGCCCAGCGGGCGCGCTATGACGCCCTGCAGGGGGTGCTCATCCGCGGTGACGCTGCGGCGCAACGGGCGGCCTTGGTCGAGGTCGTCGGCGCCTTCTTCGACGACGTGGTGGGCCACTTCGATCCGCGGGTGCACGCCCTGGCGACGCGGCTGCTGCCCGTGGCCCTCAACGGGCTCTTGCGCACCCTGAGCCCCTTGCGCCTCTTGGACATGGTCGTGGGCGGCTCGCAGGCGCGCCTCGGAGACCAGCTCGTGCTCTCGGGCCACTTGGACGACCTGCGCGCCCTGGCCCAGCGCGGCACCATCGTCCTGACCCCGACCCACGCCTCGAACCTGGACTCGGTGCTCTTGGGCTACGCCCTGCATCAGCTCGGCCTGCCGCCCTTCACCTATGGCGCGGGGCTCAACCTCTTTGCCAACCCCCTGCTGGGCTTCTTCATGCACAACCTCGGCGCCTACCGCGTCGACCGGCGCAAGCAGGCGCGCCTGTACAAAGACGTCCTCAAGACCTACGCCGGGGTGAGCATCGAGCAGGGCTACCACAACCTCTTCTTCCCGGGCGGCACCCGCTGCCGCAGCGGCGCCGTGGAGCACAAGGTCAAGCTCGGCCTCCTCGGCATGGGCCTGGACGCCTACCTGCACAACCTGCGCGCCGGCCGCCCGCGCCCCGACGTCTTCGTCGTCCCCTGCACCTTGAACTACCAGCTCGTCCTCGAAGCGGAGACCCTCATCCGCGACCACTTGGCCGAACAGGGCAAGAGCCGCTTCATCATCGACGACGACGAGTCGACCCAGCCCAAGCGCATCCTCGATTTCTTCACCCGCCTCTTCTCCCTGGAGTCGCGCATTCACCTGGTCATCGGCCAGCCCCTGGACGTCTTCGGCAACCCCGTCACGCCCACGGGCCTCTCCCTCGACCCCCGCGGCCGGGTCATCGACCGCCAGCGCTACCTCTTCATCGACGGGGTACCGACCAGCGATCCCCAGCGCGACGCCGAGTACACCCGGGAGCTGGGCCAGCGCATCACCGCGGCGTGGGCAGCCGACACGGTGCTCCAGTCCACCCAGCTCGTCAGCGCCACCCTCTGGGCCCACCTGCGCGCCAGCAACCCCGATCTCGATCTCTATCGCCTCTTGCGCACGGGGGGACAGGGCAGCCAGGTCGATCTGGTCGCCTTTTATCCTCTTTTGGAATCCACCCTCGCCCAATGCCAGGGCTTGGCCGACGCTGGGCGCCTGCGTCTCGATCCCCTTCTGCGCCAAGGCGATCCCATGGCGATCCTCAACGATGCCCTGGCGCACTTCGCCGTTTACCATACACGACCGGCCCTCCGCCGGCGCGGCGAGCGCCTGGAGCACGTGGATCGCCACCTGATCTTGTATTACGCCCACCGACTGCGTGGCTACGACGTGGTGCCGCGTCACGTCTGGCGCTGAGTGCCCCACCTGCCCCGAGGAGACCCGTGAACGCGACGAGCTCAACTGTCCCCAGCGTCTTGGTGCTTGGCGGCGGCGCCTTTGGCACGGCCCTGGCGCATATATTGGCGACGCAGCAGCGGCCGGTGCGGCTGTGGGTGCGGCGGCCCGAGGTGGCCGAGGCGATTAACCGAGAGCATTGCAACGCCACGTACCTGCCCGGGCATGCCCTGGCGCCGACCCTGCGGGCGACGGCGGACCTGGCCGAGGCGGTGCCTCAGGCGCAGGTGTTGCTCCTGGCCATCCCGTCGCGGCATTTTCGCGCCACGGCGCGGGCGGTGGGCGACCACCTCCAGGGCCATCAGCTCGTGGTGCATGTCACCAAGGGCTTGGAGCAGGAGAGCTGGCTGCGCATGTCTCAGGTCTTGGCCGAGGAGTGCTGCGCCCGCAAGATCGGGGTCCTCTCGGGCCCCAATCTGGCCGACGAGCTGATGCGCGGGCAGCCGGCGGGGGCGCTCATCGCCTCGAATTACGACGAGGTGAGCCTGGCCATGCAGCAACTCTTCGCCGGGTCGTCTTTGCGCCTCTATCGCGGCCGGGATCTCATCGGGACGGAGGTCGCCGGCGCCTTCAAGAATATCGTGGCCTTGGCGGCGGGCGCCGTGGACGCCTTGGGGCTGGGGGCCAACGCCAAGGCGCTGTTGCTGACCCGGGGGCTGTCGGAGATGGCGCGCTTGGGCGTGGCCCTGGGGGGCGACGTCATGACCTTTGGCGGCTTGGCGGGTATAGGTGATCTGATGGCGACCTGTACCTCCCCGCTGAGCCGCAATTACCAAGTGGGCCAGCGCTTGGCGCGGGGTGAGTCGTTGGCGGCGATCAGCGCCGCCATGCCGCACGTCGCCGAGGGGGTGTGGGCGACGCGGGCCGTCCATGCGCAGGCGCGGGCCTTGGGGCTCGACCTCTCCATCGTGAGCGCCATCCACGCCTTTCTCTATGAGGGATGGTCCCTGCCCGACGTCTTGCAGCGCCTCTCGAGCCGTCCCAGCGGCGAAGAGCTGGCCACCATGCCCACCCACTGAACGGGGCCGTGCCCCCCACCAACCCACGAGCCCTCATGCGCCGCCACTACCCTCTGACTGTGAAGCTCCAGCGCGACCTCAGCGGCGACAGCGCCCAGGTCCTCCACATTTGGAACCTAGACAAGAGCACCCTCGACGTGGCGCACGCCACTCTGGCGGGCGTGGCCACCCTGCCCTTGGACTTTGCCGTGGACAAGCGGGTGATCCCGGGGATGCCCGAGGTCTTGCGCGGCCTGCGCTGGGGCAGCAGCCCGGCCTATGCCTGCGTGCCCATCGTCTTCGTGAGCGCCGGGCCGCCGCAGCTCCGCCATGTCTTGGCGCGCAAGATGATGCTCGACGGGGTGGAGTGGGACGGCTTCTTGTTCAAGAACTGGTGGCGCATCCTGCGCATGGCCCAGCCCTGGCGCCTGCGGGAGCACACGGGGTTCAAGCTGTGCGCCTGGCTCACCTTGCGGGCGCTGCAGCCGCAGCGCGACGTTTTCCTCTACGGCAACGACAGCGACGCGCAGGCCTTCAGCCTTTTTCACGGGCTCATTCACGAGGGGTTGTCAGCGGTTCGGGCTGAGGCGCGCTTGCAGGCAGCGGGGCTGCACCGCCACGATCGGCGCTGCATCCTGCCCCTGTGGGAGCAGGTGGCGGCGGCCGAGGGAAAAGTGCGCCGAGCCTTTATCCACATAGGTCCGAGCCACTCGCCGGGGACGCTGCCAGCGTCGCCCGAGCTGACCCCTATCCGCAACGCCGTGGACCTGGCCTTGGCCCTGTGGGAGGAGGAGCAGGTGCGGGTCGAGGCGGTGCGCCGGGTCATCGCCGCGACGCTGGGGCCCTTCAGCGCCGAGACTCGGCAGCGCCTGGTCGAGGACGCCGGCCGGCGCGGCTTGGTCAGCGCGGCGCGTTTGGCTGAGCTGGGGTGAGGCGAGCGTTATCGCGTTGGTTCTCTTCTCTCGTTTGCAGTTCTCAGCCCCGCGCATTTCGCAGGCTGACACTTGGTTGGAGATCGCCTTAACAACGCCCGTGAGCTCCGCCAGTCGGCGTTGATCCGCTGCGAGTTTAAGGAACCGGCATCGCGTCACGAAAAATCTTGCCGGCTGTGTTCGTATTGCCGTCGCCACCACCACAGACGGCGCGGCGTGCGTGCGCAGAGGCGCAGCGTTTGCCGTTCAGTTTTTGCGCCGGGCGCAGGTGTGCGCCCACAACGAAAGGAGAGATGGATGCGTGGGTCAGTCTTGGTAAGTGTGTTTGGGCTCATCATGGTGATGAGCAGCGTCGTCGTTGGGCAGGATTGTGTTGAGATGACGCCCGGCAAGTCCCTGGGGCCCATCGCGATTGGGATGAGCCGGGCCGATCTCGAGAGAAGTGGCCTGGCACTGCAACCGGGCCCGATAATGACTTGGTTTGAGATTGGCCCCTACACGGTGCGTATGGAAAACGACCAGGTGGCGACCATTGGCTTGGATGGGGCGCACGGCCTCTGTGTGCGCGTGGCGGGGCAGGACGTGTCGCTGGAGGAGAGCCTCGAAGACCTGACGCAGGCCATACCCGGTCAGTGCGGGCCGGCCCAGTTCAACATTGGGGCGACCGTGGTCGACTGCGCCGCTGGCGTGATGCTCTTACAGCACCGCGCCGGAATAGATCTGCGGGTGCTGGCCGCGACTCCCGTGGTCGAAGACGAAGAAGGCTAGGCGCTAGAGGAGCCAGAGCACCTCTGCCTGTCAGTGGGCCTCAGTGCCGCGTGCACCCAGAGCATCTCTGCCTGTCAGTGGGTCTCAGCGCCGCGTGCACCCAGAGCATCTCTGCCTGTCAGTGGGCCTCAGTGCCGCGTGCACCCAGAGCATCTCTGCCTGTCAGTGGGCCTCAGCGCCGCGTGCACCCAGAGCATCTCTGCCTCAGCGCGGCCTGCGCGGCCGCGGGAGAGCAGGTCGAGCCTACTCACGCGAGGGACCAGGCGAGGACCTCAGGTCTGCTCTGGCAGCCACCACCGCGTCAAATCCAAGGCCACTGCGTCAAAGGGTGGGATACGATCCTCGGTCTCACTACCCCAGCGCCCCAGCAGCACCCAGCGCTTGTTCTCGTAGCGGAACGCTTCGGGGTGATCTCGATAAATCCATGACCCGCCCTGGCGAATGGGCGATCCTGGATTGTCGCCCCCCATGGCGAATGCTACACTTTGGCCCGGCGGGCGACAGGCGAAAGCCGGCTCGACGTGCACCTCAATGGAGGCGACCGGTGCTAGACAAATCAGCGCATAGCGAGCGGCTCCGAGCGCTCGTCGAGAGCCAGCGTTTTGCAGTGCTCTCAACTCGCCAGGACGATGGCCATCCCTACGCGAGCCTGGTGGCCTTCGTGGTCAGTGAGGATTTGCGGCAGTGGGTCTTCTGCACTCTGCGCTCGACGCGCAAGTTCGCCAACCTCGAAGCAGAAGGGCGAGTGGCCATGCTCATCGACAACCGCTCGAGCGACGAGAAGGATCTGCAGGAGGCCTCGGCCGCGACGGTCTTGGGTACCTGTGCCGAGGCCCGCGGCGAAGCGCGCAGCACCCTGAGCGACTGGTTCTTGAGCCGGCATCCGGCCATGACGGACTTCGTGCGTTCGCCGGAGTGCGCGGTGATCAAGGTTGAGGTTCGCGCCTACTACTTGGTGACGCACTTTCAAGAAGTCGTTGAGCTGCAGGTCGCCCAGGGTGAGCGTGGTGAAACAGGCGCAGACGCTGTTTGAAAGCGGGCGGCAGGCGCGCACCGCCCCAACGCCAACGACAACTCAAGGCGATGGTCGCCGCTCGGGCGCACATCCCGACCTAAGGTCTGCAAGGACGCGGGGTGCGGCTGGGCCAAGCGTTTACGGCGCCCCCACCAGGGGTAGCATTTTTTCGATCTCGAAGATGACCAGGTGACGCCCGCCGCGGTCGTCGCTCCCGGTGCGCCGTCGCAACTGAGCGATGCGCGCCGGGTCGTCGTCTTCTGCCACCTTCTTCAGATAGAGGCGCACACCGTCATAAGACGCGCCGGCACCTCCCGGCTCCTGCCAGAAGAGGTAGACCGCGTGGACATTGCGCTGCAGGTAGCGGTGGGTCAGCCGGTCCGGCATGATGAACGCCACGGTGCCGTCCTCCAAGCAGTGGGGCCGCGCATAGACCGCAGCATTCACCTGGCCATCGGTGTCAGCGGTGCTCAGCACGCCAAAACCGCGATGGGCGTCGAAGTACTCCTTAAGTTCCATGACGACTCTCCTGTATCGCTTAGGTGGGCGCACCCTTGGTCGTGGTGGGGGGTGCCGTTTCGGGGCAAGTCACGCGCGTGATGCGCTCGCACATCTGCCACAAGCGCTGTCTCTGCGGCGCCGCTTCACGGGTCCATGGCATCAGGTGCGTAGGGACCCTCTTGCGGTCGAACCAAAACTCGCCACTTTGACCTTCCACTTGCTCGGACACGGCCAGCCACAGGGCGGTATCGGCGCCTTCTTCGGGGCTTCTCAACCGGTGGCGCATCCGCTTCCAGAAGCGCGGCAGCGCCTGCTCTACTCCCTTGGTCGCCGCCCAGCCCGGATGCATGCTGTTGACCGTCGCCCCAAGGGGTGCCAGCTCCTCGGCGAAAAGCTCGGCGAGCACTACCTGAGCGCGCTTGGTCATGGCGTAGGCGGCAAGGCCATCGTAGGCGCCCTCTTGGTTCAGCATCGCGTCGACGTCCAGACGCTTGGTGTACATCCCTCCGGATGAAACGAAGATGATCCGCGCACGCCTCAGCTTGGCGCGCAGCCGCTGGGTGAGAAGGAAAGGAGCGGCGAGGTGGATCGCGACAGTGAGTTCGAGGCCGCTGTCACTGAGCTCACGACGCTGTGGCAGCAGGCCGGCGTTGTGCACCAAGACATCCACGCGCGGGGCCGCGAAGGCGTCGGCGAAGCGCCGGACCTGGTCCAAGCGCGACAGATCGACGACGTGGAGGTGGACCTCAGCGCTGCCGCTTGCATCTGCCAGAAGCTCTCGTGCCGCTTCACCGCGCCTGGCGTTGCGGCAGAGCATGTGGACCGAGGCGCCGCGTGCGGCAAGCCCGCGGGCTATCTCGAAGCCGAGACCAGCGTTGGCGCCGGTCACGAGGCAGGTCTTCCCGCGCATCGAGACGGCGAGTTCTTTGGGCTCGAAGTCGCGCGCGTGTCGGCGATAACCAGAGCGGTCGAAGGAGAAGAAGATGCTGCGATCGAGAATCCAGTCCATGGCGCCCATGATCAAATCCGTCTCCTTCTTCGGGCCCGAGTTTTTCGATGGGGCCCAGAATCACCGCTGGCTGAGCTCAGCCTTTCACCTACGAGTGTAGATCCGCGAGCGCGATGTAACAGCCCTAAAGCAGATGCTTCGTTGCAAAGAAGGCACGCCTTGGAGCAGGCTCGAGAGGAGGCGTCGTCGTCATGGTGGCGATGGAAAGGCGCTGGCATTGGCAGGCTAGAAAGCCTGCCCCACACTGGGGTCCAGACTGGGCCTCACCGCCGCTTCCAACGCTTGATGCGCGTGGCGCTGGCATTGGCAGGCTAGAAAGCCTGCCCCACACTGGGGTCCAGACTGGGCCTCACCGCCGCTTCCAACGCTTGATGCGCGTGGCGTCGAAGCCACCCACCCTGCGAAGCCACGCTTCGGAGCAGGCTCGAGCGGTGGCGCCGCCGCGCCTTGGGTCCGGGCGGGCCAACCCTACTCAGCCGCCCGCTCTGCGGGGATCTCCCGTCCTCCCTGGCGCAAGAGCAGTCCGGTGACCGTGCCGTCGTCCTCGACGACGAATTGGATCTTTGCGGGCAACACGCGATAATCGAAGAGCGTCTCCTCTTCGGGATAGAGGCGCAGCGCCGACTGCCCAGTGATCTGGGCCATGAGCGCCCCGTCTTCCAAGGTGACCGTGAGACTCACCCCTGGGCCGAGCACATAGCGGCCGACATAACGCCGTAAGATCTCCTCGCCGAGGACGATCTCTTGGGGCAGCTCGAAGCGGTAGGGCTCGCCTGCCAGGAGCCGGATGAGGGCCCACCCCATTTGCTGGGCGATGGGATGGCGGGTGTTGGCGAGTAGCACCACCCCCACCTGCGCCTGTGGATCGATGGCGACGAAGGTATAGTAGCCCCCCGTCATGCCATCGTGCCACCGCTGCCCCTGGGCCGAGATGAGCCATCCTAGCCCCATGCTGTGCGCGTTGTCGAAGGGCCCCTGGTAGGCCATGCTCCGGTCAATGACTGGCGCTAATGGGGATGCCACGCCACCGAGGCAGAGCTGGAGAAAGCGCAGCATGTCTGCGGGGGTGGAACGCAGCGCCCCAGCCCCTTCGAGGGCGCCGAAGTCCCAAGGAGGTACGGCGCGGCCGTTCTCGTCGTGCCCTTGAATCAGGCGCGCCGCTTGGGCCGCCGAGAGCGCGATGCCCGTGTCTTCCAAGCCCAAAGGGCCCAGGATCCGCTCGCGCAGTACGGCCTCGTAGGTGCCGCCCCAGTGCTTCGCCACGGCGAAGCCGAGCAGCCCGGTGCCAAGGTTGGAATAGAGCGCTTGGGTCCCCGGTGCTTGACTCAGGACATGCTCCGCCAAAAAGGCGCTCACTTGTTCCATCCCAAAATCGAGATAGGGATTCTCCGGGTCGGCGGGCGCGAAGTTGGTTGGCAGGCGCGGCAAGGCGCTGCGATGGGTCGCCAGATCCAGCAGGGTGATCTCGCGCCCCTGAAAGGTGGGCACGGACATGGTCTGCGGCAGCAGCGCCGCGACCGGGGTGTGGAGCTCGGCCGCGCCCTGGGCCACGAGATCTGCGAGGAGCAGCGCGGTGAAGACCTTGGTCACCGAGCCGATCTCAAAGACCGTGTCTGGCCCCGGTCTCCCCTGCCCTTCGCCACCTTGGCCATAGCCCATGACGGCCGTGCCTGAGGGGTGAACAAAGGCGATGGCCATGCCTTTGATCCACCCGCGTTCGACCACCGGCTGCGCCATGACGTCGATGGCCGCCTGTAGCTCTGCCAAGCTGGTCTGGGGCAGCGGCGTGGCTGGCTCAGGCGCCGGATCCAGAGGCGCTGGAGCGGGCGCCGTCGCACAGGCCGCGAGCACCAAGCACCACAAGAGCGAGAGCGTTTGCGCTGTGTTCTTGCCCATCACCTTCCAAACCTCCTTGACGAACGCCATGGTTGAGGGTCTTGCGCGCGCAGCCATGGTGCCCTCCGCCGACACCGGAGAGCGCCTAGTGCTCCGGCTTAGCACCAGGACAAGCAGACACTGCCATTAGACGCAGCGCCCCGGTCCAGTCAATCGGGCGCAGATCTCCCATCCGGGCGACGCCATGCCAACCCATGATGCATG
>Ga0334883_1004525_pt1 | contig 13322 bp, 14 predicted proteins | sample GraSluR1_MG_6_FD_207230 | JGI IMG/M metagenome (GOLD analysis project Ga0334883, IMG submission 207230) | Sludge microbial communities from methane-producing bioreactor in Wageningen University, Netherlands - Granular Sludge_09_05-R1 | ecosystem: Engineered > Bioreactor > Anaerobic >... | reverse complement strand
ACACGGTGTCGACAATAGCGCAATCTCTTCAATTCTGACCTTTCTACTGCACGGTGAGGTTAAAATGGTGAGAAACGGTGGAAGCAAAAAGTTGGGCACAAGCTGCCTGCTTGTTGCGAGAAAGAGAGAATGTCAAAAGAACGGCAATGCATCTGATCATTTGTAAAGGGAGCATGTTTTTAAAAAACGAGGGTAAATGCCCCAGAAAAATATGACTATCTCACTCTTGTCCAAAATAGGTTTTGAGGAAAATTAAAAAGCCCCCGGTGTTTTTGAGATATCATTGATTCACCACAAAGCAACAAGATCTCAAATCCACCAAGGGGGCGAATCATATGGTAAAGCTTTCGAGTCTGTTCGGTCAAATACTTTCGGAGATCTTTTCCGCCGTGAACTTTGAAAATCTGGTCGCCGAATCCGGCGCGGAGCGTCATACCAAAGGTTTCAGGTCCAAGACGCAGCTCATCGCCATGCTCTTTTGTCATCTCGCAGGAGCGGATTCTCTAAGGGAGATAGTCAATGGTCTGGCCTGCTGCAACGGGAAACTCGTACATCTCGGGATCAAGAATCCTCCCAAGAGATCGACTCTCTCCTACGCAAACAATCATCGCCCGGCGAAACTCTTCGAGGATCTGTTCTGGAAGCTGTCCGATCATTTCCGCTCCGTATCGTCTCTCGGGTGCAGGAAGAGCAAGTTCCGCTTCAAGAACAAGCTGATGTCCTTCGACTCGACGACGATCAGCCTCTGCCTGTCGCTCTTTCCGTGGGCGAACTTCCGGAGAGCCAAGGGCGGCGTCAAAGTTCACGTGCTTCTCGATCACGACGACTACATGCCCTCCTTCGTCGCCGTAACGGATGCGAAAACCCACGACAGCCGCATTTTGAAGGAGCTTTTCCTCACGCCGGGCTCCATCGTGGCAATCGACAGGGGGTATGTCGATTTTGCGCAGTTTCGTTCCTGGACGGAGCGGGGAGTATTCTTCGTCACGAGGATGAAGGACAATGCCGTCTATGCCGTGGACGAAGTCCGTATGCCGCCGAAGAGAAGAAACGTTGTCTCCGACGAGATCGTACACCTGACGGGAACGGCTGCGCGGAAATACCCCGGGCAGCTTCGGAGGATCGTTGTAAAGAACCCGGAGAAGAACAACGAGGAGATCGTTCTTCTCACGAATCATCTCCAGTTCGGAGCGAGCACGATAAGCGCGATTTACAAGGACAGGTGGGAGATCGAACTCTTCTTCAAGACGCTGAAACAGAATCTGAAGGTGAAAACCTTCGTCGGAGAGAGCGAAAACGCTCTTCTCATTCAGATTTGGACAGCCCTGATCTCCTTGTTGATGATCAAGCGGCTCCATCATCTCTCGAAAGCGGTATGGTCTTTCGCGAACATGGCGACCATGCTTCGGCTGAACCTCTTCACGTATCGAGTATTGCTGGACTGGCTCAATGAACCGTTTGAAACGCCCATTGTGCCGGATGTGGAGCAGTTGTCTTTGGCGTTTTCGTAGTTGGACAGCCGATTAAATTTTCGAGGTTCGAGAGAGCAGGGTGCCTGTTTCAAATCCGTCCGAAACAGCTTTGCAAACCCTTGGAAACTCGGAGGGTTCTTTCGCGTTTCGAGCTATTTTGGACAGCAGTGACGTAGAAATATTTACCTAGGAGCCTGTCGGACTTAGCGCATATCGGATACAATAGATACATCCCGAACAAAGGCGGCGAAAGCAGATGGCGACCACATTCCAGACCGTAGACAGAGCGACTCCGTACATTCTCCCCCAGTCCATAGAAGACTGGCTTCCCGACGATCACCTTGCCCGTTTCGTGGTGGAAACCGTCGGGAAGCTCGACCTCGGTCCGTTGAGAGCGTCCTACGCAGGTCGAGGCTCCATGCCCTACGATCCCGGAATGCTCCTGGCACTGCTCTTCTACGGGGACGTCACCGGAGTCAGGTCGAGCAGGAAGATCGAGGCCGCCACCTACGACTCCATCGCCTTCCGCTACATCTCCGCGAACAGCCATCCGGACCACGACACCATCGCCTCGTTTCGGCTGACATTTTTGGAGCAGATCCCGGAATACTTCGTGCGCATACTGGAAGTGGCGCGGGAGATGGGATTGAGGAAAGTGGGAAGCATCAGTCTGGACGGAACGAAGGTGAAGGCGAACGCCTCGAAGCATCGGGCCATGAGCTACGCGCACGCGCGGAAGATACGAAAGCAGCTCGAGGACGAAGTGAAGGAACTGCTTCGCATGGCCGAGGAAGCCGACCGGAGCGAAAAACGGACCGTGATCGACGTTCCGGCCGAGCTGAAGTGCCGGGGGAAGCGACTCGATCTCATAGAAGAAGCTATCAAGGAGATCGAACGCCGTGCTGCCAAACAGTACCGCATGGAAAAGGAAGAGTACGACGCGAAGATTGCCGCCAGGGGGAAGCAGGAGAAGGCGACCGGGAAGAAAAGGAAAGGCAAGAAGCCGGCCGAACCGAAACCCGGCCCCGCGGACAAGGATCAGGTGAACTTCACCGACGACGAATCGCGGATCATGCCCGTATCCGGAGGAGGCTTCGAGCAGGCGTACAACGCCCAGGCTGCGGTGGACAACGCCGGCAGGTTGATAGTGGCGGTGGACCTCGGTCGGAGTTCGGTCGACAAGCAGGCGCTCCAACCCGTACTGGAGGACATGAAAAGGAACCCCGAAGGACCGACGACGCCGGATATTGCAGCAAGGCGAACGCCGACTACTGCGAAGCGCGCGGAATCGAGCCGCTGATCTCCATCGGGAAAGAACAGCACAACATGCCGCTTGTTGAAAGATGCGGAGGAAGCGTCGAAACGTCGGGAACGACGGAAGAAACGGAGATTTGCCCGAATTCGGAGCCTGCGGCTCGAAATGAAAAAGAACATACTCCTATCGCAGCGAGCTGCGGATCGGCTGTGGACAACTCGATGGAGCGCATGAAGGCCAGGCCGAAGACGCCCGAGGGCAGAGCGGAATACGGGAAACGCAAGAGCGTGGTCGAGCCGGTCTTCGGAATTATCAAGGAAGTATTGAAGTTCAGACAGTTTCTCCTTCGGGGGTTGAAAAAAGCGAAGGGAGAATGGACGTTGGCGTGCATGGCGTACAACTTGAAGAGAATGCACATCATGCAGACGTCGTAAAAGGAGAAACGCTCCGGAAAAGGCGGGCTTTCACCCCTCGGAGCGTTGAAAAGGACGCTTTCATATCCGGACGTCGAAAAATCCGGAGTCGATGGCGCTTCTGATACGGAGTTTTGGAGGCCAGTCCGACAGACTCTTAGAATCAAAAAACTAATTAGTGCGGGGAGAGATCGGATAATTGAGGCCCTTTCAAACTATTACAAAATATCTATTTGCTGTTACTTTGCTTTTATTTATTTTATATCTCTTATTGACTGCTGTTATCGGCTGTCTTTTTTACAAGGTTGACATTCTTGAAGTGTTATCTTTTTTGTATGTGCTTTTAGTCTGGGTTTGGGGACCAGGGGCTTTCATTCTTTCTTTAATGTGCAAAAAAAAAGCATTATACGGGTTTGGGACTTTAAGCTTTGCGGTAGGTGTTTTTTTTCTTGCGATTGCCTATGCTGCATGCATATTTTTCATGTTTCCATTAACACAAACATTTCTAGGTCCCGTGTTGACATTGTTATTCATTTTGCAAAAAATGTCAAAGAGTAAAAAAAATTTAATGTTAGAAGCTGTGCTTTATTTTAAATCAGCATTTATATTTTGGGTATTTGGAATTATATTAATAAGCTTAGTAATAATAATGTTTTTTTTAGAAAATCCGGCACCTGAATTGATTAATGGGGCGACATCTTATAATCCTGATGTTTTATGGAGTGTTGGAAATATGGAGGCGTTTGCAAGGCAATTTCCTCCTATCGATTCGAGAATAAGCGGGCTTCCATTCTATTATCATTATTTTTCTATGCTCTATAGAATGGCCCTCGCTTCTCTTGCGTTTATTGACTCTTTTAAAGTTACCACATTGTTATATCCAGCGTCTAATATTATTTTCATAATGTTTGCCCTGCGTTTTTTTTATTCTTCTTTTTCCCAAAGTACTGAATGGCTTCCTTCTTTATTTTATGTTGTAATAACTTTAATGACTGCGTGTCTCAGCTCAGTGTTTAATTTTTTCAAGAGCGGAGGACTATTTTTAAATATATTTGATCTTTGGATTTACAGACCTTTTCACGGGTTTGAATTATGTTTACCCTTTTTTTTGATCTCTTTAGGGTTAATTTGCAGAATTATATTATGGCACTCAGTTTTAAGAAAATGGCTATATATTATAATATTTATCATGTCGTGCGCAGCGACGGCTTCTAAAGCTCCTGCGGGGTTCCTGTTTCTTTTTGCCACATTTTGCCTACTTTTTTTTGAATATGCTAGAATGGTATGGGAGGGCAAATCGAAGTCCTCTCCTATTATTTATCTTTTTGTATTTTTCGCTTCTTTGGCTGGTTTTGTAATAACGTATTTTTCTCTTCTTGGCCCAAGTAATGTTGCAAGTGATATGCATTTTCAGCCTGGATGGTTGATATGGAAAACTTGGTTTTATAGCACCGGTTTACCATATTCAAAAATATTCACTCTTTTAATTCCTTTTCATTTGGCAGGATTCATTCCGTTTGGTTTTTTGGGGTCAATTCTGTATGTTATTTCAAAAGGCGCTGACTGCTTTTCACCTTCATTTGCTGTTGTGTTTGGCGCGTCTTTTGTGGGTGTATTAGGCGGATATCTTTTTCAACAGGTGGGTTTTTCAAACCTTCAGTTTCTTTTGCTGGTTGTACCTTGCTATAACCTTTTAGCGTGCAATTGGTTTGTTTTAAATTTTAAGCGTTTGTCAGGATTTATGCGCTCCTCCTTAATCCTTATTCTAATCATATCTTTTTCATCCTTTTTATCTACAATGGCTTTGCATAGTACGCGTGCTATCGATAAGATCTGGTCTGTTTGTCTACGGACTCCGACGCGTATTGTGCCCCACTACGGATACATGAAGAAAGATGAATTTCTTGCGCTTCAATGGATTTCAGAGAATACGCCTACTGATGCCGTTATTGCTGGTGAAAAAATTTGGGTTTCAGATGATAGAAGTGATATCTCAAGAGGAGCAGTTTACTTTTATTATTCGGCCTTTTCAAAAAGGCAGTTGTATCTTGAAGGGTGGGGATTTTCAATTTATAGAATAAATAATGCTAAGGCAAGTGACGGTGAGTTGAAGCGAAGGCTTACGATAATTGAGCAGATATTTAGCAATAATGGTCGTGTAAAAGAATTGCTAATTCAAGAAAAAATAAATTATATTTTAGTTGATAAGGATTTGAGACCTGACTTCTATCCACAAGGTTTGGATTGTGTTTTTGAGAATAAGGGGGTATCCGTGTTTGCGATAAGTGGAAATATGAAAACTTTCCCATCTGTATTTTCTTCAAGTGATGAGGCAATATATAGTAATAATGCCATCTGCAATAGCTTTGTATATAAGCTAAATATATGCATATTTCTTTTATGTTATATTATGAATGTCTTTAGTGATTTTCGAAGGCATGTTTTTGCTTTAAGATCAGTGCCTATGTTAGTATATAAAAAAACTTTTATTTTTAATGCGCTAAGAAGTATTTTTACTCTGGATATGTATCCAATCCAAAGATGGCTCGATATGCTTTCAGGGGGACATGTGTCCTATGAGTTTTTTATTAATGGAGATAAGACATCTCAAGTGATAAGAGAATTAATCGCTTTTTCAAAAGACCTTGAAGAATGCTCGTCTCGATTTCACTCGGAGTTCTGAACGAACGGGAAAGGAAGATGCTCGAAACCTCGCGGGAGTACACCGTCAGCAGAAGCACATGTTGGACAACTGGACGAACCGTGCGGAGCGCAGGATTTCTAACTTCGCCCAGCCGCACGTCCGTCCAATTAGTGAGGGGCAAGGCGGGAGCCAAGATCGAATTCGGAGCAAAACTGGTCGTCGCCGTGGAGAACGGACACGCCTTCGTCGATCATTCCCCATGGGAGAACTTCAACAAGAGCACGCTATTCGTCGAGGGGTGCGAGCAGTACCGTGAACGGAAAGGAAGTTGGCCGTAGATGGTGTGCGCGGAAATGATCTTCCGAACGCGGGCCAACCGGTTGGAAGACTGTGAAGACGATGTTCGCGAAGGACTGGGAAACGTTGGAGACGCTTCTCTACCTCCTTGTCCTAAAGGAGCTGGACTTCGAGGTGAAGCTGGACAAGATGTTCGTTTCCGCAAGAATCGATCGGGAGCGGGCGATGAAGAAGAGAAAATTCAGCATGTACGAATGGCATACGAAGGATGACTGGGACGAGAAAAGTATGGACGATCTCGAAATCCTGATCGCTTCGCTTTGGTTTGATGAAATATTTCGGTAACTCAGTTTCTTTCTGGAGAGCGTGGAAAAAGTCGTTATTTTCATGTCGTGGACGATTCTTATCCACAACTTGCCCACTTTAGTTTAGCGAAGCCGAGCAAGGCTCGTGACTTGTTCACGAAGCCCTATTTGGAGGATGTGATTGTAATGCATAGAATAATAGAACACGTTGCTGAACTTACTGAAGAAGATGTAAAAACTCTCAGCGCATCTACAGTTTTGGATACTCTAGATGCGTGGGATTCGTTAGCTCAGGTCTCCTTTCTTGCTTTTGCATCAATGGAATTCGGAGCGCGTCTTGACGCGCGAGATATTCGCTTAGCGGAAACGATAGGGGACCTTTGTAAATTGGTTACAGGCGGTTGAGCGTAATGGAGATAAAAGACGTAGGGATAAAAGATATTTGTGTCACCGTCCCTCGGAAAACGATTCGATGTGCAGATTTTGCGCCTCTTTTTGGGGAAAAGGAGGTCGCTCGCATTGTGGCGAATTCTGGTATTGCCAGTCTTCGTGTATGTGAGGAAGGCCAGACCGCATCGGATCTTTGCTTCGAGGCAGCGAAGTGTCTTACGGGAAAAAAAGAGAGACAAAACATAACTGCTGTGGTCTTTGTTTCCCAAACACCGGATTTTTTCCTGCCCTCGACTGGTCCGATTCTTCAAGAGAGGCTTGGTTTGCCCCGAGACATAATTACGTATGATATCAACAGCGGTTGCGCTGGTTATGTCCAAGGGCTTTTTCTCTCGGCCATGCTTGCGTCGTCTTCGGGGGGAGATGTTTTGCTCTGTGTGGGCGATGCGATCAGCAGGTATGTTTCTGCAAAGGATCGCTCTCTTCGTCTTCTTATTGGCGATGCGGGGAGCGCGACGATTGTTGGTTCTCAGCCAAAGGGAGCGATGCATTTCCGTTTCTTTACCGACGGTTCCAGGTATTCTTCTCTTATTGTTCCTGCCGGGGGAGCGCGCAACCCTTTCACCGAAGAAAATACGTCGCTTTCCGAGCGCGAAGGAGGAAATTGGCGCAGCGATCAACATCTTTTTATGGATGGAATGGAGATTATGAAGTTTGTTCTTTCCGATGTTAAAGATTTCATTGCCGAGACCTTGAAAAAAGAAGAAGACATTGAATCTTTTATCTTTCACCAGGCGAATAGGTTCATCGTTGAATCTTTAGCAAAGAAGCTTCATCTTCCGCCGGAGAAAGTGCCCGTAGTTGTTGATGGTTACGGAAATACAAGCCCGGTTTCCATCCCGCTCGCTCTTTGTGAAACCTATGGGGGGGAATGTCCGAAGTCTCCAGGCCGAACGCTTATGGCGGGATTCGGTGTAGGCTTGGCCGCAGGAACTGTTGTCACGGATCTCTCACATGTCGATTTTCATTCAATCATAGAATGCGGGAGGGGCGAAAATGTTTGAAGAGAGCATGCGTGGCCGATGGTACGTGATTGCCGGAGCAACTTCCGGAGTTGGTCAAAGTATAGCGCACCGATTAGCGAAAAGGGGCGCATCGCTCCTGCTTATGGGGCGAAATGCGAAAAAATTAGACGGTTTGACTGAATCGCTTGCCGGATATGATACTGAGCAAGCTCCTTTCTCTCTTGAGGGGGACATGATTGAATCTGCGATGAAAGACTCGCTGGAAAAATGTCTGGAAAAGAGAGGGATTGCCGGGTTTTCGGGAGGAGTCTACTGCGCGGGGATAGCGCCGTCTTTTTCGTTGCGTGGCACAGGACAAGAGGCTATCGAAAGCATATTGCGCGTGAATTTTATCGGCGGTGTCCTTTTCACGAAGCTTTTGGCAAGTAAGCGATTCCGAAATCCTCAACAGTCGACATCCATTGTGCATATAGCTTCTATTAGGGCGTTGCAAGGGGAAGTGGGGTTGGGGCTTTACGGGGCTTCAAAGGCTGCTCTTGTTGCTTTGTCAAAAGCTCTCTCCCGGGAATTGGCTGCAAGCGAGTGCCGTGTTAACTGTGTTAGCCCGGGATGGCTCGACACGGAAATGAACAGGTCGAGCGAGGCGCATTCCCCCGGGCTCATGGAAAAAATGCGACAGCTTCATCCTCTCGGACTTGGAAAAGCGGAGGATGTCGCTTCTGCTGTTTGCTTTCTCCTATCGGATGAAGCTCGTTGGATTACAGGAACAAACCTCATAGTTGACGGCGGCTTTATTGCCTGACGATGTGGACTTTCAGGGAGTGTCAATTCTTACTGTCGAGGCTTCAATAATGAATGTGCATCATGTAGGGTATGCTGTGTCGTCTGTTTCTAAGGCGTTTGAAGAAATGAAGTCGCTTGGGTTTGCAGCGATAAGCGATGTTGTTGATGACGAGGAGCGGAATGTACGAATTCTTCTCTTGGCAAACGGCTCATATCGTGTGGAACTGGTAGCTCCTTTGGATCCCGGTAAATCTTCTCCTGTAGATGGGGTGCTTGCAAAAAAAGCTCCTGGACCGTATCACTTCTGCTACGAAGTGGAGAATTTAGCTATTGCTATTCAAGATCTAAAAGAAAAAGGGTTTAGCTTGTTTCAATCTCCGTCGCCTGCACGTGCTCTGGATTCTGAAGTCGCTTTTCTTTTCCATCGGGAATTGGGAATTATCGAGTTGGTTCAAGCAAAATAGTTTGCGGAGGATGTCCTCATGCCTGATTCACTTCTGGAAGCTCTTGAAATTATTAAACAGTATTCTCAAAATGATGAAACGAATGTATTCCGTTGTGGATTTTTCTGTGGTTCAACACCCCTGTCTCTGAAATCGATGGTGCACGCGAATCTTTGTGTAGCGCTAAAAGACAGAAGAGTTGAATTGTCAGAAGGGATGTATGGCGACCTTCTCGGTTCGTTGCTTCGGGAGCTTACAGAAGGCGTTTCACTTGACTGTATTATCGTGGTTATCGAGTGGGAGGATCTGGACCCTCGTCTTGGTCTTCGTGCTCAAGCTGGATGGCTTTCGCCGTATGAGGATATGCTTTCTTCGTTTCGTTCAAAATGCGCTCTTTTTTTAAGATATCTCAAGGCTTTGGCGGAACGCATGCCTGTTGTTGTTTCTTTGCCGTCGCTACCGCTTTTGCCATTGCATTTCAGCGTAAGAAGACAAGCAAATGACTGGAAAGCAGGTATAAAAAAAGAGATCGCTCTCTTTGCTATGGAACTTGTTGCGGTGAGTACTATTCGTATGCTCGATGTAGATATTCTGAGTGAAGAGGCTAGTTTTTTTGATCGCTACTCTGCGGAGTCGGATTTAGCTTACGGTTTTCCGTACACGCTTGATTTTGCCATAATTTTTGCGCGGCACCTAGCTGCGTTAGCAGTTCCTCCGCGTCCGCTGAAAGGGATAATCGTTGATCTTGACGATACTCTCTGGAAGGGAATTCTTGGTGAAGATGGAGCCGAAGGAGTCACGTGGGATCTTGAGCATGGTAGTCACATGCACGGGGTCTTTCAGTTGTTTCTTCAATCTTTAGCAAAAACTGGTGTTTTAATTGCTGTGGCAAGCAAGAATGATCCGGTTCGTGTCGAGGAGTTATTTAAAAAGAGGTCCATGCTTTTGGAAAGAAATGCATTTTTCCCTTTGATGGCAGGTTGGGAAGTAAAGTCACATTCCGTTCAAAAGATATTATTAATGTGGAATGTCCACGCAGATGCAGTGGCTTTTGTAGACGACAGCCCTTTGGAAGTCGAAGAAGTGCGAAAGGGGGTTCCGGAACTCCGGTGTTTTCTTTTTCCTAAACAAAAGCCTGGAGCGATCTTAAAGTTGATATTTGAACTTCGTGATTTGTTTGGAAAAGAGTTTGTGTCCCATGAGGATGCGTTGCGTTTGGAGAGTATCAAACACGGGGCGGAGATAACCGAGCAACTGGCATCGAGTGAAGAGGGCTACGAAGACTTTTTGCGGGAAATTAAACCAAAACTTACTTTGTTTAATCAGGCTGGTGTTTTTGATAAACGTGCTTTTGAATTGATAAATAAGACTAACCAGTTTAATATGAATGGGCTGAGGTGTTCCGAACACGAATGGAAGACGGTTGTTGAAAGAGAAAGTGGATTTGTATTTGTGGCTTCATATGAAGATAAATTTGGTCCGCTCGGAAAGATCGCGGTCATCGCCGGGCATTGCGATAAAAAACGCTTCGTTGTTACGCATTGGGTGATGAGCTGTCGAGCTTTTGGACGCAGGATAGAGTACTGTATGTTGGCTTTTCTTTTTAAAAAGTTGTCGATAGAAAAGGTCTGCTTCCACTATATCCCTACTGATAGGAATGGGCCGTTTAAGGAATTTTTGACTACGTTGGAGTGTTCTGAAAAGAATAGTTGGGACATCCAACGCGATATATTCATGGAGAGAGCACCAATTTTGTACCACGATGTGGAGGAAGAAATATGAAAATAAAGGAGCGCCTTATTCGGTGTTTTGCGGCTGTTTTTAGTGAAAGAGAAGAAAAAACGATCCCTTTCCTGGAGGTTGGAAATACGAAGGAGTGGGACTCTCTGGCATTTGTTATGCTGATGAATGTCGTTCAGCAGGAATTTTCGATAGAGATACCCATAGGTGAACTTGAGCAAATGAATTCCTTTGAGAAGTTCCTGCAAAAAGTAGAGCTGCTTGTGAAGGAGGTGGAAAAGTGAGCTTTTCAGATAGTGCGGGTTGCCTTGAAGAGGACTTACTAAAGTTTTTCACTTCACATGAAGAAGACTGTTTCTTGCTGCACACAGATATTCTGAATTGGGGACCAATTTGTCAAGAGGGAAGCCGAACTGAAAGGCTTGAGAAATACTATAGTCTTTTAAATGCAGCCTCTGTAGATAAAACGCTTTTTTTCCCTGTGTTTAATTATGACTACGGCAAGACAAGGATCTTCGATGTTCTCGAAGATAAATGTCAAGTAGGTGTGTTGAACGAGTTTGTGCGTTTGCGAAATCGTGAACGGCGAACACGGACGCCGATATTCAATTTTTTAGAAATACCTCACGATACTTTTCCAAAGGCGCCCTCTTCCAATCCATTCGGTCCCGGTTCTTTGTGGGACGATTTGTGCCGTCGCGAAGGAAGAATCTGTTTCATGGGGGTTGTATCGGAAACAAATACTTTTACGCATTTTATTGAAGATGAAAAGCAGATAGGATATCGGTACTACAAGCGGATGCCGGGAATAGTCCGTTTTAATGGTGTCGATGAATATGTAGATTTCACGTTTCGAGTTCGCCCGAGGGTGAGCGAATTAGTCCAGTACGATTGGCAAGGCTTAAACAATGCCCTTGAGCGTGACGGGCTTTTGGTTCGTGAACCGCTTGGAAAGGGAGTTATCCTCAGTTACAACGCGAAAAAAGCTCGGGACTATTTGCTTGAGAAACTTGATGACGATGAGTTCTTTTTTTTAACGGAGGAGTCGAGGAGGAAATTATCCGAGCTCCGAAAGAGCAAGCCATATCCCTTCCGCTTTGAAGATTTTGAGCAGGAGGCGGAAAAGTAGGATGAATCCTTTGGATACCGGCCGGCACATGCACGACCTGATCAGCGAACTCTTCCCCGAGTGCCGCAGTCTCTCCGGAAACGGTGTTCGTCGCACATTGGCTGTTTTGAAAAGGGAGATCGAATCTCTGGAAGTCCACGAAGTCCCCAGCGGAACGTGTTGCTTCGACTGGACGGTACCGGATGAATGGAATGTACTGAATGCGTTCGTGATCGACCCGGCGGGCGAGCGGATTCTTGACTTTCAGCAGAACAACCTGCACCTTCTGGGCTATTCTCTTCCGTTCGACGGCGAGATACCACTTGAAGAACTGAACGAGCATCTGTTCAGTTTGCCGGAGCAGCCGGACGTGATTCCGTACGTCACGTCGTACTATTCGCCCCGGTGGGGTTTTTGTCTTGCGCACAGTCAACGCGAGCGTCTGCGGCCGGGGATGTATCGCGTGAAAATAGATACCGAGTTCTCGAAGGGGAGCCTGACCTACGCGGAAGCATTTCTGCCTGGCGAAGAGGAGCGCGAGATTCTGCTTTCCACCTATATCTGTCACCCTTCGTTGGCGAATGACAATCTCTCCGGACCGACGCTGATGGCGGCGCTCTGGAAGTGGCTCGCCACGCAGCGGCGGCGTTTTTCCTACCGTTTTGTCTTCGTTCCGGAGACCATCGGGGCGATCGCCTATATTTCGCGGAACTTTGAGGCGCTTCGAAGGAAAACGTATGCGGGGTATGTGTTGACGTGCGTCGGCGACGAGCGAGCTGTTTCTTTTCTTCCGTCGAGACGGGGCGATGCGCTTGTCGACAGGGTGAGCCGTCATGTTCTGCGGTATGCGGCTCCGGAGTACAAAGAGTACTCTTTTCTGGAGCGTGGGAGCGACGAACGGCAGTATTGCAGTCCAGGGGTGGATCTTCCGGTGGCGTCGATTATGCGGTCGAAGTACGGAACGTATCCTGAATATCATACGTCGGCGGATAATCTTGAGTTTGTGACGCCGCAGGGGTTGGCTAAATCGTTCGATCTCTACTGCCGCTGCCTTGATCTGCTGGAAAAGAACCGCGTGTACCAGACAACCTGTTGTTGCGAGCCGCAGCTTGGCAAGCGGGGGCTTTATCCTACGCTCAGCATGAAGGGGTCTGCGGGAGATGTGCGGGTGTATATGAATTTGTTGGCGTATGCAGACGGCGAGCGTGACCTGGTAGGTATCGCGGAGCATATCGGCGTATCGGCGGAGGAGCTGGTTCCCTTGGTGGAGAAGTTCCTGGAGCACGGATTGCTGCGGGTTTGCGAGTGACCTGTTTCTTGTGTAGTTTCCCATCTTCCGTATATTTCGCATATAATAAAGGAGATAGCTATGAGTCGCATTATCTCGAAGAAACACTTGAAAGACTTTTGGGAGAACAACAGAGATGCTGAAAAACCTTTAAAACAT
>Ga0334883_1004522_pt1 | contig 13334 bp, 14 predicted proteins | sample GraSluR1_MG_6_FD_207230 | JGI IMG/M metagenome (GOLD analysis project Ga0334883, IMG submission 207230) | Sludge microbial communities from methane-producing bioreactor in Wageningen University, Netherlands - Granular Sludge_09_05-R1 | ecosystem: Engineered > Bioreactor > Anaerobic >... | reverse complement strand
ACCAGTGATTGTGGTAGTGCCATTTATATACCAAATTGTCCGGACAATAGGTCAATTCCGGCTGAAATGTCCATGCTGAGCTGCTTCAATTCATACTAGAACAGTTTTCTTAGTATAGCGATAGAATGCTCCAGAATCAAATCACACGGTATTTTCTATCCAAACTAACGTTATTTTTGCTAATAAAACTGATGTATTGCTTGTCTTAATGTGTACACACACAATTTTTTTTGTTGACTTTCGGGATGCTTAATGCTAAAGTAGTTGAAGTGTCCGAAGAATTTATAGTGTCCGCTATTTATTTTGGCAACTATACATCATGGGAGGCTTCAGTTATCATGAAAACGTACAAAACCGGATTTACCCTGATTGAACTGCTGGTGGTGATTGCCATCATCGGAATACTCGCAGCCATTTTGCTCCCGGCACTGGCCCGGGCACGAGAGGCGGCACGACGCGCCTCCTGCGCCAACAACCTCAAGCAATGGGGACTGATTTACAAGATGTACTCGGGAGAAAGCCGTGACAAATTTCCTCCGAGGAGCCGTTACGCCCAGGTAGGCTGGATGCCATCGCCCCAGGCGATTTATCCGGATTACTGGAATGATTATGCCATTGCTATCTGTCCTTCTGATTCCGGGGCAATTGATGAGCGAGGCGCTGTGTTGATTCCGCAAGGCGACGGGATGGAGATATTCCAGCAGACCTCGGCAAGGATGAGCGCGCCGAATGCCACCCAGGCCGACCGGAATTGTTTCTACTACATGATGTCGAATGCCCGTTCCTACATGTATACCGGTTACGCGACGCCGAACTGGGTAACTGCACAGACGATCAATGCCGCAGCAATCTCCTATCGAAATGGTGGGCTTCAGGCACAAGATGGATTCCCAATATCGGAAGCCTTGAGCGAAAGTATGTGCAACCCGCCCCTGGCTGATGTTCCAGTGTATTACGCGTTTGATCATATCGGTGATTTGATACCGGGTGGCAGAATTCCCAACCTGGCTTCTTGGGGTAATCCAAGTGTATTGGGAAGTAATGGGAATCCCGGTGCTTCAATTCTACAGTTACGCGAAGGACTGGAACGCTTCTTCATCACAGATATAAACAATCCCGGTGCTGGTGCCAACGCGCAAAGCACCATACCCGTGATGTGGGATGTGATTTCGGGTACGGCGGCCAGCGCTTCAGCAGCCCCTGGTGAATACAATGCATCGGCAATGAAGTTCAACCACGTGCCCGGTGGGGGTAACATCTTATTCATGGATGGCCACACCGAGTTTGTGCGGTACCCTGCCGATGCATATCCATTTTCTATAGATGTTATGGATACCAACTTGGCAAACTGGAATATTGGTCAGGGTTGATCCAATAGCAGCACGCATACACCTGTCGTTAAGGAATTGTTTTTATAGCTACCATGATAATGGAATTGCCTGGGTAGTTGGAATTTATAGATAAAAGGAAAAGTACGATGCCAGAAACTACGCTTGAAGCACATTCACCTCGTGAACATTTTTCGTTGAACAAAATTGGTAAAGTGTTGGAAACGTATGTGTTGGATACCGGTAAATTTGATCCTGTCGGTGTGTATCGGCATACCTATGATATATGTACTATACTGCAAGACAACGCGTTCGCATCGGAAGGCCAGATCACCCTGGAGCGTGTTCCGGGTGAAGATGGGACTTTTACACTCAAGATTCTTTGCGATCGACGCACCATCCACAACCCGCACAGCTTTATCATGGAAGCGGAATTGACCTGTATCAATGATCAACTGAGTACCCCTGTCTCCTGGGAGTTTAGCTCCAAGATAGCATTGTCCCCGGATGATGCACCGTACCTTATGAGCGGACAGGAAAAACGAGGCTCAGTGAAAGAGGGAGAAGTCATCATTGAGGCGCATAACGGTCAAATCAAGCGTACTGCTATTCCTGGAGACCACACCTGCAAATGGTGTCTGCTCGACGCGGTGCAACGCTTTACCGGTTCCAACATGGCACCCGTTACCTTTTCTCTGATCGACGAGTTCGATGAGGTGCATCTGGGGCAGCATATCAGTTTTGGTGAAGCTGCCCGACTGGAAATGACAGGTGGTACCCGCGATTTCAATGCCTATAAACACATAGGCAAAGGAGTGATTCCGACGGTGTTCTGGGTAGACCAGAACCATCGCCTGTTGTTTCTCACTTCTGGGAGTGAGGCTTACATTTTACGGGACGCGGATGGTGTATCCGCTGAATATGAAGGCCAGGAACTACTTCAGTTTCCACAAGGAAAAAAGCTTTAGAGAATAATTGGCAGGACATTTTTATATGGGAGATGTCATACGGGTGCGTTGGTTCGGGATAATTTGATAAAAATCTCCGTATCCCCCAATACGTGCAAGGTAATACAAACCGAAACAGCGTATCCGTATGCACCCCACCATCCATACTGTTATAAGGCAATAGAATTCCAGTAACTTGGTTTTGAAAGGATAAATGAATGACTTCCGAGTATATATCCCGGGAACAAAAGGGCTTGAATCGCAGACAATTTTTGCAAACTGGTGCTGCGGCTACAGGTGCGGTTGCAATGAGTGGGCTCAGAATGAAACCATCCTATGCAGAGGAATCGGTACATAAACCCAACATTGTCATCATCATGACCGATCAGCAGAATATAGATACCATCAGTGCGCATCAGCACTATTTCACCCACGAAGCGCATGGCTGCCGCTGGCTTTCCACGCCAAACCTGGACCGCCTGGCTGCCCGGGGTATATCGTTTCTGGAGTCCCATGTCGCCAATCCCGTGTGCAGCCCCTCACGCAGCACATTCTTCACTGGCCGTATGTCCATTGAGAGTTCAGTGACCACCAACAATGTCGGCATCGACAAAGATGTACCCAACATGGGCCAGTGGTTTGAAGCCAATAGTGATTATGCCCGTGTTTATTGTGGCAAATGGCACGCGGGCGGCCAATGGAACTACCCGTTGGTCTCCGGTGACCGGAAAATTCCCGGCTTCGACACCCTGCCAGCGGCAGCGCGGGGTACAGGTGATCTCGCGGATTATCAGGTGTCCGGAGCAGTGGAGGCTTTCGTCCGCAATTATAACGAAAGCGATCCATTTCTCATCGTAGCCGGTCTGATGAATCCCCATGACATCTGTTACTGGACGCCACCCTTGGGGGGCAAGGTGCTCGTGCCGGACTGGGATGTATTCGATCTACAAGACCAGTTGCCGCCCCTGCCGCCCAACTTTGACTACGATTTCCCAGAGCCACGCGATCAACGTGTTCGGTCATTTAATGAGATGAACTGGCGTAACTACACCTATGAATATTACCGGATGGTGGAAAAGGTGGACGCGGACGTTGGACGCATTCTGGATGCGGTCGATTCTCGCGACGATGATACCCTGGTGATCTTCACCTCCGATCATGGTGAAGGTGCTGGCCGTCATATGCGGGTACAGAAATGGCATCCGTATGATGAATCGGTCAAAGTGCCCCTGATCATTTCCTGCCCGGGCCGTGTCGTAGAAAACGTGGTGGACACCTCCCACCTGGTGAATGGCGTCGACATTATGAGTACAGTCTGTGAATACGCCGGGATACCCGCACCCCCCCACGCACGGGGACGCAGTTTAAAACCGTTGCTGAGTGGGAACTCACCAGATTTCTGGAGTGACAATGTATATGCCGAAATTCAGCAGACCGGGCGTATGATCCGCACAGCAGACTACAAGTATGTGAAGTTCTACCAATTCTCAGGCGATTCAGAAAAGCCATTTCTCATGGCGGATGATACCCACACCCAGTTTGAGCCAGGCAATGGCCACCTGTACCAGGAGCATCCCGTGCGATTGCTCTTTGACATGAAAAACGATCCCTGGGAAACAAAGAACTTGTTCGATGACCCACACTACGCCGATGTGATGGCGTCCCATGAAAAAATCCTGCGCGAGCAATACGAAGCGCGCCTGATCCCCGGCACCAATTTTAATCGCAATTAAGCAACAATGGGGGGGGTGGCCTCCGCCCCCCTCTCCGCCCCCACCGGCCATGCCCTGGGCACCCGATACGCAGGCATGATAGTGGGAGCTGCATTCAGCGCTCCGCTGGTTACCCGCCTGCGCGGACATGACGGAATGGGTAGGTATGATGGCGATGTGTATGTGAACAGCGGTGCCACGCTATGCGCTCCTGCTTACCACACGCAAGCCTGTTCCATATCCCGTAGGGATTACAAAACCGTAGCGCGGGGTAAGGCCAACGAGCCTCAACCTCAATGCCCGAACATGATGCACGTGCCATCACCTGTTCCCTATCCCGAAGGGATTACATCACCGTAGCGCGGGGTAAGGCCAACAAGCCTCAACCTCAATGCCCGAACATGATGCACGTGCCGCCACCTGGTTCCATATCCCGAAGGGATTACATCACCGTAGCGCGGGGTAAGGCCAACGAGCCGCCACCCCGGGACAACACCAACCCCTACACCGCACCCCGAAGGGCGTGCCAGCAAAAACATTCAAACCGTTATCCGCAGATTACGCCGATGGACGCAGATTTTGAAAATTAAACAGATGTGTAAATGCATGCGATCATCGGCGCCGCGATGGCTATGCACTGTGCTGCTGACCTGCCTATTTCTACCAATTGAGCACTTACGGATAACCCCCTTTCCCGTCATTCCCGCGCAGGGGCGTGTCGATTTAGTACCTGAACCGGCTATTTTCTAAATTTGTTAGCCATGTTTTATCTCAAGATGACATGGGATCGTCGCTTCAGCGTGATTCTGTGAGGTCATTTATTTGTTAGTGATCTCAGAATAGTCTAAATCGACAGGCCACCTTCGTGGGCATGACGGTGAGAGGTCGCGCTTTGCGCTCCTGCTGGATACCCACCTTCGGGGGTATGACGGATTAGGTGTATATGACGGGTGTGTGTGTGAACAGTGGAGCGTAATGTATGCCGCCACCTGGTTCCATATCCCGAAGGGATTACATCACCGTAGCGCGGGGTAAGGCCAACGAGCCGCCACCCCGGGACAACGACACCCCTAACACCGCACCCCGTAGGGAGTGCCAGCACCATATCCCGTCATTCCCGCGCAGGCGGGAACCCAGATTGATATATTACTAGCACATAAATTTTAATCATTCCTGACAATCAACCTGCCTGCGGGATCTATAAAATGCAAGCTAAATCTATGCCCTCGGCTCCATCATCACCCCTCTGGATACCTGCCTGCGCAGGCATGACGGTGATAGGTCGCACTTTACGCTCCTGCTGGATACCCACCTTCGTGGGCATGACGGAGATGTGGGCATGACGGAGATGTGGGCATGACGGAGGTGTGCATATGATGGTGATGTGTGTGTGAACAGCGTGCGTAATGTATGCCGCTACCTGTTCCATATCCCGAAGGGGTTACCCCGCGCTACGGTGATGTAATCGCTCCGGGATAGGGAACATGCAACGGGTCGTACACATACAAAACGCATCCATTAGCACACAACTACACATCTCATTAATTTTTAAAATCTGCGTTTATCTGCGCAATCTGCGGATAGTAAAATGCGACAAGGTTTGTCTATGTGGCACGACCTCTGTGGTGCGGTGTTAGGGGTGTCGTTGTCCCGGGGTGGCGGTCGTGGGCCTTACCGCAGGACAATGTGCTTATTTCAAACCAGGGTTGGGGCGGGTTTTGCCTTGTTTCTCCCAGATTGCTTCTATGCGTCGGCGGCGTTCCTGCTGTCCTTCACGCACTTTGGGCATCCAGACGCGGGTGTCGATACTGCCGGGCAGGAGTTTTGTAATGAAGGGCACCAGGAGGTGGTCACTGATCTGATCGCAGAAGGAATCGTATAACTGGATATGGTTCCGTAATCGCCGCTCATCGGTGTATTCTGTGTTAAGTATCACTGCATCCAAATCAATGAACCAGAATTTGTCGCCATCGCGTGTGAAGATGTTTTTTCCCGACAAATCGGCATGATAGGCTCCTGTATTAACCAGGTCATTGATGGCCATAGCCAGGTTGTCCAGGAACCGAATCAAGGTGTCTTTGCCGACGCCGTGTTGAATCAGGGTAAACATAAACTGCTCGACATTGCGTTGGCCTTCCAGTGTTTCACTTATCAGCACGTTGCCGATATGCAGTCCGGGAAGACATTTTTCTATGAATGCGATTGGTCGTGGCACGCGGATACCACACTCGGTCAGGTAGCAGGTTGCATCCCAGTGGCGACGGTGATTCTGGTATTGAAAGGTGTGTCGGACAAAGCGTGACACAATATTTCCTCGGCTTTCTTTGATGATCCAGTCCGACACCTGCCGTACTTCGCTTCGGAAAGATTTTTTTATTGTGGTTCCGGGTGAAGCCAGGTTCTCGAGTATTGTTTCTATCTTTATGGCAGGATCATGGTGAATGCGTAATAATCCTTTACGCTTACATTGAAACATGCCTTCGCTATATGTATTTCTTGTCATCAGGTACTCATTCCAATGCCTGCAATTCACACGCACCAATTTGTTGTTAAATTGCATTTACAATAAATCACTTATATACCATTTCCATTGATACAACCTGGACAACCAGGCCGGTATCTTACATTTTCCATACCCTGACAGCAATGCTTCAAACAATGACGGTGCAAGACTATGTTTGTTCAATGATCTATGCAACCGCAACAGATTCCGAGCGCGTGCTGTATCTGGCACAGGTCGCATGATTCGTGCGTTGTCAAAGTCCAGAAGATACAAGTTTTCATCATCGAACACAACATTTTTTACATTCAAATCGGCATGCCAGATGCCCAAATCATGCATATTCCGGATGAGCGCACCGGCTCTGGAAGCGTTTGTATGACATTGCGCGTTGCTTTCTTGCAGCACCACATCCAGGGAACGTGCCTTTGGAATCAGCCGAGTCGCCAATGCGCCATGGTTGTAAACAATGCCACCCGTGCTATGCCAGCGCACACCCAGTAACATAGGTACATTCAGTCCGTTTGTTTCGGCATAACGATGTACTTCAAATTCATGCAAAGAACGATTCATAAAAATATAGGTGTCGTGCAGCAGAAATCGAATTAAGCCGCCCCGCCGATTTACACGCAGTAATCCCCGGTCTGTGACGTTTGCATTTGTCAGTGGGAATGTCCACACGGCGCCACGTCCGCCATCAACAGTAAATGGTTCACACTCGGAACGGTTCAGGAAGGCACGACGAACAAAATCGGCATATTCACTGCGTATAACCATATGACACGATGCTGTCTTCTCGTTTACAAAATCGACCATACCTACCATTTCCGGCAATAAACTTTTATGGAAAACTCCTTTTGGAAAACACTTTGCGGAAAATCTTTTAAAAGATACGTTATTAAAGAACAAGATGTTCCATGACAGTTTTAACCGCAAATCCTGGGGACTTCAGTATTGTTCATAAAAGGCTGCCTGGTATCCGTCTTGATCACAAAGTACATAAAACATAGCAGAAACTTGTGTATCTTTCCCAATCAGGTGTTTTTTTAATTGACAGATGATGTATTCGATGCCTGAATGGCTATGTAACCTACAGTTGTCTTATTATCCATTTCCATTGTCAGTTTTGGAATAATCAGGTCATTTTATGGTATCCTTCACATCTATTCCTTAATTCCCAACCTATTCAGGAAATAGTAATATAATGAGCAAAATCACTAAAGAAGATGTCGCATACGTGGCATCGTTGGCCCAATTGGAATTGGATGAGGCCGCCCAAGAGCGGCTGGTACATGAGATGGGCGAAATACTGAATTACATGGACAAACTCAATGCTTTGAATACGGACAATGTCGAACCCATGATGCATGCTCTGGAAATGAGCAATGTGTTTCGGGAAGATGTAGTCGGAAAGTCTCTGCCGCGTGCGACAGCACTGAAAAACGCACCGCAACATGATGATGAATATTTTATTGTGCCAAAAATATTGGAGAATGACAACGCATGACAGCCTGGTATCAAAAGACGGCCCATGAAATTGTTGATGCCTTGATGCGGGGCGATGCGACGTCTCTTGAGGTTACCCAAAGTTATCTGGATCGTATTGCTGCAGTTGATCCGCAGGTTGACGCATACACGCAGGTTTGGCAGGACAGTGCTTTGACACAAGCGGAACAGATCGACCAACAGTTGGCTGATGGCAATATCCCTGGACCCCTCACAGGCGTGCCGATTGCACTCAAGGAACTACTCTGCACCACAGATGGATACACAACCTGTGCCTCGCGAATGCTGGAAAATTTCCAGAGCCCCTACAATGGCACGGTGGTGCGAAAGCTCGCCAAGGCCGGTGCTATTTTCCTCGGCAAGGTCAATATGGATGAATTTGCGATGGGTTCTTCCACAGAGAACAGTGCCATCAAAAAAACCAGGAATCCGTGGAATCTGCGCTGTGTACCCGGTGGCTCCAGTGGCGGTTCGGCTGCTTCAGTTGCGGCAGATTGTTGCACTTTTTCATTAGGTAGCGACACCGGCGGCTCGATACGGCAGCCCGCCGCTTTGTGCGGTTGTGTCGGCCTGAAGCCTACTTATGGCCGGGTATCCCGTTATGGCCTGGTTGCTTTTGCCTCTTCCCTTGATCAGATAGGGCCGCTGAGCAAAGATGTAGAAGATGCCGCATTGGCACTCAATGTCATCTGTGGCAAAGACGTGATGGATGCCACATCGGCAGACCTGCCAGTACCGGACTTCAGAAAAGCCTTGACTGGTGAGGTCAAAGGAATGAAAATCGGCTTACCCAGAGAGTATTTTACCGACGCATTGAACCCGGAAATGCGTGAATTGATAGAGAAGGCCATTGACGTGTTCAAAGCGCAAGGTGCCTCGTTTATAGAAGTATCGTTGCCCCATACCGAATATGCCGTAGCCGTGTATTACATCATTTGTACCGCTGAAGCAAGCGCAAACCTCGCCCGTTTTGATGGGGTGCGCTATGGCTTCCGACATCCCGATGCGTCCAATGTACAGGAGTTATATGTCAAATCAAAAAGTGAAGGATTCGGCCCGGAAGTACAGCGCCGCATTATGCTCGGCACCTATGTATTGTCCAGTGGATACTATGATGCTTATTATCTGAAGGCACAGAAAGTGCGTTCACTAATCAAATCTGACTTCGACAACGCTTTCGCGCAATGTGATGTCATCCTGACACCCACTTCGCCGACGCAGGCATTTGAATTCGGTGCCAAAACTGCGGACCCGTTGGAAATGTATCTGAGTGATATCTATACCATCTCCACCAATCTGGCTGCTATCCCCGGCATTTCTGTGCCATGTGGCCTGACCAAAGACGGGCTTCCTGCCGGGTTGCAGTTGCTTGGAAAACCTTTTGACGAAGCCACGATTTTACGTGCGGCACATTGTTATGAACAGAACAGCGGCATCGACCTGGGCAAGGCCCCGATAGCTTGAGGATATTGACTCATGGAATTTGAAGCAGTAATCGGCATGGAAGTACATGTGGAGCTTAATAGCAAGGCGAAAGTATTTTGCGCTTGCAGCACCAATTTTCACGCGTCACCCAATACGAATGTTTGTCCTGTCTGCCTGGGTATGCCAGGCGCATTACCCGTTATGAACCGGGATATGGTGGACAAGTCTGTTGCGGTGGGTCTGGCATTGAACTGCACGATTTCCCGCTGGTCCAAGATGGACCGAAAGAATTACTTTTACCCGGACCTGGCGAAAAACTACCAGATCAGTCAATACGACTTACCCTTGTGTTTCGATGGCTATATGGATGTAGAAACAGAAGAAACAGTGCGGCGTGTCGGCATCACCCGGGCACACATGGAAGAAGATACAGCACGCAATACCCACACCTTGGGCAATGGGGAAAGCGGTGTTGACTTTAACCGCTGCGGGGTGCCTTTGCTGGAAATAGTGACGGAGCCAGATATTCGCAGTGCCCAGGAAGCGTATGAGTATCTCACCCAGCTCAAGCAAATTTTACTGTATCTGGATGTGAGTGACTGCAACATGGAAGAAGGTTCCATACGGGCTGAAGCCAACATCAGTGTGCGACCAGTGGGCAGCACCCAGTTCGGTACGAAGACAGAAGTAAAAAATGTGGCTTCTTTTAGTGGCACCATGAAAGCAATTGCATATGAAATTACGCGCCAGATACAGGTCATAAAAGCAGGTGGGGTTATCGAGCAGGAAACACGTGGTTGGGACGCCGACCGGGGTATTACCTTCAGCCAGCGCAAAAAAGAGTCTGCACATGACTACCGCTATTTTCCTGAACCGGACCTGGTACCCATTGTCGTTGATGAAGCCTGGGAGCAGCGCATACGGGAACAGCAGCCCGAGCTGCCCAACGCACGTAAAAGGCGTTTTCAACAAGTGTATGGCCTAACCTCATACGATGCCATGGTATTGACCCTGACCAGAAATATGGCAGACTTCTATGAAAATACAGTACAGGCTGGTGCAGATACCAAGAAAGCAGCCAATTGGATTATGGGGGACGTCCAGGCACTGTGTTCAGAAGCCAAGAAGGAACTGGATGAAACGGTGCTGTCTTCCACGCATCTGGCTGAAATGATACAATTGATTGACGCGGGTGAAATCAGCGGTAAAATCGCCAAGGATGTTCTGGCGGAAATGTTTGTCTCCGGTAAAGCACCAAAAACGATAATTGAGGAACAGGGCCTGGTTCAGATCAGTGATAGTGATGCACTGTTGGATGCGATCCAGAAAGTCCTTGCCGAAAATACTGCCCAGGTAGAACAATACAAAGCAGGCAAAGAACGTGTCATAGGTTTTCTGGTCGGACAGGTCATGAAAGCGACTACCGGCAAGGCCAACCCGGGCATGGTGAATGATCTGCTGAAGGAAGAGCTTTCAAAATAGGAGGTACGATTTGGCTGCATTATTGAAGAGAAAAACCAATCAGGAAGCGGACGATTCGCTTTTGGCCAATACACGCCGAATAGCAGAGTTGGTCGCTGACAAAAAAGCACAAAATGTCAAGGCATTGGATGTGCGCGGGCTGACCATCATTGCGGATGTTTTTGTTGTGTGTACAGCAAACAGTGAACCGCAAATGAAAGCTATTTACAATTCAGTTCGCGAGGGAATGCGTGAAATAGGATTGGCACCAATTAACACAGAAGGTGTTTACTCTGGTGGTTGGTTGTTAATGGATTTTGGCTCTGTGTTGTTTCATATATTCCGTCAGGAAGCCCGAGATTTCTATGATCTGGATGGACTCTGGGCTGATGCACCGGTAATTCCACTGGATATATGATTGGCATGGAAGCTGCTTTATTGTAAAACTATAGGAGCCGTTACATATGTCTAATCCTGATGCGTATGTTCCTGATCGTTCCAAACTATATCATTTTAAGCTCGACCTCATCCTGGGACAAGGGGGTACGGGGCGGGTTTACCGTGGCATCGATACCCAAAAAGGGGACGTCGTAGCGATAAAGCTGTTCCATGAAAACTTTTTCCGCAATCGGCTGCACCTGCGGGACCTCACCAAAAGCATCAAGCGCTATAAAAAGTTTGATCATGTGAATATCGTTAAAATATTTGATTTTATTGATGATGAAGAAGGTCGGTGCATGGTGATGGAATATGTGGACGGCCCCAGCTTACGCTGGTATATACAGAATCGACCCTGGAATTTGCGGGAACGCCTTACCATCATCGCCCAGATATGTAATGGTCTGCAATTTTTGCATGACAACAAAATCGTACATCATGATTTCAAACCTGCAAACGTATTGTTTACACGCAAGGGGGTAGCGAAAATCGCGGACTTTTCGCTTTACGGCAGCAGCCTGTTGTTGGAATTGTTTGATAAAGGTGCCGGTGAACAGGTAACACCCATGTTTGTTGCACCCGAGTTTATCCGGAAAGAACATACAACTGCCAAAAGTGATCAATACTCTCTTGGTATTACAATGTATATTATGTTCTCAGAACGTATGCCGTTTATGGTGGACAATTTACAAAAATTGAATTACTGTCATTTGCGAGTAACCCCGGAACATCCGTCTAAGCTAAACCCCAATTGCCCTCATGAACTTGGCGACATTATCATGCGGCTGTTAAGCAAAAATCCGGAACAACGTTTCAAAGATTGCGATGAACTTCGCATTGCCATTTCCAGCATCGGACGAAGTCGTATATAATCTGACTCAACACGATATATATAGGGTTTTGTACTGTGTAAAACCAGTCACAGTATAAAAAAATAGGGGGTTGGTATCAGAAAAAGGAGAAAAACGGACACCAAACCCCCCAGGGGGATACATGAGAGTATCAAAAAGGTCTTTGTTGCTTTTTACTTAAATGTCTGTCCAGACTCATACTTCCGGAACCAAAGCTGTATACAAAAAACAACCCGCCCAGAATTGCCAGATTCTTCATGAATTGTATGGTTTCCATACGTTGCGCTTCTTCTTCCACACGCCAGAAACCATGGAAAATCAAAGTGGTTGGAATCAGGAATACAATTAACAACACAGCGCCCCAATTGGCCTTGTAACCCAGCAGTACCGAAAGGCCTCCTGCCAGCTCAAAAACAATGGCACCCAACAAAAAAAACGACGCTATGGGCATTCCGTGCGATTCCATATATCCGGCAGTACCAGAGAAGTCGAATATTTTGCCAAATCCACTCATTAAGAAAATAGCACTAATAAAGAGTCGTGCGAGTACAAGCACAATTGCGTTGGAAGGGGGAGTATACATAGTTCACCATTACCTGTATTGTTTATTTTATACTACGATCCATAAAATTAATTGTTAAAACAAACTTAAATTTACACTGTTTTTATTCCTGTTAGCAATTGTTTATTTGAAGCCGTTTTTTACCTGCGATATATAAGGGTATTGGTACTTCAAAATAATATCGACACCAGATTACGTTTACACCGCTTATGTTTTGCAATGTGAACTCAGGATTCGTTCTTTGCGCCTGTACGGGCTTCTTCTGCCAGTTGTATGAATTGCAGCAATTTTTCTTCCCCCAGATGCCCCAACATATCTTGATGCAATTTCGCCATAGGCGCATCCAAAGGTGCTATTAAATGTATTCCTGCGTCGGTAATCCAACAACGTACGATACGTCTGTCGCGTGCTTCCCGTTGCCTGACCACCAGTCCCCGTGATTCAAGACGGTCAAGCAGACGGGTGACATCCGGTACTCTGTGTATCATTCTGTCGGCAACTTCGCTGCAACTCCTACCGGTTTTACCTGCACCGCGAAGGATGCGTAATACATTGTATTGCGGCATAGACAACGCTGTTGATTTTAACAACAGGCAAACACCAT
>Ga0334883_1004509_pt1 | contig 13356 bp, 8 predicted proteins | sample GraSluR1_MG_6_FD_207230 | JGI IMG/M metagenome (GOLD analysis project Ga0334883, IMG submission 207230) | Sludge microbial communities from methane-producing bioreactor in Wageningen University, Netherlands - Granular Sludge_09_05-R1 | ecosystem: Engineered > Bioreactor > Anaerobic > Unclassified... | reverse complement strand
ATAAGTGGACTCAATACTATTTAAACATTACTGGTAATAAGGTGCGGGGAACGGGATTCGAACCCGCGAACTCCTGCGAGACGGGATCTTAAGTCCCGCGCCTTTGGCCACTTGGCAACCCCCGCCCAGACATCGGTGCAAAACCGCTGAAGAGAGCTCCCTTTCGAGGCGAACCCCACCGATGGGGCGGAGTTTAAGCGCGGAAGATAAATAGTTTCCCGCAAGTGAAATAGCCTCGATAAAGGCCGAGGTGAGGCGATGCCCCGACGCGATGCCCCCGATCTCCCGTCGTCCGCCCGCAAGTCCGGGAAGAAGGGGGAGGGAAAGGACGGAGACCAGGACGGAGATCGAGGATATCAGGGCGAGAAAGGCGAAGCTGAAAATTTTGAAGCCGAAGAGTACGACTTTTTGACCTTCATCAAGGCGGCCGGCTTCGAGGAGGAGGAGATCCTCGCGGTGATCGGAGAGCTTGAAGTCTACAGGTCCATCCCCGGCACCACCCTACGAAGGTACGTCCACCGGGTCCAGACCTCCGTCGAGACCGACGGCAGGACCGCCTTCCTCAAGGGCGTGATCGTCGGGACGGCGATCAGCGAGCACCTGGTGGTCGATCGCGGCTCCGCCGAGGGGAGGATCGAGGCGGAGGTGAGGAGGAGGGTCTCGGAGATCCTCGCGGAGCTGGAGAGGGGCTGAGGCCGGCCGTCCCCGCGAGCCTCACCCCCGACGGCCAAACCTGTTATAGGCCAAGGTACGATCCACCCCCCATGGAGAAGGGGATCTACACCCTCATCCTCCGCCTCCCGGCCGAAAGGCTGGTGGAGGTCGGAGCCCTCGGGACCGTCCGCTTCGAAGCCGGCTACTACGCCTACACCGGCTCTGCCCGGGGCCCCGGCGGCCTCGCCCGGGTCCGAAGACACCTCTTGGTCCTGGCGGGGGATAACCCCGCCCGCCGGTGGCACATCGACCACCTCCTCCCCCATACGGCGATGGTGGCGGTGGTGGCGACGAGGACCGAGGAAGACCTGGAGTGCGCCATCGCCCGGGCCGTCGGCGAGGACCTTACCCCCGTCAAAAGGTTCGGATGCACCGACTGCCGCTGCTCCAGCCACCTCCACCGCTCTCCGGATCGGGAAGAGATCCTGACGGCGGTAACGTCGGCCCACCGTGGAGCTCGATCCTGGTCAGAGGAGGAATCGCCACCTTATGACCGTCGCCGCGAAGACCAGGAGGCCGAAGCCGGTGAGGGGCAGGGTGTAGCCGAGGAGGGTCTCTTTGAGATCCGAACCCGTCGTATCCTTCAAGAGCCAGAAGTAGGGGTCGCTGAGGCTGGAGAGGACGAAGGCCCCCGCCGAGATCGAGAATAGGATGGTCAAAGGATCGAGGGGGAGATCCCTCATCATCTCGGAGGCGATCACCACCGTCACCACCCTCGAGCCCTGGGCGAGCTGGATCAGGGATGCCGTCAGGAAGGGGAGGAGGAGGAGGGGGAATGCCTCCCCCAGGGCGGCGTAGAGCTCGGGGCCGAGCCCCCCCTGGGCGATGACGGCGGCGAAGGCCCCCGCCCCGCAGAGGTCGAAGATTATCACCCCCGCCCTCCTGGTGGCAGCCTTGATCATCTCGCCGGCCCCCTCCCTCGCCAGGCCGGCCGAGAGGAGGGCGCCGGCGAGGAGGGCGACCTCCGGCGACCCCACCAGCCAGGCCCGGGGGGTGAGGAGCCCCGCCCCGATGAGGGCCAGGGGGAGGGCGAGGGGCGCCCACGATCTGAGCCGGGGCGGGAGGGGCCCTCCTTCGGGGATGGCGCCCTCATCGCCGGCGGGAAGCCTCCTCATGTAGAGGAGCCCCGGGAGGAAGAGGAGGAGGGAGAGGGGGAGGCCGAACCTCAGCGCCTCGGCGGGAGCCACCCCCAGGGACCCCGTCAGGGCCACCATCACCGGGGACGGGTAGACGAGGTTGAAGCTGAGAACCGAGAACGCCCCCGCGGTGAAGAGGAGACGCCTCTCCGACCCCCCCGCCTCCCGCCCCATCCCCCTCACCACCGGCTCCAGGACGAGGTAAGAGGTGATGGAGCACATCGCCGGGAGGGCCAGAAGGTACCCCGAGAGCCCCGAGGCTAAAAGGCCCCGCCCCCGGCCGAGGAGGCCCAGGAGGTCGGCGACGACCCTCTCCACCCCCCGGGACCGGCGGAGCTGCTCCGCGATCACCGCCCCCGAGAATACTATGATTGCGAGGGCGGAGAAGATCCGGGCCAGCCCCCCGGAGACGGAGCCGATCAGCTCGGGGCCCATCCCCGTCAGGACCCCGTAGGCGAGGGCCGAGACGACGAGGCTGAGGAAGGGGGAGAGGCCGAACTTCGCCGTCAGGAGGGCCACCAGAATTATCGCCACCAGGAAGGCCATAAGCGGGTCCATAGCCCCCATATAACCCCGAGGGACTATAAAAAGATCCCCGCGGAGCTTTTCGACGAGTTAAATAATATGAAAAAAGACTTATACTCAGGTGGTGATTCTTAAGTATGGCCGTACCGCCTAATTGTTCCGAAATTCCTTTATAGAAGGAAAACAATAAAACGTTTGCATAGGGGGAGCTTATGAAGGGTGGCTCTTGGACGGATTCCCCCAAAAGGGATGGAGCAGCGCATTTGTTCTGGGTAGCTGGTCTCTTATTCCTTGTATTATCCATGCCCTCCGCCTCTGCCTGGTCCTTCCCCTTCTCCCTACCCTTTATATCCGCCCCTGATGGGGGCTGTCAGATCTCCCTGGACCTGGAAGAGACCGAGGTGGAGTACCTAAGCCCCCTCAACTACACCATCAGGATAAAAAATTCTGGCCGGGAGGCCCTCTCCGGGATATCGATATCCGACAACTTCGGCCAGGTGGGGTTCATCGCCCGCCTCCCGGAGGGGGGGGCCCTCGACCTCGCCAGAACCACCCCGGCTTTGACCTCCAGCGCCGAGATCCGGGTCGTCGCCTCCTCTGACGGCGAGGAGCTGGGGAGGGCCGCGGCCCCCGTTGAGGTCGCCCCGCCCCCGGGGGAGGCCGCCGCCGGAGAGGCGCGGTCTCGACGGACGGCGAAGGACGACGGGGTGACCCTCAGGACGATGTCCTCCTCGCCGGCGATGGAGCTGGTCGTCGGCGCCTACCCCCCCTCCGTCCGGCCGGGGGAGAGGGCGACGGTGAGGATGACCGTCACCAACCGCGGCCCACACCCCCTGAGGGGCGTCGAGATCTCGGGCCCGGGCTGGACCGTCGAGGTGGGAGACCTCAACCCCGGTGAGTCGAAGGTCTTCACCCGGGAGGTGGCCGTCGCCGAGGAGGCGTCGATGGAGATCGTCGCCGCCGGGACGAACGACGGAGGTGAGGCCGCCTCCGCCCGCCAGAGCCTCAAAGTATCCACCGTCAGCCCCGCGCTCACCGTCACCGTCGTCTCCATCCCGGACTCCTCCGGCGGGGCGGGGAGGACCGAGTACCGATTGAAGAACGGGGGCGAAGAGCTCCTGACCCGGATCACCCTGAAGGACGCCAGGGGCGCCACCCTGGGAATCCTCCCCAGGCTGGCCCCGGGGGAGACGAAGAACCTGACCCAGCCGGGGAGCAGGTCCGGCGAGGGGCCAGTCCCCGTCGAGGTGTCGGCCCTCTCCCCGGAGGGGAAGACGGTCATCGGAGAGGTGCACGTCCAGTCCGCCGCCGTCCCGACGCCGACGGCAGCCGCGGGCTCCTCGAGGAGCGGCTCGAAGCCGACCGGGAGGATGGAGTTTGGCACCCTGCCGGAACTCGGGACGGGCTTAGAGCCGGCGGGCGATCTCTCCGCCTTCGGCGGCCCGACGGGGGGGGGCCCCAGCATCGGCTCAGGGTTTGGAGACTTCAACATCAACTTCGGGATCTTCGACGGCTCCGTCCCTGCCCCCGCCGACGGAGGAGCCCGGCTCGATCCCCGGGGGAAGGAGGAGGCGGTGGCGGCGGATGAAAAGGGCGCCGAAGCCTCCCCCGATATCGCGGTGACCCTCCAGGCGAACAAGACCCTCGTCCACCGAGGCGAGAGGATCGCCTTCAGGTGTGCCGCCGTCAACCGGGGGCAGGTCCCCCTCACCGACGTGGAGCTCCGATGCGGCGGCGAGGTCGCCTCCGCCGAGCTCCTCGCCCCGGGAGACGGCCTCCCCCTGGAGGGATCGATGATCGCTGAGGGGCCCCTCAACCTGACGGCCGCCGCCGCCGCCATCGCCCCCGATGGATCGAGGGCCTCCGGGGAGGCTACGCTGGCGATAGGGGCCGTATCCCCGGCCCTCCGCGTCGAGGTGAGCCAGGAACCCGGGAGGATATCCCGGGGGGAGAGGGTCTCCATCGCCGTCCGGCTTGAGAACGGCGGGGACGACCTCCTTACGGAGATCTCCGCCTATGACGACCTCGGGGAGATCGGACGGGTCCCGACCCTCAGGCCGGGGGAGGTCGTCACCCTCATGAGGAACTCGACGGTCGAGGAGGGGCTCGAGGACGAGGTGAGGGTCGTGGCCATCGACTCTACGGGGAGGGAGGTGCGGTGGTCGCAGGTCCTGAGCCTGAAGCTCTCCGAGCCCGGCCTCAGCCTCGAGGTCGAGCCGAAAGACGCCGCCGCATACCCCGGCGAGGCGGTGGAGGTGGTCTGGACGATCAGGAACACCGGGGAGGTCGACCTGGTGGACGTGACGATGGTGATCGATGGCAATAGCAGCTTCCGGCTTCCTGCCATCGCCGCCGGGGGGTCCACCCAGGTATCCTCATCCCACCAGCCCGCCGGGAGCCGGGGGGTCCTGGCCCGGGCTGAGGGAAGGACCGCCGGCGGCGAGACGATCTCCTCCGAGGCGGCTTTCCAGATCAGGGTGGTATCGCCGGGGTTGAGCCTCAACGTCAAGCCCTCCGAGGTGGAGGCATCTCAGAAGAAGCCCTTCAACCTGACGTTCCTGGTGACCAACACCGGCGACGACCCCCTCCAGGAGGTGACGATCTCCGAGAGGAGCCTGGGGACCCTGGAGAGGATCGGACGGCTGGAGCCCGGGGACTTCAGGGTGGCTTCTCACGACTTCTTCACCGATACCAACACCACCTTCAGGCTGGAGGCGACGGGGATCGACTCCCGGGGGAACGGCGTCAACGAGAGCCGGGAGGTGGCGGTGAAGCTAGTCAGCGCCAATATCGAGCTATCCATCCGGCCGGAGCCGGCGGAGGCCGCCCAGGGGGGCTCCGTCCACGTCACCTTCTCCGTCGAGAACCGGGGCGAGGTCCCCATCTTCAGCACCTTCATCATGGGGAGGACCCTGGGGCACCTGGGGACGATCGACTACATCTCCCCGGGGTCGTTGCGGAGCCTGGAGAGGGATCTCGAGGTCACCGGGGAGATGGAGGAAGAGATCACCGCCGAGGGTTTCACCCGGGACGGCTCCTCGGTGAGGGACAGCGAGCTCCTCTCAGTGGGGCTGAAGGTGGAGACCCCGATCAAAGAGGCCACCCCCGAGGCCTCCGGCCCCGGGCCCGGGAGGGGGACGACCGCCAGGATCCAAGAGGCAGCCCCGGGGGAGGAGGTCTTGCCCGATGATGGGAACTACACCTTCCCTCCGGCCCCCGCCGGAAAGGAGGACGGCGCCGGGATAGCCGGCCTCCTGGAGAGGCTGAAGGGGATCCTGGAGAAGATCAGGCTGATGAAGGACGACCCCGTGGGGACGGAGGGCTACGATCCCGGGGCCCTCCCCGCCGGATCGGGGGAGGGGGCCTCCTCGGCTGCCCCCCCCTCCGGGAGCCCCCCGGGAGCCCCCACCACCTGGTCTGGATACGGAACCCACCAGGTGGGAGCTGACCCGGAGCCCCAGACCGCCCGCCCAGGGGGGGCGGGATACGCCTACTCCGGCCTGGGAGGGGCGGCGGGGGACCTCTCGCGGCTGGGGCCCAGGCCCGAGACCTCAGGATATGCCTCCTCGGCGGAGGGGCCGGCCTCGAAGTACCTGACGGGCCCGGGGACCGCCCCGGAGGCGACGGTGGGGACGTACTCGGCGAGCGGCCCCGCACCATCGTACCTCTCCTCGCCCTGGACGTCGGCCGGGGATCCAGGATACACCCCCTCAAAGAGCGGCCCCCTCTCGCCCATCACCGCCGCCGGGGGCTCGCCGACGATCGCGGGCTCCGGGGCCCCCATCCGATATGAGAGCTCCGACCTCAGGTCCGCCTCCGAGGCCTCCCCGGCGGTCGGCGACTCGAGGGGCTCCGCCTACGATTCGAGCCGCCTCGTCCGGTCCGAGCCCACCCCCGGCTACGCCGGGGCATCGGCTCCGAAGGAACGCCTCAGCCAAGAGACCCCCATCCAGTCGAAGGCCCCTTCCAGGGACATCAAGCTGGTGATCGGCGACACCTCCAGCCTCCAGGTCGACCGCCCGCCGAGGATCATCGACGTGGGGGCGTTCCCGCCGGAGCCGGCGGCCTGGACCCCCGTGGTCCTGGCGGTCCACGCCTCCGACGACATCGGGATCCAGTCCGTGAACCTCCTCTGGGCCACCCCCACCACCGCCATCACCAGGCTGGATATGGTGGACGCGACCAAGATCAACACCCAGAGGATGACCCTCGAGGAGGGGGACCTCAAAGAGGGGTACTGGAGCTATGAGATCCCCGGCCAGGCCGCCGGGACCTACATGGCCGCCTTCGTCAGGGTCAGCGATGGGGAGCGGTGGGCGGAGGACGGCCCCTACATCATCTTCTGGTCCGAGGCCCCCCCCAAGACCGAGGCGGCGCCCCAGCCCAGCGCCGAGCCGGAGGTTGCCAAGGGCGAGGCGGCCGTCGGGACGAAGAAGGAGGGGATGCTCTTCGTCGAGTCGACGACGGTGGTGGGGAGGGGAGACGTCTCGATCAAGAACGAGTTCCGGGAGGACAGTGCCCGTTACCGCGAAGAGCTGGACGGGAGAGGATCGATCGAGATGCAGTCGGAGAAGATGATAAACAAAGGAAACCCCGTCGTCAACATCACCGATTCGAGACTTCTCGTCTTCGACCAGGGGTACCTGAAGGGGTTCAAGGTGATGCAGTCTCCGGGCTTCCACGGCGGCATGGGGGCCAGCGTCACCGAGCGGTTCAACGCCACCACCCTAGAGAAGAGCGAAACGGGGACGATATCCTCCCTCAACAGGTCTCAACACGCCCTCCTCTTCAACAGCCAGCAGGCCTTCGAGGGGATATGGGGAACCCGAACGGAGTACTCGAACTTCAACAAGAAGATAAAGGCGGACCAGACCCTCCGCGGAACCTTCGAGACCCAGAAGAGGATCACCTTCAAGGACTGAACGGCCCCCAGGAAAAGAGAGGGTCCCATGACCCCGCCATCTCCAGAGGACCCGCGATCTGAAATAATGAGGTTCTCGTCCCGGAGATCTTTTAGGGCTGGGGCCTTCCGGCCCTGACCGCCCCCTTCCAGATCTCGTCGGCCCTGTCCACCACGGCGACGATCTGGTCGTGGATTTCGAGCCGGTGCTTGATCTCCCCCGCCTTGAGGGCAGAGTCCACCGAGAGCCTCATCATCTCCCTGCTCTCGCCCCTGAGATCCTCCGACTCCTGCCACATCTCCTCGGCAGCCTCCGGGTCTGCCGACCGGAGGTCCACCGACCGGCTTCGGAGCTCGTCAGACCGCCTCAGAAGCTCTGCAGCCTCCTTCTTCAGCCGTTCCGACTCCGTCTGGTGGGACAACATATCCTCCTCCATCTCCTCGAAGCTCTTCTCTACAAAGACCTCATCGACGCCGAACATGGATCTATACCTCCTCGATCATCCTCAGAAAGAGCTGGTGGAACCTATCGTCCTCCGTCAGCTCGGGGTGGAAGGCGAGGCCCAGGAGGTTCTCCTCCCTCGCCGCCACCGCCACCTCCTCAATCCTGGCGAGGGGCTCGACCCCTTCGCCCCAGCCGACGATCGCCGGGGCCCGGATGAAGACGGCGCGGTAGGGGGAGTCGAAGCCCGCCACCTCGAGGTCCGCCTCGAAGGACTCCCTCTGGGACCCGAAGGCGTTCCTTGCCACCCTCACGTCCAGAAGCCCCAGGGGAAGAAACCTAGTCTCCTCGACGATCTCCGTCGATACGACTATCAGCCCCGCGCAGGTGGCCATGATGGGGACGCCGGACCGGGAGGCTGCGGCGACCTCGTCTCCGACCCCCGTCCGCGCGAGGTGCCGGGCGATGGTGGTGCTCTCCCCTCCAGGGAGGACGATCCCGTCGCAGTCGGGGACTATGCCCCCCTTGCGGACCTCCACCACCGAACCCCTGGCCCCCAGGGCCCTCTCCATGGCACCGACGTGCTCGGAGACGTCCCCCTGGAAGGCGACGACGCCGATCCTCGATCTACCAACCCCTGGTCTGGAGGATCTCCCCCTCAGAGAGGGTGCCGGCATCTATCCCCTTCATGGGGTCGCCGAGGCCCGTCGAGATCTCGACGAGCTTTTCGGGGTTGTCGTAGTTGTTCACCGCCTCGACGATCGCCGAGGCCATCAGTTCGGGGTTCTGGGACTTGAATATCCCGGAGCCGACGAAGACCCCGTCCGCCCCCATCTGCATCATCAGGGAGGCGTCGGCGGGGGTGGCGATCCCCCCGGCGGCGAAGTTGACCACCGGAAGCCGCTGCATATCCCTGCACTCGAGGACCAGCCCCAGCTCCGCCTCGATCTCCCTCGCGAGCTTCGCTAGCTCCTCGTCGGCCATCCCCTTGAGGCTCCTGATCGAGCCCCCGATCAGCCTCATGTGCCGGACCGCCTCCCGGACGTCCCCGGTCCCGGCCTCCCCCTTGGTCCGGATCATGGCGGCCCCCTCCTTGATCCTCCTCAGGGCCTCCCCCAGGTTCCTCGCTCCGCAGACGAAGGGGACGGTGAACCTGGACTTATCGACGTGGAACTCGTCGGCGGGGGTCAAAACCTCCGACTCGTCGATCATGTCGACCCCGATCGCCTCCAGGATCTGAGCCTCGGCGAAGTGGCCGATCCTCACCTTGGCCATCACCGGTATCGTCACCTCTTCGATGATCTCCATGATGATCTTGGGGTCCGCCATCCTGGCTACCCCCCCCATCTTCCTTATGTCGGCGGGGACCGCCTGGAGGGCCATCACCGCTACAGCCCCCGCCTCCTCCGCGATCACGGCCTGCTCGGGGGTGGTGACGTCCATGATGACCCCCCCCTTCTGCATCTTTGCAAATCCGCGCTTGAGCAGCTCCGTGCCGAAACGTAGTTCTTCCAGTTGCATGATAGTCAGATGCCCCGATCTTTTTTAAGCCGCTTACAAGTGAGGGCCGAATAAATAAACTTTGCTCCCAGACCTTCTGCCGCCTTCGACAAAACGGTATCGGATGGCCGATGGAGGGGCCGCCGCCGCGGCGGAAGGGCGGTGCCCCCATCTCCGGCCTATTCGCGGTAGATCTCGTACATGTAGATGTCCTTATCCCCCTTCCGGTCGTCGACCCAGACTATCCTGTCACTCCCGGTCCGGGGATCGGTCTGGTTCCCGGGACCGGTGAAGATCTCCATCTCCCTCCCGGTGGCCAAGTCCAGGGCCCGGATATCCCAGTCGCCGTTCCGATCGTCCTGCCAGACTAAAACCCCGTCCCGGAGGTGGGGGCTCGTCTGGTTAGACGGGTCGGAGGTGAGCTGCTCGACCTTGCCGGTGGCCAGATCGTGAGAGTAGAGGTCCCAGTTCCCGTTCCGGTTGTCCTGCCAGACCACCAGGGACCCGTCGGTGGTGGGATGGGTCTGGTCCCCGGGACCGGTGTAGACCGGCTTTCGGGTCGTCCCGGACCAGACGTAGATGTCCCAGTTCCCGTTCTGGTTGTCCTGGTAGACCACCAGGCTCCCGCCGACGGAGGGGTTCTCTCCCCTGGGCGGGATCGCCTCCATCGCCTCGGTGGTGTAGAGGGGCTTCTTCTGGATCCGCCATCCGAAGGCCGCTATGGGGAGGTCACCCCAGGCCAGGATCTCCTCGCTGATGGAGGGCCTCGAAGGGACGGTTATGCCCCTCTGGAGCTGGGTCCTGTTGACGGTGGGTATGTCCAGGGCCCTGATCGCCCAGGAGTTGAACTCCTCCTCGAGGTACATCCAGACGACGACGTCGTTAATTATGTCGGGGTACATGTCGAACTCCCTCCCCGCCGCCAGGGGCCACTCGACGTTCTCGACGAGGTTGTAGAGGTAGATGTCGGGGTTCTGAGTTCTGTTGTCCATCCATACGACCCAGTCGCCGCTGACGGCGGGGCTCGTCTGGTCCCCCGAGGCCTGACAGATGACGCTCGTCTGGTCGGAGCCGAGGTTTCTGTACCCGAACCTTCCGCTCGGCGAGATGAGCCAGGCGAGGCGCTGATCGAGGTCGAACTCCACCTCCCCGGGGCTCCGGGCCACCTCCTTGTCCTTCCAGGTGTTGGGGTCGAAGCTGTGGATCGACCAGCCTCCTTCGACGGGCTCCTGGTAGACGATCCTCTTTTCGTAGACCTTGGGGCTCGTCTGAACTCCGGGCCTGGAGTAGGCGCGCCCCCACTTCCTATCCCATAGGTAGTAGCTGATGTCGCCGGTCGTCGAGTCCTCCCAGACGATGATGTTCCCGCTGACGTGGGGGTTGATCTGGTCCCCCTCGCCGGTGAGCTTCGTCTCCTCGCCGGTGGCGAGGTCGCAGACGTAGATGTCCCACTCGCCGTTCCGGTCATCCTGCCAGACGAGGAGGTCGCCACTGATCGAGGGGTTGATCTGATCTTTAGGCCTCGAAGCGGGGGGCTTTATGGCCGCCCCGGCCAGGTCCTTCGCCGAGACGTCCCAGCTCCCGGTGGAGTTGTCCATCCAGGCGATCCTCCTCCCGCTGACGGAGGGGCTGACCTGGGCGCCCCGGCCGTCGGCGACGACGATCTCCTCCCCCGAGGTGAGGTTCAGGGCGAGGATATCCCAGTCGCCGTTCCGATCGTCCTGCCAGACCAGGAGGTCGCCGGAGGCGGCGGGGCTCCTCTGGTGGCCGGGTGCCCGGACCAGGGGCCGCTCGAACCGGGAGTAGAAGTCGAAGCCGAAGAGGTCCCAGTCCCCGCCCCGGTTGTCGGCCCAGACGATGAGGCTGCCGTTGGTGGCGATATCCGCCTTCCCCAGAAGGAGGATCGGGTCATCGGCCACCGATCTCGTCATGATCTGGGGCGTCCCCCGGCTGTAGTCCATCCATACCAGCCGGTCTCCGCTCAAAAACTGAGAGGCTCCAGCGAGGTTCACCAAGAAGGGAAAGCCCACCCCGTCGTTAGGCCTCTGGTGCAACGGCCCCGTGACGACGGGGATCTCCTTCATCAGATCGAGGTCGTAGAGGTATATGTCGTAGTCCCCGTTCCGGTCGTCCAGCCAGGCGATGAGCCTATCAAAGATGACGGGCTGGACCTGATTGTTGATGTCGGTGGTGATCACCATCTCCTCGTCGGTGAGGAGGTTCTTCCCCCGGATGTCCCAGTTCTCATTCCTGTCGTCCATCCAGACGATCAGATCCCCATGGAGCCAGGGAGCCTGCTGCTTTCCGGGGTCGGTCGTCACCTGAACCTCCGACCTGGTGGAGAGGTTGTAGACGAAGATGTCCCAGTTCCCCGCCCGGTTGTCCATCCAGGCCACCCGATCCCCGTGGATCATCGGCTGCGCCTTCTTCGAGGCGCCGGTCGTTATCTGGATCTCGGATCCGTCGGAGAGGTCGTGGACCCGGATCTGGTCGTCGCCGGTCCGGTCGTCGATCCAGACTACCCGGCCATCGGCGACCATCCCATACCACTGATCTGATGGGTCGTCGGTCACCCTCGTCTCCTCCCCCGTCCGGAGGTCGTAGACGAAGAGGTCGAGGTTCCCCGATCGGTTGTCGGTGTAGAGGATTATGTCGCCGCTGATGGAGGGGCTGCTCTTCTCGTCCTCCGAGTCGGTGATCTGAATCTCCTGGGATGTGGATAGGTCGATCATGTAGACGTTGAACTTCCCAGTCCGATCGTCGGTCCAGACCACCCGGTCCCCGTCGATCCAGGGGTTTGAGCTGTTGTGAGGGCCGGAGGCTATCACTTCGTCGGCCGTCAGGGTGAAGTCGAATATGTAAACGTCCGAGTCGGGGGCCCGGTGGTCGGACCAGACCACCCCCCGCTCCCCCAGGGCGGGATTCATCTTGACGGACCCGGGGCTGACGAGGGCCTCCTCGCCGGTATCCACATTGTAGAGGTAAACCTGAGGAACTCCGGCCCTGTGGTCCTGCCACGCCACGAGGTTCCCCTTCACCGAGGGGGCGGTCTGGAGCCCCGGCCTCTCGATCACCGTCTCCTGGCCGGTGGGGAGGTCGAGGATGACTATATCGTAGTCTCCGGTCCTGTTGTCGGACCAGACCACCAGATCGCCGTCTATGTCCGGGAATACCTGCTCCCCCGGACCCGTGGAGAGGGGGCTCTCCCGCCCGGCCTCGAGATCGTAGATGTAGATGTCGGAGTTCCCGTTCCGGTCGTCGGTCCAGACGATCAGGTCGCCGCTGATCTTCGGCTGGATCTGGTCTTTGGGATCGGTGGTGATCCTCCGCTCTTCGCCGGTCGCGAGATCGTGCATGTAGACGTTCCAGTTGCCGTCCCGGTCGTCCATCCAGACCACCCGATCCCCGTCGATGTCCGGGAGGAACTGGTTCCCGGGGGCTGTGGTGATCGGGGTCTCCGCCCGGGTGACGTAATCGTACATGTATATGTCCGCCTCCCCGGCCCTCATGTCCTGCCAGACGATCCGATGGCCTGAGACCGAGGGATGGTCCTGGTGGCCGGGATAGAAGCAGACGCCCCTCTCGGTCCCCGTCTCCAGATCGTACATGAATATATCGAAGTTGCCGCTTCTGTTGTCCGCCCAGGCGACGATATGGCCGTCTATGGCGGGCTGCTCCTGCAGGCCGCCCCACGTGCTGATGGGACGCTCTCTTCCCCCACTCAATCCGGACGCGACGCCTGCCATAAGCAACGCCGCCAACAATAAAATGATGATCCGCCTCGACATCTTAGCACTCATCCTGTCGAAGTTCAGCTGACGATCTCAACTCCGGGATGGTGGGGAGGGCGGATATATAAGGACTTACCTCTCCGCCGGGATTGCTGTCCTCTTTAGGAATATAAACCTCAATTTCATGGACAATGAGGGTAAATGCGGCGGGATCGGCACCCCACGGGGTGGCGGGGGGGCTACTTCCCCCGGACGACTATGGTGAGGACGTCCTCGTCGGTGAGGACGTGGTCGAGGCCCACCGACTGGCCCGGGAACTTGGCGCTCCTCCCCCAGACCTTGGCGTACCGGAAGAGGCGGACGAAGTCCCGGTGGAGGTGCTCGCAGACGGTCCTCACCGTCGACCCG
>Ga0334883_1004503_pt1 | contig 13371 bp, 13 predicted proteins | sample GraSluR1_MG_6_FD_207230 | JGI IMG/M metagenome (GOLD analysis project Ga0334883, IMG submission 207230) | Sludge microbial communities from methane-producing bioreactor in Wageningen University, Netherlands - Granular Sludge_09_05-R1 | ecosystem: Engineered > Bioreactor > Anaerobic >... | reverse complement strand
CTATATGTATTCAGTCATTTATAGACGTTTAAGCATGTTCCAATTCCTTGTATAATTCACAGACGCGTATCCAATCCTTAAAGATGCCTAATCGTTCCTTATCTTCATCTGATACATTAGATGCCTTTTCCAATCGTTCAACATAGTCCTTCAAGTCTTTCAATGTTTCATCATTGCCATATTTTTCATAGAATGGGTTTAATATTCTATTGCATAAATCCAATGCTGAATCAATCCAATAATCATCGCCTGTGTGCTTGTAAGCTTCCAGATCATCTTTAATGCTGCCAATCAACCACAGATGTGCGAACATTGTTGACATACTAAATATGCCTTCGCTGCGCAGCATCAGACGCAGGTCATAACACATCCTGTTGAAAGCATTCATATTTTCATCCAAGCAATCAAACTTCTGTGCTGGACTCATTCTGTCAACAAATTTATTCAAATCTTTTGTTTTAGTTTCAGAACCAGCATCATCGCCATCTATGTAGTACGTCTTTAATATGTCATATAATTTCTTGCAATATATTTGTCTTAATTCATCTGTTGGAATGTCCGCAACTATGCCTGTTATATCTTGATCAATCCTTTTAAATTCATTTTTCATAATATCACCTGCCCATCATTTCTGATAATTCCTGGACTTGTCTTTGCAGGTCTTCCAGATCCGCATCTTTTTTTATGCTGTTGTAAACGTTGCAACAATATGCCAACGCCTTAAACCAGCTGATGCGGACTTTTTCATTCTTTTCATCAAGTATTCTGCCATTCATGGACTTATGATGCAGATATTCAATAGCATCATTCAGCTTTGCCAGTATAATATCACGATCATCAAATTCGTGGTTGCATGGACAGTTGGCACATCCTTCTTCTTCGCATTCTAAATTGTTGTGTGTTGACATGTTAAAAACCTCTTAAAACCTTTTAAAAACTGTTCGTATCTTGTAGAACTAAATATTAATCCTTCTTTTAAAAAATCAAAATATAGGGGTAGGGGGTAACACTACGCCATGCTGACGCTGGTTATCACTTAATTTTAACCCATTCCAATGATGGCTGGTCAAAGCATATTATGGAATGACTTTTCAGGTCAAAATCTTCTTCGCGTATTGCTTTGTTGACTGATTCCAAGTTATCCTGGATCTTCTGCCAATTCTGGTCGCTGACATCTTTTTCATCAAATCCCATTGCCTTGAAATAGTCTTCTGGCTTGTTGTTATTGTACTGGCATTTGCTGTTGACGCAGAATCGACTGTCTTCACAGATTCCATCAGTTCCAATGTAAACATCGCGTATTATGAAAGGTTTAATCACGTTCTTTGCGCTGTCTATGAAAGCAATCCGCTTTGTATGCATACATATTCCGCAACTTACATTGTACTTGCCAGTTTTAAGATAGTTAACCAGCCAAGCAATTTCAAATCTTTTAAAATCTTGCATAAGCTCATTCATTTTAAAATCACTCCATTAGAAAATAGTTTATTCAGAAATAGTAAATTCAAATCAGGATAATATTGCTTTGATTATATGGCAACACCTCCTGCATCTTTTGATAAGTTTAAAAGTTTATCAGAAGGGCGAACCAATCGACTGCGCTTGTCTTGATGGATGTATCCTTTGCGTTGCAGGTCATACATCACGCCAAGAAGATCTTCGTATTCATCAGTTCCAGCTGGTTCATGCATGTCTTTCAAAAAATCTTGTACGCTGATGCCGCTGGTCTGATTGTATTTCAATGTTTCATACGCTGTCCTGATTATCCAGTCTTGCCTTTTTTCGCCATCTTTTCGCTGGTTGACTTGTGGTTCATATAGTCTGATACTTTCATTCTTGGCAACTTCTGTTGGTGTTGTGGTTGTGGTTGCTGGTCCTGGCATTTTATTGGCTGATGTTGTTGGTGTTGTCAGTTCTGTGTGTGTTGCTGTTGATGTGCTGTGATGTTGCATTGCAGGTTCAGGACCAGAATCTGGTTCAGATCCAGAAGTAATATTTTTTTCATTATTTGTAAGTTGCAATTTGCAATTTGCAATGGGGTAGTTGGAATCATTTTCAGCAAAATCAAGTATATTATAATAAGATTCTATTAATAAGTAATATTGAATCTTCTTTTTATTATAAGAATCTGATTCCATAGATGCAATTGCAAATTGCAATTTACATTTACTGCAATTTACTTTTGCAATTTCTGATGATAACCAGACAACAGACTTCTGATGTTGACGTTCACCTTGTATCCAGCCACGTGATTTATGAACTTTTAAAATATCTCTTGCCCTGCGTTCCTTGACTCCGAATATTTGCATTATTGCTGATACATAATCAGCTGAATCAATTGCTGAACTTTCATCAATGGCATCCTGGTCTGCCATCCATCGCAACACTTCTTGGTCGTTTCCTTCTGCGCCTTGCCATCCTTCGCCATAGTTAAGGAATCCTGGTATCTTGTTATTGACGTACTGATATGTGTGATGCATCACTTCAAATAGGTCCAGATATGCCAGTTCAACATCCGCAGGTTGAATCATGTTCCTGCCATGTTGGAATGCCTGGACAGCACAGAACTTCAATAGATAATTCATGATTGTAAAGTCAATCATGTCAACAAGGTTGCGGATCTTTTCATTATAATTCAAGCCATATTGAATTAAATCCTGGAACAGTTCATTGAATCGTTCCCGCGCTTCGTTGGTCAATCTGAAATGGTCAAAAGGTTTCAAATTATGTAGATGTTCTGCAAAGTTCTTTAATGCCTGGTCGTTGTCTTTTTCATCATAGATTCTTTGTGTGTATGCATCAGTCTTACTTATGCCAGTCATCTTGACGTATGGAACTATGAATCTTCTGATGTCGCCTTCTTCAACCAGTAAATCATTGTCAAAGTTCTTTGGCTGTAAGAAGAAGGTTGCGATGCATGTTGGTTCATATTCCAAGACTTTGATGTTTCCAATGTCAGTCATTCTTTTATGGACAGTATTGTCTGGATATTTGTCAAATCCCATCCGCATATAACGTCTTGATTCTGTGTAATGCGGATCTGATGATGACATTAATGTGAATGTTTCATCAAGTATAATCCAGTCATCTGCCATGTATCCGCGTCTTTCCTCATATATGTCTGTCTTTGGCTTTTTAACAACTCTGCCAATCAGCTGTTCGCTGTGCATACTTGTGGGTTCAGCACAGTCAATATTAACCAGTCTTGAAAAGGATTTAATCACGCGTTTAATTTCGCCTTTTCCAGAACCAGATTTAATTGGATATAATCCGTTGATTCTGCCATCAACCTTTGCCTTCCCTGTTCTTATGTCCGCTGTTGGAATCATTGCGCTATGACATTGATACCATAATACTTTGAATATTGGCTTGTAATGGCTGCCAATCAAATCTGTTGCAGATACAAGGTCATCATAACCTTTTAAATGCCTTGTTAAATATTCCAGTTGAATATCAGCATCTGGTTCTGGTTCTGGTGCTTTTCCTGTGGTTTCATCAGATGAAGTTGGATCTTCAGATTCATCCTGCCAGGAAACATCAAGGCCAGCTGCAGATGCCTTCCGGAATATTTCTTTTAAAGGGCTGTGGTAATCTGGTTTATCTGGTAGATGCATTATTAAATCGCCACAGTTCATCATAGGATATCCGCTGCCTTTTTCATAGATTTTAGGTATTGATGGCGGATACATCCCATCAATCCAGGAATCTATAACATGGCTTAATGCACCAACATTCCAATCTGATGCGATTCCTTCAATATACTCATGAATTGAATCAGCATCCCATCCGGATAAATTAAGGATTGCAGCCATATATGCAGCCCTGCGGGTGTTTCCTTTACTCCAGCCATCAGGATGCATTATTGCTGCGGTAACTGGTTCGGATTTAATTATATCAATGGGAATCGCTTCTTCCGGAATCTTAATATCAAGTTCTTTGTACTCCCTTTTATCCAACTTAATCTGTTCAGTGTAGGGCTGCAGGGCTTCGCCTAATCTTTGAATAGGTTTCCGGGTAATATCAGCATCCATAAAGTTATCAATCAATCGTTCAGCTTGCAGAAGGTCTTCTGATGATAATGGAATCCTCTTCAAAAGAATCTGAAAATCATCTTCCGGATCTATGGGAAACACTACATAAGGCAGCTTCCGATGCAATGATAAAACCGTTTTGAAGTATCTTTTTTTATTATTCAGTGCATCAATCTTCACCAGGCCATGCACCTGCGGATACTTAACATATAATGCTGATTCCAACTCCTGCAAATATAGATTGAATGCCTTTGTTAGTTCATCAAATAAATCAACCCTTTCAGATGCTGAATATCCATCGCCTAAATATGCCAGATGCGGATGCAAGTGTATATAAACACCGTTGCCGCTGAACATTGCCAGCAACTTCCCGCAGGTAACATCATTTAACTTTTGATGAATGAACTTGCCAGCGGTCCGTAGGGCTGCCAATGCCTTCGCATCATTCACAGTGTAATCATCGGCCAGGTCGATATCAACTGATAAGCTGAAATACTCGGTTTCAGGGAATCCGCCAGGACTTGGATCTTCTTTCGGTGTCCATTGGCCGAATAAATCAGTTTTGAAATAATTCAATGTTGATAATATAACCCGGTCCGCATTCCTGATTATAAAATTATAATCAGCATCATTGCAGAAGTCCATCAATCGGCGCTGATTCTTTTTATATTGATATAGGCCAGTTTCATCATGTTTCCCTGATTTATGGCATCCTTTATAATCCGCATACTTCTGGATAATATTTCTTACTTCTTCCCTTCTGTAATGCCTTTTAATATCAGCTTGCTTCAAGGATTCCTTGTGATTATCTGGTTTCATTTTTGATCATCCCATTCATCCAGTAGTTTATCCAATCAGTTCGATGGCGAAACTGCGATCAGAATCAACCGCAGGAATACCAACATCCAATGCCCTTCGCACCAGCTCGGATAAAGGAATCTTGATATTATACTCTGATTCAATCTCTGATTTAATCCGGTCCAGTTCTCTTCTTTGTACTGCATAAATCTGGCAGTTAAGGGTTTTTGTTTCTATATATCTCATAGTTTATCAACTCCTGATTCTTTTAAATTCTTAACAATAATTTATATAAAAAAATAAACCATAAGGAAACTTTGATTAAAAAATTAAGATATAGCATTCTGATATGTTGGTTTTGTAGGGCATTCAGAAGGTTTCAAATATAATTATATTTCATCCAGGATCCTGATGGTGTGTGTTTCCGCAGGATCCGCTGCGAAGATACATGGCCATGCTGAAAAGTTGATCAAATGTCAGTCAGGAATGGCTGATTCTGGTTTAATCATCATGATTCCAGTTCATGGCAGTTCTTTTGTTTTTTGAAGTTCCAGCTTTTCTTTTTTTCTTAAATAAATAAATAAATAAATAAATAAAATATTTTTTTTATTATTATTATTATTATTACATAATCATACTGCAGGGGATTGGTTCCAAACTAATTCCAAACTGGTTAATTTTTATAGGATTGGTTCCAAACTAATTCCAATTAAGAACCATTCAGGGGATAATATGCAAGCAAAGATCGGGGTAAGAATACCAAACGCAGATATATGGAAGGATTTTAAACAGTTTGTTGAACAGAAGCATGGCAAAACACACACTGTTTTAGGAATGGAAGTTGAAGCTGCCCTTAAACGCTATTTATGGGAAGAAGGATTCTATGGTTCGCCAATGTCAGATGAAAATCATCATCGCCCTATGGCTGAACCGGCAACCACAGAAGGGAAACACACACACCAGGAAGATTCAAGTTATGCTGCCATATATGCAGATCTTCATGGAAGGAAGCAAATCCATCGGGAAGAGTTCGAAGGTATTTTAACCCGGCGATTAGGATTAAAAACTGATAAATCCCGGCGTGATCATCTGAAGACATTTGAACATCTTGGAATACTTGAACCGCATCCAGTTGCAGGGCATAAAATTTTAACTGTTAATCCGGAATATATGCATCCGGACCTGCCATGAAGATGCAAGTTCACTTTATACTGTAACTGATATCACCAGGCATGATCTAAAAAGGGCCAATCCATCGCAGTGATGGATCAGCCCTTGATAATGGGATGAATTTCATTATTTTTATAATCGAATCTAAAAAAATAAGATCTGGATTTTTGTGGAATAGGTTCCCCTTTTTTTATGTTATATGTAAATGGCCTCTTCTTCTTTAGTTGATATTATTTCTTTAATGAACTCATATCTGCATTTAGTCCAGCCAATAGTTCTTAAAAATTTGCATTGCCTTGTATTTGGAATATTAGCGCCTTCAGATTCCAGAACATACATGATGAATGATGCATTTACAACCGGACTATAAAATTTTTTATGGAACTTCCTGCATTTCTTACTGTTGCGGATGCCTTGAAAATCATTCATGTTGAACTTTGCAAGTAAGATAACTGCCTTCTTCTTCTGATCGATACCAATATCAAAGCCAACATCTTCAAGGGCTGATATCACTTCTTCCAGTTCTGGCAGATACCAGTTGATTTTATTTGAAAATGATTTATTCCCATGATTATAGTCTAATTTAGGTATATTAGTTCCTAATGTTGCCAGTGTTTCAAATCCATGCATAATATTCCATATAATCCTTTTGTAATTGGTTTGATCTCTTGTTAAGTGTTCGGTCCCAATAGATATCGGCGGAAGATATTCCCATTCATTCCCCGACATCTTGCATACTTCGATTTTATCTCGATATGGATTGAAGAAGTATCCAGGTATAGTTCGCCAATGAACTGTTCTGAATGGATCAGTGCTTTTTAACTTGTTTGCAGTGCCGATACCAAATTTTTTATATCCAGTGGTTCTTAATCCAGGTATCTTCTTGTTTCCATATTCATCAACCTGATTTTTAGATATCTCATATTTATCGCAGCGATATTTAACTTTTCGCTTGTTTATTCTGATTATTTCTTCCTTTTTAGTCATGCCAGTTCTTTCAAAGATGCCAATATCACTTATTATATGAATCAGTTCTTGCTTTTCAATCTCTGGCATTCCATAATCCTTTAAATAATTGTTTAAGTCTTTATATGTTGTTTTATCAGTATTGTTATTAAGAAAATAAGATAATATTAAGTTTCGCAGGGTTTCCATCGGAATGAATGCTTCATGGAATGGAATCGCCCTGTAATCACCATTAAGTAATGTATCAGCATATATCAATCTTTTATCTATATGCATTCAATGCACCCCATTATATCTTGTAACATTAATTTTAATTGTTTATAGCTTCCGCTATGGCGTTTATAAAACAGCTTCTTCTTCAAATTTATTTCAAAGCTTCGGATTATTGTTTAAATCACACATCCTAACCTTTAGAATTAATATTACAATAACAATTTTCCCCATTTTTTATATATGATTGTGTGTTATAAAATAGTTTCGTTTATCCAAACGGTCCTGATAAACAAAAGGGTTTAATTACTATATTATCTTTATCAGCGCAGTGTTGATTGTATTTTTTCAAAGTTCAAATTTCACATCTGGTGAACATTAAGAAGGGCATAAACTTCATAAAGTCTTTATCCGTTGCTGCCAGTAGGGCCTTTTAATCACCTAAATGTCATGTTTTAGTATTGTTTTTGTATAGGTCAGGATTTAAACCGGGCATGATGCCCTTCTGGAATATATGTCAGGTATCAGCATCTGATGGTTCTGGATCTTCCAGTTTAAAGTTGGTGGTGCTTCGAATCATGGCTGGCTGAAATATATTAATGTATCCCGATAATCTCTGGCAGTGCGATTGCTGCAGTTCAGTATCTTTTCAATATCCTTAATCCGCTTAAAAGAACTGATATAATCATGGTAATCTGGTTTATCCTTCTTCAGCTCCTGATATCGTTGCTGTAATACATGATCAACCTGCATGATATTTCTTAAACATTTAATGCGGATTCCTTTGCAATGCTCTTCTTCCCATTTTTGCAGATGGTGTTCTGGTTCTGATGGTGCTGGCATGTTGTAACTCCTGATGATGATTTATCCCTTCTGTTATTTATTATATGTCATTATCTGACATTGGATGAAGTGATAATGATTCTGGCAGTAATACTTTTTCGCCTTTTTCATGGCTGAACCAGGCATCTGTGAACTCCAATTTATCATGCCTTCGAAAGTGCGAAACTTGCATGATTACCCCTACATGATTGTGTAAATATTGTCATATTATGACATTTTTAGATATTGGCTGGATCAACATTACCCGAAAGTGCTTCAATATACTGCATTAATCAGTGCATAATATCAGCACCTTCACCAGTGAACTTCCATGAAATATTGAAAAGGTTCCATCATTTAATGTAACTCTTCCGAACTGCGAAACTTCTGGCCAGCCATCACCATGAACTCATATGCGATTATTTTCGATAAATGTTCAAGTTACATAAAATAGGGTGCTGTGGTTGTAAGTGTTAAAATAATTGAAGCTTCATGTCAGATAATGACATTTGATGAAAAAGTTAAATGAAGTGATTTTTGCTGAAAAGTGCTGAAGTAATACATTTATGATCAGATTCTGTTGGCAACCTGCAGATCCAGGTCCAGGAATCAACATTATAATTATTTATCATCTGCAGGTTCATTGCTCTGTACTTTTCCTGATAACATTTTAATGCTGCCTTCCAGTATCTTAATATCAGTATCCAATCCAGCGATCCAGCGCTTAAATCTGCCTTTGCTCTGGAATGTTTGCATCAGTGCATTCAACTGGCCTTTAGCTTCAGAATATCCCTTCAATTCATTTTCAAGATTGTTAATATCTCTTAATGCCTTCTTCTGGTGTTCATTCAAAGTATTGATTCTGGAATCCTTATCGGCCAGCTTTTCCCGGAAGTTATCAATCTTCTTCTGAAGATCTTCATTCCTGCCGGATAATTCCTGAACTTTTTGTTTTTGATCATTTAGCTGATGCTGGATCATATCTCGTTCTGATTGCAAATCGGCCTTTTCCTGCATCAGTTTATCATTAAAATCCTGCAGCTCCTGATTATCAGTATTTAAAGTTTCAAGCTCTTGTTTCAATTTCTTACTATCACTATTCATATTCATTTTATTTTTGTTATAGCTCGATCTAACTTTATCCAAGTGTTCCAGTTCAATATCTTTAAGAATATAAACATAATCTTCATCCTTGAATGGATTATCTTTAACTAATGGGATACTATATTGAACAGTAACTGCATCCTTCATCTTTCCAGTTTTAGATCTTTTTTTATACTTTTTTTCGTATTTTTTAACCTTCGCTTTGAAGTAGGGCATCATCGCACCATCCTTATTCTGATTGTATATAATAATCTGTGATTAGAACTATAATATAATACTTCCGAATAAATTAATAGTGAGATAATGCTTCAATACTTCAATATACTTTAAAGGGTGCTTCGAAACTGGTATAAATGCACCATTTAGTATATATCAATTCATTCATTTTCGGCCTTTTCTTGATGCTTTAAATCTTGCATTGCAAGATAAAACTTCCGGAAACTGATTATTAAATCAATATTGGATTTATCGTTTTCTGATAATTCTGGTGCATCTTCAGATGGAACCACATAATTATATATGCGGTCCATTGTTTCATCATTCCAGAATTTTTCATTAAAAAAATCAGTTATCTGATTTATTGTCTTCTTGGCTTCTTTATACCAATATTCATCGCCGGTTGATTCATAAGATTCCAAGTCATCCCGGATCATCTGCATTATCCGATTATGGGATATTATTGCAGCCATGAATTGTAGTGATTCACTTCGCACCCATAACCGCAAGTCATAGCATAAAGTATTGAATGCATTCACATCTTCATCCAGGCAATAATATTTCTGTTCGGGTGTCATCCGATTAACCAGTTTATTTAAATCTTTACATTTGGATTCAAAGCCAACATCATCCCCTTCAATATAATAAGTCTTCAATGCATCATAGAATTTTTGATAATATATTTTTTTTAATTCCTTTGCTGGAATGTCAGCAACCATTCCAGTGATATCTTGATCAATCCGTTTAAATTCATTTTTCATAATCAATCACCGTTCCATCCTTTTAATTTCATCAGATAATTCCTGAACCTGCCTTTGCAAATCTTCCAGATCCGCATCCTTCTTAATCTGGTTGTATATACTGCAAGCATAAGCAAGGGCCTTGAACCAGGCAATCCGAACCTTTTCATTCTTATCGTTGGTTATCCTTCCATTCATGGACTTTTTATGCAGATAATCAATCGCTTCATTCAGCTTTGAAAGTATAATATCCCGATCATCAAATCCGCAGTTCTGGCAGCTGCAGCCCTCTTCATCATGTTCTATATTGTCAGTTAATGACATCTTATCAACTCCTGAATATTTGTTTAAATAGTTCTATTAAGTCCGAAACTTCTGCAATGGCCTTCTTTTAAAAATAAAAATTATAGGGTGTAGGGTGTAGGCCAGATCATGGCCATAATACCAACACCATCGCATCAGGATTCAGATATCTAATCTTACAACTTATCGAAATAATTCACTTCATAGTCATATAATTTAAGGAATATTTCTTTCCGCTCTTCTGGAACCTTCTGATATATATTAAGTGCATCTTCTTCGCTGCCTTCGCTCTTGGCATTTTTATATGCTCGGAACTCTTCACTTGCGAATATATCAGTATAAAAATCAATTCTTTCAAATAAATCCATGTCCTCTTGTTTAATTGGTATTTCTTTTTTTAAGTGTTCAATTTCTTTTCTTATCCGATCAGCATTCATTTTTTCACTTCCCGGAAGTTTTAAGTTTCATTGCTGCCTTTTCAAAGTATAAGATGCCATCATTTTGCAGTTTAATATTTTCTTCATGGATGAACCGATTGATATCATTAATCAGCTCTTGCAGTGCATCCCATCCGGTTATATCTTCAAGGTCCATTCCCTTCGCTTTGATATACTGTTCCGGCGTGTTTTGATTATGTTCACAGTTCAGGTTCAGGCAGAATCTGGAATCTTCACAGATCCCATCATCGCCGATAAACACATCATTCACTATAAAAGGTTTCATAACATTAGATGCGGAATCCATGAAGGCAACCCGCTTATCTTTCAGGCATATTCCAAAGTTCACGCCGCCATGCCCGGCTTTTAAAAAATTAACCAGCCAACATATATCATATCGTGTAAAATCAAGCTCTGAATCATTCATTATAAAAATCGCTCCTGCATTTTCTGATAATAATATTCCAGTAAATTAAAAAAAACAATAACTATATTTTAGCCAGGAACCAAAATCAAGAAGTGCAAAGTATTGGTTCTGTGGTTCCAGTTGTAACCCCTTCAGCAATCATCTGGAATCACATATTAACCAACTCCTGATGATCGAACCGGTTTAATAACTTTTCTGCGGGCCTTATCAACTGATTTTTATTATCTTGATGAATGTATCCTTCCCGGTTCAGTTTAAAAATCAATCCAATCAAATCATCATATTCCTTGTATCCTGAAGGATGGCGGATATCATTCAAAAATTCAGATTCATTGATGCCGCTGGTTTCATTGTACTTTAATGACTCATAGGCAGCACGCAGAATTTTATCTTTTTTCTTTTCAGTTGCCTTTGGTAGTGGTGAAGTTGTAACTGTTCCAGTGGTTCCAGTGGATGGTGTTGCTGCAGCGATGGTTGCTGGTGCATCTGTGATAATCTCATGATGGTTTATGTTTCCCTGATGCTTGCTGGTTGTATTGTTATCATGTAATGTTGCGGACCTGCCAGGATCTGAAATATCATCTTCATTCACAGTTGGCACCATTTGGCAGTTGGCAGTAGGGTTATCATTTAATGCATAATCAACCAAAGTATAATAATTATTTATAATTAAATAATACTTTATTGAGTTTATATTATCTTCACTTGTTTCCAGGTAACCCCGATGCCGACTGCCAACTGGTGCCAAATGGAGATCCGGTTTAAAACTTATCCAGATTTTTGTATTCTGGAACCCCTTCTTCCGATGGATCCATCCTTTTTCATGATGCTTCTTGATAATCTCTCTTGCCCTGCGGTCCTTCACTTCAAATAATGTCATAATATGTTCGGCATATAATGTTGAATCAATCGCTGCATCTTCACTGATTGCACCTTCATCTATTAACCATTGAAGGGCTTCTTGATCCATTGCTTCAGCACCTTGCCATCCTTCACCATAGTTCAGGAATCCGGGAATCTTGTTATTCACATATTGATAAGTATGGTGCATTATCTCGAAAAGGTCCATATAGGCCAGTTCAACATCTGCGGGCTGGATAATGCAGTGGCCATGCTGGAATGCTTGAACCGCAGCGAACTTCAGAAGGAATGTTTGCAATGTATAAGCAATTATATCCATGAAGTTGCGGATTTTCTGATTATAATCCATTCCATAGTGATATAAATCAAAGAACAACTCTTCAAATCGGTTTACGGCTTCCGGTGTTGCTCTGAACTTCTGGAATGATTCCAATCTTTCCAGCAACTGGCAGAATCTATATATCGCATCATCATCCGCAGCATCATCCCTTATATTCCTAATTAAAGATTCTTCTTTGTTTAATCCAGTCATATTCACATAAGGGCAGATAACCCGCCTTATATCACCTTCCAATACCAGAATATCAGTATCGAATACAACTGGCTGGATAAATAAGGTTATCGGGCATATTGGATCATATTTAAGGGCTGCATCGGCACCGCCTTCTGTTGTTTCCTTATATACGGTGTTTCCAGGATATCGATCCAGTGCTGTTCGCATATACTTCCGGGCTTCTGAATAGTGCAATTCATTGGAACTTAACAAATTGTAAGCTTCATCTATAACCAGCCAATCCCTTGAAAGATATCCATAACTGAACCGATATTCATCCGTTCTTGGCTTTTTAATTGGCTTCCCGATTAACTGCTCGGCATGCAAGCTTGTAGGTTCAACAAATTGCATATTGAAGTAATCCATGCAGTATTCAATAACCCGTTTTAATTCACCTTTTCCATGACCAGCTTTTAAAGGATATAATGCATTGATTCTGCCATCCGCTTTATTTCTGCCAATCTTCAAATCAGAAGTTCGGATCCTGAAGCTCATTAATTGATACCATAATGCTTTGAATATTGGCTTGTATTCATCGCCGAAAAGGTCGCTGCCATCCACCAGGTCATCGTAACCTTTTAAATGCCTTGTTAAATATTCCAGTTTAATATCAGCATCTGGTTCTGGTTCTGGTGCTTTTCCTGTGGTTTCATCAGATGAAGTTGGATCTTCAGATTCATCCTGCCAGGAAACATCAAGGCCAGCTGCAGATGCCTTCCGGAATATTTCTTTT
>Ga0334883_1004496_pt1 | contig 13397 bp, 10 predicted proteins | sample GraSluR1_MG_6_FD_207230 | JGI IMG/M metagenome (GOLD analysis project Ga0334883, IMG submission 207230) | Sludge microbial communities from methane-producing bioreactor in Wageningen University, Netherlands - Granular Sludge_09_05-R1 | ecosystem: Engineered > Bioreactor > Anaerobic >... | reverse complement strand
TGGTGGTTTTACGTACATTTGGGGTGCGGCGGCGGCGGAGATCATAAATAAGCATATTCCTTCGGTTAACGTGACGGCCCAGATTACTACAGGCGGCAGCGAAAATATGGTCCGAATCATCACCGGTGAAATGCCTCTGGGAATTGCGGGAAGCAATGTGGTGCAGAAGTTTTATGACGGCGCCCCGGAAGAAAAAATTCAGCCCCAAAAAAATCTGCGTACTCTCTGGGTTTCGAAATCGACAATTTTCAGCGCGATCGTCCACAAGGATTCCACATATCGAACGCTGGAGGATCTGAAAGGAAAGAAAGTCTCGATCGGAAACAAGGGGGGGTCGGCCTATGAATCGATCATGACCTTCCTGAAAGCCTTGGGCAAGGATGGTGATTACTACGATCTGCAGTTCTTTACGATGAACGAAAGTCTGGATGCCATGCGTACGAAAAACATCGATGCGTTCTTCACAAACACCTCGGATCCCCACACCGCAATGACCGAAGTTTTCAATATGCCCGGCGGGGCACGTTTCCTCGATTTTCCTCAGGAAGTAATCAGCACCCTTTTGGCCAAAGTGCCGTATCTGAAACCGGCTGTCCGCCCCTCCGGAACATACCACGACCAGGAAAAAGACGTCGTGAGCGTGGGCAGTCCCTACGTTCTCGTCACAACGGAGGATTTCCCCGAGGATATCGCCTACGGAATCGCGAAGGCGCTCGACGAGAAATACGACGAGTGGGTCGGAATAGCGGCGAACGTCGAAGGTTCCACGCTGGAGAGCACTGTGGCGAATTATTACGCCCCTCTTCACAGCGGAGTAAAAAAGTATGCGGAGGAGAAAGGTTATTCCGTGAAATGAGCGGCTGCTTTCTTTCGGACGATAGGAATGCGGATTTCGGCTCCTTCAATTCTTTTCTGGAGCGATGAAACCATCGTTTGTCGGGTTGAAAATGCGAAGGGAGTTTGACGAATGGGACGTGCTGGAAAGATTTTGCTTGTAGTTACTGCACTGGTCTGTTGTTTGGGAACGACGGCTTCCGGAGGCTTTGCGGCGTCGGGCTTTCAGGGGACGCCCAATATTCCCGTCGTCGACGGTGTTGCGGAGATGATGTTGGGGGCTACTACAACCGGCGGATGGACGTATATGTACGTTTCCTCGGCAGCCAAGCTCATTAGCGACAAATGCCCGAACATCAACGCCACTCCGCAGATTACCACCGGAGGCGGCGAAAATCTTGTACGTGTCGCCGCCGGAGATTTGCCCGTCGGGGTTGCTTCGGCGGCCTACATAGAAAAGTATTATCACGGCGCCCCTGAAGATAAAATCCAGGCATATCCCGGGCTTCGTACACTCTACGGATCTCCGAACAGCATTTTGAGCGTTATCGTGGCCGCTGATTCGCCTTATCGGACAATAGAAGATCTCAAAGGAAAACGGGTATCCATCTGCAACAAGGGGAATTCGGGGCAGCTCTTGGTCTCCAGCCTCCTGAAGAAGATGGGAAGAGAGGAGTACTATAATCTGCAGTATCTCACTCCTTCGGAAAGCATGGAAGCTCTGAAGACGGGCCATATCGATTCTCTGTGGATTTGCGCCTGCGATCCTCATGCCTCCGTGACCGAAATCTTTTCCATGCCTGGAGGAGCACGCTTTATCGAATTCAGCGATGACCAGAAGAAACTCTTTTTCGAGTCGTGCAGCTATCTAAGCCCCGCGGTCCGTCCCGCCGGAACATATACGGGGCAGGATGCGGATTACCACAGCGTGGGAAGCCCTTACGCCCTCGTCGTAACCGAAGATTTCCCTGAAGAGCTGGCATATCAGATTGCAAAGACGCTGAATGAGGGATACGACGACTGGGTTGGTATTTTTGCGGGGGTCAGAGGCGCCACGGCTCAGAATACGGTCGACACGGCAATTGCTCCTCTTCATCCTGGTACTGAACGTTATTTCCGGGAAATCGGACTTGTGAAGTAGCCCGGCGTGTATTGCGGAGCGGGGCTGCGGATTTAAGCCCCGCTCTTTTTTTCAGCATTTTTTTAAGGAAAAGAGGTGGAACAGATGAAGCTCCAGAAGATAAACGACAGACTGATCATTTTGCTTGGCGCGTCGCTGACGTTGTTCCAGATCTACACCGCCTCGTACATGCCCTTTCCCGGTATGCAGCAGCGGAGCATTCACCTGGGGCTCGGGCTTGCCATGGTGTTTCTGATCCATTACAGGACCGAAGAAGGTGTTTCGCCCAGGCGAAGCGCTCTTCTTCCTCTGTTTGGTCTTTTCCTCAGTATGACGGCATTGGCGGCGTGCTTCAACGTTACGTTCAATTGGATGGATATGGCTGAACCCATGCGTTTGACCATACCGGAGACGAGCGACAAAATTTTCGGATCCCTTCTGATCGTGATGGTACTCCTGGGATGTAAAAAAACTACGGGCTGGGCAATGCCGTTGATCGCGATATTTTTTCTTGCATACGCTTATTTCGGCAAATATATACCTTTCGCTCTTTTTCGTCATTCGGGAGTACGTTTTTCACAGATCATTTCCATGGGATATATGTGCACCGAAGGAATCTTCAGTAGTGTTCTGGGGGTTTCGACCAATCAGGTTTTTATATTTCTGTTGTTTGGACAGCTTCTGGAGTCTTTGGGGGGAAGCGACTTCTTTTTAAACCTTGCGAACAGCGGATTCGGAACCGTACGGGGAGGTCCTGCGAAAGTAGCCATCTTCGGCAGCGCTCTCTTCGGTTCCATCAGTGGAAGCGCTGTCGCCAACGTAGCCGGAACGGGAACGATCACCATCCCTTTGATGAAGAAGGTCGGCTATTCTCCCAGGTTCGCCGGGGCGGTGGAAGCGGTGGCTTCTACGGGCGGCCTGATCATGCCTCCCATCATGGGGGCCGCGGCGTTCATCATGGCGGACATACTTGGCGTCCCGTACTGGGATATCTGCAAAGCGGCACTGTTACCGGCGCTTATGTATTATATCGCGCTGTATCTTTGTGTCGATCTTCGGGCGAGGGCTCTCGATCTACGAGGGTTGACCCCTGAAGAGGTGCCTGACTTCAGAAAAGTTATGAAAACTGGTGGCCACATCTATTTGGCTCCCTTGGTTGTTTTGGTTTATGTTCTCGCCGTTATGCGCTATCCTGCGGACAAGGCCTGTTTATATTGCTGCGTCCTGCTGGTGATCCTTTCCATGACGAAGGGCGAGTTGCGCCGTGTTCTCAGAGAGAAGTGGCTGGATATTCTCGTGAAAACCGCGAAGGGGTCGCTCACCGTTATCATGGCATGCGCCTGTGCCGGACTGATTCTTCTGGCGCTCCAGTCTTCCGGGCTTATCCTCAAACTTGCCAACATTCTGGTGGCGCTTTCCGGCGGCAAGCTTTGGCTGTTGCTCATACTCATCATGGTAGGATCCATTATTATGGGCATGGGGCTTCCCGCGTCCGCATGCTACATAATTCTCGCCATCCTGGGCGCTCCTGCGATCGTATCTCTGGGAGTCCCCCCCATGGCGGCCCACCTTTTCGTGCTCTATTTCGGTGCGATGTCCGCCATCACTCCCCCGGTCGCGATGGCCGCCTTTGCCGCGGCTCCCATCGCGGGCGCTTCGGCGGTCAAAATAGGGTATACAGCCTGGAATATGGCGATCCCCGCGTTCCTGATCGCTTTTTGCATGGCTTTGCAGCCCGCCCTGGTTCTGATCGGCACATGGTACCAGATTGCGATGACGGCTTTTTTCTGTCTCATAGGCGTCTTCTGTATGACTGTCGGGCTGCAGGGATATTTAACTAAAAAAATAACGATGGTACGGCGAATCGTCTGGGTTTGCAGTGGAATCATGCTGATCGCTCCGGAGATGGTCAGCTCGCTTGCGGGTCTGGCTCTTGCGGCCGCCATATTTTGGGCCGAGCGCTTCGTTGCGGGAAAGCGCAGCGATGTTCCGGCCGTGTAGATATATGCCCTGCCCTTATTGAGGTTTTCAGGAACGGGTATTATCCATGGGGAAAACGTCCGGAGAGTTCGTGGAAGAAAGAGAATGAAGAACTGCTACCCCTGATGAAGAAGTTCCATGCGAGGCTCGGGGGAATATTATGAAAATAAAAACAGGAGGAAAGAAAATGGGGAAGAGTGCCAAATTTTTATTTTTCGCGCTGGTCTTTGTGGTTCTTTTCAGTGTTTTCGTATTTTCAGCTGAATGCAGCCAAAAATTTGATAGTGTGCTTCAAGTCGGGAGCGGCTCTATTTCGGGGGCAAACGCTGACAATAACCCTACTCTTTCTCGGAATAACGCGAAGGAAATTCAAGATGCGATGACTGCTGTATTATATGAAGAACCGGGTGCGCTTGATCCTCAAGCCAGTAGCATGACTGGCAATGCGCAGGTCTGTGCGCAAATTTTCGATACGCTTCTGTATAAAGACCAGACAACGGGAGAACTTTTGCCTTGCTTAGCAACCTCTTGGGAGCAGATTGATGATCTGACCTATCGATTCAATCTCCGCAACGATGTTTACTGGCATAATGGAGAAAAGTTTGTTGCGGATGACGTTATTTATACTATCAGGCGTTTGGCAACATCTTCTGCTACCAAGTCCCGTTACTCTTCTTTAGATGTTGATGATACTACGGCTATCGATGAAAAAACTGTTGAATTAAAACTGAAAGAGCCTTGGGCAAAAGTACTGCTTTACTTTTCTACCGCCTTGTCTTCCATAGTGAACGAGAAAGTCATGGAGGACTCAAAGGGAAATCCAAAAAGAAATCCAATCGGTACTGGACCCTATAAATTTGTTTCTTGGACGACTGGAGATAGTATTGTATTGGAAAGAAACGAAAACTATTGGGATGGCGTAGCTTTTACTAAGAATATTGTTTTTAAATTTATCCCTGATAGTTCTATTCGTGCCATTCAATTGGAGGCCGAAGACGTGGATTTTTTTATCCAAGTTGGTGCCCAAGATTATAATCGACTGATTGAAAATCCCAAAATATATGTTTCTGCTGGGCCGGGATATACTCACGAATCCATGTACTTCAGCCAAAAATGCAAAAGTGTCTATCAAAATGTCCTTGTCCGCAAGGCCATGACCTATGCACTGGATATGCCGGCTGTGGTCAAAGCTGTTTGGGGGCCCCTCGCTGTTGCGGCAAGTTCCATTTATTCTTCTGCGCTCGAAGGCCATCTTCCTGTTGGTCCTGTAAAACAGGATATCGGATATGCGAAGCAGCTTCTGGTCGAAGCGGGTTATCCAAACGGTATTGATTGTGAAATAAATTTTCCGAACAATACCAATACTTCTGCGTATATGGAAATCTGCCAGGCGATGTGGGCTGAAGCCGGTATTCGCGTTACTTTAAACAGCTTTGATTCGGCTACGGTAAAACAAATGAATGCCCAAGGGACGAATCCAATGGGACGTTCCAATTTTACTGCAAGTACAGGAGATCCCGTTCATGCATTGGCCGCATGGGAAATCGGTTATTCGGGAGTTATGCAGCCACAGGATCAGCATATTGACGATCTGATCAAACGCTGTCGCGCTGAAGCTGATGTCGTCAAGCGTGCGGGGTATCTTGAGGAAATCCAGCGATATGCGCTTGAAGAAAAATATTACGCCATTCCGGTAGCCTTCATAAATGTTTCCTATGCGATGTCCGACAAGGTGTTTGGTTTTGAGTTTTCCCCTGGCGAGTTGATTTCTTTCCGCAAAATGGGGGTATATGTCGACTAAGCAAGGGATGGCCAAGTTGACTGAGGGAACGGCTTGTTGGTTTATTCTCTTGTTCTTCCCCGGCCGTTCCCTTTGTTCGAAATGGATCTTCATTGACTTTTCCCAACGAGATTGAAGGGAGGGGAAAACTTTTGGGCAAATATATTTTGCGTCGATTTTTATACATGATTCCGGTGTTAATTGGAGTCTCGCTGATAATTTTTACCGTGCTGTACTTAACACCCGGCGACCCCGCCATGATGATTTTAGGAGAGGACGCCGGTCAGGAAGCTATTGAGGAACTCCGGGAAGAGATGGGGTTGAATAATACCTTTCTAGTGCGTTTTTTCAATTATTTACGTGGTGCGTTGAACGGTGATCTCGGTACCTCCTACACGACGGGGCAACCAGTGTTGGATGAACTTTTTACGCGCTATCCCACGACCATTACGTTGGCTATCGTAAGTACCATAGTTGCAATATTGGTCGCCATTCCTTTGGGAATTCTTTCGGCAGTATATCAAAATTCTCTTATTGACGGGATTTCACGTGTGATCGCCATGGTCGGAGTTTCCATGCCAAACTTTTGGCAAGGACTGTTAAATATTCTGATATTTTCGGTTTATCTTAAATGGCTTCCTTCTAGCGGATTTTCTTCACCGCTTCATTGGATACTGCCAGCCGTTACGATTGGAACTAGTGGAGCCGCCGCTATTATGCGTACTACCCGCTCCTCGATGCTAGAAACTATTCGGCAAGATTATATTCGAACTGCCAGAGCAAAAGGAGCCAGTGAATTCTCGGTCATTTGGAAGCATGCGTTGCGTAATGCCTTAATTCCTGTGTTGACGATCATTGGTATCAGATTTGGCGCATCTCTGGGAGGGGCAATCGTTACCGAGCAGGTTTTCGGAATTCCGGGAATTGGCAAATTAATGATTGATTCTATAAACACTCGAAATTATCCGGTTATTCAGGGCGGTGTTTTGCTAATCGCACTTGCGTATAGCGTAATTAATTTGATCGTTGATATCCTTTATGCCTATGTTGATCCTAGGATTAAATCACAATATAGCGCAGGAAAAAGTAAAAGCAGGCCGAAGCAGCAGGAGGCGGCGTAATATGGAAAAAGTTGAAATGAAGCGTAGGAGTCAAGCAAAAGAAAATATGCGCCGATTCCTTAAAAATCGAGCTGCTGTTGCGGGCATGATTATACTCGGTTTGCTGATCTTAGGAGCTGTATTTGCCAATGTTCTAACGCCTTATTCTTTTGATAAACAAGATTTAGCAAACCGTTTCCAGTTCCCAGGTGTTAAACATTTTTTAGGTACTGATGAATTCGGACGGGATATGCTAACTCGTATTTTATTCGGTGCTCGTATTTCCTTGTTTGTGGGGATTCTCTCTGTCGCCATTGGTTGTCTGTTGGGAGGCTCTATGGGGGCTTTTGCTGCTTACTATGGGGGCAAAACGGATGATTTAATTATGCGTTTCTTGGACATCTGGCACAGTATTCCCAGTATGTTGCTCGCTATCTCACTGGCTTCTGCTATGGGACCGGGTATCATGAATGCAATTATAGCCATTGGTTTGACTACTATTCCTACTTATGCTCGCGTTGTGCGTGCATCAGTAATGACGATCATAAATCAAGAATATATCGAAGCGGCTCGTTGTCTTGGTGTTAACACAAGGCGCATAATTTGGAAACATATTATACCTAATGCACTGGCCCCAATTATCGTACAGGCGTCTTTGGGTGTTGCAACAGCAATCATCACCACAGCCAGCCTGAGTTTTATCGGATTAGGTGTTCAACCACCAGAAGCGGAATGGGGGAGCATGCTTTCCAAAGGGCGTCAGTACATTCGAAATTACTGGCATCTTGTAACCTTTCCAGGTGTTTTTATCATGTTGGCTGTAATGTCGCTGAATTTGATTGGCGATGGTTTGCGGGACGCACTTGATCCACGCCTGAAAAGATAGTGGGGTATGTGGTGTGAAAATATTGGATGTTAAGGATTTACATGTCCATTACTTAACTGACGAAGCAACGGTAAAAGCCGTCAACGGAGTCAGTTTCAGTCTCGAAAAAGGGGAAACATTAGGGGTGGTTGGAGAAACTGGAGCCGGCAAAACAACTACCGCATTAGCCCTCCTGCAACTGGTTCCCGACCCACCGGGAAGAATAATTAAGGGAGATATTTTGTTCAATGGCCTTCCGCTTCTTTCCCTCAAGGAAAAGGAGATGCGCAAGTTGCGTGGTGAGAAGATTGCTATGATTTTCCAAGATCCCATGACATCGCTGAATCCTGTCTTGACTGTTGGCGATCAAATTACAGAGGTTATCAAATTACATAATACAGAATTATCCTTAGCAAGCGCGACTGAAAAAGCGTCTGAAATGTTGGAGACTGTTGGAATCGAAGCCGTGCGTATGAATGAATATCCTCATCAATTTTCGGGAGGTATGAAGCAGCGCGTAGTCATTGCTATCGCATTGGCGTGCAATCCGGAAATACTGATCGCTGATGAGCCTACCACGGCTTTGGATGTGACCATTCAGGCGCAAGTTCTTTCAATGATGGGTAAACTGAAGAATGAACGTGGTACTTCTATGATTCTAATTACGCATGATTTGGGGGTAGTGGCAGAAATCTGCGATAAGGTGGCAATTATGTACGCTGGTGAAATTGTGGAATATGGCAATTTGCGCCAAGTTTTTAAGAATCCGATGCATCCTTATACAAAAGGATTATTTGCATCAATTCCGGATATGAATAAAACTGTTCATCGACTAACTCCAATTAAGGGTTTGATGCCGGATCCCTCTTGTTTGCCATTTGGTTGTTCTTTCTGTGCACGCTGTTCGATAGCATCGGAATCGTGCGTTAAAAATGATCCCGAAATTTTGGAAATTGAGCCGGGGCACATTGTAAAATGCGCCTACTGTAAAGCCTAAGGAGGGACATTACAGTGGATGATATTTTACAGGTAAAGAAATTACAAAAATATTTTAAAACTCCAAAGGGGACACTACGTGCAGTTGATGGATTGACGTTTTCAATCCCTCGTGGAGCAACTCTCGGGGTTGTTGGTGAATCCGGTTGTGGCAAATCCACTTTGGGGCGGACCGTGATCGGGCTTTGCGATGCTACGGCTGGCCAAACGATCTTTGAGGGCAAAGATATTTTGCATCTTCAAGGAAAGGAACGTAAAGCAATTCGTCTCCAAATGCAAATGATTTTTCAAGATCCGTTTTCTTCGTTGAACCCTCGCATGTCGGTAAGCGAAGCTATTGCGGAGGGGCTGATTGTGCATAATCTCTGTTCTTCCACGGCTGAACTTAATAAAAGGGTGACTGAACTGATGGATACGGTCGGCCTTGCACAAAGGTTGGCTTTGAGTTATCCACATGAACTTGACGGTGGGCGCAGACAACGTATCGGTATAGCACGAGCGCTGAGTTTAAATCCGAGCTTTATTGTATGCGACGAACCCGTTTCTGCACTGGATGTGTCCATTCAAGCGCAAATTCTCAACCTGATGCAGGATTTGCAGGAAGAGAGAGGACTGACCTATATGTTTATCACCCACAACCTTTCTGTGGTCAAACATATTTCTAACGAAATTATGGTTATGTACCTCGGCCAAATGATGGAAAAATGTCCTTCGGAAGAGCTTTTCTCCAACACCTTTCATCCGTATACCAAAGCATTGTTATCATCAATTCCCAGTGTTGATTTAGACAACCGGAAAGAGCGTATCTTGCTTAACGGCGAAATTTCTTCTCCGATTGATCCCAAACCAGGGTGTCGTTTTGCAGCTAGATGTCCTTATGTGGAAAATATCTGTTACCAGCAAAATCCAGAAATTAGAGAGATTGTGTCGGGGCATTATATTGCATGCCATTGCGCTGAGAAGATTCAATAATTTATATCAACATGCTATAATCTTTTCCATTTTTTAAAAAAGAGGTTTGACGTTGATGAAACAGAAGGTGTGTATTGATGATTTAACGGAACTTTGTACAGCATCTTATCCCGTATGGAGCGAGGATGGAAAATCTCTGTACTATTTTGAAACACGAGCTAGCTTTGAATCCAATAGTTACTGTAGCGGTCTTAAGGTCGCAGTACCCAGGAAGGGTATTTCCCCTTTACGAATAAATCCTATTTGCAAAAACATTATTCCACTTTTAAATGGGAAAATTCTCTATACAGTAGCTCCTACCGGTAAGGATTTGAATTTTGTGAAAGCTGGTGGGTATCTTTCGATATTCGAAGAAGCGTTTCCAGATGGAGGCGGGAGACAGGAAGCCTTTCGTCTGCCTTTTCGCGATGCAGTCCTCAAAAAAATAGATGAAAAACGTTTTTTAGTGTTTGCGTTCTGTGAACTTCTTCGTCCGGATATTGAAAATTTGCAAGACGAAAAGCAAGAAATAGCGCTAAAGGCGTGGCAGGAAGAAAATGAATATATCGTTTGTGATGAATTGCCATTTTGTTCTGATGGACGCGGTTATATCTCGGGAAAGCGCCGTCGTATGTTTTTGTTTGATCGAGATACAAATATGTTGCGCGATTTTTTAGACATACATTTTGAAGTAGGAGTTGGTGCAGTCTACGGTGACATGTTGGTTTTTACAGGTACCCCCCATAATGGGATCCGTGATCTGAGTCAAGGATTGTATTTGTACCATTTCAGCAATGGAGAGATGACAACGCTAGCTGCACCGGGAAAATATCATGTGAAAGATGTTGCGTTTGTGGATGGTCAAATTATCGCTGCTGTAAATTCATGGAAGGGTTTTGAATCAAGATATGGACACAGTCTGTACCGTTTCGGTTTTTCTGGTGAAGAACCGGTATTATGCGCGGATTTATCCGATGAGGATATTGGTTTTGGTGTTGCGAGTGATTGTACTTTCGGCAGTGGAACGACTTTTGCGTCTTTCGGTGAAAAATTGTTTTTTATTTCCACAAAGAATAATACATGTGTGCTGAAGTCTTGGGATCTGAATGAAGGTGTGTGTTGCCTTACTCCGGAAAATTTTGTGGCGGAGTTTTTTGCTGTGAAAGATGATCAAATAGCAATTTATGGAAGTAAGTTGGGTGAGTTACAAGAAATTTATCTTTTGCAGGACGGCATTTTGGAACCAATTACCAATATGAATTCCCAATATATGCACACACATAATGTCTCCAGACCAATCGCGGTTCAAATCAAGAATCGGGAAAATACCTTGATTGACGGCTGGATAATTTTACCCGTCGATTATGATCCCAAGCACTTTTATCCAGCTTTATTGGAAATTCATGGCGGTCCTCGCCTTATTTATTCGTTTGGTTTTTTTCATGAAATGCAGGTAATGGCTTCTAAGGGTTATTTTGTTTTTTTCTGTAATCCCCGCGGTTCTTCCGGACGCGGTAATGAGTTCGCTGATATTCGTGGTATCCGTGGTACGATTGATTATCAAGATATTATGGATTTCACCGATGGAATTTTAGCATTATACCCTCAGATAGATACGTGTCGTTTGGCTGTGGCTGGAGGGTCGTATGGAGGTTTTATGGTCAACTGGATTATCGGACACACTGACCGATTTGCTGCTGCGGTTTCCTGCCGTTCGAATTCCAATATCATAGGAAATTACGGTGTCTCCGACAATGGTATCTGGAGTCTTGAAGGGAGCTACGGAGGAAATATCTGGGCAAATCATGACTTAATATGGAATCAATCTCCCTTGAAGTACGCCGAAAAAGCGGTAACCCCGACTTTATTTCTGCACTCTTTGGAAGATTACAGTTGTCGCTTTCCTAATTCTATGCAAATGTATGTTGCTTTACGGACGCATGGCACCAATGCCCGAATGGTTTTGTTCAAGAACGAGTCGCATAGTTTGTCGCGTACGGGAAAACCCAAGAACCGCAAACGACGGCTTAAGGAATTCTGCAGTTGGATCGATACACATATCCTTTTTTAAATAATTATTCTTGCTCATGATATATTTTGATAATTTAAAAACAATATTTGAGATATCACGAGTTTATCAACAAAGGAGCAAACTCAATGATAAATGATAAAGGCAGCGATTTTGCTCGGTCTAATAGTTTTGACGATGCCATGCTCCTCAGACAAACAGTGGAAAAACGCAACCTCCATACACTTCCCGTTTTTTCCGGAAGTGCTACTATTATTTCAGTATAAAAGAAGGAGGATTACCAATGACCCATCTTATCAAAGAGCGCAACGAAGTACGGCGCGTTCTTCGGCGACTTTCCCCGCGAGGAGTGGAACGTCTGCGGGCCTATGCACTCCACGTCGAAATGGAGGAGCGGCAGGATTTGGAGTCTCCCCTGACTCCGGAGGAAGAGGAGTGTCTGGCGATTTCGAGAGCAGAGTTCGCCGAAGGAAAGGAGATTCCGTTGAAGGGCGTCATGGATGAACTATGGTGAATCTCTGGAAAGTCAACCTCTCCCCGGAGGCGAAGAAACGCTTGCAAAAAATCCCGAACCCCGACCGACGACGAATACTGACTGCGCTCGATGCGCTGTACACCGGTCCTTCCGGCGACGATTCGAGTAGTATCTATAGATTCCAGGGGAGACGTGTACAAATGATACCCCCTCTTCAAAAAAGGTTCGTACTCCTTTCCCGCGACCGACGAGCTAAAGAAAACCTCCTGACGGAGAAGAGCGAGTAGTACGCATGGAAATTTTTTGCTCTTTTCGAAAATAATCTTGGGAAAGTCTTGCCGAAGTAGATGGACTATGGTAAAACGAAGATCGGGTTTTTCGAAAGGTTCTCACCCGTAAAAAAGATTGTCGGCGTCATTAGATCGCAATCGCCGCAACCGTCCAAATTTATGCCAAGGAGATGAGCGTATGAACACCGTTCCTGCTTCCATTCCAGTGTTGCGCTGGGCAGCGGAACGGGCTCGTCTGTCCGATACCGCTTTGGAGCGGTCTTTTCGAAAGTGGGTTTTATGGCTCTCCGGCGATGCTCAGCCAACACTGAAACAGCTTGAGGACTTCGCCAGGCTCACCCGCACCCCGATAGGGTATTTTTTCCTTCCTGAACCGCCCGTACTACAACTTCCGGTACCCGATTTCCGAACTCGGCGCGATGAAGCCCCCCCGGCCGAACCGAGCACCGCGTTGCTTGATACCCTGTATCTCTGTCAGCAACGGCAGGACTGGTATCGCGACTATGCACGCGTCCATGGCCTTGCGCGCCTCGATTTTGTCTCAAGTGCAACCGTAGAGGACCAACCCGAACAGGTTGCCGGGGAGATGCGGCAAATCCTGGGGCTTTCCGTCGCCGAACGGCGCATGTTGTCGACATGGACCGATGCCTTACGTCAGCTTATCTCCAAGGCTGAAGACGCCGGAATACTTGTGATGACAAGTTCCATCGTCGGCAGCAACAGTCGGCGCACACTGGACGCGGCCGAATTTCGCGGTTTCGCTCTGGTCGACGACAGAGCGCCGCTGGTCTTCATCAATGCCTCCGACAGCAAGGCTGCCCGGATGTTTACGCTCGCCCACGAACTGGCCCATATTTGGCTGGGAGAAAGCGGGGTCTCCGATCCCGAAGCCGGCAGCGTCCCGAAGCAAGGGGTTGAACGATGGTGCAACAGAGTTGCCGCCGAACTGCTGATGCCGTTGGATGCGCTGCATGAGG